>Ga0302299_10002676_pt1 | contig 10834 bp, 9 predicted proteins | sample III_Fen_N3_4_FD_198795 | JGI IMG/M metagenome (GOLD analysis project Ga0302299, IMG submission 198795) | Peat permafrost microbial communities from Stordalen Mire near Abisko, Sweden - III_Fen_N3_4 | ecosystem: Environmental > Terrestrial > Soil > Wetlands > Permafrost | place: Sweden: Abisko...
GCAGCGCGGTCACCGGAGGCACGCGCGTCCTCTCCGACCGCATCGTCGTCGAGATCACCCAGGAGCCCGGCCAGAGCTTCCTCGACCGCATGATCGCGCTCGTGGAAGGCGCCGAGCGGCGCAAGACGCCGAACGAGATCGCGCTCTCGATCCTGCTCGCGGGTCTGACGCTCGTCTTCCTCGTGGTCGTCGTCACGCTCCAGCCGTTCGCCTCGTTCGCCGGCACCGCGATCTCGCTGACGACGCTGATCGCGCTGCTCGTCTCCCTGATCCCGACGACGATCGGCGCGCTGCTGAGCGCGATCGGCATCGCGGGTATGGACCGCCTCGTGCGCCGCAACGTGCTCGCGCTCTCCGGCCGCGCCGTCGAGGCGTCCGGCGACGTCGACGTCCTCCTGCTCGACAAGACCGGCACCATCACCTACGGCAACCGGCAGGCGTCAGAGTTCGTCGCGATGCCGGCCGTCGAGGCCGCGCAGCTCGTCGCCGCGGCGCGGCTCTCGTCGCTCGCCGACGAGACGCCTGAGGGCCGCTCGATCGTCGAGCTCGCCGAGTCGCTCGGAGCGTCCGGCGCCGAGGCGCCCGGGGCGCGCTTCGTCCCGTTCACCGCGGAGACCCGCATGAGCGGGATCGACGGTGACGGCACGGCGCTGCGCAAGGGCGCGGCCGACTCGGTCACCGCCTGGGTCGAGGCCCAGGGCGGGGTCGTTCCCACCGCGCTGCAGGCCGCGGTCGAGCGCATCGCGCAGGAGGGCGGGACCCCGCTCGTCGTCGCGCGCGACATGGATGTGCTCGGCGTCATCTACCTCAAGGACACCGTCAAGGAGGGCATGCGCGAGCGTTTCGACCGGCTGCGCGCGATGGGCATCCGGACCGTGATGGTCACGGGCGACAACCCGCTCACCGCCGCGAAGATCGCGCAGGAGGCGGGCGTCGACGACTTCCTCGCCGAGGCGACGCCCGAGCGCAAGCTCGCGCTGATCCGTCACGAGCAGGAGGAGGGGCGGATGGTCGCGATGGCCGGCGACGGCACCAACGACGCGCCGGCGCTGGCGCAGGCCGACGTGGGCGTGACGATGCAGACCGGCACCCAGGCCGCCCGCGAGGCCGGGAACATGGTCGACCTCGACTCCAACCCGACGAAGCTCATCGAGATCGTCGAGGTCGGCAAGCAGCTGCTGATCACGCGCGGCTCGCTGACGACCTTCTCGATCGCCAACGACGTCGCCAAGTACTTTGCGATTCTGCCCGCGGTCTTCATCACGACCTACGCGGCGACCGGCGCGAGCCAGGGGCCGCTCGCGGACCTCAACGTCATGAACCTCGGATCGCCCCAGTCGGCGATTCTCTCGGCGATCATCTTCAACGCGCTGATCATCCCGCTGCTCGTCCCGCTCGCCCTTCGCGGCGTCACCTACAAGCCCTCCGGCGCGACGGCGCTGCTGCGGCGCAACCTGCTCATCTACGGCCTCGGCGGGCTGATCGTCCCGTTCATCGGGATCAAGCTTGTCGATCTGGTCGTCTCCGGCCTCCTGGGAGCGTGAACCGCATGCCTGCTGCCCTGACCCTGATTCACCGCCCGCGACGCGCGCACACCGATTCGCTTCGCGCCCGGATCGCCAGCCGTATGCGCGCCGGGTCCCTCGACGCACGGATCCGCGCCGGTGAGCCGCTCGACGGCGACGAGGCACTCGCATGCCGGGCTCATCAGCTCACCACGACGCGTGCCAGGCGCACGATCGCCGAGGGCCTGGAACGTGCGGCGCTCCGGGCGGCGCTCCCGGCCGAAGCCGTCATCACCACGCGCATCCCGGTCCAGCGCGAGGCCGCAGGGGATGCCTTCCGCCCGCTGACGGAGCTCGCCCGGCGGCTGCGCGAGGACGCCACCCCTGCGCGGCCCCAGGGCGCGGCGCTCGCGCTTCGACTGCTCACCGACGGGACGGCTCCGCTGCACGCGCCGTCCGAGCCGGGAACGCTGCGCGCCGGCGTGCTGCTGGCGATCGAAGCCTGCGACAGGCGGGTGGACGTGCCGGCGTGATGGATCGCCCCGACCGCGGCAGGCACAAGGTCTTCCTCGGCATGGCCGCCGGGGTCGGGAAGACCTATGCCATGCTGGAGGAGGGGCACGAGTACCTGGAGGACGGCGACGACGTGGTCCTCGGCGTCCTTGAGACGCACGGGCGCGAGGCGACGGCGGGCCGGGCCGTCGGGCTGGAGATCCTGCCGCGCCGCACGGTGCACTACCGCGGCTCAACGCTCGAGGAGATGGACCTTCCCGGCATCCTGCAGCGGCGCCCCGCGGTCTGCCTGATCGACGAGCTGGCGCACACGAACGCGCCGGGCGTCGAGCACGGCAAGCGCTACGAGGACGTCGAGGACGTCCTCAACGCCGGCATCCATGTCGTGTCGACCATGAACGTGCAGCACCTCGAGTCGCTCAACGACCTCGTGACCGAGCTCACCGGCGTGCGCGTCCGCGAGACGGTGCCGGACGCGGTCCTCGCACGCGCCGACGACGTCGTCGTCGTCGATCTCACGCCCGAGGAACTGCTCGAGCGGCTGCGGGCCGGTCGCGTATACCCGCAGGAGCGCATCGAGGCCGCGCTGAACGGCTTCTTCACCGTCGAGAACCTCGTCTCCCTGCGCGAGGTCGCGCTGCGTCAGGTCGCGGAGGCGGTCGGCGCGCAGCGGGTCACGCGCGTCGAGCTCGGGAGCCGCGGGCGCAGCATGTCGGGTGAGAAGGCGGCGTCGGCCGTCGCCGAGCGGCTGCTGGCGCTCGTGCGCCCGCGACCGCAGGACCAGCGCGTCGTGCGCCGCGCCTGGCGCTCGGCCCAGCGGCTCGGCGCGCCGCTCGACGTCCTCTGGGTCCAGCCGACGCGCGACCTGGGCGACGAGGAGGACCGCGGCCTGAGGGCACTGCGCCGACTCTGCGCGCTGCTCGGCGCGGAGCTGCACGTGATCGAGTCCGACGACGTCACCCGCACCGTCAAGGAGTTCGCGCGCGAGCGCCGCACCACGTACGTGCTGCTCGGCTCTCCGCATGTCCCGCGTGGGCTCGACCGCTTCCGCGACGCGCTGCCCGTCCGCCTGGTGCGCGCGCTCGAGGGCATCGACGTGCGCATCGTGGCGGACCGCGCGCTGCGTGACGATCCCGAGGAACAGGAGACAGCATGGTGATCGCCGGCCTCGTTCTGGCCGCCGTCCTGGCGCTCGGTCTCGTCATCGGGTGGTGGCTGCCGCCGAGCGGCCGCCGCCCGGCCCGCGCGCAGCGCGGCGGCGACACCCGGCGGATCCTGCTGCCGTTCAGCGGCGAGGCGCTCTCGACGCGCGCGCTCGACGCGGCCATCCGGCTGGCGCTCGCCGAGGGCGCGACGCTGATGCCGGCCTACCTCGCCACGGTGCCGCTCGCGCTGCCGCTGGAGGCGGCCATGCCGCGACAGGCTGGCCTCGCGCTCCCGGTGCTCGAGGCCGTCGAGCAGCGCGCGTCGCGCAAGGGGATCCCGACCGACTGCCGCGTGAGCCGCGGCCGCACGCGCCGCGACGCGCTGCGGCGGCTCGTCGCCGAGGAGGACGTCGACCGCATCATCGTCGCGGCGCGGCGCAACGGCGACCCGGGCTTCACGCAGGACGACATCGCCTGGCTGCTCGAGTCCGCGCAGGCCGAGGTCCTGGTGCTCAGGCCCGGCCCCGACGACCACCGCATGGTCACCGCCAAGGCGGTCCGCGGGTACTTCTGAGCCGACGCACACGGCCGGCGCAGCCCTACGCTTGCGGCATCGACGCCACCGCGATACGCACTGCCGGCCTGTCCAAGGACTACGGCCAGGGGAACGGGCTCTTCGACTTCGACCTCGAGGTGCAGCGCGGCGAGATCCTCGGCTTCCTCGGCCCGAACGGCGCCGGGAAGTCGACGACGATGCGCCTGCTGCTCGACCTGATCAGACCGACCGCCGGCTCGGCCACGGTGCTCGGCCGCGACGCGCACGACGGGAGCGTCGAGATCCGCCGCCGGGTCGGTTTCCTCCCCGGCGACCTCGCGCTCTACCCGAAGCTGACCGGCGCCGCCATGCTCGACTACCTCGCGGACCTGCGCGGCGGCGTTGACCGGCGGGTCCGCGATCAGCTGGCGGAGCGCTTCGACGCGCAGCTGCACCGGCCGATCCACGAGCTGTCGACTGGGAACCGCCAGAAGCTGGGGCTGATCCAGGCGTTCATGCACGAGCCCGAGCTCCTGATCCTCGACGAGCCGATCGCCGGACTCGATCCGCTGGTGCAGCGCAGCTTCCATGCGCTGCTGCTGGAGGTCACCGCTCAGGGGCGGACGGTCTTCCTCTCGTCGCACACCCTGTCGGAGGTCGAGCACGTCGCGGATCGCGTCGCGATCGTGCGCCGCGGGCGGCTCGTGGTGGTCGACTCGCTGGAGAACCTGCGGGCCATCGCGATCCAGCGGCTCGAGATCGACTTCGCCGGAGCTGCTCCTCCGGCACAGGACCTCCTCAGGCTCCCGGGCGTCCGCGAGGCGACCGTCGAGGCGTCCCATCTCACCGTCGCGTTCGAGGGCTCGGCGGACACCCTCGTCAAGGCCCTCGCCGCCTACGACGTGCGCGCGATCCGCACGCCGGACGACGACCTCGAGGAGATCTTCCTGCGCTACTACCGCGAGCGCGAGGACGGCTGATGCTGCCCACCCTCCGGATCGCGGTGCGCCTGCGCCTCGTCACGACCCTCGCGACGACGATGGCCATGATCCTCGTGATCCTGATGGTCGGCGCACTGTTCCCGTCGGTCGGGGACTCGATCGGCAGGCTGGACGTGCCCAAGGGCGTCGCCGAGCTGCTCGGGGGCGCGGACTATGGAAGCCTCACCGGGTGGATGCGCAGCGAGATCGGCGCCGTCTACGGGCCGCTCGTCATCGCCGCCGTCGCGATCATCGCCGCCGTCGGGTCCACGGCCGGCGAGGAGGAGGAGGGCATCCTCGCGCTGGAGCTCGCGCACCCGATCACGCGCTCGCGATTGATCCTGGCGAAGGCCGCGGCCGTCCTCGCGGCAGTCCTGACGATTGCTCTCGGAACGTTCCTCGGGCTGCTCGCCGGCGTCGCGGTCGGCGGCGGCGGTGTCGCAGCCTCGAACCTCGCGGCGCTGTCGCTCCACCTCGCGCTGTTCGGCTGCGCCATCGGCGCGCTGGCGCTCGCACTCGCCGCCGCGACAGGGCGCCGGACGCTCGCGTCGGGAGGGGCCGCCGGGTTCGCCGTGCTCGCGTTCCTGATCAACGGCTTCGCCCCGCTCGTTCACGGGCTCACCTGGCTGAAGTACGTCTCGCCGTTCTACTACTACACCGGCAACGATCCGATCGGGTACGGCATCGACATCGGGCACCTCGCGGTGCTGGCCGTGGCATCGATCGTGCTCACGGCGATCGCCGTGGTGGGTTTGGGCCGGCGCGACCTGCGGAAGTAGCCGTCAGGCCTTCAGCCGTCGCCGCAGCGCGGCGACGGTGCGCCGGGCGACCGGGAGCTCGGTGCCGTCGCGGAGTTCCAGCACGGCGGTGCCGTTCTCCAGCGAGCGCAGCTCGATGGCGTGGCTGAGGTTCACGAGATGCCCGCGGTGCACGCGCGTGAAGCCTGCGGGCCCCCAGTCCTCCTCGAGATGCCCGAGCGAGGCGCGCAGGACGTACTCCCCGTCGGGGGAGTGGATCCGCGCGTAGTCGCCGTCCGCGTCGACATGCGTGATCGTCTCCAGGCGCACGAGGCGCTTGCCGGCGCCGCTCGGGTTGTCGAGCGCCACGACCTCGGGCGCGCTGGCCGGGACGGCCGTCGCGCCGCCGTGACGACGCGCCCGCGCGTGCTCGACGCGCACCAGCGCCGCGTCGAGCCGGTCGCGCGTCACGGGCTTCACGAGGAAGTCGAGCGCCTCGACCTCGAACGCCTCGACGGCCGCGTCGGCATGTCCGGTGAGGAACACGACCTCCGGCGGATCGTCGAAGCGGCGCAGCAGCCGCGCGAGCTCGATGCCCTCGATCTCGGGCATCCGCACGTCGAGCAGCAGCATGTCGAAGCTGCCCTGCCCCAGCCGCAGCAGCGCCTCACGCCCTCCGCCGGCGGTCTCGACCCGCGCCACGCGCGGCGATGCCTCAAGCAGGCGCTCGACGTCCGCCAGCGCTCGTGGCTCGTCGTCGACGGCCAGCACGACAAGACCACTCACAGCGGTACCTCCGTCAGGGGGATGCTCACGACGTCCGGGGCTCCGGCGCCCCTCACCGACAGCTCGAGCCCGTCAGCGGCGGTGCCGAGCGCCACGCTGCACGGGCCGGCCTCCTCGCGCAGGACGCGACCGAGGGCGGTCTCGACCGGCCCCTGGATCGTTCCCGGGGTCACGCGGCCGAACACGTCCGCCGCGTCGGGGAGTTGCACGGTGATGCGGTCCGGGAAGCGGGCCTGCTGCAGGCGCAGGAACGTCGCGGTGTGCGCAAGCTCCTGGGAGGCGCTGACCGGAGCGGGGTCCTCGCGCAGGCGGTAGGACAGGAACTGCCCGAGCTCTGCGAGGACGTCGCGGGCATAGTCGGGGTCCTCGTCGATGTAGCTCGCGGCGGCTGCGAGCACGTTGTTGACGAAGTGCGCGGATACGGGCGGCCGACTCGCGGCGCCGTTCGGCGGAGGCTGTTCACGGACGTCCACGATCACGCACCTGCGCGCGAACGCTAGCGTTCGTACCGGCGTGTTCGCACGTCGTCGCCGCTGGGCGCGCTCACCGCGCCGCCCGGCGCGGGGCGGGCCTCCAGGCAGGCGCTCAACTCTTGAGCGCGAATGTGCCGATACGTACCCTCGGACCCTCATCTCCAGCGGTCCATGGTCACCGGTGCACCACCTTCCTGACATTCCGCAGGACGCGTTCGAGCAGCGCCTGTTCGAGCTTGCCACGGACGCGCTCGTCGTCTGCGGCGTCGACGGCTCGATCCGCCGCGCGAACCCTGCCGCAGTGCGCCTGCTCGCGGGCAGCGAGGACGCGCCGCTGGCGGGGACGCTGTGGGACGTCGTGCACCCTCAGGATCTCGACCGGGTGCGCGGCGTCTTCGAGCAGGTCTCGCCCGACGGTCACGTCCGCGACGAGCAGTTCCGCGTGCGGCTCGTCCGCCCCGGAGCCGACGTCCGGTGGGCAGAGGTGCGTGCCGTCGTGGACCACGATGCCGGTCTGTGCCACATCGTCGCGCGTGACATCAGCGGCCGTGACGAGGCCGACGCGGAGCGGCTGAGCGAGGCCTTCCGTGACGCGCCGACCGGCATGGCGATCGTCCGCCCTGATGGGCGCTTCAGCCGCGTCAACGGCGGCCTCTGCCGCATGCTCGGCCGCGACGAGGCGCAGCTGCTCACGATGAGCGCCCTCGATCTCGCGGAGAACCCGGACGCGGCGCAGCGCTGGCTCGCCGACACATGGAGTGACGGCGCTCCGGGCTCGTTCGAGCTCGAGGCCCACATGCACACCGGCGACGGGCGCCCCGTCGTCGCCCTCGTCAGCGGCACGCTCGTGCGCGACCCCGCCGGCGCGCCGCTGCACTACCTCGTCCAGTACCTCGACGTCACCGAGCGCATCGCCGCCCAGACGGCGCTCGCCGCCAACGAGGCGAAGCTCGCCGAGGCGCAGCAGGTCGCGCGGCTCGGCAGCTGGGAATGGCTCGTCGAGGCCGACCGCGTCACCTGGTCCGACGAGCTCTATCGCATCCACGGCCTTCGTCCCGAGGCGACCTCGCAGAGCTGGGCACGCCACCTCGAGCGGGTCCACCCGGAGGATCGCGCCCGTGTCGCCCGCACGATCGAGCAGGGCGTCACCGACGGCCGGGCATGGAACCTCGACCACCGGATCCTGCGTCCGGACGGCGACGTGCGCCTCGTGCACGCGCGCGGAGAGGTCGTCCACGACGCCGAGGGCGACGTCGTCTCGGTCCACGGCACCTGCCAGGACGTCACCGAGTCGCGCCGCGTCGAGGACGCGTTGCGCGCCGCCGAGCAGCTCTTCCGCCGCGCCTTCGACGACTCGCCGATCGGGATGGCGCTGATCGACCTCGAGGGCCGGTGGCTGCGCCTGAACCGCGCGCTCGCCCAGATGGCCGGCCGGACCGAGGCCGACCTGCGGTCGACGACGCTGGGCGCGCTCAGTCATCCCGAGGACACCGAGCTCGACCGTCCGCTGATCCGTGAGCTGCTCGCCGGTCGCCGCCGCAGCTACGCGATCGAGAAGCGCATGATGCACGCCGACGGGCACGTGCTGCACCTGCTCGCGCACGTGTCGCTCATGCACGGCGACGGCGAGCGCCCGCTCTACTTCCTCGTCCAGCTCATCGACCTCAGCGAGCGCCGCCGGGCCGAGGCCGAGCGCCGCGCCGGCGAGCAGCGGCTGCAGGCGATCATCGACAACGCGCCGGCGCTGATCTCGGTCAAGGACGCGCGCCAGCGCTTCCTGCTGGTCAACCGCCGCTTCGAGGAGGCGATCGGCGTCGACGCCGAGGCCGTCCTGGGCCGCACGGCCGCCGAGTCGCTGCCGCCCGCTCGCGTGGACGCGAGCGACGACGATCTCGAGCGCGAGGTCGTGCGCTCCGGCGAGTCCCGGCAGACCGAGATCACGCTGCGCAGCGCCGGCTCGGGCGACGAGCACGAGCTGCTGCTCGTGAAGTTCCCGCTGCTCGACACCGACGGCCAGATCGCCGCTGTCTGCACGATCGCCACGGACCTCACCGACCGCCGCCGCGCCGAGCGCGACCGCGCGGAGCTCGAGCAGCGCCTCGCCCAGGCGCAGCGCCTGGAGAGCGTTGGTCAGCTCGCGGGCGGCGTCGCGCACGACTTCAACAACCTGTTGTCAGTGATCCTCTCCTGCGTCACGTTCGCGCGCGAGGAGCTCGACGACGAGTCGCCCGTGCGCGAGGACGTCGACGAGATCGGCCGCGCCGCCGAGCGCGCCGCGGCACTCACGCGTCAGCTGCTGATGTTCAGCCGCCGCGAGGTGGTGCATCCCGAGGTGCTGGACGTCGGCGAGCTTGTGCTGGGCCTCGAGTCGCTGCTCTCCCGCTCGCTCGGCGAGGTCGTGGAGCTGCGGATCGAATGCGCCGACGCGCTCCCGCCCGTGCTCGCCGACCGCTCACGCCTGGAGCAGGTGCTCGTGAACCTCGCGGTCAACGCACGCGACGCGATGCCGCAGGGCGGCGTCCTGCGGATCTCCGTCGCCGGTGCCGGCGACGGGATCGAGGTGCGCGTCGCGGACGAGGGAACCGGCATGGACCCCGAGGTCGCCGACCGCGCGTTCGAGCCGTTCTTCACGACGAAGGGCCCCGGCGAGGGCACCGGGCTCGGGCTTGCGACCGTCCACGGCATCGTCACGGACTCGGGCGGCGAGATCGCGATCGACTCCGCGCCCGGGAGCGGCACCGTCGTTCGCTTCACGCTTCCGGGAGCGCGCGACGAACTCACCGTCGCGCCCGCGTCCGATGCGCCGGAGTATGAGGCCGCCGGATCCGCGCGCGTCCTCGTCGTCGAGGATCAGGATCCGGTGCGCCGGCAGGCCGTCCGGATCCTCGAGCGCCACGGCTACACGGTGCGCCAGGCCGCTGGCGGCGACGCCGCGCTCGCCGACTGGGCGCCGGTCGACGTCCTCGTCACGGACGTCGTGATGCCGGGCATGACCGGCCATGAACTGGCCAAGCGCGCCGCCGAGCTCACGCCCGGCCTCCCCGTCGTCTTCATGTCCGGGCACACGGAGGATGTCGTCCTCCTCGACGGCGCCCGCGAGCGCGAGATCGCGTTCGTCCAGAAGCCCTTCACGCGCGACACGCTGCTCCAGGCTGTGGCGCGCGCGCTGCATGAGCGCACGGATGCTCACGCGGCTCCGGGCGCCGCTGCCTAGGCGCCGGCGCCCTCCACGAGCCCGCACATGAGCGCGATCGCCTCGGCGCCCGTCAGCCCCTGGTCGCGGGTCAGTGACCGCCACGTCTGGAAGGTGACCGCGTGGCCCACGGCGGCGCGGTTGCGCCGCGCCGCACGACCGCGCGTTCCCCGCCCCGCGACGAGTATGTCCCGGACCGCGTCGAGATAGCCGTTGAAGCCTCCAAGCCGGACGCCGACGCTCGGGACGAGCGTCGCGTCGCGTATCAGGCTCGTGAACATGCCCTCTGTGCGGCCGTAGTACGCGTAGAGCTCGCCGAGCGCGACCCCGAGTCGCTCGGCGGGGTCGTCAATCGCGGTCCACGGCGCCGGGTCGGGCGCCGGGTTCGCCGCGTTCCAATGCGAGGAGCAGGCGTCGAAGAGCGCCTCCTCGTCAGCGAAGTGGCGGTAGACGGTCGAGCGGCGCACGCCGGCGTGCTCGGCGATGGCGCTGATCGACGTGCGGGCGGGCCCGAGCTCCTCGTGCAGCGCGACCGCGCTCTCGGTGATGCGCAGCCGCGTCTGGTCCTCGAGCTCGGCACGGCGCTGCATCCGATAGGGACGCTTTTCATCGGACATAGGTGTTGCGGGAATCTTGACAGACCCGGCGGCGCTCCGCTAGATTTCGCGCAACACCACTGTCCGATGAACGGAGAAGGTTCCATGGAAGCCAGCACCGTCCCAAGGATCGTCACGCCGGCAGATGGGGGGCACGGGTTCCTGGGAAGCATCGGCGTGCGCTGGCTGATCGAGGGGGTCGACGCGGACGAGCGCTTCTCGCTCGTCGAGCACCCGATGTCCGCCCGCGCGCTCGCCGCACCGCTGCACCTACACACGCGCGAGGACGAGTACAGCTACGTCCTCGAGGGGCGGATGGGCGCGCTTCTGGGGGACGAGGTCGTCGAGGCCGGCCCGGGCGACCTCGTCTT
>Ga0302299_10002678_pt1 | contig 10833 bp, 10 predicted proteins | sample III_Fen_N3_4_FD_198795 | JGI IMG/M metagenome (GOLD analysis project Ga0302299, IMG submission 198795) | Peat permafrost microbial communities from Stordalen Mire near Abisko, Sweden - III_Fen_N3_4 | ecosystem: Environmental > Terrestrial > Soil > Wetlands > Permafrost | place: Sweden: Abisko...
GAGCAAGCTGGCCAACCTGCTGTTCACCACGGAGCTGCAGCGACGCCTTGCCGAGGCGGGAGCGCAGGCGATCGCGGTGGCCGCTCATCCAGGAGTGGCCCGGACGGATCTCGGTTCCGAGGGACACGGCATCAGCAACCGGCTGACCCGGATCGGCCTTCCTCTCACCGGACGCTCGGCGGCCTCGGGGGCGCTGCCGATGCTGCGGGCCGCCACCGATCCCACCGCGCTGGGGGGCCAGTACTACGGGCCCCGGTGGCAGGCGTTCGGTCCTCCGGTTCTCGAGACTGCGAGTGTGCAGGCCCGCGATGACGTCTCGGCCAGGGCTCTGTGGGCGGCATCCGTTGACCTGACCGGCCTGGACCCCGCCTTCGGTCGCTGAAGCCAGAGCCTCTGGGGTGAAGATCTCGCCCCCCACGGATGAGGCAGGACCGACAGCTGTCGCGATTGTCTGTTCTGCGACGAGCGCCACCTTCGCGGATCCGTTGGGGGAGAGTATCCATGGCCGATGAGCCCGGCGCCGTGAGCGTTGCACCGGACACCAGTGGGCCCGCGAGGGCAGGTCTGGTGCTGACGTCCCTGGTCCTGGCCGCTGCCGTGGCAAACCTGAACCTGGCGGTCGCGAATGTTGCCCTGCCCACGATCGGCAAGGCCTTCGACGCCTCACAGACGGAGCTGAACCTGATCGCCGTCGGGTACAGCCTGGGCCTGGCGGCCTCGGTGCTCTATCTGGGCGCGGTAGGAGACCGCTACGGCCGCAAGCTCATGCTGCTGGTGGGGTCGGCCTGCTCGATCCCGCTCAGCGTTCTCGCCGCGTACGCCCCGAATCCGCAGGTCCTGATCGGAGCACGAATCCTGGGCGGGGTGACCGGCGGCCTGTGCTATCCGACCACCCTGGCGTTGATCGCTGCGCTCTGGACCGGACCGGGGCGCACGAAGGCGATCGCGCTGTGGTCGGCGACCGGCGGCGCACTCGCGGCGCTTGCGCCACTGCTGTCAGGGGTGCTGCTGCATCGGTTCTGGTGGGGGTCGGTCTTCCTGGTCACCGTGCCGATCGCGGTTGCCGCATTCATCATGGCGTGGTTCCTGGTCCCGGCCCACGTGAACGAGACGACCGAGCCGGTCGACAACCTCGGCGGCATCCTCTCGGTGGTCATGGTGGGAGCCCTGATCCTGTGCATCAACTTCGCGGTCGTCCCGGACGCCGGAACCCTCGTGCTCACCCTGGCGGTCATCACCCTCTGCGGGCTGGTCGCGTTCATCCTTCGACAACGACGAGCCGCCAGCCCGCTCTACGACCTGCAGGTGGCGGGCCGAACGACGTTCTGGGTGGCTGCGATCGCCGGGATCATCGTGTTCGGCTCGCTGATGGGCGCGATGTTCATCGGCCAGCAGTACCTGCAGAACGTCCTTGGCTACGGCACCGAGCAGGCCGGCGCGGCAATCCTGCCCGCTGCCGTATTCATGGTGCTGGTCGCACCACGCTCGGCGAAGATGGTCGAGTCGATCGGTTCGCGGCTGACCCTGCTGACCGGCTACACGTTCGTCTTCCTGGGCTTCGCCACGATGCTGCTGCTGTGGCAGGAGAGCTCCCCATACTGGGAAGTTGGCCTGGGGTATGCGCTGGTGGGTGTCGGTGTGGGTTTTGCCGCCACACCGGCGGCACGGTCCCTGACCGGATCCGTTCCGACCACCAGGGTGGGGATGGCCTCAGGCACCGCGGACCTACAACGCGACCTCGGCGGGGCGCTCATGCAGTCGATCTTCGGGGCGCTGCTGACCGCCGGCTACGCCACCGCCCTCAGCGCAGCCATCGCCGCCTCCCCGGACAAGGACCAGGTCACCGCCGCAACCCAGTCACAGCTGACGAAGTCCTTCGACAGCGCCTCCGCGGTCGCCGCCCAGTACCCGCAGTACTCCCAGGCCATCATCTCCGCGGCCAAGACCTCGTTCCTTCAGGGCGACAGGTGGGCCTACACCGCAGGCCTCGTCGCGGTCCTGATCGGAGCAGCCCTGGTCTTCTTCTTCTTCCCCGGCAAGGATCGGGAGACGACTCTTCTCGCGGGCTACCTGGCAGCCGACACCCAGGCCGCCGCAGCACCTGGCGCCCCATAACACCCCCGGCAGCCACCCACCCCCGACAGCCACCCACCCCCGACAGCCACACAGCCAACCTCAGCGCGTATGCCGCAACCACCACAGTCCGACGAAAGGCAACACCAGGGGCACAAGGAGGTAGCCACTGCCGAACCCGGTCCACACCGTTGCCCGGGGAAATGCGTCGGGGAACAACACACTCGCGGCCCCCACGATGAGCACCCCGGCGAGCTCGATGCTGATGGCAACGGTCGCAAGACGCCGCGAGGTCACACTCCCGCGGGCCAGCGAGACCGTGGCAACGATGTACACGATCGCGGCGAACGCGGACAAGAGGTAGGCCAGCGGCGCCTCGTCGAACCGGGTGGCGAGCTGGACCACCGAGCGGGAGGTCGCCGCGAGCGCGAAGAGGCCGTAGACCGCCACCAGCAGCCGGCCAAAACCTCGTCCGGTCGCGGCTGGCGCATGCGGCGCGCCAGAGGCGGGGTCAGCCAACGGAGCCTGCCCAAACCTGTTGCACCCGCAGGATCATCACAGGGGTGATCAGGAAAGCGAGGGCGATCACAGCCGTGCCGGCCCGGGATCTCTCTCCCCACGCCCAGACGAAGGCCGCCGGCGGGATGGCCAGAGCGCCGACCAGGTACATCACGAACTCGGCACGGGCAAGATCCCTGTCGCTTCCGGCCATCTGCACCAGTCCGCCGATGGCGAAGCCGAGCAGCAGCACCTCCAGGACCAGCCCGGAGGCGAGGAGGGCGACCCCTCGGGGTCGGTTCGCGGCCGCACTGATGAGTGTCCACGCCGCCAGAAACAGGGCGACGACGGTGATCGCCGTCGCATAGGTACCGGTCACGTGCGCGATCCTGTCATGCCGGGCAGGGGATTCGCCAGAACTGTTGTCGGCCAAGGAGAATCCCGCGGTCAAGGACTCGTGTGCCGCTGGGCTCCGCCAGTCGAGACAATGATCTCGGCAGTCGATACCGCGGACTAGTCTCTGGCGGATGAGCATCCCGGGCGCAGCGCTGACCTCGCGGCGTCGCTGGGTGATGTTGGGGCTGGCCACTACGGCGCAGACGGTCGCGTCGTGCCTGCTGTTCGGTCTGCCATTTCTCCTTCCCTACCTGCGCCGGACCGAAGGGCTCACCCTGGCCCAGGGTGGGGCGCTGGTCGCAGCGCCGTCGCTCGGGCTGGTGGTCACGCTCATCGCCTGGGGAGCTTTCGCCGACCGGTATGGCGAGCGGCTCGCCATCTCGATCGGGCTGGGGCTGACCGGGGTGATCGGGGTGATCGGCGCCTGGGTGAGCAGCCTCGGCAGCCGGGCCGTGCTCTTCGCTCTCATGGGGGCGGCCGGCGCCTCGGTGAACTCCGCCAGTGGCCGGCTGGTCATGGGCTGGTTCGCTGCCCGTCAGCGTGGCCTCGCAATGGGGATCCGGCAGACGGGTCAGCCGCTCGGTCTTGCGATGGCAGGCGCGCTGCTGCCGCCGCTGGCCCGCTGGGGCGGGCTCCGGCTCGCGCTCGCTGTCCCCGCGACGATCTGCCTGGTGGTGACCCTTGCCGTGGTGCTGTTTGCCTCGGACCCACCCCATCCATCGCCACCTCGAGAGCAGGGGGCTGCGGAGCACCCGAGGCCGCAGTCGCCATACCGGCAGCTGATCCTGTGGCGGGTGCATGTGGCGAGCTCACTGCTCGTGGTACCGCAGTTTGCCGTGGCGGCCTTCTCGGCTGAGTACCTCGTCGCCCAGCGCGGCTGGGACGCCACGACGGCAGGGCAGCTGCTGGCCGTCGTCGCCGTCGGCGGAGCCGCAGGCCGGATGGCGGCCGGCCATTGGTCGGACGTCGTCGGTAGCCGGCTCGCACCGATGCGGCTCATCGCGCTCGCGGCCTGCGTGTCCATGCTGTGGGTGGCCGTGACGGCTTCGACCGGGGTCTCGCTGGTCGTGCTGGCACTGGCCGTCGCCTCCATCGTCTCCGTCTCGGACAACGGGCTGGGTTTCACGGCGACGGCCGAGCTCGCCGGACGCGCCTGGTCCGGCCGGGCCCTGGGTGTTCAGAACACGATGCAGAACATCAGCGCTTTCGCCACCGCATCATTTGTCGGGGTGCTCGCGGGGTCGTTCGGGTTCGCCTGGGCGTTCGCAGCGGTGGCTGTGTTCCCCGCCATGGGCGCCTGGCTGACACCGGTGGCGGGGGAGCGAGCGGCACACACGGCATGGGACCCGGGCGTGGGCGAATAGGCTCAGAGCACCGTGGTCCCGTACATCTGCCCGAGCGGGTCGGCGATGAGCTCAATGCGTGCGCCATCGGGGTCGCGGAAGTAGACCGAGGTGCCGCTCTCCAGCTGGTACTCCACCCCTGCTCCATCAAGGTTGGCCCGCAGCCGCTCCCACCGCGCCGGCTCGACGGAGATGGCCAGGTGGTGCAGCCCGCCAAGCACCTCGGCATACGGTCCGAGATCGAGTCCCGGCAGGTCGAAGAAGGCCAGCAGGTTGCCGTTTCCAACGTCGAAGAAGAAGTGGTTCGACCCCTGGTAGTCGCGGTTCTCGAAGATCTCCGTCAGCGGGAACTCCAGCGTCTCCTGGTAGAAGCGAACGGTGGCCTCGACATCTGCGCAGAGCAGAGCAATGTGGTGGACCCCCCGGGCCGACGAACCGGGGCGATCGGTGCCGGAGCGAAGGTACCGGGCGCGGATGCGTTCCCGTTCAACGCCGATTGCGGCCAGGTCGAGGTCCGTCATGTGAGACTCCTGTATCTCTGTGTGGCTCAGGAGTATCTGGATACTCGATCAAGGCACAGTGGGTCAATGGACAGTGGGTCAATCGAGCGGGCGTCACTACACATCGGGGTGTCCGAACGCAGCGGTTACGACGTGGCTGACGTGCGCACCGGCGCGCAGTGGATGGTCGAGCGGGCCAGGGCCGCCCGGGATGCGGGCATGGAGTCACTCTTCCTGGGCGAGCACCACAGCACCGGAGGTTCCTACTACCAGAACGCGCCGATGCTGGGGCGGCTGCTGGCGGAGTGGGGGGACCAGCCGGTGGGCGCTCTCTTCCTGTTGCCGCTGTGGCACCCGGTGACTCTGGCCGAGCAGGTGGGAACCCTCGCCTCGCTGACACCTGGGCGGTTCATCCTGCAGTGCGCCCTCGGCGGTGGCCAGGACCAGTTCGGGGGCATGGGGGTGCCACTGCGCGGCCGGGTCGCACGGTTCGAGTCGACCCTGGACGTGCTGCGGCGTCTGCTGGCAGGCGAGGAGGTCACCACGGACAACCCGCTGCCCCTGCGGGCCGCTCGCAGCGGTCCGCTGCCCCCGGAGCCGGTTGACGTGTGGATCGGCGCCTCCGCCCCGCCTGCCATCGACCGGGCAGCCAGACTCGCAGACGGCTGGATCGCTGCACCGGGACTGACCCCGGCGCAGGCCGCCGAGCAGATCGAGCAGTACCGCTCGAGCTGCGAGGCACATGGCCGGCCGGTGGGGGTGACCGCCATCAGGCGTGACGTCCACGTCGGCGCAGACCCGGCCGACGCGCGACGGGTTGCCGACCCCATCCTGGCCCACGGCTACCGGGGACTGCCGCCTGAGTCACTGGTGATCGGGGGAGTCGCCGAGGTCAGCCAGGCCTTCGCTGACCTGGGCGACCTCGGGTACAGCCATGTGCTGGTGCGCCACCTCGCCGACGACCACAGGGAGGTCCTGGCGTCGTACCAGCGACTGGGTGACGTGCGCTCAGATCTGTCGGGAACATAGAGCCCGACCAGCCCCAGAACGTCACTGGGGAGGGTAGGTTTTCGACTCATGGATACTCCAACCCAGGTGACGTCCTCAGTTCCGGCGGACCTGCCTTCGACAGCGCTGGTCGACCGCGAGCAGGCGGAGGGCTACGTGGCCATGATCTGTTTCAAACACGGACCCCCGAGGTTGCAGGGGGTCGAGCTCGAATGGACCGTCCACCATGGCACCGATCTCGCCCGTGCCATGGACACCAGCCTGTTGAGCCGTGCTCTCGGGCCGCACGCACCACCGGCGATCAGCTCGTATCGCGCCCAGCAGCGACTGCCCCAGGGATCCCTGATCACCGTCGAGCCCGGTGGCCAGGTCGAGATCTCGACACCGCCCAACAGATCGTCCGCCGACCTGATATCGGTCGCCACCTCGGACATGGCCACCCTTGCGGGTCTGCTTGACGAACACGGGCTGGTGCTCGGTCATCACGGAGCCGACCCGCACCGCCGGCCGAACCGCCTCCTGAAGGTCCCGCGCTACGTTGCCATGCAGGCCGCATTCGACCGCATCGGCCCGCATGGTTCACGGATGATGTGCAGCACCGCGTCCATCCAGATCTGCCTCGATGCCGGCGAAGCCGACCAGGTGGTGGCGCGCTGGCGAGCGGTGCACGCCCTTGGCCCCACGCTGGTGGCCCTGTTCGCCAACTCGACCCACCTGGACGGACGTGATACCGGCTGGGCCTCCTCACGTCTGCGGGCGACCCTTGGCACCTGCCCGCCGTTCACCCTTGCGCCGGAACCCAGCGATGACCCGGCCGCCCAGTGGGCGCGGATGGCCATGGAGGCCCCGGTGATCTGCGTCCGCGGCGATGGTCCGTCGTGGACCGCGCCGCCCGGGCTGACCTTCCCTGCCTGGATCGCCGAGCCCGCACGTGTCGGCCGGCCGCCGACGTTCGACGACCTCGACTATCACCTGAGCACCCTCTTCCCGCCGGTCCGTCCCAAGGGCTACCTCGAGATCCGATACCTCGACGCGCAGCCCGGCACCCGCTGGGTCGCCGCCTTCGCCCTGATCAGCGCACTGATGGCACGACCATCGACCGTGGATCAGGTTCTGGGCCTCACCGAGGCCTCGCAGGGTCGCTGGCTCGAGGCCGCGCGCGACGGGCTGGCCGACCCGGCACTGCGTGCGGCCGCCCGCCAGGTCGTCCATCTGGGGGCGGATTCGCTGGACCACCTCGACCTCGCCGCCGTCCAGTACAGACAGGTTCTCGGCGAGCTCGCCCTGCTTGCCGAGGCGATCCCGACGAGCCAGCGGTGCCCGGTATGACGACGACCCCACCGGCTGGCGACCTCTCACCCGAGACCTGGCGCTCCCACGTCGCGGAGGTGCTCACCCGGGCCCGGGACCGCAGCCTGCTGCTGACCGACGCCGTCGACGACGACGACCTGGTGCGTCAGCACTCGCCGCTGATGTCACCCCTGGTCTGGGACCTCGCCCACGTCGGCAACCAGGAGGAGCTCTGGCTGGTCCGCGATGTCGGTGGCCGCGACCCGGTGCGCCGCGACATCGACGAGATGTATGACGCGTTCAAGCACGCGCGCGCCGACCGGCCCGCACTTCCCCTGCTCGATCCGGAGGGAGCCCGTGGCTACGTGCGCGAGGTCCGCGACAAGGTCCTCGACGTCCTGGCCGGCAGTCCCCTGGAAGGCAGGCAGCTGCTGGAGAAGGCGTTCGCCTTCGGCATGGTGGCCCAGCATGAGCAGCAGCACGACGAGACGATGCTGGCCACTCACCAGCTCCGGGCCGGCGCCGCGGTTCTGGATGCTCCGCCACCTCGACCGGGCAGTGGCCTGTCTGGCCTGTCTGGCCTGTCTGGCCTGTCTGGCCTGTCTGGCCTGTCTGGCCTGTCTGGCCTGTCTGGCCTGTCTGGCCTGTCCGCCGCCGAGGTTGTCGTGCCCGGCGGACCGTTCACCATGGGCACCTCCACCGAGCCCTGGGCCCTGGACAACGAGCGTCCGGACCACGTGGTTGACGTAGCGCCCTTCTTCATCGACACCGCAGCGGTCACCAATGGGGCCTACCTCGCCTTCATCGACGCCGGGGGCTATGACGAGCCGGCCTGGTGGAGCCGGCCGGGCTGGGCGCATCGGCAGCAGGCCGCCCTGAGCGCTCCCAGGTTCTGGCACCGTGAGGGTGACACCTGGTGGCGGCTGCGCTTCGGCGTACGTGAGCAGGTGCCGCCCGGCGAACCGGTCATGCACGTCTCCTTCCACGAGGCGCAGGCGTACGCCGCGTGGGCCGGCCGACGACTGCCCACCGAGGCCGAGTGGGAGAAGGCCGCACGCTGGGATCCGGCCACCGGCCGGTCCCGACGTTACCCGTGGGGCGACGAGGATCCGGGGCCGGCGCAGGCGAACCTCGGCCAGCGACACCTACGTCCGGCCGAGGCCGGGGCCTACCCCAGCGGCGCCTCACCACTGGGGGTGCACCAGCTGATCGGCGACGTCTGGGAGTGGACCTCGAGCGACTTCGGCGGCTACCCGGGCTTCGCCGCCTTCCCCTACCCCGAGTACTCCCTGGTCTTCTTCGGCTCGGACTACAAGGTGCTCCGCGGCGGGTCGTTCGGAACGGACGCCGTGGCCGCCAGGGGCACGTTCCGCAACTGGGACCTGCCGATCCGGCGACAGATCTTCGCCGGCTTCCGCTGCGCCCGCGACCCAGAGCCCGGGGAGGTCGGCTGAGGCATGTGCCGTCACCTGGCCTACCTCGGCCCATCGGTCACTCTGGCGGACTGTGTTCTGCACCAGCCGCATTCGCTGCTGCACCAGTCCTGGGCGCCGGCCGACATGCGTGGCGGGGGAACCATCAACGCCGATGGCTTCGGCATCGGCTGGCTTGCCGGCGTTGTCGCACGCCGTTATCGGCGCGACGTCCCGATGTGGTCGGATGCGTCGCTGCCCGACCTGGCAGCTTCGATCTCGTCCGGCGCGATCCTGGCTGCAGTACGCAGCGCGACGGCGGGGATGCCGGTCACCGAGACAGCCTGTGCGCCGTTCGTGGAGGGGGCCGTGATGTTCAGCCACAACGGCGTGGTCGACGGCTGGCCCGCCTCGGTCGCCCCGTTGGCCCAGGCGCTCCCGCCGGCAGAGGTGATGAGGCTGGATGCGCCGACGGACTCCGCCTTCCTGTGGGCTCTGGTTCGGGAGCACCTGCGAGCCGGAAGCTCAGCCGCCGCTGCCTTGTCCGATGTCGCCGCCGCCGTGCTTGCCCGTGCGCCGTGCTCCCGGCTCAACATGCTTCTGAACGACGGACGGCAGATCGTTGCCACCACCGTCAGCCATTCCTTGTGGGTCAAGCAGGGTGAAGGCAGCGTGACTGTCAGCTCCGAGGCCCTGGACCCCGGCAAGCCGGGATGGCAGCCGGTGCCCGACCGCGCCCTGATCGAGGCGACGGCTTCTCAGTACGAGATTCACCAGGTTTGAGATCCACCAGGCAACCAGCGACGACCAAGGATGGCAATGACCCAACCGGTAGTGGACATCTACCTGACCCCCGACCATGCAGATCGCTCGCTGCGTCACGACGCGCGGGTGGGACTGACCGGCGACCCGAAGTGGCTCCCGCCGAAATGGTTCTACGACGCCCGTGGCAGCGACCTGTTCGAGGAGATCACCCGGCTCCCGGAGTACTACCCGACCCGGGCCGAGAGCTCGATCCTGAGCGCCCACGCCGGGGACATCGCCGGGCGCACCGGCGCGCACACCCTGGTGGAGCTCGGGTCCGGCTCCTCCGAGAAGACCCGCCTGCTGCTGCATGCGCTACGGGAGGCCGGCACGCTGCGCCAGTACGTTCCCCTGGATGTCTCGCAGAGTGCACTGCGCGCCGCGGTCACTGCGATACACCACGACCATCCGATGCTGGCAGTCCACGGGGTCGTTGCGGACTTCACCCAGCACCTGGACCGGATCCCCGGCCAGACCCCACGGCTCGTCGCCTTCCTCGGCGGCACGATCGGCAACTTCTTTCCCGACGAGCGCGCCGCCTTCCTGGGCGCCCTGCACAAGACGCTGGCCCCCGGCGACTGGCTGCTGCTCGGCACCGACCTGGTGAAAGGCCCGGAGATCCTGGTCCCGGCCTACGACGACTCGGCCGGCGTCACCGCCGAGTTCAACCGCAATGTGCTGGCCGTACTCAACCGGGAGCTCGGCGCGAACTTCGAACTCGGTAACTACGCGCACGTGGCCCTCTGGGATCCTGAGAACGAGTGGATCGAGATGAGGCTTCGATCCGTCGCCGCTGCCAAGGTGAGCCTTCCGGAGCTGGCCCTCGACATCGTCCTGCAGGCAGGTGAGGAGATCCGGACGGAGATCTCAGCAAAGTTCCGCAAGGAAGGCATCGACAGTGAGCTGGCCGCCGCAGGCTTCGGGCTGGACTCCTGGTGGACGGACCCCGAAGGACGGTTCGCTCTCTCCCTGGCTCGGACCTGGTAAGCACACCTTGCCACCGCGACATATCCTGTCAATGAGCCGCCACACCGATCAATCTCCTGATGTGTCGACGAGTCGCCACACCACTGAACTTCCCGAAAGGACCCTCCAGTGACTGAAACAGACCTCCGGCCCGTCGATGCGAGCAGTATCTCCTCAAGCACCGAGCACATCGAGCTGGCCGAGGCTGTCATGGCGAACAACTACCACCCCCTTCCGGTGGTGATCGCCGACGCTCACGGTGCGTGGGTCACCGACGTCGAGGGCCGACGCTATCTGGACTGCCTGGCCGGCTACTCCGCACTCAACTTCGGTCACGGACACCCCGACCTGGTGGCGGCGGCCCAGGCGCAGCTGACCAAGGTGACGCTGACCAGCCGGGCCTTCCACAACGACCAGCTCGGGCCGTTCTGCCGTGACCTCGCCGCACTGGCCGGCATGGACCTGGTCCTGCCGATGAACACCGGCGCCGAGGCCGTCGAGACGGCGATCAAGGTCGCCCGTAAGTGGGGGTACGACATCAAG
>Ga0302299_10002679_pt1 | contig 10831 bp, 11 predicted proteins | sample III_Fen_N3_4_FD_198795 | JGI IMG/M metagenome (GOLD analysis project Ga0302299, IMG submission 198795) | Peat permafrost microbial communities from Stordalen Mire near Abisko, Sweden - III_Fen_N3_4 | ecosystem: Environmental > Terrestrial > Soil > Wetlands > Permafrost | place: Sweden: Abisko...
AGGCGAACTAGTCGCGGTGGCGTCGTGAGGCAGGCGTCATGACGCGACGTCGTCGCTCGGTGGAGCGCGAGACCGAGCGGGTGACCGACTCCGAACGGCTCGCCGCGGTGGCCGCGGCGTCGCGGTCAGGCGCCTCCGCACGGGAGTCGTGGAGGGAGTGGGGAGGCGACACGGCGATCACCGACGAGGGCGAGCCGATCCTCGCCCGCGATGACGAGCTCGCGCGCGACGCGATTGCGGCCGCTCGACTGGCGCACGAGTCAGGGGTGCCGCTCGCCGACCTCATATCGTCGCTCGCGAGGGTTGAGGCGGTCAGAGAGAACGCGAGGAGCGCGGTCGCGGTCGCCATGGCGGGCCCCCGCGCGTCGGCGCGGCTGCTCGGGTGGCTGCCCGTCGCGGGACTCGTCGTGAGCGTCGTGGTCGAGCCGCGCACTCTCGCCGTGCTTGCCACCACGGGCCTCGGCTGGGGCGTGATGGCCGTCGCCGCTGGTCTGATGGCCGCGGGGCGCCGGTGGATGACGACGCTGCTTCGCACCGCGTCTGCCGCGGGTGAGGTGCCGTGAGCGCCGGCACCAGCCTCGTGACGCTCTGCGCGCTTCTGGGCGCCGCGGTGCGTTCGGGTCTCGATGTTCGTTCCGCGCTCGAGCACGTTGGCGGAGTTTCCGACGGCGATGCTGTGGCGTTGCGCGAGGTAGCAAACGGCCTCGCCGCGGGTGTTCCGTGGGGTGATGCTTGGGGCCTGGCGCCGTCTCGGCTTTGGCCGCTAGGTCGCGCGCTGGGGCCGGCGTGGGAACGCGGATCGAGTCCCGTCGACGCGCTCGACACGTTGGCCGACGCGACACTCGCCAAGGCGAGGGCATCGGGCGAGATGGCCGCCGCTGAACTCGGAGTCCGGCTCTCGCTTCCGCTCGCGCTGTGCCTGCTCCCGGCCTTCGTGCTCGTGGGCGTCGTGCCGTTGCTCATCGCCGTGGGCGGCGCGGTTGTCGGCGACGTCTCCGCTGGCTACGTCTCCGCTGGCTACATCTCCGCCGGCGACGTCTCCGCTGACCACGTCTCCGCTGGCGCGCCATGAACGCATCGCGATGGGCCAATGCACGTTGCGACACAAGCCGTAAGGGCGGCTCCGCCCTGAGGCATCACCACACGAAGGGATCCGCAATGAAGAAGATCATCGCTTGGATGTGCGCGGGGGACGAGGAGGGAATGGCTACCGTCGAGTACGCGCTCGTCACGGTGGCGGCCGCGGCGTTCGCGGCGGTACTCATCGCGATCGTGAAGTCGCCGGAGGTGCGCGCGGCGCTTGCGTCGCTCGTCGGTCAAGCCCTCAGCGGGGGTTAGCGGCGTGACCCCGCCATTGGCAGGGGACCGAGAAGCGTGGGAGTCGCGCGCGGCCGGCTCGGCGTGGGCGCGTGGTCGCGGTCCCGCGAGGGGCCGCCGTCCGAAGAAGGGTGAGGCGGGATCGACGACAGTCGAATTCGCGCTCGGCCTACCCAGCCTCGTCGTGGTCTTGGCCTTCGCCCTGTCCGCCGTCGCGTGGGCGCTGGATATCGAGTCCGCCCAGCGCGGCGCGGCCGAGGCCGCTCGAGCGGCGATCGTCGAGTCCGATGCGACCGCCGCCGCGGTGGCAACGACTGCCAGCGGTGAGAGTGCCGTGACCGTCGCTCGCTCCGGAGGCTTCGTGACCGCCTGCGTCACCGTGACGCGTTCTCCGTGGCCCGCGGTCGCGAGGTGCGCCACCGCCAGGGACAGACCTTGAGGGTGGGGTCATGAGGTTGCGGCCATGGCGTGGCGGCGAGAAGCGCGCGGCAAAGTCCGGTCGGGCTGCGGCGCCTGGGCCCGAGCCGCGGCCCCAGGCACAGCCCCAGGCACAGCCCGGTCGTGATGGTGGTTCCGCGACTCCGGTCGTGATCGCGGTCTTGGCAATCATCGCGATCGTTGGCCTCGCCGCGGTCGACGGAGGTGCGGTCATGATCGCCGACGCAAAGGCCGCGTTCGTGGCGGACTTGTCCGTACTGGCAGCGGCTCGCGTCGACCGAGACTCCCGTGCAGCGGGCGCCTCGCCCGGCGCCGCCTTGGTATCCGGCTGTGCGGCGGCTCGGGAGGTCGCGGCACTCAACGGGGCGACGGTGATCTCGTGCCTGCGCGGCTCTCACAACTCGGTGCGCATCGGCGTCGAATCTCGAGTCCGCGCGTGGCCAGTGCCACTCCGCGCATCGGCCAGGGCGGGTCCTTCGTGGGGTTGAGGGAGCCCCGCTGAAAAGAAAAGACCCTGCGACGACTCAGGCTGAGGGATCTGAGCCGCCGCAGGGCGCTTATTAGGATACGCGATCCGGCGGGTTTCGCGTAAGATTTAACGCTCACGCGGTGTCGCGATCCGGTGGGTCGCAGGTCACAAGGAGTGGCCCACGGCATGTCTAAGGTGTCGGAGTCGGCGCAACCTCCCACGAACTTCCGTTCCATACCCAACCGTCCGGCGGGGCGGCAGGGTCAGCGTAGATGTGCAGGCATGGGTGCCAACGCAGGTCCTGGTTGTCGAGAACCCACGCGAGGCCACCGTCCATCTTGTACGTCTTGCCCGTCGCTGCAACCTTTGATTCAGGCAAGCAACTCGCGTGCACGTTCGCTCCGTACAGGGTGCCGGACACTCCCGTGCAGGTGTTGCCCGACCACGTGGCGTTGCCACCCATGTACACGTACTCGCGGTAGGTCTTGGATCCCGGATCAAGCTGAATTGCCTTGAGGTCCCAGCCGCCCCAGTTTCCCGAGCCGCTCCAGTTGCCCGTCGAGGACACTCCCGTGGTCGCGTCTACCCAGGTGATTGCCTGGTAAACGCTCCCGTTCCCGAACCAGAAGTAGCCGTCATCGGCGACGTACCTGCCCGCGTTGCAGTCGTACGTGTACCCGACGTAGGCGGGCTGGGAGGAGCACTGGTAGTACGACGAGTTCGCCGGGTCCTTGTACCAACCGGCCGCGATGACCCACTGGCCCGTGGAGCAGTCGTAGGTCTTGTACGCCTTGGCGGGGTGGTCCGCCTTGCACTGCGCGTAGGGGTCTGCCGGTGCCTTCGTCGAAGGGGCCGCGGGCACCGTCCCAGTTTGAGACGATGAGGGCTGCGAGGCAGGCACGGCACTCCCATTCGGATGTGATCCGCCTGCCGCGGCCGCGGCCTTCAACCTTGCGATGATTGACGACAGGTCGACGCTCGCGTCGTACGCGCGGGTGGGATTCTCGTTTCCAAACTTGGCGCGATACAACTCGATCGGCGTCAAGCCGTTCTTGTTGTTGATGACGTTGCGGTCCCTGAAGGCGGGGTCGTCCTTAGCCGCGCTGTAGGCCTGTGCCGCGGCGATGCCGATGGCCAAGGCGCCGACGGTACCGACGAGAGTCGCGGTGCTCTGGCGGGCTGCACGCACCCGCTTGGTCCTGGTCAGCAGGGACGAGATCAGGTCGTCGGTCGGGGCGTAGGCCGAGCCGCCCATGGTGGCGAGCTCTTGCATTTGCTCGTTGATGTTCACGACCGGTCTCCCTTCGAGTCGGAGGTTTCCCGAACGGTGGCGTAAGACACTCCCACCGATGGGTTGTATTGGACGACGCCGAGCGCGCCGCGGAGTTTGACTGCGGCATCGGACAAGTAACGCCGCACCGCGCCTTCTGTGATTCCGAGTTCGCGGCCGATGGCCTCGGCCGTGAGGTCGTCGTAGAAGCGAAGAACTGTGCAGGCCCTCTCACGGGGCGACAGGTGGCGGAGCGCCTCTTGAAGGTCCGTCCTGAACTCGACAGTCGATGACGCCGACGATTGCGAGTCCGCCGAGCCGAGCAGGTGAAGCACGTGCTGCCATGCGGTGCTTCGCCGCCCCGCGTCCGTGTGGGCCGAGAACATGGCCCGACGCACGTACGCCTCCGCTTCGCCGATCGAGACGGAACCCTTGCCGCGCGAGAACGTTCGGACGACCGCGTCGTGAAAGAGGTCCTCGGCATCTCGCCTGTTTCCCGTGAGGAGATAGCCGTAGGCAACGAGCGAGCGTCCGCGTTCGCGGACCAGCCTCTCGAGCGTCTCTGCCCACTTGGTCACGGTGTGCCCCTCCCCGGGTTCTCCTACACCTATTGATACGGACAACTCGGACGAAACATTGGGCCTAGATGCCCCTTTGTGATGTATTGCACAAGGCCTTCCCCCTCATAAAGGCGCGGTGCGGCCGACGCGGGGGGACGCGCCGGCCGCACCGCGGCCATGAAGTGTGCTGAGAACTACTTGACGGTCACCTTGCCGAGCGATGTCCAGACCTGGAGCGACAGCCAGTCGTAGTTCCCGTCCGCCGGGTTGGGAGCGACGAGGCTAGGCGCGTCGGCGTTCGCGGTTTGGGGGGCCACATCGGGTCCGGTGTTTGTCGTGGGCACTGGAACCGCGCCGTCTGCGGGAGCGGGAGCCACGGCGGTGCCGCCGCCTTTGGTCGCGCCGCCGGAGGTGCCGGTACCTGAGACGCCGCCGTCGACCGCGCGCTTGCCGTCGACATACGCGATGGGTCCACCGTTCCCGTTTGCACCGTTGTCGAGGTAGACGTCCTGCTCCATGAGGACCGTGTACGTGCCCGACGTGAGGGTGGTTTGAGCGTTGCCAAGCCAGCAGCCGTTCACGTCGCGCCACAAGTACGTTCCGCCGAGGCTTGCGTCAGGGGCGAGCAGCCCGTCGCTCGACGTTGACGTCGAGGACCCATTCGGATCGGTCGATGCGAGGTATGACGTCGCCACGACCTTGCCGTCCTTGACGAGGTACAACGTGGTGTTCGGCTGTCCCCAGAAGCCGGGAAGCGTGTGCCCTGAGACGTTCTTGACCGAAACCTTCACCTCGGGGTTGCCGTTCACCACCCATCCATAGCTCACTCCCACCGAGCGCGGCAACGTCGCGTCGACCGTCAGGAGCGACCAGTCAGCGGACGTAGCGGGGAAAGAGGTCTGGGTGGTGCCGTCCGCCGAGCAGCCGTAGTAACTTGCGGTCCAGGCGTTCGGGTCGTTTGCCGTGAGCGAGTCGCCCGTCTTGACGACGCGCTGCGAACCGGCCGCCATGTCCCACGTGCCGCTCGCCGCTCGCGAGGCGTATTCGTCACGGGCGGCCGCTGGGGTGAGGTAGTCGGCGGGGAGGACGACCGCCGGGGCGGCGGGCGTGATGTACGCACCGAACGGGTCTGCAGGGACGTCGCCCGCGATGACGAACTTGACGGTGTTCGACACCGCTCGTTCGGCCGCAGCGTCGGCCGCAGGGCCGACCACCCCCGTGTTGCCTGCGGCAGCGTTGCCCGTGCCAGTGTCGCCGGCGACGGAGGTCGCGGCGCCTGGGGACGCCGTCGGGCCGGTCGGGGCAAGCGAAGGCTCGACTGGAACGGGTGTCGGGTCAACCGGTAGCGGCGTCGGCGCGCTCGAGGGCTGGGCGGACTGCGGGGAGAAGTCCTGGTAAGCGACGAGCTCGTAGGCCCCCGGAGGAAGCGCGGTGCCGTCCCAGCAGTTCACCAACTCCACCTGCGAGCTTTCCGTCCCCGTACCGTTCGCAAGGGACTGGACGGCGGGGTCCAGGGTCGAATTCTGCGAGGTGCCGACGACGATGCCGTTCCACAGGACCATGAGATTGGCGGCGGGACTCTGGAAGGCGCCGCCAGCTGCGTCGGCCGATTGGGTCACCGTGAGTGCGGCGGTGATGGTCGCGCCCTGGTTGACGTCGGCGCCGACTTCGCCCAACCCGAGCGTGAACTTGTCGGAGACGGCGGGAACGTTGGCAGTGAAGGGGCTCGTTCCGCACTGTCCCCATGCGAGTTGGCTTGCGCCAGACGCGTCAAAGCCTGGGGCGGCCACCTTGCTGCCCTCGGTCTGTGGGGCGGGCAACGCGGCGCTCGTGGCCCTCGACCCGCCCGAGCCCATCCCTGGGTTGACCGCGGCGAGCACGATCACGGCGGCAACGCCGGCGCCGGCGGTCGCGTTGGCCGCGGCGCGAAGGCGCCTGCCTCTGTAGATGCGCCGCGCGGCGGCGGAGGTTGAGACGCCCACCTCGTCGACGGGCGCGCGGTCCGCAAGTCCGCGGAGGGAGTCTGAAAGCCTGGTCATGAGTGTGTCCTTTCCTGATCGGTCACGGCGACCTCGTCGCGCAGCGCAATGCCCGCGTCGTCGAGAGTGCCGAGCCGAAGCTCGAGTGCGTGGAGACCATCCGAGAGGTAGCGCTTGACCGAACCCGGGGCGAGTCCAAGTTGTGAGGCGATGTCCGGAACGGTGAGGTCGTCAAAGAACCTCAAGACGATGCACGCGCGCACCCTCGGCGCGAGGTCGGCGAGGGCCGTGGCGACGTCCGCGCTGAGGTCGGAGAACGGGGTGGTTGATTCCTGGACGACGGCTGGCCTGAAGAGGTGCTGGACCCGTGACCACCGCTGCTGGCGCCGGTATTGGTCCACGTAGATCGTGGTGATGGCCCTGCGGACGTAGGCCTCGACCTTGGCGGGGGCCAGGCCCTCGCGCGGCCTGGAGAACGTCTTGACGAGGGCATCTTGAACAAGGTCTTGAGCAAGGTAAGGGTCGCCGCACACGACGTACGCGTAGCCGAGCAGCGCTCGTTCGCGTTCGCGGACGAGTCGCTCCATCCCTTCAAGCCTGGCGGCCATGAGTCCTCCCGTAGTGATGTTCACCATGTCGACGCCCGACGGCCACGAAACGTTGGGGGCCCTAAGTCCCGCGCGTCCCCTAGACTCTCGGGGTACTGCATTCGCGCGCAATGCTGCGCGCTCACCGTCTAGGAGGACGAATGCGTCAGGCCGCCGTCTCTGGCCTCGAGCTCGGACAGTCGAGCATTGTCATTGTTGTTGTGATCGGCGTGGTCGCAGCGGCCGCCTTGTTGCTGTCATGGACGCTACGCCAACAGGTGTTGCGCTCGCCTGACGGCACGTCCAAAATGCGCGAGATTGCGCAGGCCGTCCAAGAGGGCGCCGCCGCGTACCTCAACCGACAGTTCCGCACCCTCATCGTCTTCGCTGCCGTGGTGTTTGCCCTCCTCTTCCTGCTTCCTGGCGACACGGGGGTGCGCATCGGCCGCTCCGTCTTCTTCTTGGTGGGGGCATTCTGCTCCGCCTCAATCGGATACATGGGCATGTGGCTCGCCGTGCGGGCAAACGTCCGCGTCGCGGCCGCATCGACCGAGGCCGATGGCAGGGCAACGGGTGCGCGGATCGCCTTCCGCACCGGCGGGGCCGTCGGCATGGGCGTTGTTGGCCAGGGCCTCGCGGGCGCGGCGGCCGTCGTGTTCCTCTACCGCGACAACGCTCCCGCGGTCCTCGAGGGCTTTGGCTTCGGGGCGGCGCTCCTCGCGATGTTCATGCGCGTGGGCGGAGGCATCTTCACCAAGGCGGCCGACGTCGGCGCCGACCTCGTCGGCAAGGTCGAGCAGCACATCCCCGAGGACGATCCCCGCAACCCCGCGACGATCGCGGACAACGTGGGCGACAATGTGGGCGACTGCGCGGGGATGGCGGCCGACCTCTTCGAGTCATACGCCGTCACGCTCGTGGCCGCTCTGATTCTGGGCAAGGTCGCGTTCGGCGAGGAGGGGCTCATCTTCCCGCTCATCATCACGTCGGTGGGCGCTCTCACCGCCGCAATGGGCGTCTTCATCACCAAGGTGCGCAACAACGAGCCAGGGCTGAAGGCCATCAACAGGGGCTTCTACACCTCCGCAGCGGCGGGGGCGCTCTTGTCCGCCGTCGCATCGTTCGTCTACCTGCCGAGCACGTTCGCAGGTTTCCACGGTTCCAAGCTCGCCGGCCTCGGGGGCAATCCCCGCATCGTCGCCACCATCGCAGTGGTCGTGGGCATCACGCTCGCTGGCCTCATCCTGTGGCTCACCGGCTACTTCACCGACACCGCGGGCAAGCCGACCCAGCGTGTGGCCCGCACGTCCCTCACTGGGGCGGCGACCGTGGTGCTCTCCGGCATCGGGCTCGGGCTCGAGTCGGCCGTCTACACGGCGGGAGTGATCGCGGGCGCGATCGTCGTGCTGTTCTGGCTCGCCGGCGGATCGATCTCGCTCGCCCTGTTCCTCGTGGCGCTCGCGGGGTGCGGGCTGCTCACCACGGTGGGCGTCATCGTCGCTATGGACACGTTCGGCCCGGTGAGCGACAACGCTCAAGGCATCGCCGAGATGTCGGGAGACGTCGACGCGGAGGCCTCCAAGATCCTCACGGATTTGGACGCCGTCGGCAATACCACCAAGGCCATCACCAAGGGGATCGCCATCGCCACGGCCGTGCTCGCGGCGACGGCGCTCTACGGCTCGTACTCCGACGCGGTCAACGAGGCGATCGTCAAGGCGGGCGCCTCGGTGTCCGACTTCAGCTACGAGGTCATCAACCCGCTCACTCTCGTGGGGATCATCCTCGGAGGTGCGACCGTGTTCCTCTTCTCCGGACTCGCGATCGATGCGGTGACCAGGGCCGCGGGCGCGATCGTCTTCGAGGTGCGTCGGCAATTCCGCGAAATGCCAGGCATTATGACCGGCGCGCAGCGGCCCGAATATGGGCGAGTGGTGGACATCTGCACGCGCGACTCGCTTCGCGAACTCGTCACTCCCGGGCTGTTGGCCGCGATGGCGCCCGTGTTCGTTGGCTTCGGCCTTGGCGTCGGCGCGCTCGCGGGATTCCTCGCGGGCGCGATCGGCACCGGGGTCCTCATGGCCGTCTTCCTCGCCAACTCTGGCGGCGCCTGGGACAACGCGAAGAAGATCGTCGAGGACGGCACCTACGGCGGCAAGAACTCTCCCGCACACGAGGCGACCGTCATCGGCGACACGATCGGTGACCCGTTCAAGGACACCGCGGGCCCAGCGATCAACCCGCTGCTCAAGGTCATGAACCTGGTGGCCCTGCTGATCGCTCCTGCGGTCGTGGCGCTGAGCTACGGAAATAGTGCGAACCCCGTGCTGAGGTGGGCCATCGCGCTCGCCGCCTTCGCCATCGCCACCTTCGCGGTCATCCGCGCCTCACGCCGTTCACACGAGGGCGGCGTCGAATTCGAGGCGGAAAAGGCCGCAATGTCGGAAGGGCACGCTGTTCACTAGTCGCGCGCTGTTGGCGGCAGCTCTCGGCCCCCTCGCGGGCCTGCCCGAGGTATCGTTCCCGGGCAGGCCGACGAAAGAGAAGTCATGACTCCCTATTCCGCACCGATCACGCTTGAGGACGACGACGCGGCCGCCCTTCGCGCCGACCTCACCCCGTGGACGGTCGACGCCGTTTCCGAGCTCGTCGGGAATCGGGCGGTCAGGGCGCTCGGCCGCGAGAACGTGGTCCCCGCCCGTCTGGCGGCGCGCGACGCGGGTCGCGACCCTGTGGCGCTCCTCACGCGTCTTCTGACGCTCGGAGAGACCCTCACACGAATCGATGTCGAGCGTGCCCTCCCGCGACTCGGCGCGGAAGGCGCCGCCCGTTGCGGGCTCGTGGCCGTGGGCGGGGCGGGGGACGACGACGTGGCGAGGGCACTCATCGACCTGCGTCCCTACGCGACCGCCGACGGAGACGATGAGGTCACGTGGTGGGTCGCCTCCGACACGGGAGAGGCCGTCACGAGCCGCCAGCTCGAGGGCGACCACGTCCTCGGCATCGGCGGCGCAACGACCACACTGGCCTCGGTGACGATGCGCAATCCCGTGGGCAGGGTGCTCGACGTGGGCACCGGTTCCGGGATCCAGGCGCTGCACGCCTCGGTGCATGCCCGAGAGGTGGTCGCGACCGACGTGTCGGAACGGGCACTCGCGTTTGCCGAGTTCAATCGCCGACTCAATGCGCCCCCAGCCGCGTGGGACTTGCGGCTCGGCTCGCTGCTCGAACCCGTCGAGGGCGAGCTCTTCGACCTCGTGGTGTCGAATCCGCCTTTCGTGATCACGCCTCCCGGCACGCCGAGCTTCGAGTACCGCGACGGCGGCCTTGTCGACGACGGCACCGGCGGAGACGGAATCGTGAAGCGTCTCGTGACGGGCGTGGGGTCCGTGCTCGCCCCCGGAGGCGTGGCGCAGATGCTAGGAAACTGGGAGATTCGCAAGGGCCAGTCGTGGACCGAACGCCTGGAGGGCTGGCTCGACGACGCGGCCGCCGCGGGCTGGCCGCTCGACGCGTGGATCATCCAAAGAGACGTGCTCGATGCGGCCGAATACGCCGAGACGTGGCTCCGCGACGGAGGGGTGATTCCCGAGCGCGGACGCGAAGCTTTCGACGCGGCGTACGAGGCGTACCTGAGCGACTTCGACGACAGGGGAGTCGAGGGCGTCGGCTTCGGCATCATCACCGTGAGGCGCGCCGTCGGGGCGCCGACGCTGCGCCGACTCGAGGAGCACGAGGGTGTGCTTCCCGTGCCGCTAGGCCCCCACATTGCTGAGTCGATCACGGCGCACGACTGGCTGGTCTCCCGCACCGACGCGGAACTTCTCGAGGAGCGCTACATCGTTGCGGGAGACGTCACTCGCGAGACCTACGGTCGCCCGACGCTCCACGACCCCGAGCACATCCTCTTGCGACAGGGTGGAGGCTTCGGGCGCGTCATCAAGGCGGACACCGCGCTCGCCGGATTTGTGGGGACGTGCGACGGGGAACTGGCCGCCGGACAGATTGCGCACGCGCTCGCCGCGCTGCTGGACGTGCCTCCCGGACGCATGGTCGCGGGCCTCGCGCCCGCCATCAGGGAACTGGTTCGCGACGGGATGTTGCGACGCGCGTAGCGACACGCGGGAACTCTGAACGGGAGGGGGCCTTAGGTCCCGGCTTTCGCCGCGGCGCGGGGCGTAAAACACTACATATAGGCACTAACGGGCAAT
>Ga0302299_10002680_pt1 | contig 10829 bp, 8 predicted proteins | sample III_Fen_N3_4_FD_198795 | JGI IMG/M metagenome (GOLD analysis project Ga0302299, IMG submission 198795) | Peat permafrost microbial communities from Stordalen Mire near Abisko, Sweden - III_Fen_N3_4 | ecosystem: Environmental > Terrestrial > Soil > Wetlands > Permafrost | place: Sweden: Abisko...
CCGGGAGCCAGCAGCCTGCCGTACTTCGCCGCTCCGTCGAATTCGCCGACGGTGCGGAACTGCTCCCATCCGAAGTCGGTGCGGCCCAGTGCTCGGCGATCGGGTCCGAGGACGACAAGTTGCAGCTCCGGTACGGGCAGGCTTTCCCGGGCGATCAGCACCCTGCTTCTGGATTCGCCTGGGCTTTCGCTGCGCTGGTCAAGGAACGTGACTATCCGGCATGCACGGCCGGTCCCGTGACAATGCCTGGCACCGTCGAGTTCCGCCAACAGCTGTTCGATATGCAGATCCCCGCGGTGCAGAGCGGCGTCTCCGATGACGACTGCCTGCTCCCGGGGCAAGGTTCGAGCCAGGTCCGCGACCGTTCGGCAGAGCGAGGTCGTCGCCAGACCGTCGATCATCACGATGTCCTCCGGCTCCAGAGCGGCGTGGTGGGTGTGCAGCAGCGTGCGACAGTGACCTCCGGACGAACCGGCGCGGGTGACGTGCACCTGACCGAGCGGCGTCCGCCACAGTGGCAGGCCGTGCAACGCCGCGGCGGAGACATGACTGACGACCGCCTCCGGTGAAGCGGCGGCGACGGTTGCCTCGACCAAGAGTCGGTGGCGGCGCAGTGGGCCCAGGTTGCCGCCGGGTGCTGCGACATAGGCTCCGCGCCGGATGGCCGTCCACGCGCCGGATCGGCGCAGGCTCCGAAGTTCGTCGTCTGTCCGACCGTCGCCCAGTGCCGCTGCGCGGGTGGTCAGATCGTGCTCGTCGAGTTCGCGGCGGACGCTCATGACGGTAGCGTCGCGGCACCGACCGGTACGCGCCGCCGGATGCATCCGGATGTGGACAAGATTCGGACATACGAACAAATCGGCGTGCCCAGTGAACGCTCGCGACGCCTGACCGACTTCGCGACGCCTGCCCGACTTCGCGACTCCCGCAGGGGGCGCGGCTGCGTGCACGGGTCGCGAACCATGCGGGGGAAGCCCTCGCAGCCCGAGTACCGGGGTGTCAGATCCGGTCGATGGCGTCCCGCAGTGCGGTATAGGACGCCACCAGCAACCGCCGCTCCTCCGCCAGTAGCGGATCATCGAGGGAACACCCCGCGCCGACCCACCGGTCCGAGCAGTCCATGGCCTGCATACGCAGCCGCGCCGCCGCCAGCACCGCGGCGTCCCGCACCTGATAGACGTAGGAGTACAGCGCCACCAGCGCGGCCGTCAGGGCGTCCTCGGTGACGTCCTCGTCGTGCTGGTGCAGCCGGTGCACCCGCCACCATTCGACCTCGAGCGCCGCGGCCCGGATCGGGTCGAGCGAGGGGTGCGCCTCGGAGAAGACCAACGCGTAGAAGCGGCGCATGTGTTCGCGGGCGGCGTCGGGGTCGTTGTGGGGATAGGGCGCCCAGACCTGGTTGGCGCGCAGCACATGCCAGGCGCCGGCCAGTGTGCGCCGGCAGCCCATACCGAAGCCCGCGTCAACCATGCCGACCGCGGCTCGAAGAAACCGCCACCACTCACGCCGGTAGTACGCCGCCCAGCCGTCGCACTCGGTTCGCCCGACGTCGACGGGGTCGAACGTCTTGACACCGGATCGGGTCGAGGGCGTAGGCATGGCCGACCTCCAGGACGAGTGACGCCTCGATGGTGCTCCTGCCCGGGCCGCCGTGCGAGCCGACCGGACTCTCGAATGCGCGCCGATAGGACTTCGGAACGCGCCGACCGGATTGGGAACGCGAGCCGAGCGGACTTCGAAACGCGCCGACCGGACTCCTGAACACGCCGACCGGACGGAATGCCCGCCGACCGGACTCCGACGCGGGGGAGGAAACCTGCGTCCGACTGAGCGACAACGCGACCGGCCATCCACCTCCTACGCCGCTCCGAATGCAGGGCATGGTGACCGCGAGCGAGCAGACCGTCGAGGCTGTGCTGGACCGTATGCAGCAGCGGATCGATGCCGTCCCGGCCGCTCACCAGCACCGGCGGATCTTCGCCGGCACCTACCGCCGCACCACCAAGGCCGTCGGAACGGCGATCGACGATGCCAGGTTCGAGGACCCCAGGTGGGTCGAGCGGTGGGACGTGGTGTTCGCCGACCTGTACCTGGCTGCCTACGACGCGTACACCACAGACACCACAGACACCACAGACACCACAGACACCACAGACACCACAGACACCACAGACACCACAGACACCACCGACGCCGCAGGCGCCGCCGCTAGCGTCCCCCGGCCCTGGCGGCTGGCCTTCGACGCCCCGGCCGACCTCCCACCGCTGCGGCACGTCTTGCTGGGGATCAACGCGCACGTCAACTACGACCTGCCGCAGGCGTTGCTCGCCGTCATCAGCGACGAGGATTTCCTCGATCCCGTGTTGATGGCACGGCGGCGCCGCGATCATGAGCGGATCGACGCGGTGTTGGCCTCGCGGGTCGCGGCCGAAGACAACGCGCTCGGCGGCTCGAGCAGTCTGCCGGACCGCATGCTGGCTCCGCTGAATCGCCTCGGTTCTAAACGGTTCCTGCGGGAGGCGCGGCAGAAGGTCTGGCGCAACGTCGAGCAGTTGCAGTCGGCCCGGCTGGAAGGTGACGACGCCTACCGCCGCCGGCTGGCCGAACTCGAGGTGCTCAGCGCGGCGAAGATCGCCGATCTGCTGGCTCCCGGTCAGGTGCTGATCCGGCTGGCTTTGACCGGTTTCGGAGTCGTTCTTCCGCCATCGTGACGAGATCGGAGCTCGCTCGCCCCGTTCGGGTCGTCAGCCGGCCGGCGCACCCCGGATGAGTGACCCGCGGAACCGGTCGTGACCAGGGCGGCTCGCGCGCGCGGACGCTGAAGGCCGGAAAGGCCAACCCGAAGCATTAGCCTGGCGATCATGTGTGGCATCGTCGGATACACCGGGCCTCGTCAGGCGCTCCCGTTGGTTCTCGAGGGGCTGCGGCGGCTGGAGTACCGCGGGTACGACTCGGCCGGGGTGGCGATCCTGGACGGCGAGGGTGGCCTGTCCACCGCCAAGAAGGCCGGCGTGCTGGGCAACCTCGAGCACTACATCGACAGCGGCGACGTCGCGCTGAACGGGGTCGCCGGGATGGGACACACCCGGTGGGCCACCCACGGCGGGCCGACCGACCGAAACGCGCACCCGCACACCGATGCGACCGGCCGGGTGGCGGTCATCCACAACGGCATCATCGAGAATTTCTTGACCATCCGGAAGGACCTGGAGTCCCGCGGCATCGAGATGCGCAGCGACACCGACACCGAGGTGGTTGCGCACCTGCTCGGGATTGCCTTCGCGCAGGGAAGCACCGCGGGAGATCTGCCCGCCAGCATGGCCACCGTGTGCCGGGGCCTGCAGGGCGCGTTCACGTTGGTCGCGGCGCACGCCGACATGCCGCACATGCTGGTCGCCGCGCGCCGGAACTCCCCGCTGGTGATCGGGGTCGGTGACGGCGAGATGTTCGTGGCCAGCGACGTCGCGGCGTTCATCGCGCACACCAGGGAGGCGGTCGAGCTCGGCCAGGACCAGCTGGTGGTCATCACACCGGACGCCTACCACGTCTCCTCGTTCAGCGGCGGCGACGCCGACTACAAGTCGTTCCACGTCGACTGGGACCTCGCGGCCGCCGAGAAGGGTGGCTACCCGACGTTCATGGACAAAGAGATCGCCGAGCAACCGCAGGCGCTGGCGGACACCCTGCTCGGACACTTCGACGGGTCCAGCATCGTGCTGGACGAACTGCGCCTGTCCGACGACGATCTGCGCACCATCGACAAGGTCTTCGTGGTGGCGTGCGGGACGGCCTACCACTCCGGGCTGGTCGCCAAGTATGCGATTGAGCACTGGACCCGGCTGCCGGTCGAGGTCGAAGTGGCCAGCGAGTTCCGCTACCGCGACCCGGTGTTGAACCGGGACACCCTCGTCGTCGCCGTCACCCAGTCCGGCGAAACCGCCGACACCCTGGAGGCGGTCCGGCATGCCCGCCGGCAGAAGGCGACGGTGCTCGCGGTCTGCAACACCAACGGATCGCAGATCCCACGGGAGTCCGACGCCGTGCTCTACACCCACGCCGGGCCGGAGGTCGGGGTCGCCGCGACCAAGACGTTCCTCGCCCAGGTGGCCGCGAACTACCTGGTCGGGCTGGCGCTGGCGCAGGCCCGTGGCACGAAGTACCGCGACGAGATCGCCCGTGAGTTCGACCTGCTCTGCGAGATGCCCGCCGCGGTCGCCACCACGCTGACCCTGATGGACCCGGTCCGCGAGCTCGCCGCCGAGATCTGCCGCTCCAAGGCGATCCTGTTCCTCGGCCGTCATGTCGGGTACCCGGTGGCCCTGGAGGGGGCGCTGAAACTCAAGGAGCTCGCGTACATGCACGCGGAGGGCTTCCCGGCCGGGGAGCTCAAGCACGGTCCGATCGCGCTGATCGAGGAGGGTCTGCCGGTGGTGGTGATCACGCCATCGCCCAAGGCGGATCCGATGCTGCACTCCAAGCTGCTGTCCAACATCCGGGAGATCCAGGCCCGCGGCGCCCGGACCATCGTCATCGCCGAGGAGGGTGACGACACCGTCGCGCCGTTCGCGGACTTCCTGCTGGAACTCCCGCGGGTGCCCAAGCTGATGCAGCCATTGGTCACCACGATCCCGCTGCAGATCCTGGCCGCGGAGATCGCCCGCGCACGAGGTTACGACATCGACAAACCCCGCAACCTGGCCAAGTCCGTCACCGTCGAGTAGCGGTGACGGTGACTTCGCGGCCGGGCGACCCGCGATTCCCGACGCACCCGGGACGGCGGCCGTGACGGTGCCAACGACGCCGCCCGGAGCGCGGGTGATCTCCGTCGGGATCGACGTGGTGGCGGTGGACCGGTTCGCCGCGACGTTGGCGCGCACCCCCGCGGTGGCCCGCCGGCTGTTCAACCCGGACGAGCAGCTGACCCCGACCGGCCATCCGCGGGGACCGGCGTCGCTGGCCGCGCGCTTCGCGGTCAAGGAAGCCGTCGCGAAGGCGCTCGGCGTCCCGACCGGGATGGATTGGCACCACTGCAGGGTGCTGTCCGAGTCGTCGGGCCGGCCGGTGCTGGAGGTCATCGGCACCGTTGCCGCCGCGGCCGCCGCGCTCGGGGTGACGCACTGGCGGGTGTCGGTCTCGCACGACGCCGGGGTCGCGGCTGCCGTCGTCATCGCCCTCGGGTGACGTGCCCCCCTGGCGGTTGGCGAGGATGGCGAGTCGCCAGGAACAACCCCGCGTGGGCTCAGCCGGCTGTGTGCCCACCCTTTGATCGACTGCACCGCCAGCAGGGAGATTCGGCTCGAACGGGGCAGATGTCCCTGTTGGCGGTGCAGCCGATCCGCCGAACGGCCGGCGGATCGGCCCTGCCAACCGAGGAACTGACAGGGCGCGCCAGCCCGGTGGGCCGTCAGGGACCAGGATGGATCACATGATCCACGCCTACTCCGTCGAGCAGATCCGCGCGGTCGAGGCGGTCGCACTGGCCAGGGACGGTGACGCGACCCTGATGCGCCGGGCGGCCACCGCCGTCGCGCTGGCCGTCGTCGAACGCACCCCCGCACCGCGCCCGGGACGGCGGGTGGCGCTGCTGGTCGGGTCCGGCAACAACGGCGGTGACGCGCTGTTCGCCGGGGCGATGCTCCGCGGCCGCGGGATGGCAGTCACCGCCGTGCTGCTGCAGCCGGAGAAGGCTCACCAGGCCGGGTTCGTGGCATTGCGCCGCGCGGGTGGCCGGATCCGGCGTCACGACGCACCGGACGTCTCGACCGTCATCGACCGGGCCGACATCGTCGTCGACGGGGTGGTCGGCCTGGCCGCCAAGCCGCCGCTCCGACCACCCGCGGCGGCGCTGATCGAACGGGCCAACGCCGGGACGGCGCTGCGGGTCGCGGTCGACCTGCCGAGCGGGATCGATCCGGACAGCGGGCGGGTGCACGGCCCGGCGTTCCTGGCCGACGCGACCGTGACCTTCGGCGGGATCAAGACCGGCCTGCTGGTGGCCGCCGCCCAGTCCGGCACCGTGATCTGCGACGCCATCGGCATGGACATGTCCGATCGTCCCGCCGAGCTCGTCGGCGTGACCGACGGCGCCGTCGCGCGGCTGATCCCCGCCCCGGGACCGGGCGCGGACAAGTTCACCGGTGGGCTGGTCGGGATCCTCGCCGGCTCGCCCGGCTACCCGGGCGCACCCGTGCTGTGCACCGGAGGCGCGGTCCGCACCCGACCCGGGATGGTGCGGTACGTGGGCAAGCAGGCCGCCGCCGTGCTGGCCCGCTGGCCCGAGGTGGTGGCCGTCGACGATCCCGCGACGGCCGGGCAGGTACAGGCCTGGGTGGTCGGTCCCGGGCTGGGCACGGACGGTGCGGCGACCGCACTGGTGCGGTGGGCGCTGTCCCAGGACGTCCCGGTGCTGGTCGACGCGGACGGCCTGACGGTGCTCGCCCAGTCACCCTCGTTGCTGGCCGACCGCCATCGCTCCGGCTTCCCGACCGTGCTCACCCCGCACGACCGGGAATTTGCCCGGGTGTTCCCCCGCATCGACCCGGGCGACCGGCTGGCGGCGGTGCGCCGGGCTGCCGCGGACAGCGGGGCGACGGTCCTGTTGAAGGGTCACCGGACACTGGTCGCCGCGCCCGATGGGCAGGCTACGGTCAACCTGTCCGGGTCGTCGTGGCTGGCCACCGCGGGGTCCGGCGACGTGCTGTCCGGCGTGATCGGGTCGCTGCTCGCGTCGGGGTTGCCGCCGCTGCTGGCCGCCGCGGCCGGGGCGCACCTGCACGGCCGGGCCGGGGAGCGCGCGCAGGCCGCCGGCCAGGCCGGCGCGCAGGCCCTGTGGGAGCACCTCCGGGTCGGCGCATGATCATTTCAGCCGCCCCGGGTCAGGTGTCGATGATCGGCGAACGAACGTGATTCCATCGTGGGGTGAGTATCCGGGCGACGGCCGTGACGAGCGCGACGAGCGCGACGAGCAAGGCTGGGGCGACGGCCGGGTCGGTGGTCAGGACCGCGGCGGCGGGGCAACCGGTCGGGTCGGCGGGGCGACCGGCCGGGTCGGGTCCGGTCGGGTCGGCGGGGCAACCGCCGGCTCCCCGAGCGGAGCGGGCGACATGATCGAATCTGACGCCGAGCCGCCGGACCCTCCGGACCGCAGGCAACGCGCGGTCCGGCCGCGCACGGTCCGGGCCGAGGCCGTCATCGACCTCGACGCGATGGCCGCCAACACCCGTGTGCTGCTCGCGCGGATGCGCGAGGTCAACCCGGCCGCGGAGATGATGGCGGTCGTGAAGGCCGGCGGTTACGGCCACGGCGCGGTGCCGTCCGCACGGGCCGCGCTGGTCGGCGGGGCGACTTTCCTCGGCGTGGCCACTCCCGAGGAGGGTCTCGAGCTGCGCGCGGCGGGGATCGAGGCGCCGATCCTGGCCTGGCTGTGGCCGGCCGGGCAGGACATCGCGCCCGCCCTGGCCGCGGGGCTGGACCTGGGCATCTCGGGGCTGGATCACCTGGACGCCGTGCTCGACACCGCCGCGGCGACCGGTCCGGCCCGGCCACGGATCCACATCAAGATCGACACCGGGCTGGGCCGCAACGGCGTCGGGCCGCGCGGGATCGCCGGGGTGCTGGACGCCGTCGCGGCCGCCCAACGGGCTGGCCGGGTGCAGGTCGTCGGGTTGATGAGCCATCTGGCCAGCGCCGACGTGCCCGGTGATCCCTCGGTGGGCGAGCAGACCACAACTTTTCGCGAGGTTCTGAACCTGGCCCGCGACCGGGGCGTCACGGCCCGGTGGCATCACCTGGCCAACACCCCGGCCGTGCTGGACCACCCGGACACCTACTTCGACCTGGGCCGGTGCGGGATCGGTCTGTACGGAATCAACCCGGTCGCCACACCCGCCGGCCTGCGCCCCGCGATGACACTGCGCGGCACGATCGCCCTGACCAAGCGGGTGCCCGGCGGGTACGGGGTGTCCTACGGCCTGACCTACCGCACGGCGACCGAGACCACCTTGGCGCTGGTGCCGCTGGGCTACGCCGACGGGATCCCGCGCGCGGCGGGCGGGCTCGCGGAGGTGTGGTTGGGTGGGCGGCGCCGGCGGATCGCGGGGCGGGTGGCGATGGACCAGTTCGTCGTCGATTGCGGCGACGATCCGGTGGCGGCCGGCGACGACGTCATCGTGTTCGGCCCGGGCGACGACGGTGAGCCGACCGCGGAGGACTGGGCCGCCGCATGTGACACCATCGGCTACGAGATCGTCACCCGGATCGGTCCGCGGATTCCGCGGCGCGCTGTCGGCCGGGACGCGGATGCGGAGCCCGGCGTTGTCGCGGGCCGCTCGACCGGCCTCCAGGCCGGCCCGGAAGTCGGCGGCCCGTCGAGCCCGGAAGTCGGCGGCCCGTCGAGCCCCGAAGCCGACCGCCCGGATGACCGCGACGCCCATGACCGCGACGCCCATGACCGCCACGCCCGCCGCCGGACCCCGGCGACCGGCCCGCTGACCGACCGATCCCCGGGGGGCCGCCGATGAGCACCGTGGGCAGGATCCTCGGCGGGGCCGGTATCGCCGCGGGGATCCTCGGGGCGGCCGCGCTCGGCGGCGTCACAGCGCAGCGGATGGCCGTCAAGCGGTACCGCTCGAACCTGACCGAGCTGACGCTCGACGAGCGATTCGACGAGCTGAAGTCGGACCGCGTCTACTCCGTGGCTGCCGACGATGGGGTGGTGCTGCACGTCGAGGAGGTCGGGCCGGTCGACGCGCCGATCACGATCATCTTCGCGCACGGCTGGACGCTGCGGTCAGGGTCCTGGCACTTCCAGCGGTTGGGGCTTGCCGGCCCCGGCTTCGGGACGGGGACGGGACCGACGGCACGGATGGTGTTCTACGACCACCGCTCGCACGGCAGGTCCAGCCGCGCGCCCGCCGACCACTCCACGATGGAATACCTGGCCGCGGATCTGCGGCATGTCATCGCCACGTCCGCCCAGGACCGGCCCATCGTGCTGGTCGGGCACTCGATGGGCGCTATGGCCATCCTCACCCTCGCTGCTGTGCAGCCGCCGCTGTTCGCCGAGCGGGTGATCGGGATGGGGCTGATCTGCACCGGCGCCACCTACCTGGCGCAATCGCAGTTCAACCGGCTGCTGGTGACCAGGGGCAATTGGGCGGTGCGGGCGATCACCAACGTGGCCGTGCAGTACCCGGCGGTCTTCGAGCGCGGCCGGGCCAGCAACCGGGACGCGGTCTGGTTGCTGACCCGCAGCCTCGGGTTCGCCAAGGACGTGCCCGGACCGCTGGTCGACTACCTGGACGAGATGATCTCGGCCACCCCGGTGGAAGTGATCGCCGATTACGCGCCCGCTCTGCTCAGCTTCGACCAGACCGCCGCCCTCCCGGCGCTCGCGGGCATCCCGACCGTGATCGTGGCCGGCGACAAGGACCGGATGACCCCGCTGGCCCGCTCCCAGGCCATCGCGGACGCGTTGCCGGACGCGGAGTTCGTCGTCGCCTCCGGGTCTGGGCACATGGCGATGATGGAGGACGCGGAACTGGTCAACGATGCCCTGCGCCGGATGCTGGAGCGGGCCGCGGTGGACGGGGAGCTGTCCGAGGGTCCGCGGAAGGCGCGGCGCTGACGGTGGATGCGGACCGTGCGCCCGCGGCCGGCGGCGATGGGTCGGGGGTGTCGCTCGAGCTGGCTACGGTCGAGAGCACCATGGCCCTGGGTCGGGCGCTGGGTGCGGTGCTGCAGCCGGGTGACCTTGTGCTGCTGACCGGTTCCCTCGGCGCCGGGAAGACCCAGCTCACCAAGGGCATCGCCGCCGGTATGGGCGTCACCGGGATGGTGATGTCGCCGACCTTCGTCATTGCCCGGATGCACCGCCCGGGCGAGCACGGGGTGCCGCTGGTGCACGTCGACGCCTACCGGCTGAGCGGTGCGCTCGAGCTGGACGACCTGGACCTGGACACCGATCTGAGCCGGGCCGCTGTCGTGGTCGAGTGGGGTGAAGGCGTGGCCGAGCAATTGGCGCAGTGCCGACTGATCGTGGCGCTCGAACGTCGAGCAGACGACACCAGGATCGCCCGGCTGACCCCGGTTGGAGACTCCTGGTCGGAACGGCTGCCCGCTGTGCTCGAGGCGTTCCGGGTGGCGTTTGCCGCCGCGGCCGCAGCGTCGCCGAACCTGGTGCGCACACCGCCCGGGCGGCTTACGGAATCGGGTCGATCATGACGGTTCTCTGCCGACGGTGCCGACCCCTGCGCTGGACCCGCTGCGTCCTGCACACTGCGTGCAAGCAGGCACCCGGGAAGGCGCAACGTGAGCGGCGCTGCGGGGACCCAAGGAGGCTGGGGTGAACGCCGAGCCCAGCCGGTGCTGGTCGTCGACGACGACGAGACCGTGCGAGAAGTGTTGCGACGCTACCTGTCCCGTGACGGGCATCAGGTGCTCGAGGCTGCCGACGGGCCCGCCCAGCTGCACCTGGTGCACTCCGCGCGACGGGACCTTCTCGTCCTGGATCTGATGCTGCCGGGCCTCGACGGGCTCGAGGTGTGCCGGGAAATCCGCAAGACCTCGACCGTGCCGGTGATCATGTTGACCGCGCTCGGGCAGGAATCCGACCGGGTGGTCGGCCTCGAATACGGCGCGGACGACTATGTCGTCAAGCCGTTCAGTCCGCGGGAGCTGGCGCTGCGCGTCGGACGCGTGCTGGACCGGAGCCGCGGGACGCAGCCGACCAGCGGGTCGGAACCGGCCGCCACCGCCGACGGTCAGCTGTCAGCCGATCCGAGGTCCCGAAACGCCCGTTCTCGCGGCCGAGAGCTCGCCCTGACCAGCCG
>Ga0302299_10002681_pt1 | contig 10829 bp, 8 predicted proteins | sample III_Fen_N3_4_FD_198795 | JGI IMG/M metagenome (GOLD analysis project Ga0302299, IMG submission 198795) | Peat permafrost microbial communities from Stordalen Mire near Abisko, Sweden - III_Fen_N3_4 | ecosystem: Environmental > Terrestrial > Soil > Wetlands > Permafrost | place: Sweden: Abisko...
CGCCCACGCCGTAGCCGTGGCCGGAGATCTTGCCCGACCAGGAGAGGTAGAAGGCCACCGGCGTCGCGGCGTGGAAGTCGGTGGAGACGGGTGACGGGAAGAGGTCGGTGGTGTTGGTCCAGGTGGACCCGTTGCCGATGATCCCGAGGGCGAGCGTCAGGTCGAGCCCGGAGAGGCGCGACAGCGCCGCCGGGTTCCGGTAGACGGCGCCCGACGTGGTCTGGTCGGCCACCAGCGAGTCACCCATGGCGAGGTCGCGGGGGACGACGTTGGGGATGGAGTAGCCGCCGGCGGAGGCGACGGCCGGGACCAGGAGGAGGGCGAGCAGGAGCTTGCGCATGGCGGTCCTCACGGGGAAGAGACGACGACGGGGGTGGCCTCGACGGGACCGCCGAGGAGGTACGAGACGACGCTGGTCTGCGCACGCGTCGCCAGGGCGGGATTGGTCCAGTCGAGCAGGAATCCGTGCGGCGCCCCCGGCCCGGTGGTGGTCGCCGGGCAGGTCCCGCTCGCCGAGTTCATGAACCACTGCATGCCCGGACCCGAGCGGCTCGCCGTGGGGTTGAGCGGTCCGAGGCCGATGAGGCCGTAGAGGAGTTCGTTGGTGGGGTTGGGGACGGTCAGGTCGCAGCGCGCGCCCTGCCCGAGGATCGCCTTGGCCGCCATCGGGGTCTGGCCGGTCGGGTCGGCGAGCAGGTTGGGGAGGGGCGACGTCACCAGGTGCGCCGCGAAGTTGGACGGGTCGGCCGGATCGACGATCCACTTCGCGCTGATCAGGAAGAGCAGGTAGTTGGTCGTCCCGGGCGTGAGGTGAAGCGCGTCGAGGAGCCCCTGGTAGAGCGGCTCGAAGCTCGGCGCCGTGGTGAGGATGTCGATGACGGGGGCGCCGCCGACGTTCAGCACGGCGCGGGAGACCCGGGGGTTGACGGCGAGATCGGCAGTGCCCTCGATCGACCCCCAGGACTGGCCGACGTAGTAGACCGTGCCGGCGTTCACCGGGACGGTCCCGGCCGGGAGACCGGCCGCGACGCGGATCACCTCGTTGCCGTTGGCGCTCGTCAGCACCCGGATCAGCATCGACTGGTCGAGGATGTCCTGGCGCGCGGTGTCCCGGCTGCGGAACAGGTTGGCCGTCACCACGAAGGAGCCCGAGCTCGCCGAGGTGCCGCCGGTGCCGTCCCAGCAGCCCGGGGTCGATGCCGGGTTGCAGCCGATGGGCTGGAGCTCCAGCGCGTTGTACACGCAGAGTCCAGGCCTGTCGGTGGGGTCGTCGCCCTGCTGCTGCGCGAAGACCGTGGCGTCGCAGGAGACGCCGGCGGCGCAGCCGAAGGAGACGCCCGTCACCGTGTTCTTCGAGCACCAGGCACGCGCGCCGTGCTTGGCGGCGTCGATGGCGGCGACCACCATGCCGTGTCCGGCGAGGGCCTGGGCGATGAAGAGGGAGTCGCCACGGCTGCGGCCGAGGCCGTGGTGGACGATCACGAGCGGCCAGCCGCCGGCGGGAGGCGTGCCCGCCGGAAGGGCGATGATGGTCGGCAGGGGAACGAAGGCCCCCGCCGCGGGGACCGGATTGAAGGCGCCGGTCGTGGGGTCGAGCTTGTCGAAGGTGATGACGTTCGCCTCGACGAAGGTGGAGATCCCGGAGGAGAGGAGCGCCGGAGGCACGCCCCACTTGAGCGCCATGGCGGCCGGCGTGACCGCCACCGCACCCACGGGTGCATCGGGGAAGGCGTCGGTGCTGGTCCCGGGGAGCTTGGCGTAGGGCGCGGCGCCCAGCTGGAGCGCGTCGGAGATGATGGTCTGGGTGCGGAAGGTGTACGGCATCACGATGTCGGCCCGGGCCACGCCGTGGTCGGTCGCGAGCTGCGACACCACCGGCTGGAGGCGGAGCCGCATGCTCTCGAGGAGCGAGGCCAGCGGTCCGGACACGCCGGAGATCTCCGAGGTGGCGGTGGCCGCGGCGCCGGGGGCGGCGCAGGCCGGCGACGGGGAGCAGATCGGGTGCGTGAAGAGGAGCATCTGCCCGAGGGTGGTGTTGGAGAGCGGGATGCCGGCGGGGTCGGTCACCCCCTTGGTCACGATCACCGCGTACTCGGTCCTGTCCTCGAGCGGGGGGAAGACCAGCGGCTCACCGCCGGTGGGAACCGTGAGGGCCGGCTGGATGCCGATCACCTGGGTGACGCAGCTCGGGCCGAAGTCGCCCTGGGCGTTCACCGGGGCGCAGGGCAGGCCGGTGGAGGGGTCGATGGTGATGGGCGGCGGCTGGATGTAGACACCCGCGACCTCGGAGGCCGAGGTGGCGCCGGCCTTGTAGAGGTAGACCCCCTTGCCCGAGGAGCTGCGGATGCTGCCCGCCTTGATGGGGCCCGAGGTCTGGGCGATGTCCATGCCGGTGGTGCTGAAGCCGTCGAGCGAGCTCATGGGGAGGCCCAGCAGCGCGTCGACCGCGGAGGAGACCTTGTTGGTGAGCGGATCGAGCAGGAAGTTGGAGGGGATCGGCACCACCCCGGCGCCGGGATCGGCGATCACCCAGGTGGTGGCCGGGGCGACGGTGAAGGCGCCCACCACCACCGTCTCCTCGAGCGGGAAGCCCCGGTTCTGCACGGCCGCGAAGACCGGCGCGAAGAGGAGCTGGAGCTGCTGCAGCTGCTTCAGCGCGCAGTCTGGGGTGGTGGAGGGGCAGGTGAAGTCGGACGGCCCTCCGAAGAGGAGCGTGAACATCGTGGACGAGGGCTGGAGCGGCACGTTCGCCTGGGTCTTGATGCCGCTCGCCCCGCCGCGAAGCGCGTAGAAGTAGGTCGCGCCCGGGCGCCAGGTGGTGGGCTTGCCGCCGGAGACCGGGACCGCGCTCAAGGTGCCCTGCGTGGCGCCCGCCTCGTAGGAGGTGGCGAGCGCGGGGAAGGCCTGGGCGGGCGTCCCCAGCGCGTCGAAGACGAAGAGGTTGCAGTTGCCCGGCGCCTGCTGGCCGGTGCAGGGGACGACCGAGCCCAGGTCGAGGGTGGGAGCGGTCGAGGTCACGTCGTTCGGCCCGCCCACGGTGAGCGCGGCGATGGGGAAGCCGAGCGGCAGCACCTGGTCGGGCGGGAAGCCCCCCTGCGCGTGGAAGTAGCCGAGCAGCTCCTCCTGCGCGTTGCGCGGGTGGAGGACGTACGGGTTCAGCAAGGGGTTGATGGCGAGCGCACTGGGCAGCGGGATGTTCCCGGTCGTCGGATCGAACATCGCGGTCGGGACGAAGGTGTTGGGGTTCGAAGGGACGGAAGGCGTGCAGGCGAAGACCGCGACCGCGAGGAGTGGCGCGGGCGCGAGGTGGCGAAGCGTCATGCTGCCTCCAATGTACTGTGGGTGAATCCCAGTGCGGACGCGCCGGAGCCGGCGCGTAAACGCCTGTTGTTTGTCGGGAGAAGCCTCCGTGTCAAGGCGGCGAGACCCCCGGCTCGAGGGATTCGCACGACGAGCCGCGTCATTCGACGCCGCGCGTCACGCGTCTACGTGCGGCGACGGTCGACGACGCGCCGGGCCTTGCCCTCGGACCGGGCCAGCGTCCTGGGAGGGACGAGCTCGACCCGGACGGAGACTCCGAGCTCGGAGGCGAGCCTCCGCTCGACGGTGGCCCGCAGCGGCTCGTCGCCGGGCGTGGCCGCCTCCACCCGGACCGTGGCCTCGTCCCCGCCGTTGCCCCGCGTGAGTTCGATCTCGTAGTGCGGATCGGTCCCCTCCACGTCGAGCAGGACCGCCTCGATCTCGGACGGGAAGACCCGGGCGCCCTTCAGCAGGATGAGGTCGTCGGTGCGCCCCTTCAACCGGCTCATGCGGGCGAAGGTCCTCCCGCAGGCGCAGGGAGCCCGGGTGAGGGAGGCGAGGTCGCGGGTGCGGAACCGGATCACCGGCTGGGCCTCCCGCGTGAGCGTCGTCACCACGAGCTCCCCCACCGTCCCGTCGGGCACCGGCGCCAGGGTCTCCGGGTCGACCACCTCCAGGAGGAAGTGGTCCTCGGCGACGTGGAGCCCGCTGCGCTCCATGCACTCCCCGGCCAGGCCCGGGCCACCCACCTCGGAGAGTCCGTAGTTGTCGGTGGCGACCAGCTTCAGCTTGGCCTGCAGCTCCGCCCGCATCGACTCCGACCAGGGCTCGGCCCCGAAGAGCCCGAACCGCAGCGAGAGCTCGCCGGGACGGATCCCGGCGTCGAGCGCCGCGTCGGCGAGCGTCATGGCGTGGCTCGGCGTGCAGACCAGCGCCGTGCTCCGGTAGTCCTTCAGGATGCCCACCTGCCGCCGCGCGCTCGCCGAGGAGACCGGGATCACCGAGGCCCCCAGCCGCTCCGCCCCCTGGTGGAAACCGAAGGCGCCGGTGAAGAGGCCATAGTCGAAGGCCACCTGCACCACGTCGTCCTTGCCCACCCCTCCGGCCACCAGCACCCGGGCCACCAGGTCGGACCAGGTCGAGAGGTCGTTGCGGGTGTAGCCCACCGCCGTGGCGAGCCCGGTCGTCCCGGAGGAGGCGTGGACCCGCACCACCTCCCGCAGCGGCACCGCGAAGAGCCCGTAGGGGTGGTTGTCGCGCAGGTCGCGCTTCGTCGTGAAGGGAAGGCGCCGCAGGTCCTCGAGCGAGCGCAGGTCCTCGGCGTCGAAGCCCGCCTCGGCGAGCCTTCGCTGGTGGAAGGGCACGTTTCGCTGCACCCGGTTGAGCGTGGCCTCGAGCCGCTCCAGCTGGAGCTGCTCGATCGCCCCGCGGTCCATCGACTCCCGGTCCGGAAGCCCGTTCATGGGATCACCTCGCTGCCCAGGTAGGCACGCTGCACGTCGCGGTTCCGCAGCAACTCCTCGCTCGTCCCCTCCAGCACCACCCGCCCGTTCTCGAGCACGTACCCGCGGCGCGCCACCCGGAGCGCGCTGCGGGCGTTCTGCTCGACGAGGAGCACCGTGGTGCCCCCGGCGGCGATGCGCTCCACCGTGAGGAGGATGTCCTTCACCACCAGCGGGGCGAGCCCCATGGAGGGCTCGTCCAGCATGACCAGCGCCGGCCGGGCCATGAGCGCCCGCCCGATGGCGAGCATCTGCTGCTCGCCGCCGGAGAGGGTCCCGGCGAGCTGCCGCTCGCGCTCCTGGAGCCGGGGGAAGAGCCGGTAGATCTTCTCCAGATCCCCCTCCACCTCGCGCCGGAGCCCCCGCCGCACCCGCAGCGACCCGCCGATGAGCAGGTTCTCCCGGACCGGCAGCGTGGCGAAGACCTGGCGCCCCTCCGGCACGAGCGAGCAGCCCTGGGCCACGAGCCGCTCCGGGCGCATCCCGAGCACCGAGGCCCCGCGGAAGAGCACCTCGCCGCCCTGCGCCGGCGTGAGCCCGGCGATGCTGCGGAGCAGGGTGGTCTTGCCGGCGCCGTTGGCTCCGATGAGGGTGGCGATCTCGCCCGGGTTCACGTGGAGCGAGACGCGGCGCAGCGCCGCCACCGGCCCGTAGGAGACGTCGAGGTTGCGGACGCGCAACATCAGTCTTCCCCCAGGTAGACCCGGACGACCTCCGGGTTGCGCTGCACCGAGCGCGGGTCGGCGTCGGCGATCTTCTCCCCGAAGCAGAGCACGGCCACCTCGTCCGAGATGCGCATGACGAGCGACATGTCGTGCTCGACGAGCAGCACGGTGACGCCCCGCTCGCGGATGCGCAGCACCTGCTCGGCCAGCACGCCGGTCTCGCGCATGTTGAGCCCCGCGGCCGGCTCGTCGAGGAGCAGGAGGGTGGGCTCGGCGCAGAGCGCCCGGGCCAGCTCCACCGCCCGCTGCTGCCCGTAGGCCAGGCTCCCCGCCGGCGAGGCGGCGAGCGCCTCCACTCCCAGGAAGGCCATCTCGGCCCGGGAGCGCGCCTCGATCTCCCGCTCCTCGCGCCGCGAGGCCGGGGAGGAGAGCATGCCGGCGAGCATCCCGGCCCGGCTGCGCGCGTGTCGCCCCACCATGACGTTCTCGAGGGCGGTCATGTGGCCGAACAGCTTCAAGTTCTGGAAGGTGCGCGAGAGCCCCAGCCCGGCGACCTCGTGCGGGGCGAGCCCCTGGATCTCCCGCCCCTCGAAGCGGACGGTCCCCTCGTCGGGGGCGCGGAAGCCGGAGAGGAGGTCGAAGAGGGTGGTCTTGCCGGCGCCGTTCGGGCCGATGACCGCCTTCACCGCCCCCTTCCGGACGCGGAAGGAGACCCCCTTCACGGCCTGCACGCCGCCGAACCGCTTGGAGATCCCGCTCACCTCGAGGAGGTTCACGATCCCTCCCCGGGACGCGCCGGACGGTGGCGCAGCCGATCCAGGAGCCCGCGGGCCGGGAGCTTCAGGATCCCGTCGGGCGAGAAGAGCATGACGAGCAGCAGGATCCCCCCGAAGACCGCGTCGTCGTGGGCGCCGAAGACCCCGCGGAGCGAGAGGAACTCGAGCACCGCCGCGGCCGAGAGCGCGCCCCAGAGGCTGCCCATGCCGCCCACCGCGACCATGGCCACGTACCGGACCGACTTCATCACCGAGGCCTCGGAGGGGCCGATGCCGCCCACGTAGTGGGTGAGGAGCACGCCGGCGGCGGCGGCCATGGCCGCGGCGAGGACGAAGACGCGGACCTTGAGCCGCGCGGCGTCCACCCCCATGGCCCGCGCCGCGTCCTCGGCGCCGTGGATGGCCCGCAGCGCGCGGCCGGTGCGGGAGCGGACCAGGTTCCCGAGCAGCAGCATGGCGAGCCCCACGAGCCCCCAGGCCACGTAGAAGTTGGCCACCCGGTCGGCCCCGCCGCCGCCGACCCGAAGGCCGGGGAGGAAGGGGAACGGGGGCACGCCGGAGATCCCGTCGGCGGCCCCCAGCCGCTGCGTGCCCACCACCACCGCGGAGACGATGGTGCCGAAGGCGAGCGTGGCCATGGCCAGGTAGTGGCCGCGCAGCCGCAGGACCGGCACGCCCACCGCGAAGGCCACGCCGGCGGCGAGGGCCACGCCCAGCACCAGCCCCACCCACGGGTTCACCCCGAGCGTCGTCCCTCCGTACAGGTCGGGCCGGGAGACGAGGAGCCCCACGCGGGTGGCGAGCGCCGCGGCCGCCCCCCCGCGCTGGGAGGCGAGGTCGACGGTGGAGAAAAAGGCCGCCGTGTACCCGCCGATGGCGAAGAAGCCGGCCTGCCCGAGCGAGATCTGCCCGGCGTAGCCCATGAGCAGCGAGAGCCCCAGCACGGCCAGCGCGTAGTAGGCCGTCATGGTGAGCTGGGTGAGGTAGAAGCCCTTGCCGGTGGCCTGGGTGGCGAGCTGCACCGCCACCACCAGGACGGCGAGGAGGGCCACCCGGGCCGGGGCGGGGAGACGGAATCCGGCCACCCTAGAACTCCTTCAGCCGGGCGGCCTCGCCGCTCGCGAAGAGGCCGCTCGGCCGGACCACCAGCACGGCGAGCAGCAGGGTGAGGGTGACCACGTCCTTGTAGGCGGCCGGCAGCACCGAGACGGCGAACGACTCGACCACGCCGAGGGCCAGCCCGGCGGCGACCGCCCCGCCGGAGTTTCCGAGCCCTCCCAGGATCGCGACGGTGAAGCCCTTGATGGCGAGCGGGCCGCCCGCCGCGTACGAGGTGTAGGTGATGGGGGAGACCACCGCGCCGGCCAGCGCGCCGATGGCGGCGGCGAGCGCGAAGGAGAAGGTGACGAGTCGCCGGACCGGGACGCCGCACAGCGCCGCCGCGTCGCGGTTGGCGGCGCAGGCCTGCATCTCCCAGCCGAGCAGGGTGCGCCGGTAGAACCACTCGAGCAGCACCACGATCACGGCCACCGTGCCGAGCACCCAGAAGACCTGGGGGGAGACGCGGGCCCCCCCGATCGCCACCGAGGTGACCTCGTCGCCGGTGAAGTAGGGGAGCGAGCGCACCCCCTCGCCCCAGAGGACGAGCGCGCCCTCGCGGAGCAGGATGGAGACGCCGATGGTGATGACCACCATGCGAAGCACTGTGGGCTTGCGGAGCCAGCGGATGAAGGCCACCTCGACGAGCGCGCCCACCGCCGCGGAGGCGGCCACGGCGAGGGCGATGGCCGCGGGGAGCGGCATCGAAGGGGCGAGCTGGACGGCGATCATTCCGCCCAGCATGACGAACTCGCCCTGGGCGAAGTTGATGATGCCGGTGGCGCTGTAGACGATGTTGAAGCCGATGGCGACGACGGCGTAGATCGCCCCGTAGGTCAGCCCCGCGACGAGGTACTGGAGCGCGAGGTCGAGGGTCATGCCGCCCAGGTACCCGTTCGGTGCTCAGCCACCCAGGGGGGCGAAGCGGCCGTTGCGCACCGTGCAGAGCTCGAAGGCGCCGATGTCGAGGCCGTTGTGGTCGGTGGGAGAGAAGTTGAACACCCCGGCCGTCCCCACGAAGCCCTTCATCTCCTCCACCGCGGCGCGGACCTTCACCCGGTCCGGCCCCACCTGCTCGATGGCCTTGACCAGGATCCCGAAGGCGTCCCAGGCATGCCCGCCGAAGGTGGAGACGTCCTCCTTGTAGCGGGCCTCGTAGGCCTTCCGGTAGGCCTCCACCACCGGCTTCTGCGGGTTGCTCGCCGGGAGCTGGTCGGCCACGACGATGCGGCTGGCGGGGAAGATGACCCCCTCCGCCGCGCCGCCGGCCGCCCTGGCGTACTGGACGTTGGCGAACCCGTGGCTCTGGAAGAGCGGCACGCCGAGCTGCATCTGCCTCGCGTTCTTCAGGACGATCGACTGGGCCGGCTCGATCGACCAGTTGAGGAGCGCCTGGACGCCCGCCGCCTTCATCTTGGTCACCTCGGCGGAGAGGTCGGTGGCGTTCTTGTCGTAGACCTCGTTCACCACGATGGAGATGCCGTACTGGGGGGCGAGCTTCTCCACCTGCTCCTTCCCCCCCTTGCCGAAGCCGGTGTTGGAGGAGAGCAGCCCGAGACGGGTGATCCCCATCCGCTGCATCCGCTGGAAGATGAGCTCGACGGCCAGGCTGTCCTTGGGGGCCACCTTGAAGACGTGGGGCAGCACCGGGTTCACGATGGCCTCGGCGGCCGCGAGCGAGAGGAGCAACGTCTTCCCCTCCTCGGCGATCCCCTTCACCGCCATCGACTCGCCCGAGGTGGTGGGCCCGATGATGGCGAAGACCCTCTCCTCCTCGATGAGCTGCCGCGCGAAGGAGACGGCCTTCTCGGGGCTGCCGCCGGTGTCCTTGAGCACGAGCTGGATGGGGCGGCCGCCCACGCCCCCCTTCGCGTTCAGCTCCTGGACGCGCATCTCCAGGGTGCGGGCCTCCGGGGCCCCGAGCAGCGCGGCCGGACCGGTGACGGCGATGAGCGCCCCCACCTTGATGGGCTCGGGCGCGGCATGGACGGCGCCGGGGACGAGGGCGACGAGGGCGAGGAAGGAGAGGAGACGGGTCATGGCGCGATCCCTCACTTCGCGAGTGGGACGAACTTGCCGCCCTTCACGGTCAGCATCTCGAAGGAGTCGATGCCGAGCCCGTTGTGGTCGGTGGGCGAGAACCGGAAGACCCCGCTCTGCCCCACGAAGCCCTGCGTGTCCTCCAGGGCGGTCCGCACCTTGGCCCGGTCGAGCCCCACCTTCTGGACCGCCGCGGCGATGAGCTGGAAGGCGTCCCAGGCGTAGCCGCCGAAGCCGCTCACCTCCTCGCCGTACTTCTTCTGGTAGGCGTCGCGGTAGGCGACGAGCACCGCCTTCTGGGGATTGCCGGCGGGCAGCGCGTCGGCCACGGCCAGGTGGCCGAGCGGGAAGATCACGCCCTCCGCGGCCGTGCCGGCCGCCCTGGCGTAGGCCAGGTTGCCGAAGCCGTGGCTCTGGTAGATGGGCAGGGTGAGCCCGAGTTGCCGGATGTTCTTCACCAGGATCGACTGGGCCGGCTCGATGGACCAGTTGAGCACCGCCTGGGCGCTCGAGCCCTTCAGCTTGGTGGCCTCGGCCGAGAGGTCGGTGGCCGCCTTGTCGTAGACCTCGTCGAGGACGATCTGGATCCCGTACTCGGGGGCGAGCTTCGCGATCTGCTCCTTGCCGGCCTTTCCGAAGCCGGTGTTGGAGGAGAAGACGGCGATCCGCGTGATCCCGCGCTTCTTCATGTCCTGGAAGATGAGCGCCGCGGCGTGGCTGTCCTTCTGGGCGGTCTTGAAGACGTGGGCGGCCACCGGGTTCACGATCACCTCGGCGGCGGCCAGCGAGACGAGGAGCGTCCTCGACTCCTCGGCGATCGCCTTCACCGCCATGGTCTCGCCCGAAGTGGACGGCCCGATGATGGCGAAGACCTTCTCCTCGTCGATGAGCTGCCGCGCGAAGGAGACCGCCTTCTCGGGGGAGCCGCCGGTGTCCTTCACGATGAGCTTCACCGGGTGGCCGGCCACGCCGCCCCGGGCGTTGGCCTGCTCGACCAGCATCTCGAGCGTGCGGGCCTCGGGCGCGCCCAGGAAGGCGGCCGGGCCGGTGACGGCCAGGAGCGCGCCGATCTTGAGCTCCTCGGCGGCGCCGACGGGACCGGCGAGCGAGACGAGGAGGAGGGCGGCGGCGAGGGGGGCGGGACGCATGGATCCTCCGGGAGGGGGAGCGGGACCGGGCAGGATACCCGATCGGCGGCCCCCTCCGCAGCACCGGGGGGGCTACCCCGGTTCGCGCCCGGGAACCCTGGCGCGGCGGTGGTCGATGACGCGCCGCGCCTTCCCCTCGCTGCGCCCCAGCGCGCTCGGGGCCACCAGCTCCACGGTCATGCGGATCCCGGTGATGGAGTGGATCTCGTGGTCGATCCGGTCGCGCAGCGCCACCATCTGGCGCATCTCGTCGGAGAAGTCGCCGGGGCGGATCTCCACCCGCACCACCGCCTCGTCGAG
>Ga0302299_10002682_pt1 | contig 10828 bp, 8 predicted proteins | sample III_Fen_N3_4_FD_198795 | JGI IMG/M metagenome (GOLD analysis project Ga0302299, IMG submission 198795) | Peat permafrost microbial communities from Stordalen Mire near Abisko, Sweden - III_Fen_N3_4 | ecosystem: Environmental > Terrestrial > Soil > Wetlands > Permafrost | place: Sweden: Abisko...
AGGCCCATGTCCTTGTAGACGACGGTGTGCGCGCCATCGCTCACCGCGATTCCTGCGGACTCCTGGCCTCTGTGCTGCAACGCGTAGAGGCCGAAGTAGGTGAGCTTGGCGACCTCCTCGCCGGGCGCCCAGACACCGAAGACGCCACAGGCGTCCTGGGGGCCCTTCTCGCCGGGCAGAAGGTCGTGGCTGAGCAGGCCGTCACCGCGGGGCACGGGGAGAGTCTACGTGCGATCGGCGACGGTCCGGACCGCCGCGGCGACGCGTCGTGGTCGGGCTCACGCCTCCGGTGCCGGATCGGCGTCGGCCAGCGCCTGGATCTCGGCGACCACGCGCGCGAACGCGGGGCTGGTGGGGTCGATGAGGCCGAAGTGCCCGATGCCGGGGAGCAGGTTCAGCACCGCCGACGGATGTGTGCCGGCGTAGGCCTGCGACTGGGAGGGCGGCACCACCTGGTCGTCGTCGCCGTGCACGAGGACGACGGGGGTCGCCGGGGTCGCCATGCGCACCGGATCGAGGTCGACCCGCGACGACGCCGACCCCGCGAGGAACGCGTTCACCGCGCCCGAGCCGAGGCGGGCCGCCTCGGCCGCGGCGAGGTCGGCCACGGGGGCGAGCGCCACGGTGCCGAGCAGGTCGCGGGCGGGAGCCGCTGAGGCGGCCCAGAGGGCGAGGTGGCCGCCGGCGCTGTGGCCGACGACGATGGTGCGGCCGTCGTGGCGCCCGCGCAGCTCGACCGGCAGGACGCGCAGCGCCACGCGGACGTCGGCGAGAGCGGCGTCGGGGTTGCCGGGGATCCGGCGGTACTCGGTGGCCGCGGCCGTGAAGCCCTCGGCCGCGAGGGCGTGCGCCATGTCGCGCAGGTGGGTGCGGTCGAAGCCCGGCCGCCAGAAGCCGCCGTGCAGAAGCACGACGAGGGGCCGATCGTCGCCGCCGAGCTGAACGTCGGCCACGTCGTCGGGGCCTGGCCCGTACGACGCGACGACATCAGGCTCCGGAGACTCCCGTCCCAGCACCGACTCGTCGTCCGCACTCCCCGCTACGCCGCCCACGCTCCCATCCTGACGTACGCCCCACGGCCAGGACGGGTGCAACAGGCACGAAAGCTTGGAGGCGGAGTGTCACGGCTCGGCGCCGACCTGGGTGACTCGGCCGCTGGACTCGCTCAGACGTAGGGCCAGGTAGACCGGCGCGATGAAGACGACGAGCAGCGCCGCGGCCACCGCGTTGATGATCGGGCCCTGGTTGGGGCGGAAGAGGTTGTTGAAGATCCACTGCGGCAGGGTCTCGATGCCGGGGCCCGAGGTGAACGTGGTGACGACGATCTCGTCGAACGAGAGCGCGAACGCGAGAAGCGCACCGGCCACGAGCGCGGAGCGCACGGCCGGGAAGGTGACGTCGCGGAAGGTCTGGAACGGTCCGGCGCCGAGGTCCATCGCGGCCTCCTCGAGGCCGGTACCCGTGCGCCGCAGCCGTGCGACGACGTTGTTGAACACCACCACGATGCAGAACGTCGCGTGACCCAGGATCACGGTGAACAGGCCGAACGAGACGCCGAGCGGCACGAGCACGGTGTTGAACGACGAGTTGAGCGCGATACCGGTGACGATGCCGGGCAGCGCGATCGGCAGGATCACGAGGAAGCTGATCGGCTGCTTGCCGAAGAAGTCGTAGCGGGCGACCGCAAACGCGATCATCGCGCCGAGCACGAGGGCGATGATCGTCGCCCCGGTGGCCGCCTTGACGCTCGTGAGCAGCGCCGAGCGCACGTCCTCGTTCGTCGCCGCCTTGTGCCACCACTCCGTCGTCCACCCCGTGGGCGGCCACGCGAACACCTTGGACGCGTTGAAGGAGTTGATGACGACGACCACGAGCGGGAAGTAGATGAACACCAGCACCGCGACAGAGAGCAGGCCGAGGATCCAGCGGACACGACGCGTGAGAGTCATGGTCGGCCGCTCACAGGTTGTCGAGCGCGCCGGTGCGACGCACCGCGAGCAGGTAGCAGATGACGACGACGATGGGGAACACCGCGGCGGCTGCAGCCAGCGGCAGGTTGTTCGCGACGCCCACGTTGTCGTAGATGATGTTGGCCCACATCTGGGTCGTGCCGCCGACGATCTTCACCATGATGTAGTCGCCCAGCGTGAGCGAGAACGTGAAGATCGACCCGGCCACGAGCGCGGGCACGATCATCGGCAGCACGACGTGGCGGAAGGTGCGGCCGCCGGACGCCCCGAGGTCGGACGACGCCTCGAGCAGCGAGTCGGGAAGGCGCTCGAGACCGGCGTAGACCGGGAGCACCATGTAGGGCAGCCACAGGTAGGCGAGCGAGAAGACGACGGCGGGGATGCCGAGGCCGGGGCCCTTGAGGCCCAGGGGCTCGAGCATCCAGTCGATGACGCCGTTGTTGATGAACATCGTCTGCATGGCGTACCCCTTGACGAGGTAGCCGGCCCACAGCGGCATGGTCACGGCGATGACGAGCGCGTAGCGCATCGCGCGGCTGCGCACGACCTTCGCGGCGAAGAACGCGATCGGCAGGGCGAGCACCATGTCGATCGCCGTGACGGCGAGCGCGATCAGCACGGTGCGCAGCGCGACCGTCCAGTAGACCTGCCCGTGGAGCAGGGTCTGGAAGTTCGCCAGCGTCGGCTGCTTGACGAGCGCGCCGGTGAAGTCGTCGGTGGTCCAGAAGGACGCCACGATCATGATCGCGAGCGACCCGAGGTAGAGCACCACGAGCCAGAACAGCGGGGCGGCCAGCAGCGCCGCGAGCCGCAGGTTCGGGTGGCGGTAGAGGAAGCCCGAGCCGCCCCGCGGCGAACCCCCGGAGGGGTTCGCCGCGGGGAGCGTCGAGGTCGGAGCCGACATCAGCCCTTGATGTCCGTCCAGGCCTGCACCCAGGCCGCGTAGTCCTTGCAGATGTCACCGCGACCGTCGAGGCAGTTCTTGGTCGGGGTGGTCCAGTACGAGATCGAGTTGGCGTACGCCGCGTCGAGCGCGTGGAACTGGTCGCAGAAGCCCTTGGTCGCGACGTCGCACGCGAGCGTCTGCGCCGGGGCCTCCCCGAACCACTCGGCCACCTGGTCGTTGACCTTGGGCGAGATGATCCAGTCCATCCACTTGTACATGCAGTTCGGGTGCTGCGACTTGCTCGCCACCATCCAGGTGTCCGACCAGCCGGTGGCGCCCTCGCTGGGCACGACCGCGTCGACCTTCACCTTGCCGTCGGCGTTGATGAGGTTGACGTTGATCTGCCACGCGGTGCCGAGAAGCAGCGACTGCGAGTCGAAGCCCTTGACCTCGGCGGTGTAGTCGGCCCAGTACTGGCCGATGTTCGGCCGCTGCTGCTTGAGCAGGTCGACCGCCGCCTGGAACTGGGTGTCGTCGAGGGCGTACGGGTTGGTGATCTTCAGGTCGGGCTTGGTCTTCATGAGGTAGAGCGCCGCGTCGGCGATGTAGATCGGCGAGTCGTACGCCGTGATCTTGCCCTTGTAGGGCGAGTTGGCGTCGAACACCGCGCCCCACGACGTGGGAGCGGGAGTCACCGCGGCGGAGTTGTAGGCCAGGACGTTGGCGCCCCAGCCGTGGGGGATGCCGTACATCTGGCCGTTGACCGAGTTCCAGGGCTTCGCCTTGAGGAAGTCCGAGACGGTCTTGTAGTTGGGCACGAGGTCGGTGTTGACCGGTGCGACGTCGCCGCCGTAGATGAGGCGCAGCGTGGCGTCACCCGACGCCGAGACGCCGTCGTACTGGCCGGTCTTCATGAGGGTGACCATCTCGTCGGACGTGTTGCCGATCTTGACGTTCACCTTGCAGCCGGTCTGCTTCTCGAACGGCGTGACCCAGTCTTCCTTGGGGTCGTTGGACCCGTTCTCGGCGTACCCGGCCCACGTGATGAGGTTGAGCTGGCCCTCTCCGGCGCCGACCGTGCTGGCCATGGGGACCGACGGCGGAGCCGGTCGTTGGGTGCTGCCGGCGCTGGCCGATCCTGACGACCCGCTGCCGGAGCTGGATCCGCATGCGGCGGCGAGCAGCACGACGGCCGCACTCGCGACCGTCACCTTGAGCAAGCGCGATGAATGCACGTGCTGTCTCCTGTTCCTCGTCACCCCGAGGCTGACGCCCGGGGAACCTGCGGAGGTGCTGGCTCGGTCAGCCCTGCACCCGGTACTCGTGCTCACGCCGCCAGACCAGGCGGGCGCCCGAGCCGCGGAGCTTGGCGACGTCGGACGACGTCGTGTGGGTGTTCTGCTGGAGGGCCACGAGCGACCCGCCGGCGTCGAGCTCGACCACGAAGCGGGTCGCGTCGCCGACGTAGACCACCTCGGCCACCGTGCCGGTCGCGGAGTGCTCACCGTCGCCGGCGTGCTCGTCGAGCGTGACGAGACGGATCTTCTCGGGACGGACGCTGAAGACGCCGTCGAGGCCGAGGATCTTCATCGACGCCTCGCCGCGGAGCAGGTTCGACGTACCGACGAATCCGGCGACGAACTCCGTCGCCGGGTGCTCGTAGACGTCGGCCGCGCTGCCCACCTGCTCGATGCGCCCGGCGTTGAAGACCGCGATGCGGTCGCTCATCGTGAGCGCCTCCTCCTGGTCGTGCGTCACGAAGACGAACGTGATGCCGACGTCGCGCTGGATCCCCTTGAGCTCGACCTGCATCTGCTCGCGCAGCTTGAGGTCGAGGGCGCCGAGCGGCTCGTCGAGGAGCAGCACCTTGGGACGGTTGACGAGCGCCCGGGCCAGCGCCACGCGCTGACGCTGACCGCCGGACATCTCTGCCGGCTTGCGCGAGCCGTAGGTGTCGAGCCGGACGGCTGCGAGCGCCTCCTCCGCACGGGTGCGTCGCTCGCTCCTGCCGACCTTCTTCACCTTGAGGCCGTACTCGACGTTCTCCTGCACCGTCATGTGCGGGAAGAGCGCGTAGTCCTGGAAGACGGTGTTGACGTCGCGTGCGAACGGCGGCAGCTGCGAGACGTCGCGCCCGCCGAGCTCGATGCTGCCGGACGTCGGCAGCTCGAAGCCGGCGATCATGCGCAGCACGGTGGTCTTGCCCGATCCCGACGGACCGAGCAGCGTGAGGAACTCGCCGTCGGCGATGTCGAGGTCGACCGAGTCGACCGCGACCACCTCGCCGAAGGTCTTGCGCAGTCCGCGCAGCCGGATCGCGGGCGTCGCGCTGCCGGCACCCTCGGTCGTGGCGGCAGGCACGGTGTCGTACGACATCGTCGGCGCACTCATCTCTCGCGGAGGCCTCGCCGTCCCCGCGGTACGGCGATCGCGCCGCGGCGGTCCCCCACCGACGCCGCGCGTGCCGGAACCTTAGGCGACAGGCGGGGAGGACCACGACCCCCGGGTACCGAATCCGTCGCGATCGTGACCGAATCGTACGAATTCGGTCGCGATTCAGCCCTCTGACATGCGCGTTCCCACGCCGACGGCGTCGGGGTCGGGGGCCGGCACCTCGGGTCCGGGCCCGGGCGGATCGACCCGTTCGAGCTCACCTCGCCGGACGGCGACCCCGTCGGGCGCCTCGATCCCGACGCGCACGATGCCCGGACGCGAAGCGAGGATCGTCACCACGATCCGGTCGTCGAGCACCACGCTCTGACCTGGAGCACGCGACAGCACGAGCATGACCGACCTCCTGTGCAGAAGGCCGCGGAGCATCCCCGCACAGCAGTCTGCGCCGACCGACCCCGCGCCCGCCTGATGACGACACCCACACGGAGGCATCAGCCGTCTCGCGAACTGGCACCGATTCAGACTCCTGAGAGGTTGCGACCGTGCTCCGCTGCGATCACGCTGCACATGTGGTCGCCCACGGCGGCTGCGCGACGGAGGGGGATCCGTGACGACCGCGCCGCGCCCCGACGCCGACGTGCTCGGGACCTGGGAGCACTACCGGCTGCTCGCCGACAACTCCGCCGACGTGCTGCTCATCGCCGACCTCGACGGCGTGGTCGAGTGGGTGCAGCCCACGATCGGGTCGCTGCTCGGCTGGCGTCCCGACCAGGTCGTAGGCAGGCGTGCACGCGAGTTCCTGCACCCGGACGACCTCGCCACGATGCTCGACCTGCGCGCGACGCTCCACGAGCAGGGCGAGGCGATCGGCGAGGTCCCCCTGCGCTTCCTCACGAGCGACGGTGGCTACCGCACCTGCGCCTATCGCGGCCGTCCTCGGATCGAGGCCACGACCGGGGCGGTCGTCGGCGCCGACATGACGCTGCGCGACACCAGCGCTCAGCTCGCGACGTTGCGCGCGCTCGCCACCCTGTCCCGCGTGGGGTCGGTCCTCGTGGACAGCACCGACGAGCAGGGGCTCCTCGACAGCACCTGCCGCGCCCTGGTGACGGCCGGCCAGTACGCCTACTCCTGGTACGTCCGCCTCGTCGACGGCCACCTCGTCCCCGTCGCCTCGAGCGGCGGCGAGGACGGCTGGCTCGAGGACGCGCTCAGCGCGACCGGCGGCGAGATCCTTCCGGGTTCCCCCTCGGGCCGGGCCCTCGTGACCGGCCGTCCCGTGGTCGTCCCCGACCTCGGCGACGAACCGACTCTCGCAGCATGGGCGCCGTTCCTCGAGCGCTACCACCTGCTCAGCTCGCTGGCCCTGCCCGTCGTGGTGGAGAACGAGATCGACGGCGCACTCGTCGTGTACGCGCCCGACCTCGATGCCTTCGACCCCGCTGCCGTCGCGCTTCTCGAGGATCTCGCGGCGACAGTGGGCTACGGCGTCGCGAAGCTGCGCCACCAGCGCGAGCGCGAGCGGCTGCTGCTCCAGAGCGAGACCGAGCGCGATCGGGTGCGGGCCACGCTCGACTCGATGATCGACCCGTTCATCGAGCTCGATGCCGTGCGAGACGCCCGCGGCGAGCTCGTCGACCTCGTCTACCGCGAGGCCAACGAGGCGGCGTGCACCTACAACCACATCGCGCGCTCCGACCTGGTCGGGCGACAGTTGCTCGACCTCTACCCGGGTCAGCTGGAGAACGGTCCGTTGCGGCAGTACTTCCGCACGATCGAGACCGGCGAACCGGCGATCCTCGACGGCTACTCCTACGACAACGAGCGGCTCGACGACAACCGCTTCTACGACATCCGCGCGGTGCGCAGCGGCGACGGCATCGCCCTCACGTGGCGCGACGTGACCGACCGGCTTCGCGAGGCCGTCCGCATCGCCGAGGACGAGCGGCACTACCGCCACGTCGCGCAGCACGGCAGCGACGTCCTCTGGGAGATCGACACCGAGGGGCGCATCGTCTGGGCCTCCGAGTCGATCACCCGCGTGCTCGGCTGGCCGCGCGCCGAGCTCGTCGGCACCACCAGCCTCGACCTGTTCCACCCCGACGACGTCGAGGTGGCGGCCGCCAACCGCAAGCGCGTGCTGGCCGGCGCCGACGCCGACGGCGAGTTCCGGCTGCGGCAGCCCGACGGCGCCTACCGCTGGATGTCGCTGCGCGCTCACTCGCTGCGCGAGGAGGGTCGCCAGGGCGCGGTCGCCTCGCTGCGCGACATCGACGACGAGGTGCGCGGCCGCGACGTGCTCGCTCACGTCGTGCGCCACGACCCCATCACGGGCGCTCCGACGCGAGCTGTGCTCATGGCGCACCTGCAGGCCGAGCTCGGCTCGGGTCGGCCCGGCGTGGTCGCGTTGCTCTGCGCCGACATCGACGGCCTGTCGACGATCAACGAGAGCCTGTCGTACGACGCGGGCGACCAGGTGCTCGCCCAGGTGGCCGACCGGATCGCGGACGTGGTCGACGACTGGGACCTCGTGGGTCGCGGATCGGGCGACGAGCTGCTGGTGTACCTGCCCGGCCTCGCGACCGCCGACGAGGCCGACCACGTGGCCGCGCAGATCCGCGACGCGGTGCGCGAGCCGATACTCCTCGAGGGCCAGCAGATCCGCGTGTCGGTGAGCATCGGCATCGCTACCTCGACGCACGCCCCGGACGCCGAGCAGCTGCTGCGCGACGCCGGCGTCGCGATGCGACAGGCGCAGGAGCTCGGCGGCGACCGGGCCAGCTACGTCGACCCCGAGCTCGCGGAGTACGCGTCGCGGCGTCTCACCCTCGAGCAGAGCATCCGCGACGGTCTGCTCGCCGGCGAGTTCCACGCCTGGCTCCAGCCGATCGTGTCGCTCACCTCGGGCGACGTGCGCGGCTACGAGGCGCTCGTCCGGTGGATGCGGCCGGGCGGAGCCATCGTCATGCCGGCGGACTTCCTGCCGCTGGCCGAGCGCACCGGCCTCGTCGTCGACCTCGACCGGGCGGTGCTCGACGGCGCGCTGGCTGCTCTGCCGCACCTGGCACCGGGATCGACCGTGGCCGTGAACCTCTCCGCCGCGTCGTTGCGCAGCGACGGCCTCGCCGACGCGGTGCTCGAGGCGGTCGAGCGGCACGGCGTCGACCCCCGGCGGCTGCACCTCGAGGTGGTCGAGACCGCGCTGCTCGACGACCTGCCGAGCGTGCGCGCGCACATGACGCGCCTCGCTGACGCGGGCGTGCTCTGGTACGTCGACGACTTCGGCACGGGCTACTCGTCGATCAGCCACCTGCGCGACCTGCCGATCGCCGGCCTCAAGCTCGATCGGTCGTTCACCTTCGGCGTGGCCGAAGGTGACCAGCGGTGCGCCGAGCTCAGCCAGGCGCTCGTCGGCCTCGCCGAGGGTCTCGGCCTCGACGGGGTCGCCGAGGGCGTGGAGACCGAGGCGGTCGCGCGCACCCTCGCAGCCCACGGCTGGAAGCACGGCCAAGGCTGGCTGTTCGGCCGTCCGGCACCGGCTCCCACCGGCTGAACCGGCCCGCCGGTAGTGCTAGCGCGTTCTACGACGCGTTCGCACCACCGGTGGCGAGCCCGGTCAGCCGCGCAGGTGCTCGGCCAGCGCGGCCTGGAACTCCTGCGGCTTCTCCACGAGCGGGCTGTGCCCGGCGTCGAGCGCGACCTCGACGTAGCGCCCTCCGGCCGCCGCGTAGGCGTCGAGCACGGCGCGCGTCTGCGCCACCATCGGCTGCGGCGGTGCGACGTCGTCGCCCGGCCATCCGGGGATCGCGCCCATCTGTCCGAGCGTGGCGAGGTCGAAGAACGACGCGTCGGAGACGATGACGTCCTTGGTGCCGCGCACCCAGAGGATGGGCGGCTTCTCCGCGAGGTCGACGATGCCGCTCACGTCGTGGCGCCCCGGCGCCATCGTGTTGAGAACGCCGCGGGGGCCCGGCGCGAAGCCGGGCCAGTTGTCCGAGGGCACCGAGTCGCCCGGGTAGTTGTCCGGACCGATCTTCGTCGTGAGCATCGAGGCGACGAAGACGTCCTCGAGCGGGCTGCGGAAACCGTCCGCGACGTAGAACTGGTTGAGCACGTTGCGCGGCGAGTTCGCCGAGCCGTCACCGGTGTCGCCGGCCTCGATCGTCGCGACGAACTCCGGGTTCGCGCCGCCCCCGCCGACGCCCGCGCCGTCGTTCGATGCGGGCTCGCCGTCAGCACCCTTCGTACCGCCGAACCCATACGGCGACACGGGATTCACGAGGACGAGCGAGGCGACGAGATCGGGCCGGTCGAGCAGCAGCTGCATCACCACGCCGCCGCCCATGCTCCAGCCGGCGAGGTGCGCGGCGCCGCCGCCGAGCTCGTCGAGCAGGGCGGCGAGGTCGTCGGAGAAGTCGCGCAGCCCGCGCGACGCGTCGACAGGGGCCGTCTCGCTCTCACCGAAGCCGCGGTGGTCGGGGGCGATGCCGCGGAAGCCCTCGGGCAGCGCGAGCAGCGTCTCCTGCCAGAACAGCGACGAGCTCACGTTGCCGTGCACGAGCACGACGAGCTCGCCCTCGGTGCGCCCGTCGGTGAGGTACGCCGTGCGCAGCCGGCCGGTGACGGCCTCTCGCGCCTCGATGCCGGGCAGCAGGTCGGTCATGGTGCCTCCGTGGGTGCAGGGGTTCCGCGCATCGCGTCTGCGACGGCGGCAGCCGGTCGTGGGTCGAGCAGGATCGTGTAGTGGTTGCAGTCGTCGACGTCGACGACGTCGAGCAGCGGGAGCCGGTCGGCCCAGGCGCGCGCCACCTCGGGCGGGTAGAGCGCCTCGGGCTGGTCGAACAGCCCGCGCGGCGCGCGCAGGAGAGTGGCCGGCACGCGCAGCCGCTCGAGCGCCGGCGCCAGCACCTCGGGGTCGAGCTGGGTCGCGGTGTCCTCGCGCACCCGGTCGATGCTCACGCCGCTCGCGAACCCGTCAGGCACCTCGACGAGGTCGTAGTCGAAGTAGTCGGCCAGCTGCGGGCCGACGGTGCCGGAGAACGCCGGGTGCTCGCGCCAGAACTCGACGTAGGACTCACGGGTGGGGAACACCTGCGAGAGCCGGGCGATCGCGGGGCCGAGCACGGCCTGCATCACGTCGTCGGTCGAGAGCCCGGCGGGCACGTCGAGCGGCAGCCCACCGTCGACGAGGAGCAGGCGTTGGACCCGGTCGGGATGCCGGTCGGCCAGGACGACGGAGACGAACGCGCCCATCGAGTGCCCGGCCAGCACGACCTTGTCGACACCGACGTGGTCGAGCAGCGCCGCGAGGTCGTCGGCGTGCTCGCGCATCCCGGCGGGGCCGGGCAGCGTGCGGCTGCCGCCTCGGCCGCGCAGGTCGGGCGCGAGCAGGTCGAGGTCGGGTGCGGCGTCGGCGACCGCGAACCACGACCGGTGCGTGGCCGTCACCCCGTGCACCGCGAGGACGGTCGGCGACGTCGTCTGGTGCTCCGGTGTCCAGCGACCGGCGTGCAGGAGCCCGCCCCGGACGGGTGCGTCGAGCGTCGAGTAGGGCATGGCGTCCTTCCGCGTGATGATC
>Ga0302299_10002683_pt1 | contig 10828 bp, 11 predicted proteins | sample III_Fen_N3_4_FD_198795 | JGI IMG/M metagenome (GOLD analysis project Ga0302299, IMG submission 198795) | Peat permafrost microbial communities from Stordalen Mire near Abisko, Sweden - III_Fen_N3_4 | ecosystem: Environmental > Terrestrial > Soil > Wetlands > Permafrost | place: Sweden: Abisko...
GGCGACACCCTTATCCTGTCCGACGCCAACGGCGCCACCATCGACACCGTCACCTACACCGCCAGCCACGTCCACCCCGGCCGCACCATCTGCATCGGCCGAACCTGAACCACTTCGGCGGGCTCGCGGGCAGGGCCGTGACCGGGCACCGGGCGGCGGCGTCCGTAGCCCGACACCGCCGATTACCCTGGTCACCGCCCGCGCACCACCCGGTGAACGGTCGACATTGGGAGAACACAATGGCTCAAGGCACCGTCAAATGGTTCAACGCGGAGAAGGGCTTCGGCTTCATCACTCCTGACGGCGGCGGACCCGATGTGTTCGTCCACTTCTCGGCGATCACCGGCACCGGCTACCGGTCCCTCGACGAGAACCAGAAAGTCACCTACACCGTCAGCCAGGGCGCCAAGGGACCGCAGGCATCAGACGTCTCCGCCGTCTGACCAAGTGCCGCGTACCGGCGTCGAGCCGGTGATTTCGACGATATGGTCTTCGTGTTTTGTACCGCCCGATAGCGCTCACCGAGACGCCGAACGTCATTCCCTGGTGTCGCAAGTCCGGAATGACTGGGTGTTCGTAGCGACGCGAGAACCGCTTGGCCGCATAGCCTGCCGGCAGGATGACTTGGGGTACAAGCTTTCCGGGTCATCCGACGCCCGCCGGTGACATCGCCTGCGCCACCGGCGGCCACGGAATGCTCGAGCAGTGCGGGTGGCATGGACCTCCGCTGAAAGCGAGCTCCTGGCACTGCTCGGCCTGCGCGAACTTGACCGGCTTCACGAAATGCTTTTCGGTCAGGTAGAACGTTGACGCTGGTCGCGATTTGGCGGTCGGTGGACGCGGGCACCGCTCGGGCACCGACCTCTCCAGCACGAATAGAACAAATGGTCCCGCCAGGGGATCTCGAATCGGGTCGGGTCGCGTACGGTCACGGGGTGCGTGACGGTGTCCCGCTGCCGGGCCGGTCGCCCACCGAGGTGCTGTCGCAACTGGCGTATCGGGTGTTCGGGCCGCTGCACCCCGACCGTGTCCGGCTTTTTCTGGACTACCACGGCTTGGCCGGGCACCCGGCGGAGCGCCTGGCGGAGATCGCGGCCCGGCACCGCGTCACGTCCAGGACCGTGTCGAACCTGGTCGCGGCGGCGCGCGGGGCCGGTACCCGGATCCCGCTGACCGACGAGGTGATCACCGAGGTGACGCGGGCCTCGAACCCCGGCGATGACCACCGCGCGAGGGTCAGGGCCGCCGGCACTCTCGGACTGCCCTCACCGGTTCGGCCGCCCCGGGTTGGACGGGCGACGTTCGCTTCGCCGGTGCCGCCGGCGCAGCTGCAGGCGGCCCGCGCTGCCGCGAGGGTGCTGGCCGCGGTCGGCCCGCTACCCCTGGACACCCTGCTCGCCGCAGTCACCCGGTCCCACCAGTTCCGCACCCGCTCGCCGCTCACAGGAAACGGCCTGGCCGCCGGGCTCACCGCCGTCGGCGCCACCACCGCGCCGGACGGCTCCTGGCATCCCCCGCCGGAGACCGTCGTGCCGGCCCGGTACCGGGCGATCGTCGACACGGCCCGCGACCGCGACCTCACCCGGCAGGACATGATCGCCGTGCTGACCACCGCCGGGTACAGCCGCACCTCCGCCGGCGGACGCCTGAGTTCCTCGCATCCGTTGTTCACGCGCACCGGCCCGGATCGGTACCGGATCATCGGCTCCACCATCCCCGCATAACCCTCGGGGGCCATGCCACCGCGTCCCGCCCGGCTGTCAGCGGTCGCCAGGCTCTGGCTGCGGCTGTCGTCGGGGGTGCACGAGGTTCGTCATGGCTGTACCCCCTGGCGCGCCGATCGGCGAAACACGGGTTCGGCCCGACTCCGCGACCAGTGGGTCAACATCCGCTCGTCGACTCTGCGCGGGTGGTTGCCGCGGTTCGGTCTGGGTTCGGGTCGACCGCCTGACGGGCGCGCCTGACCAGTTCGTCGTCCCACCGGGTGGCGAGGTCGAGCGCCAGCGCGGCGGTGTCGTAGCCGTCGTAGTCGTTCTCGCCGGGCCGGTCCGCGTCGTTGACGGTCCGGTAGTCCTGCGGGTCGAGGCCGAGCAGTGCGTGCGTGGGATCCGTTGTGGCGGTGGCGTTGTCGAGTGCGTGGAGCGCCGCGTCGCAGCCTGTTGCCGGGTCGTCGAGCGCGAGTTGCCGGCGGGCGGCGTCGAGCAGGGCGTCCCAATGGCGGCGGCGCTCCGTGTCGGCCAGGTGGGGGGTGACGGTCCGGAACGCCGGGTAGCCGGAGTCGTCTTCGCGGAGCAGTGCGGAGGTGTGGGCGAGCGTCGCGGCGAGTTCTGCGACGCTGTCGACGGTCAGGGCTGCGGGCATGCCGGTGATGTGTGCGGCGACCACGGGCGGTCCGGCAGGTCCGGGTTCGGACGATCCACTGGCGACGGGCTCGCGGTCCCTCCCTCGGGTGGTAAACGGATGGCTCCGAACTATCGGCTCGAACGTGTGTTCGATAGACTGTCGACGTGGCCGAATACATGAACGTCGAGAAACCAACGAACATCCCGGCCCGGCCCGGCGGGGAACCGCGGCGGGTGATCGCCAGGCTGGTGCGGATGGACGGCACCGAGGAGTTCACGCCGGGGCGTTCGGTCCGCTACTCGGGACACACGCATGTCCTGGTGGCGGTGGGGTCGCCGGCCGAGTACCACTGGCTCCGCCGCGCCGACGTCGTGGACGTCGACTGACGCTGCACCCGCAACGCGTTCCGGAGCTGGTCAGGGCTGCGGGTCCGCGCCTAACAGGGTTTCGGCGTCGGGCGCGTAAAGATCCAGGATGATCGCGAGCCGGTCCGCCATGTCCCGGACCAGGATGTCGAGCAGTTCTGTCGGGCCGCCGGTGAACAGCCGGATCCGATTCGCCATCCCGTCCCACCAGAGGCTCTCCGCGTTCACGCCCTCCGCCGTGGCCCCCGGAGGAGCATCGGGCCGGGGATCACCGTCGCCCGTGACGCTGAGGCCGCCGTCGTCGGGCAGGCCGCGCAGGTTGGTGCCCGCGAGCCCGGCGATCGCCGCGGCAGAACGGCGGACCCGGTCCGCGTCCCCGTCGCCGCCCGTTTCGGTGAGCTGCTCGCACGCCTCGAGGAGGTCCTGGGCGGTCACCGTCCACGAGATGACCTGCAGCGCGGGTAGTTCGTCGATCGCCGCGAACACCGCCCAGTCCGGGTCACCGGGCCGGTCGACGTGCTCGGCCAGGTCCAGCCCGTCCAGCGCCTGGTCCGGCCGGCCGTTCAGCCAGCCGCCGACCCGGCTCACGGTGTCCGGGTCGTCGCCGTACAGCTCTGCCAGGGACAGCACGTCCAGCCAGCTGCCGGTGTCCGCGTCGTACAACCCGGAGGCCTGCAACTCGAGGCAGACCCGCAGCGCCCAGACGTCGTCGGGTTCGGCGCTGCGGCCGCCGGTGTCGTCGAGCATGGTGTAGCGGGTGGCGAGCCGGTCGGGCAGCCACAGCAGCGGGTGCCACATCATCGCGGGCAGCAGTCCCGGCCACCGCCGCCGCCCCGTCGGCCACGCGGCGGGGTACACCGGCAGCGGCACGCAGCACAACGGGTTCGGACTCACCCACTCGGCGCCGATGCCGGTGTCGGCCGCCCAGGTCCGGTAGCGGGCCGCGGAACGCAGCGTCGACGAGGCGACCTCCAGCGGCTCCCCCGGTTCGGTCATGTAGGTCCGCCGCCGGAGCCCTGACACCGGAACCGCTGGAACAGCTGTCACCGCGCCCCCTTTCCGGTCATACCGGGCCGCCATCCGCCGGACCGTCGGCGGCACAACATGCGCGCCCCGGCCGAACCGGCCCCCCACCGCATAGCGACGACGGTGGTGAACAGCAGCAAACGCAAGGGCGACCGAGCGGAGCGGGAGGCCGTCACGGTGCTGCGGGGACTGGCACCCGACCTGGTGGTCGCCAGCCCGCAGCGACTGCTCGGCGCCGGGCGGCGGGAGGACACCGGGGACCTGTGGGTGTTCCCCGGCGTCACCGTGCAGGTGAAGTGCCGGGCCGACCCGCTGAACGCCCTGCGCGCGGCGGCCGACGGCGCGACCGCGCAGGCGGCGCGCGCCGGGTCCCGGTTCGCCGTCGGGCTGATCCCCCTGCCCCGTGCCCGGGCGCACGCGGTCCGCTGGGTCGCCTGCTGCCACCACTGGCCCGCACCCGTCCCGGCCGGGACGTCCCGGTTCCGCAGCGTGGCCCGGGCCCTGACCCTGATCCGCGCCCGCGACCCGGCGGTGCCGAGGTCTCACCGGCTGACCGTGGTCGACCGCGCGGGCAGCACGCCGCTGTTCCTCGCGCCTGTCGAGGCATGGGTGGACGCCTACAGGGACGCAATCTCCGTCGGCGCGCCGTCGATTCCTGCCCGGCCGGGTCGCTGATGTCCCGCACACGGTGACCACCGCGGGACCAGTCGGGCAGCGATCCGGGACGGGAGGTGCGGAGTGCGCCAGTCGACGCCGCCCACCGCCCACTGGCCCCTGCACGCCGTCGAACGGTTACGCAGCAACGGCTTCCGGGCGATCCCGGGCTCGGCATGAGCCGGGAGTTCGTGCACCTGCACGTGCACACCGAGCACTCCACCCGCGACGGGCTCTCGCCGCCTGACCGGATCTGCCAGGCGGCGGCCGCGGACGGCGCCAGGGCGGTCGCGGTCACCGACCACGGCACCCTCGCCGGGGCGTGGCGGTTCGACACCGCCGCCAGGGCGGCCGGGGCGAAACCGATCATCGGGGAAGAGGCGTACTGGGCCATCGGGTCCCGGCACGACCACGACAGCATCCAGGTGCCAGCGGAATCCGACACCGACGCCGATCCCGGGGACCCGGGGACCGGTGTCAGGACTAAGACCTACGAGCACCTGACGCTGCTGGCAAAGTCCCCGCAGGGCTGGTCGAACCTGTCCCGGATGGCCACCGCGAGCGCCGACTCGTTCTGGTCCAAGCCGCGGATGGACTTCGACCTGCTCGAGCAGCACCGGGCGGGGCTGATCGTGCTCACCGGCTGCATCGGCGGGCCCGTCGCCGGGCGGCTGCTCCGCGGCGACACCGCCGGCGCCCGCGACCACCTCACCCGGCTCAGGGACATCGTCGGTGCCGAGCACATATTCGTGGAACTGATGGACCACGGCATCCCCGCCGAGAACCGCGTCCGCTCCGACCTGCTCGACCTGGCCAGGTACGCCGGGGTGCGGCCGGTCGCCACCAACGACTGCCACTACACCAGCGCCGACGACGCCGCAGTCCACGACCTGTGGCTGTGCGTCGGGCAGCCCGGCACCATGCTCACCGACCGGGACCGGTGGCGGTTCACCGGCACCGGGTACCACCTGCGGACCGCGGACGAGATGTACCGGCTGTTCGCCGGCTGCGAGCAGGCGTGCGACAACACCCTGCTGATCGCCGACATGGTCGACGACCGGGTGCTGCCCGAACCCCGGCAACGGCTCCCCGAATTCGACGTCCCCGCCGGCTACCCGGACGCCGCCGGGTACCTGCGGCACCTGGTCGCCGACGGCGCCGCCCGGCGGTTCGGGGAACCGCTGCCCGGGTGAGGTTCGGGACCGGTTGAACCGGGAGTTCCGCACCGTCCGGCAACTCGGGTTCGCCGACTACTTCCTGATCGTGCACGACGTGGTCACCGCCGCCCGCTCCCACGGGATCCTCGTCGGGCCAGGGCGGGGGTCCGCCGCCGGGTCCCTGGTGCTGTACTGCCTCGGCGTCGTCGCCGTCGACCCGCTGGCCAACGGGTTGCTGTTCGAACGGTTCCTGGACCCGGACCGCGCCGACATGCCAGACGTGGACCTGGATTTCGACTCCGACGGGCAGGCCTGGGTGTTCACCTACCTGACCCGCCGGTGGGGCGCCGACAACGTCGCCAGGCTCGGCACCTTCGGGTACGCCCGCGGCCGGCAGGCCGTCAAGGACGCCGCCCGGGTGCTGCTCCCCCCGGACCGGCGCGCCGCCGTCGGCGACACCCTCGCCAACCGGGTCCCCACCGCGGCCGCGCTGGCCGCGCTGCTCGACCCGGCGAACCCCGCCGGTGCCGCCCTCCGCCGCGCAGGGGCCGAAAAACCCTACCACGCCAGGGTTCTCGACACGGCCCTGCGGATCGACGGCAAGGTCCGCGCCGAAGGGGTGCACGCCTGCGGAGTGGTCATCGCCGCCGAACCCCTGGACACGCTGGTGCCGCTGCGCCGGGACCGCCGCGACGGCCGGGACGGAACCTGGGTCACCCAATTCGACGGCGCCGACATCACCGCGGTCGGGTTGCTGAAACTGGACGTGCTGGCCATCAAGAACCTGGACATGGTCAAACACGCGGTGCGGTTGATCGCTCAGCGCACGGGTGAGACGGTCGACCCCGAGCAGCTGCCCACCGACACGGGTGACCCGCGGGTGAAGGCCACCTGGGAGCTGATCAAGACCGGGCGCACCGCCGGCCTGTTCCAGCTCGCCTCCCCGGGGATGACCGAACTCGCCCGCCGGGTCGGCCCGGACAACATCGACGACCTGTCCGTGCTGGTCGCGCTGTTCCGGCCCGGACCCCTCGGGGAACGGATGCACGACCGGTACGCCGAACGCCGCGCCGGCCGGGAAACCGTCGACTACGGCATCTTCACCGACGACCCCGCCGAACAGGCCGTCCTCGCCGACGTGCTGGGCGAAACCCTCGGGTCCATCGTCTATCAGGAACAGATGATGCGGCTCGGCACCGTGATGGCCGGGTTCACCCCCGCCCAGTCCAGCCGGCTCCGCAAGGCCGTGTCCAAGAAGAACCCCGCCGAGATGACCGCCGTCGGAGCGCTTTTCGCCGCGGGCTGCGCCGCCGAGGTCCGCGACGACACCGGCGCGGTCGTGAAGATCGCGTTCTCCGCGGCGACCGCGACCCGGGTGTGGGACGCGATGAAACACGCCGCCGCGTTCGCGTTCAACAAGTCGCACAGCTACGCCTACGGCACCCTCGCCTACGTCACCGCGTTCCTGAAGGCGAACTGGCCGGTGGAGTACGGCGCCGCCCTGCTCACCGTGGCGACCCGCGACGACAAGCGGCAGCAGGCTTTCGACGACCTCGCCGCCGATGGCATCGACGTGCTGCCCGCGTCGGTCAACGACAGCGACACCGCGTCCACCGCCGTCGACGGCGGCGCCATCCGGCTGGGCCTGGCCGAGGTGAAAGGCGTCGGCGCCGCAGCGGCGCGGGCTGTCGTGACCGAACGCCGCCGGAACGGCCCGTTCACCTCCCTTCCGGACCTGCTGCGCCGCGTCACCGTGCCCGGCGACGACGGCACCGAGGCGCCGCTGCCCGCGGACACCGTCGACGCACTCGTCGAGGCCGGCGCCTGCGACGCGTTCGGTTCCCGCCTCGGGCTGCTGCAGATCGCCAGGGCGGCCCGCGACCACCCCGACCTGCCCGTCCCACCCGCCGACTGGGGGGTGCTGGAACGCGCCGCCCGGGAACGGGCCCGCACCGGCGCCACCCTCACCGGCCACCCACTGACCGTGCTCGGCGACCGGCTCCGGGACTGGCGAACCCCCGGCACCCGCGACGGCGCCGGCCGTGACCTCGGGATCCGGCCCACCCCGATCCACCGCATCGGCGGCGCCGGAACGGTGCTGACCGTCGGGCTGGTCACCGACTACACGGAACGCGGCTACTCCCGTGGCCGGATGGGCACCTTCCCCCTGGAAGGGTCCCGCGGCAGGGTCCGCTGCGTCATCTGGGACCGGGCGCTCACCGACCTACGCCGCCGCGGGCAGGTCCCCGAAACGGGACGGGTCGCCGCGGTCCGCGGTCGGATCACCACCACCCGACCGGTCACCGACTCGGGGTTCGACGACACCCGTTTCGACGACACAGAATTCGAGACCGCGGAAGCGGTCACCGCCCGGGAAATCATGGTCAGCACCGTCTACCCCGTCACCGTCGACGACCCCGACCCGGCCTGGCTCCCCCCGCCGGGCGGCCGCATCACTGAGCTGTGGACTGCAAAGGCACCCTTACACCTCAGCCCCGCCGCTACGGCCGCCCCCGACGTGCTGGCGACCGAATCCGCCGTCCCGGTCCCGCCCGACCCCGCTCCGGCCGCGGTGCTCCGGCCGCAGGCCCAGCCGGTGACCGAGCCGGTGACCGAGCCGGTGACCGAGCCGCCGATGCGCGCCGCGGCGCGGGTCGCCCCCGCAGTGCGCGGCCGCTGCGCCGGCCCGGTAGCGCTCGACTTGCTGCTGTTGCCCGCGGGCACCATGCTCCGCCGCGCCGGCGCTGGCTGGCCCGGCCGGGCCGACCTGCAGGCCCGTTACCCGGTGCTCACCGGCAAGGAAGCAGCGCAGGCGATCCGCACCGCGGCACCCGGCGCCCGGTCCGGGCTCGTGCCGGCCGCGGACGAGAGCGGTTGCTACCTGGTGGTTCTCATCACCGCACTGGGCGACATCCCGGAGCTCCGGACCGTGACCGCACCGCCCGTCGCGGCGACTGGAACCGGCTCCGCGGTGGACGCGGCGTCGGCGGAGCTGGTGCTTGCCGCACACATCAGCAGCATGGCGAACAAGCAGCGCGCCGCGCACAGCGTCCCGGTCGACCCGGAGCCCGGACCGCCGCCGATGTTCACCCTGCCCGGGCAGCTCCCCCCCGCCGCGCCGCCGCCGGATCGGTCACCGGCTGCCCCGGACGGACCCGACACCCGGCCCGGCGACCGCGGCGCAGCGGCTTGAACCCACGACCGACCGATACCTTCGACGGGACACCCGATGCCCAAAGAAACCCATCTGCTGTTCACCGACCTGGAAACCACCGGTCTCGACCCGGCGCACGACGAGATCATCGAGGCCGCGTTCCTGCTCACCACAACCGACCTCACGGTCCTCGCCGAAAGCGAAATGCTGGTGCGGCCCTCCCCCGCCGCGCTGCACCGACTGCTCGCCGACGACCAGGTGGCCGCGATGCACAACCGCAACGGACTGCTCCGCGACCTCCGCGCCGCCGACCGCCCGGAACCCGCAACGGACACCGAACACGCCACGTCGCTGCGGGACGCCGAGCAGCGCGTCATCGACATGCTGCACGCCCACTCGGTCCCCGGCGGGCAGCTGCACATCGCCGGATCCGGGGTCGCCACCTTCGACAAGCCCTTCCCGGCACGGCACATGCCCCGGCTGCACGGCATGCTGCACTACGCGCCGATCGACGTCGGGGTGCTGCGCCGCGCCTGGCGGATGTGGACCGGCGGCGACCTGGTCACCGTGAACCAGGACAAAACCCACCGCGCCATGGACGACGTCCGCTGCCATCTCGCCGAGGCCATCGCGTTCCGGCGGCTGTTCACCGCCACGGCCGCCGTCTCGCGGCCGATCACGCCCTGACCGCATAGATACCAGCACACAACCACCGCCGCCACGGCGACACGAACGTGGCGCACCTCCGAAAGGAACCCTCATGGCCGGAGAAACCCGAGTCACCGTCGTCGGCAACCTCACCGCCGACCCCGAACTGCGCTACACCGCCAGCGGCGCGCCCGTCGCCGACTTCACCGTCGCCGCCACCCCCCGAGCTTTCGACCGCGCCACCGGCGAATGGAAGGACGCCGACCCACTGTTCCTGCGCTGCAGCATCTGGCGGCAACCCGCGGAGAACCTCGCCAACTCCCTGAGCAAAGGCGCCCGCGTCGTCGTCGAGGGCGTGCTGCGCCAGCGGTCGTTCGAGACGAAGGACGGCGAGAAGCGGACCGTGATCGAACTGGACGCCGACGAGGTCGGCGCGTCGCTGAGGTACGCCACCGTCCAGGTCCACCGCACCGCATCCGGTGGCACCACGAACGACCCCAGCACCAACCGCCGGGCGGACCACGACCGGCGTGGCGGAGCGGCCGAGACCCGACCCGGAACCGCCGCGGCGCAACAGGTTGCTGCCGGTGGCTCTGCCCGTTCTGACGACGACGACTTCTGAACGACCGGACCGCGCGATGCCCGTCGGAACCGGTGAGCGCGGCGCTGGCCGCTTCGACGTCACGTTGGAGCGGACCGCCGCGCAGACCCTGGCGTGGTACCTCGGGCACCGGGTCACCGTCACCATCACGGCACTTATTTTCGCTGCCGGTATGATCACCGCGTCCGCACTCGCAGCGGCGACCGCCCCGCCACCGGCACCCGGCTCGCCCGCCGCAAGTGAGGGAAGCCGGGCGACTTTCACGATCACAGCATCGGACACTCCCCAACTGGAGCCGGCGCCCACTGGCGGGGCAATCACCCTCACCTGCACCACCGACACCCAGATCACCTTCGCCGGCACCGGCAGCGGCACTCTCACGCTCACCGTCGACGGCGCGGCGACAAGCGAGGCGACGGGCGCGGGCCAGGTCATCCTGACCTTGAGCGGACCACCCGGCACCTACACCGCCCGGTTCAACGCCACCCAACGGCTCGACCGGATGGCATGGAACACGACCACCGGCGGCTGCAGCACTTGAGCCCGCGACGCCGCACATGACTGGCGGCCCGAGCAGGCACGCGCCGAGGGTGCCGTCTTAGGACCAGTACCGGTGCAGCATCGTGTCGGCGCCGGCCCAATTCACCGGTTCCACCCTGATCCGGAGGCCGACATCGGGGGCTTCGAGGAGGTAGTCGACGCCGCCGATCACGCCGAGGTAGACGGCGACATGACCCGGGTAGCCGATGATGTCACCGGGCCGGCCCTGGGTGCGTGGGATGCCGGTGCCGGCGGCGCGCTGCGAGGCGGAGTCGGTGGGGACGCGGAAACCGGCGTTGGCGAGCGTCCAGCCGGTCAGCCCGGAGCAGTCCAGGCCGAC
>Ga0302299_10002684_pt1 | contig 10828 bp, 12 predicted proteins | sample III_Fen_N3_4_FD_198795 | JGI IMG/M metagenome (GOLD analysis project Ga0302299, IMG submission 198795) | Peat permafrost microbial communities from Stordalen Mire near Abisko, Sweden - III_Fen_N3_4 | ecosystem: Environmental > Terrestrial > Soil > Wetlands > Permafrost | place: Sweden: Abisko...
TGACAGAGAGGACCTTGGTCCCTGATCGGCGTACCCCTGGCGGGGTCACCATCGAGGTGACCGGCTCGGGCGCCTCAGCTGCTGGTGACCTCCCGCTGACGAGTGCGCCCACCGGTCGACCGGTGCCCGCCCGGGCTCGCGCATCACAACCCCCGGGCGGGCCCACTTGTTTCGTGGGCCCACCTCGGGCGGGGTCTACGCCGGTCCGCTGGTGGGCAGCGGGACCGTGTCCGGCGGTGGCTCGGTCGGGGTCTCGTCGCCCTCGTCGCTGGGTGCGTCGACGGAGCGACCGGTGCCGACCAGGACCTGGACCACAGCGAGCAGGACGACCACCAGGAGAACCGACCAGAACAGCCGCGGCACCGACACGTTCGCGCCCCACAGCAGGACGACGACGCCGAGCACGCCGACCGCGATCCGCAGCCATAGCGCGTTCGCGAGGGTCCAGCGACCTACGCCGGCGACAGGCGTGTCCCCGAGGGTGGCGCCGACCGACTCCAAACCGTCGCTCGTCGTCGTACGAGCGGCCGTGCCGAGCCTGGTCCGGCCGGCGAACCATCCGATGACGAGCAGGATCAGCCCCAGCCACACCATGACCCGCTGGCTCCGCTCGAGGTAGGAGAGGAGCTGGTCGTAGAAGATCCTGCTCGCGGGGCCGAACACCGTGCCCGACAGCTGGTTGACGAACAGCTGCCGCCCGATCGAGAGCGCCAGTGCCATGACTAGCCCGTTCACGGCGATGAGAGCGCCGATGGCCACGGTCATCCGCGGCCTGCGCCGCGCCAGGAGAAGCGCACCCAGGTAGAGCAGGGCCACGATCGGGAGCAGCCACTTGGCGACCGGGTTGCTGAACGCGTAGATCGTGCGCACCTGCTTCAGCTGGTGCGACTCCATGAGGACGATCTGCTGGTCCGCAGCGGGGATCGGCGGCGCGTTCTGCACGAACGTGAGCCCGCGGGCGACGAGCTGAGACTTCACCTGGTCGACGACGGTCGACAGGTCGAGGACGACCTGGTCTCCCTGCACGGACACGGCTCCCGTGCCCTCGCCCTTCAACAGCTGGACGAGCCGGGCCTGCGCCCTCGTGTTGACCTCCAACCAGAGCTGCCGGAAGGCGTCCGAGGCGATGAAGGACCGTACCTGCGACTCGATCAGCCCGTTGACCGCCCCCGCGATCGGCCCGATCAGGAGCTTCAGCCGTGGTCGGTCCTGGGTCACACCGGCGAAGGCCTGGTTGAGGAGAGCCTCGACGTCGACCTGTGTCTCGATGGCGTCGGTAACTCTGGTGGAGATGGCGGTCTGCACCTCGGGCGAGTCCACCAACGGTCCCACCGTGGCGACGTACCGTGAGCCGTCGTTGATGGTCCGCTGACCCCAGAACGCGAACGCGGCGGGCACCGTCAGCACGGCGGCGAGCACGAGGCATACGACGGCCGCGATCGCTCTCCCTCGCGTGGACGGCTCTGCGGGGGGTTGGACGGGTGCGGCCTCAGCCATCAGATCTCCTCAGTGGACGACAAACGGGGGGAAGCGGTCAGTGCCGCCGTTCCCTCATCTCGGAGCCGTGGACGGTCAGCGCCAGGATGACGACGACATCGAGCGCGATCATCATCAGGGACCACACGGGGTACGCCGCGAGGAAGCCCACGTTGACGATGGCACTGAGCAGGGCCAGGATCACGCCGACCGTGCGGGCCCAGATCTGGCCGGTGAACACGCAGAAGCCCGCCGCTGCGACGATGATCCCGCCCAGCAGGTGGACCCAGCCCCACGTCGTGTAGTTGACGTTGACCACGAGGCCCGACGAGTGGACGAGGTAGTAGTTGTCCTTGAAGATCGCGACCAGGCCCTGGATGGCGTGGAAGATGCCCAGCATGACCATGATGACGCCGGCGAAGGCGATCCACCCGGTCCAGGCCGAGTAGTCGGAACCACCGGTCTGCGACGGCGAGCGCTGCTCGCCGGGGTCCATGGACGACATGGGAGAAATGGACATGGTTCCCTCCTGAAGACGTGATGCCGCCCAGCGTGGCCCCGAGCGTGACGCGTCGACATCACCCGCGGCGGGTGACGACCCTGGCGCCGCGCCAGGGAGGGGAGTAACTTCGCGGTCATCAGCGCCCCGCGCTCTCGCGGGGGCTTACGCAGTCCGCGGGGCGCACTCGACATTCGGGTCTGTCGGCGCAGCGTGGGTAGGGTCCGGCCATGCACACCGTCGGCCGCAGCGCCGTGCGTGTCGACCCCGCGGACGTCGTAGACGTCCTGGTCTACGTCGTCGTCCTCAACCTCGCGATCGAGTACGTCCCCTCGGTGATCAGCGAGGGCTTCACGCTCTCGTTGCTCACGGCGGTCCTGCTCAAGCTCGTGCTGGAGCTGGTCGTCGTCGTCAAGGGCAGGGTCGTCGCGAGGTTCCGCCAGGCCCGCACGCGGGGCGGACGGATCGTGGCCGGGGCAGCGCTCTGGCTGGTGGCCGTCGGCAGCAAGTTCGCGGTGCTGGAGCTGGTCGACCTGGTGTTCGGCGACTCGGTGGAGCTCGGTGGGTTCTTCTCGGTGACGCTCCTGATCGTCGTCCTGCTGGTCAGCCGGAGGCTGGTACGCCGGGTGCTCTTCCCCGACGGCCCGAGCCTGACGATCTGACGACGCCCGCCGAGGTGTCGGGGGGTACTCGACGGGCGTCGCGTCAGGTGCCATGCGTACGCGCACGCCTGGATCCGTCCCACCACGGCGTGGGGCAGGGCCGCCCGTCACGTGGGACGGGGCGGGCGGCCCAAGACCTGCGAGGCATGGGGTTCTCGCCGGTCCGACGCCGGCGTGGGAGTGACCGGCGCCCATTGACGACGCTAGACGTTGGCCGCGCGGGTCTCGTCATCGAAATCGGCGAGGTGCCGGTGTGAACCCGGTCGCAGCCCTCCCGAAGGGCCTGGCGACGCCTCGACGGCCCTCGGAAGGACCACACCGAGGGCTACTCGACATCGGCGTTGGTCGGTCGTATACGTGGTTCTGGGCCTCGCCACTGATCACCGTGCAGATCCGAGCCCTGACGTCCGTGATGGGGCGTCATCCGAACGGGCCACCGCCGAGCGGCCGGCCGCTAGGTCCAGTGCCGCAGCGACCTGCTGTCGCTCGAGGCCGGCAACCTCATCGACGCGCTCGGGGCCGGGCCGTTCCGCACGCTCGGGCTGGCCCATGTTCGCCATGTAGTGCTCGGTCTGCATCAGGACTCCACGGGCCTCAGTCGGCTCTGGCGCCGGGCCCTGCATGCGACGGTATGCCCCGATGCCGACTTGCTCGCACACCAATTTCGGTGAACCTCGCTCGGTGAACCTCGCGACGATCGCTGGTGGGCGATCGGGTCCCGGCGACCTGCCTCGTCCGGGTCCGGGTCCGGTGAAGAGCCCCCACCCGCCGTACGGGTGGTCAGTGGTTGCCGCCGACAACTCTGGCGCACAGTGGACACCTCGCGGCCGGCGGCTGGAGGCTGAACCGAAGGTCCGTGAATCGTCGCATGGCGGCGAGTCCGAAGCCGCAAGCGGTGGAACTGGCGCCCGCCAGGTAGGCGTGGCACTTGCCCTCCGGTGCCGCGCTCTCGGTGCGCTTGTCCGCGTGGGTCGCGACCAGGTACTGGTTCACCGAGCCATCGTCCCACGGCTTGCGCGCCAGCATCGCGACATGACGAAGCCCGCCGGAGTCTCGGGTCTCCAGTGGGCGTGAGCGCCTGCCCCTGCATGGCCGGGCATTGAAGGGAGCCACCGTCAGCGAAGCTTGGGCGACTGGGGACCTTTTCCCCTAGTCACACCGGGGCTCCCAGGTCATAGCGTTCTAACTGCCTCTCTCCGTCTGGAGACCCCCGTTGTCACTGGCGCGGGGAGGGGACCACGCCCCGTCGGTCGTGTGGCGCGCAGCCGGCGGGACGCGCGCCGCCGGGCAGGACCAAGCCCGCCGGAGTCTCGGTTCTCCTACGGGCGACATAGCTGTCAGGCTCCCGGACGCGCCCGTCGTCAACCCCGCTCAGGCAGGGCGCGTCTCTGCCGGGAACTCCGGGACGCCCCGACGGGGTGCTCGTTTGCTTGGCAAGGTGCGCCTGTTGGCCGGACCGGGAAATAGCGATGCCCGCCGGGGCATGGGGACACCAGCGGGCACCTAGAGGCGCCCCACGACGGGGGAGTAGGGGGCGGCCCCTACTAGGGACACTAGGACCGTGGACCACGGTGCCAACTCATCGATTCCGATGACGCTTGACGAAGCCCGCCGGAGTCTCGGGGTCTCCAGCGGGCTTCAGGTCGAGTGTAGGACGGTTCCAGGCGGGCACACGCTCGGCGCGCACGAGTTGCCAGACCCGAGACTCCGGCGGGCTTCGCGGCGTCCGGCCGGGTGTACCTTGAAAGTGTCACGGCGCGGCTTGCGAACAGCCACGGGGGCGCCATGGACAAGTACGGGCGCAGGCAGCCTTTACGAACGAAGCCGTCGTGTACGCCACGGCGGCTTCGTGCGGTCGAACAGGCGTTCGATACCCTGCGATATGGCCGGTGGCAACGATGCGTGCCCGATGAGCGCCTGAACCGCGACTCAGTCAACCCCGGGTGGTGCGAAGAACTCAAGGGCGATCCCGTCGGGGTCGCGGAACGAGACGCCTGATCCGTAGGTTGCGTCTTTGATCCCGTCGTGGGAGATGCCCAACTCGGTCAGGCGATCGGCCCACTGCGACAGTTCGTTGCGGCCACTGCATGCGAAGGCCACGTGATCGAGCCCGGTGTGACGCTCGTCGAAGGTTTCGCTGGCCGGCTGGGTGTGGGTGTGGAGTCCGAACAGGTGCCCGCCCGACAGGGCATAGACAGTGTGGTGGAACGCGCCGCTCTGTTCGTCTTCGTCAAGCACCGGCTCTGAACCGAACAAAGCCGTGTACCACTGGGTGCTGCGCCCCAGGTCGGTGACCGTGACGGCGATGTGGGCGAGCGATGGGAACTCGGACATGCTCATGCCTCCTCGGCGAGTGCAACCAGGTTGAAACCTGCCAGGGCGCGGCTGAGAGGCGGAATAGCACCTTTGGGTCAGGGTCCATCGCGACTCGACACCGGCACAGCGTTCGGTTCGCGGGCGTTCGAACGCTGAGGAAAGTAGTCGCGTCAGGGGCGGCTCGTTGCCTTACCCTGGATGCACGCCGGTTGGTCGTCGCCGTATGACACCGGGCGTGGAGCGACATGGACGCCGAAGCACGTCACCAGGCCGGGGAAGAGAAGCGCACATCCCACTGCGCCGTTTGGCGGCGTCGCCGTCAGCTCGGGCGTGAGCTCGCCGAATATCACACCCAGGCCGAGCGTGAGGACCTGCTGGCAGCAGTCGCGCACTGCACAAGTCCTGAGTGCGAGGAGGCATGTCAGGAGGTTCGCCGCCTGCTCAGTGCGACTCCCCTGCAGGTTGACCTGAAAGACGTTCCGTACCACCTGCACCGCGAGCATCGGCGCTGACACGTCCAACACCCCTTGCAACAACCGTCGGGGGCAAGAATCGAGGACCAGGTCATGACAGCACGGACAGGCCTTCAGGCACTCACCATCGATCGTGCTCCCGGAAGGAGGCAGCGATGAGCGTTCGCGCGGCGTACACCAGGCGCCTGCTCTCGTCGGTCTCGCTCGTACTCCTGGTGCTCGGGCTGACGACGATCCCGGCGGCGGGCAGGCCCGCCCGCCCGGTAGCGGCGCTCCTGCCCGCGCCACTGCCCTGCAACCAGTCGGCCGGCCACTGCTGGAAGCCCGCGGTCAAGGCCCGGTGGCAGTACCAGCTGCAGGGGTCGCCCGGTCGTCATGGCGGATGTCGCTACGCAAGCACGGGGTTCGTCAACATCGGAGTGACGGGCACATCGTTCGCGAGCGGCCGGACCGTCGCGCCGACGGTCTTCGACATCGACTTCCTCAAGGACGGCAAGTGCTACTCGCCGCAGGACTACTCCGTCCTGAACTACGCGGCCGTCCAGGCGCTGCACGTGCGCGGTGCGAAGGTCATCGGCTACGTGGATGCGGGCACGGCGGAGACCTGGCGCCCGGACTACCCGGAGATGCAGGCGTTCGACCAGAGTTGTGACGGCTGCTTGTTCGGGAACCCGCTCAGCAACTTCCCCGACGAGTACTGGCTGAACATCAACCCTGGTGTGAAGGGGATCAACCCGAACACCGGGCGCTCCGAGACCACCCGTCAGTTCCTGTTGGACGAAATGCTCGCCAGGGTGAAGGAGGCGCAGCTGATCGGCGTGGACGCGATCGAGTTCGACGACGTCGACGGTTACCAGAGCCACTCCGGGCTGTCGATCACCCCTGCCTCACAGCTCTCGTACAACGCGGCGTTGGCGAACCTCGCCCACCGGGTGGGACTGTCGGTCGGGCTGAAGAACGACCGGGACCAAGCCGACGCACTCCAGCCCTACTTCGACTTCGGGATCGAGGAGGAGTGCTGGCAGAACGCCGAGTGCGGGACGGTACAGTCCTGGCCGGCGCAGTACGGCAAGGCTGTGTTCGACGTGGAGTACGAGTCGCCGCCGTCTGCGTTCTGCCCCCAGTCCAACTCGCCCCAGTTCAACTTCAACACGATCCGGAAGACCGACGACCTGTTCGATCTCCCGTACAGGCCGTGCCGGTAGTCACCGGGACGGCTAGCCTTCATGGGCGGTTTGCGAGCGCGAGACCACCGACAGCCCACATCGGCAGAGTCGGTCGCGCACTGACAGCGGCACAGGGGACGTTGGGCAACCGGCAGTGCCAAGATGCCTGGCGTGGCGAAGTCAGGATTGAAAGCAGTCTCACGAGCACGGCACGACCCGCTCACGGATGTAGAGACAGTGCGCCTTGGGCGACGCGTCGTGTTGAGCAGCACCCCCTGACGCGCCCAGCCCTCCGGGTTGCCGTTGGTAGGTGGGCGATGCCGAGATCGGACTCCAGCTCCTTGAAGATGTTGATCAAGGACCGGGGCTTGAGGACGCCGTCAGGCACCGAGCAGCACAGACCGTGGGCCAGGCCAGGTGAGGGGTAGGGATCCTGACCGAGGATGACCACGCGGGTGTCGTCGTACGACGTGAGGTCGAAGGCAGCGAACACCTGGTCTGAATGCGGGTATACCTCGTGCCCCGCACGCATGGAGTCCACCCACTCCATGAGCTTCCACCAGTACGAGGGTTCCAGTGCGTCGAAGAGCCCGCTGGGCTTGGGCTCTCACCTTGCCGGTGAACCTGAAGGTGTGGCCGATCTCGGCCGAGACGTTGTCGACGTGGACGGTGACCAGCCAGGGGACGCGGGCTTGAGCCGGAGCGGCCAGGGCGGCCAGCCCGCCAGCGGCGAGGGCGATCACAGAGGTGACGATGAGTCTACGCGTTGGTTTCTCTCCCTTGATCCCCGGACCCGTCGAGCCGACCCTCAACCGATCCGATGCGCCGGGTCGCGGCTTTGTCCCGTCGGGGTGAGCCGAGGCTCGGCTGCTGGTCCCCGGAACTTCGACGCTGGGCCCCGGCAGCACTCGTGGGTACGGTGGTTCGTCATCACAGCCGCCAGCGCCCCGCCGAGTACGGGGGAGCCCGGCGGGGCGCGGCCTCTCATGAGGAGAGCGCTCTCAGGCTAGCGCTTGCGCCCACCACGAGTTCAGGACTTCCGACCCTAGAATCGCCACCATGGGTGCGCCTGTTGCTCGACGCTGGGCATGACGAAGCCCGCCAGAGTCTGGTCTCCAGCGGGCGACAAGGTTGCAAGGCTCTCCGGACGCGCCCTGCCCTTGCCCCCGTTCAGGCAGGGCGCGTCTGTTGCCGGGAGCCCGGCGCCCCGTGCGGGGTGCTCGGTTGCTAGGCAAGGTACGCCTGTCCCTAGGCATGGGGAAGGGGACGGCGACCCCCACCAAGGGCGATGCCCGCCGACCGGCACGCGGCCTAGCGTTGACAGATTCCGGACCCCCACCGGGATAGTGCCTCGAGCGTGCGAGCAGCTCTTGTCTCGGGGAGGCACCCCCCACTCATGACGAAGCCCGCCGGATACAGGGGGAAGCCGGCGGGCTTCAGCCTGGCACGCTAGGACGTCGGACCTGCCAACTGGCTGACTGTCAGCGCACTGGGTCAGGGTGCGCGAGGGAGGTCCGAGCGGCCCCCACCTCGCCTTGGAGCTGTTGCGCAAGGGCCATCGCTTGCTCCGAGGTGGGGAAGACGCCTGCGGTTCGCTTGCTGTTGTTCACGCTCACGCTCACGTGGGCCGTTCCGTCGTGCCCCACCCGACGAAGGTGATGGCGCGACGACCCTTCCCGAAATCGAGCGAGTGCCAGGTGGACGGAAGCTGAAGATCCTTGCTGCTGGCGGGTGCGGTGGTCATGGATGGCTCCTCTCAGATGAGCGGCACCATCCGGCACGGATCCGACACGCGGAGGAATGAGAACAGCCCCTAAGTCTGCTCCGATGCAGGTCAGGGGCTGTTGCTGTCTGGTGGGCGATACTGGGTTTGAACCAGTGACCTCTTCCGTGTCAAGGAAGCGCGCTACCGCTGCGCCAATCGCCCGTGGAAAGGGTGGTGCTGCGAGGTGGGTACGGGATTTGAACCCGTGTACACGGATTTGCAGTCCGTTGCCTCGCCTCTCGGCCAACCCACCGCTGGATGGGCTCGAGACCCGCTCCGAGCGGACGACGAGGCTCGAACTCGCGACCTCAACCTTGGCAAGGTTGCGCTCTACCAACTGAGCTACGTCCGCTTGCTTCTCCGCACCCGAAGGCGCTCCCGGAGACGCGAAGAGAACCATAGCCGATGCCCTCGGGACCACCAATTCGGGTCACGCGCCGGTAGTTTCGGCTGGTGCTGACCTCCCGAACGCGGCTCACGACCCTCGGACTGGCTGCGGTGATGGCGCTCACCTTCCCGACGGCGGACGCCGCCGGCGCGACACGGGACGCGTCTGTCACGACCGGCCCCGGCGGGTCGCTCCCGGTCGAGGGTTACGTCCTCGGGTGGGGCGGTGGACGCGCCGCCTACCTCGACGACGCCGGAACCGTCGACATCGCGGGCGTCGACGGGGTCGAGCTCACCGCTGACGCCGACGGCGTCACCGCGGTACCGGGCGCGGCCCGGCCGGTGCTCAGGGCGGCCCATCGCCACGGCGACACGGCCGAGCTGCTGGTGAGCAACTACTCCGACGCCTTCGGCGACTTCGACCCAGCCCTCGCCCACCGCATGCTCGCGTCACCATCCCACCGCCGCCACGTCGCCGCCGACCTCGCGCGTGTCGTACGACGACAGGGGTGGGACGGCATCCAGATCGACCTGGAGTCGCTGGCGGCGCACGACCGGGCAGGGCTGAGCGCCTTCGTGCAGGCCCTGCGCGCCGCGGTCCCCGGCCGGGCCACCCTCTCGATGGCGGTGATGGCCGAGACGTCGCGCGCGGCCTACCGTCGGCACGGCTACGGGTTCGCGCGCCTCGACGCCGTCGACCGCTTCGTACTGATGGCGTACGACGAGCACGGCCCCGGCTGGAGCGGCCCCGGTCCCATCGGCGCGCTGACGTGGGCCCGGCGGACGGTCCGCCCGCTGATCGACGCCGTCGGCGCGGGTCGGGTCGATCTCGGCATCGCGGGCTACGGCTACCTGTGGACCTCGGCCGACGCGGGCCACAGCGTGTCGGACGCCAAGGCGAGGCACCTGGCCAGCGGTCAGGCCGTGTGGCACAGGCGCGCCGGAGAGTGGACCGCCCACGTCGCGCGGGGGACCCTCTGGTGGTCGGACGGCCGCTCCTACCGGCGCCGGCTCGCGCTCGCCCACGACCTCGGCGTGCACGGGGTCGCGGTGTGGCAGCTGGGCAGCGCGGATCCGCTCCGCGGCTAGGGTCGGACGATGCGTACCTGGGTGAACGGCCAGCTCCTCAGCGACCCCGACGCGCCCGTCGTCGGCGCCCGCGACCACGGGCTGACCGTGGGCGACGGCGTGTTCGAGGTGCTCAAGGTCGTCCACGGGCAGACCTTCGCCCTGGACCTCCATCTCGCCCGGCTGGCGCGGTCGGCGCGGGGGCTCGGCCTGCCCGACGTCGACGACGCGGAGGTACGGCGCGGGGTCAGGGCGGTCCTGGAGGGCGAGCCGGTGACGCTCGGCCGCGTCCGCATCACCTGGACGGGCGGGCCCTCGCCCCTCGGCTCCGACCGCGGTGACGGCCCACCGTCGCTGGTCGTCGTCGCAGCACCGATGGACCCCTGGCCCGACACCACGAGGGTCGCCTCCGTGCCGTGGCCGCGCAACGAGCGCGGGGCACTCGCCGGCCTCAAGACCACGTCGTACGCCGAGAACGTGCGCGCTCTGGCCCACGCCCGGGCGCAGGGCGCCAGCGAGGCGGTCTTCGCCAACCTGCAGGACCAGCTCTGTGAGGGCACCGGCACCAACGTCTTCTACGTCGTCGACGGCGAGCTGCGGACCCCGACCCTCGCCGCCGGCTGCCTGGCAGGCATCACCCGCCACCTAGTCCTCGAGTGGCACGGCGCCACCGAGGTCGACGAGCCGATCGAGGTCCTCGCCGACGCCAGCGAGGCCTTCCTCGCCTCCACGACCCGTGACGTGCAAGCCATCGCCCGCTGGGACGACCGCGACCTCGATGCGCCCGGTCCCGTCACGGCCGAGGTCCGGAAGGTGTGGCAGGAGCACGAGCCCGACCTGCTGGGGCAGTGACCCACCGCGGATGTGGTCGGCCGCGGAGCGTGCGCTAAAGTCTCGGTCCGCAGTCACGAGAGCGCATCGCGCGCTCTCACGGGGCGATTGGCGCAGTGGTAGCGCGCTTCGTTCACACCGAAGAGGTCACTGGTTCGAACCCAGTATCGCCCACCAGCATAACC
>Ga0302299_10002685_pt1 | contig 10823 bp, 13 predicted proteins | sample III_Fen_N3_4_FD_198795 | JGI IMG/M metagenome (GOLD analysis project Ga0302299, IMG submission 198795) | Peat permafrost microbial communities from Stordalen Mire near Abisko, Sweden - III_Fen_N3_4 | ecosystem: Environmental > Terrestrial > Soil > Wetlands > Permafrost | place: Sweden: Abisko...
GAGCGGCCCGAACCCCACCCAGACGGGCTGATCGGACGGGGGCTGGGCGGCCGGTCGACCGCACGGCCTCGGCCCGGTCGGCCGGGGTTACCAACCCATCGAGCCAGGCGCGCCCTTGAACGGCCCGACGACGTCAGCGGTGATCCAGCCGCCGTAGAAGCCGCCCTCCTGCGGGCGCACCGTCTCGCCGTCGACCGTGCAGCGGTCCATCCGGCCGGGGTAGACGGCCACGTGGTCGACGAGCGCGGCGAACCGTGGGAAGGGCGAGGGATAGGTCCAGGCGGCCGCCGGTGCGACCAGCGTCCCGCCGACGACGTCGAGGTAGTCCGCTGTGCCCTTCCACTCGCAGAAGCTCGATCCCGCTGCGGCCCTCAGCGCACCCTCGGCCCAGTCGCCGACGGGGAGGTACCACGACGGCGGGTGCGAGGTCTCGAGCACCTGCAGCGCGCGACCGGTGCGGCACACCTCGACGCCCCCGAGGACGACCACCACGAGGGCGGGCGACGCGCGCAGGGCAGGAGGCCGGGGGTAGTCCCAGACCGACTCCTGGCCCGGTCCCGGAACCTCCGCGACGACGCCCGGAGGCGGAGACGGCACGACGAGGTCAGCGACGGCGACGGCGCAGGAGCACGCCGAGCCCCACGACCGCCACGACCGCACCGACCGCCACGAGGACCCGGTCGGGCTTGATGCCGCCGTACTCGTCGACGAAGACGCCCTTGACCTTGTCGAGCTGGCGCTGGGCCACGTTGCGCGGGCTCACGTACTCCTGCAGGTCGTCGATGCGACCGGCGAGCCGCTCGCGGGTCGCATCGAGGTCGGCCTCGATCTCGTCCATCGTCCGCGGCACCGGGGGTGAGTCGTCGGTGGCGCCGTCGACCGCGTCCTTCGCCGCGTCGACCGCCTTGCCGGTCTGCGCCTTCGTCGTGTCGACGGCCTTCGCGGTCCCGGCTTTGACGGAGTCGGTCGCCGTGGCGGTTCCGGCCTTGACGGAGTCGGTGGCCTTCGCGGTCTCGGCCTTCGCGGTGTCCGCAGCCTTCTCCGCGCCGGCCTTGACGTTCTCGGTCGCCTTGGCGGTCTCGGCCTTGACGGTGTCGGCCGCCTTCGCGGCCTCGGTCTTCGCGGACTCGGCGGTCTTCGCCGCACTGTCCACCACCGGCGCGGAGGCGTCCGCGGCCTTGTCGGCAGCGGTGTCGAGGGCGGCGGCGGCCTTGTCGGTCAGGGAGGCATCGGTCACGGGCGTGAGCCTACGCCGGGACCGGCGACGGCGGCCACGGGAAGGCGGGATCGGCAGTGCACTCGCCACCGGTCGCCACCGATCAGCGGGCGCTGCCCGTCCCGGCCTCGGCCGCGACGTCCTCCGTGTCGTGGCCGTGACCGTCGTCGTGCAGGCTGCCGTCCGCATGCACGTGCGCCTGCGTCGGCAGCTCGACGGTCTCCTCGGACCCGGCCCGGGTCACCGGGTCGGAGCCGTACGCAGGACGCACGGGCTTGAGGTTCTGCGACCACTTCTCCTCGACGCGCCCGACGTACCAGACGACCACGGCGACGACCCAGGTGACGACGAAGACGCCGACGATGATGAACCCGACGTTGTTGAGGTCGAGGCCGCCGACGGCCGCCAGCGGACCGTCCGTGATCGCGAGCTTCTGGGTGACGATCGAGACGATCTCGATGACGCCGATGACGAGGGCGACCGCGACCGAGAGCCCGGTGATGACGATGTTGTAGTAGATCTTGCGCACCGGCTGGGAGAAGGCCCAGCCGTAGGCGAAGATCATGAACACGCCGTCGATCGAGTCGAGCAGGCTCATGCCTGCGGCGAACAGCACCGGCAGGCAGAGGATCGCGTACCAGGGCAGCGAGAACGCCGCGGCGCCACCGGCCAGGACGAGCAGCGACACCTCGGTCGCGGTGTCGAAGCCGAGGCCGAACAGCAGGCCTACGGGGTACATGTGCCGCGGCTTGCGGACCGCCTTGGTCACCCCGCCGAGGATCCGGTTCATGAAGCCGCGCTGCGAGAGGTGGTGGTCGAGCTCGACCTCGTCGAAGTCGCCCTGCCTCATCCCCTGGAACACGCGCCAGATCTTCATGAGCACGACGAGGTTCAGGATCCCGATGAGGATGAGGAAGGTGCCCGACACGCTGGTGCCGATGAGACCCAGGGTGTTCTGCAGCGCGGAGTTGCCGTCCTCGACCTGACCGACGAGCGACTTCACGCCGATGCTGAGCAGGAAGCACAGGCCGAACACGACGCTGGAGTGGCCGAGGGAGAACCAGAACCCGACCGACACCGGCTTCTGGCCGTCGGTGAGCAGCTTGCGGGTGGTGTTGTCGATGGCGGCGATGTGGTCGGCGTCGAACGCGTGGCGCATGCCGAGCGTGTAGGCGGTCACGCCGAGGCCGATGCCGAAGATGCCGGAGGCTCCGACGCTGAGGTGCATCGGGGCGACGATCCCGATGAGCGTGCCCCAGCCCAGGACGTGCAGGAAGGCGACGAAGCCGGCCATGCCCGCCAGCACGGCCCACTCCTTGCGCCCGAGGGCGATGCGGCGTTCGGGGAGGGCCCCGTCGATCAGGGCCTGCTCGTCCGGGGTGACGATCGGCTGCGCGGTCATGGAGGCCAGGCTACTGCCAAGTCTTTGCACCTGCGACTGGAAGGCGATTGGGTACGCCGACCTGCGCCGACGCCGGCCACGACCACCGGGACGCGGCCGCCCTCGCGTCAGGGCACTAGCCTCGCGCTGATCCGCGACCCCCGCATCCTGGAGCCACCATGTCCGAGCCCACCCCCGCCGCCGTCCGTCTCGAGCCCGGTGACGCCGCACCCGCCCTCGACCTCCCGGACGACGCCGGCCACGTGCACACCTGGGCGCAGTACGCCGGTCGGCGGGTGGTGCTCTACGTCTACCCGGCGGCGATGACGCCCGGCTGCACCACGCAGGCCTGCGACTTCCGCGACTCCCTGGACTCGCTGCACGCCGCCGGCATCACGGTCCTCGGCCTGTCCCCCGACAAGCCCGAGAAGCTGGCGAAGTTCCGCGAGCGCGACGGGCTCACGTTCCCGCTGCTGTCCAATCCCGACCGGAGGGTGCTCACCGCCTACGGCGCCTACGGCGAGAAGAAGCTCTACGGCAAGACCGTGGTCGGCGTGATCCGCTCCACCTTCGTCGTCGACGTGAGCGCGACCGGCAGCGCCACGATCGAACGAGCCATGTACGCCGTCAAGGCCACCGGCCATGTGGCGAAGCTGCGCAGGGAGCTCGGCGTCTAGCTCGACGCGCGAGCCCGCGTCTCGCGGCGCGAGCGCGGTCAGGCCAGGGACAGGAACAGCTTCTCGAGGCGGCTGCGGTCCAGCGGAGGCGCCTCACCCCTGTGCTCGGCCTCGATGCACGCGGTGAGCCCGCACGACACGATCGTGAACGCGGCACGGTCGACGGCCTTCGACGCGGCCGAGAGCTGGGTGACGATGTCCTCGCAGTCGCGGCCTGCCTCGATCATCGCGAGCACCCCGTCGATCTGGCCGCGCGCACGGCGCAGCCGGGTCGCGACGGCCGCGGCCGACTCCTCGTCCATCTGCATGCGGAACTCCTGCGGGTTCGGGTCGGTGCTCATGACTGGTCCGTGCCGGTGCTCATGGCGGGTTCGTGCCGGTGATCATGACGACACCGGTGCGGGCCGGCGTATAGAGTCCACCACGATCGGGGCGTCCGGGCGAGCAGCGCGCAGGGTCGTGAGGCCGCCATCGAGGCTGGCCGAGTCCAGGCCGTGGGCGGTGAGCACCCGGTGGGCGAGGTAGGAGCGGAAGCCGCTCGCGCACAGGACGCGCACGGGACGACCGTCGGCCGCCGACACCACCTCGTCGAGTCGCTCGCGCAGCTCGGTGTGGGCGACGTTGAGCGAGCCGGGCAGGTGGCCCACCTCGAACTCGGTCCGCGAGCGCACGTCGAGCAGCAGGACGGAGCCGTCGAGCATCGCGTCGAGCTCGCCGGCCGACCACGTCGTGAGCATCCCGTCGAGCACGTTCTGGGCGAGGAAGCCGGCCATGTTGACGGCGTCCTTCGCGCTCCCGAACGGCGGGGCGTAGGCGAGCTCGAGCTCGGCGAGGTCGTCCACCGTCATGCCGGCGCGCAGCGCCGTCGCGAGCACGTCTATGCGCTTGTCGACGCCGGCCCCGCCGACCGCCTGCGCACCGAGGAGACGGCCGTCGGGCGCGAAGATCACCGCGAGGTGGATCTGCTCGGCGCCGGGGTAGTAGCCGGCGTGGTTGCCGGGGTGCAGGTGCACGACGCGATGCTCGACGCCCGCAGCGGTCAGGCGCCGCGAGGTCGGGCCCGTGACGGCCGCGGTGAGGCCGAACACGCGCACGATCGCCGTGCCGAGGACGGGACCCGAGGCGACCTTGCGCCCCATGATGGCATCGGCCGCGATGCGGCCCTGGCGGTTGGCCGGTCCCGCGAGCGGGACGACGCCGGGTGCACCGGTCACGAGGTCGGTCACCTGGGTCGCGTCGCCGACCGCCCAGATGTGCGGGTCGCTCGTCTGCTGCGACGGGCTGACCACGACCGCGCCGGCGGGCGAGAGCTCGAGGCCGGCGGCGCGTGCGAGCTCGCTCGAGGGGCGCACACCGACGCCGAGGAGCACGACGTCGGCCCCGATGCGCTCGCCGTCGGACAGGACGACGTCGACCGCGTGGCCCGTGCTGGAGTCCTCGACCGCGACGAGCCCGGTACCGGTCCGGACGTCGACGTCGTGGGCGAGCAGCTCGGCCTCGACCATGCTCGCCATGTCCGCGTCGATCGCCGGGAGGACCTGGGGGGCCAGCTCGAGCAGGCAGACCTCGAGACCGCGGTGACGGAACGCCTCGACGGTCTCGAGGCCGATGAACCCGGCGCCGACGACGACCGCCGAGCGCGCACCGGCGTCGAGCAGGGCGCGCAGCGCGTCGGCGTCCGGCACGGTGCGCAGGGTCCGCACCTCGGGACGGTCGAGACCGGGCAGCGGAGGGACGATCGGCTCGGCACCGGTCGCGAGCACGAGCGCGTCGTAGCCGATCAGCTCGTCGGTGCCGGACTCGAGGTCGTGTACGACCACGGTGCGGGCGTCGCGGTCGATCGCGGTCACCTCGTGCCGCGTGCGGACGTCGAGATCGAGCGAGGCGTGCAGCGACTCGGGCGTGTGGAGCAGGAGCGCGGAGCGCTGACGGATCTCCCCGCCGACGTGGTAGGGCAGACCGCAGTTGGCGAAGGAGACGTCGGGCCCGCGCTCGAGCACCACGATCTGCGCCGTCTCGTCGAGGCGGCGCAGCCGCGCCGCCGCCGACATCCCGCCGGCCACCCCTCCGACCACCACCACCCGCGTCGTTTCCGCACCTCGTGTCGTCATGCGTCCAGTGTGTCACATACCCCCTGGGGTACCACCTGGACGGACCCGTGAGCCTCCTCACCCACCTGCGTGGGAGGCTCGCGCCGTGCGCCGCGCATGGTTGACCCGCAACCTGGTCGTCCTCACGCTGGTGTCGCTCACCCAGGACGCGGCCAGCGAGCTGCTCTACCCGCTGCTCCCTCTCCTGGTCACCGGCGTGCTTGCCGCGCCCCCGGTCGTCCTCGGTCTCGTCGAGGGCTCGGCGGAGGCCGCCGCGGGCATCTCGAAGTACGTCGCCGGCCGCTGGTCGGACTCGCGCACCCGGCGCCCGTTCGTCACCGCGGGCTACGGACTGGCGGCCCTCGGCAAGGTCCTCGTCGCGGCAGCCCTGGTCTGGCCGATGGTGCTCGTCGGTCGCGTGGTCGACCGGCTCGGCAAGGGCGTGCGCTCCGCCCCGCGCGACGCCCTCATCGCCGCCTCGGTCCCCCGGGCCGACCTCGGCCGCGCGTTCGGCTTCCACCGCGCCGGCGACACCCTCGGCGCCGTCATCGGACCGCTCATCGCACTGGCGGGGCTCGCCCTTCTCGACGGGGACGTGCGCGCGGTCCTGTGGTGGGCCGTGGTCCCGGCGCTGCTGTCCACCCTCCTGACGTTCCTCGTGGTCGAGCGCCGCCCGGACCCCGGCGTCGAGCCGGTGCGGGACCGGCCCACCGAGATCGTCCCGGCGCTCGCGACGAGCCCGCTGCCGCCCGAGTTCTGGCGGGTGGCCGTCGTCCTCGTCGGCATCGCCGTCGTGAACTTCCCGGACGCGCTGCTGCTGCTGCGTGTCTCCGAGCTCGGCTTCACGACCACGCAGGTCGTGCTCGCCTACGTCGTCTACAACCTGGTCTACACGCTGGGCTCCTACCCCGCCGGCGCGTGGTCGGACCGGCTGCCCCGCCCACTGGTCTACGGCGTCGGGCTCCTCGCCTTCGCCGCCGCCTACGCCGGCCTCGGCCTGGCCGGTCACAGCGCGTGGGTGTTCGCCCTCCTCGGCGTCTACGGGCTGTTCCCGGCCTTCACCGACGGCGTCGGCAAGGCGTGGATCTCGACCCTCGTGACCGACGAGCACCGCGGGCGCGCCCAGGGCGTCTTCCAGTCGCTCACCAACGGCGCCGTGTTCGTCGCCGGGCTCTGGGCCGGCCTCACCTGGACGCTGGGGCCGGGGAAGGGGGTCGTGCCGCTGCTCGTCTCGGGTGCCGTCGCGCTCGTCGCGGGGCTCTTGCTCGTGATCGGACGGGATCGCGTCACCGGCGCGGTGGTGACGCTCGCCTAGGCTTCGGCGTACGCGGACGTGGTGGAATTGGCAGACACGCAGGATTTAGGTTCCTGTGCTCTCGAGCATGCGGGTTCGACCCCCGCCGTCCGCACCGGTGCTCCCCGTGACGCACACTCGCCCCATGGCAGAGGTCGTGGTCGTGGACAACCGGGACTTCTGGCGCGTCGAGGCGCACGTCGACGGGAAGGTCGCGGGCTTCGCCGCCTACCGCGACCGCCCCGGCAGGCGCGTGTTCACCCACACTGAGGTCGACCCGGCCTTCGAGGGCCAGGGCATCGGCGGCACACTCGCCCGCGCAGCCCTCGACCGGGCGCGCGCCGACGGGGTCCGGGTCGTGCCGCAGTGCCCGTTCATCCGCGGCTGGATCGACAAGCACCCGGACTACGCCGACCTCGTCGGCGCCTGACGCCCGTCGCCTGCGCCGGAGCCCGCGCGACCTCGCCCTCTAGCCGACGTCGTCGACGAGGTCGGACGGCGCGCGCATCCGCCATGCGTCGGTGACCAGCTCGTCGAGGCGATCGACGTCGACCTCGTCGAGCCGCAGCATGAGCAGCGGCCACCCGTCGTAGCCCGACGTGGTGAAGAACAGATCCGGTTCGCCGAGCAGGAGCGCCCGCTTCTCGGCCTCGTCGCCGACGTAGAGCACCGCGATGTCGGTGCGTATGACCCGGCGCTCGCCGGGTCGGCGCTCGGGGTAGGACCACACGAATCCCTTGTCCCCCACGCGGAAGTCGAAGCCGGCGCTCTCGACCTCCGTCACGTGCGGGAGCGCCAGTGCGATCCGGCGGACGTCGTCTGCGTCGGCCACCTCGTCCGCCTCAGTCCTCGGGCAGCAGGTCGCGCAGCACGGGGGCGAGGGCACGCAGGGCGTTGCCCCGGTGGCTGATGGCGTCCTTCTCGTCGCTGCTCATCTCGGCGCTCGTGCGGGTCTCGCCGTCGGGCACGAAGATCGGGTCGTAGCCGAAGCCGTTCGTGCCCCGCGGGGCGCGGACGAGGTGACCGCGCATCTCGCCGTGTACGACCGCCTCGCGGCCGTCGGGCAGCACCAGGGCAACGGCGCAACGGAACTGCGCCCCGAGCCGGTCGTCCGGGGTGTCCCCGAGCTGCGCGAGGACGAGCTCGAGGTTGGCGACGTCACCGTTGCCGCCGCTCCAGCGCGCCGAGAGGACGCCCGGCATGCCGCCCAGTGCGTCGACGCACAGACCGCTGTCGTCGGACACGGCGGGCACGCCAGTGGCGGCGCAGACGGCGCGCGCCTTGAGCAGCGCGTTGCCCTCGAACGTCGGCTCGGTCTCGGGCACCTCGGGGACGTCGTCGAAGGCGTCGATGCCCACGACCTCGACGTGCAGCCCGGCGTCGTCGAGGATCCGGGCCATCTCCTCGATCTTGTGGGCGTTGCGCGAGGCGAGGACGACGCGGGTCACGACTGCCCGAGCGCCGCAGCCTGCAGGCGGGTGAGCTCGGCGCAGCCGGACGCGGCCAGAGCGAGCAGCTCGTCGAGCAGCGCCCGGTCGAACGGCTCGCCCTCGGCGGTGCCCTGCACCTCGACGTAGCGACCGTCGCCGGTCATGACCACGTTCATGTCGGTGTCGGCGGCGACGTCGTCGTCGTAGTGCAGGTCGAGGCGCGCCTCGCCGTCGACGATCCCCACGCTCACCGCGGCGACGGAGCTCGCGATCGCCTTCGCGTCAGGCTTCACGTGCCCCTTGCCGCGTGCCCACTCGATCGCGTCGACGAGGGCGACGTAGGCCCCGGTGATAGCCGCGGTCCGGGTACCTCCGTCGGCCTGCAGGACGTCGCAGTCGATCATGATCGAGTTCTCGCCGAGCGCGGAGAGGTCGACCGCGGCACGCAGCGAGCGGCCGACGAGGCGGGAGATCTCGTGGGTGCGGCCGCCCAGCTTGCCGCGGACCGACTCGCGGTCGTTGCGGGTGTTGGTCGCGCGCGGCAGCATCGCGTACTCGCCGGTCACCCAGCCGAGGCCGGAGTCCTTGCGCCAGCGCGGGACGCCGGGTGTGAACGACGCCGAGCACAGCACCCGGGTGCGGCCGAACTCGACGAGGCAGGAGCCCTCGGCGTGGTCGAGCCAGCCGCGCTGGAAGGAGACCGGGCGGAGCTGGTCGGCGGCGCGGCCGTCGGAACGAGTCATGCCCAGGACCCTAATCCCCGCGAGTACCTGGTCTGGCTGTCGGTCGGAGGGCGCCCTCAGCGACAGTTGCACCAGGTACTCGCAGCGGGGGGTCAGACGTCGAGGACGAGGCCGGTGGCGGCAAGGGTGAGGTCGCCGTCGTAGACGGCAGCGGCCTCCTCGCGCGTCTCGTCCTGCGGCGTCCAGGGGACGAGATGGGTGAGGACGAGGCGGCCGACGCCGGCGCGCATCGCGTGCTCGGCGGACTGCGCGGCGGTGAGGTGGAGGTCCGGCGGGAGGTCGGGGTAGCGGCTGAGGAACGAGGCCTCGTAGAGCGCGAGGTCGGTGCCGCGCGAGAGCTCGACGAGGTCGTCCGTGGGACCGGTGTCGCCGCTGAAGACGAGACTGCGCCCGCCCGCGTCGACCCTGATGGCGTAGGCCTCCACGGGGTGGTTGGCGGTGGCGGTGCGGATCCGGAACGGGCCGATCTCGGTGTCGGCCACGTGGTCGAGGAAGTCGAACTCGCCGGTCATCCCCGGGGTGTCCGGGAGGTCGTAGGCGGCCGCCATCCGCTCGGCGGTGCCCGTGGGACCGAGCACCGGGATGCTCGGCGCCGGCCCCTCGGGCCGGTACTTGCGGACGACGTAGTACGACGTCAGGTCGAGGCAGTGGTCTGCGTGCAGGTGCGAGAGCACCACGGCGTCGATGTCGTAGAGGTCGGCGTAGCGCTGGAGCGGGCCGAGGGCACCGTTGCCGAGGTCGAGCAGGATGCGGTGGCCCTCGTGCTCGACGAGGTAGCACGACGCGGGCGAGTCGGGGCCGGGGTAGCTGCCGGAGCATCCGACGACGGTCAGGCGCATCAGGCGATCACCTCGGTGGCGTGCTCGACCGCGACGACCTCGGGGCCGAGGAAGCGACGGGCGAGGTGGGTGAACGGGGCCGGGTCACCGGTGGCCAGGAACCGGTGCACAGGCGGCGGCAGTGAGGGGTCGCGCTCGAGGCCGTGGGCGACGAGGGTGCGGTAGACGTCCTTGGCCGTCTCGTCCGCGCTGCTCACGAGGGTGACGTCGTCACCCACGACGTAGGAGATGACTCCGGTCAGGAGCGGGTAGTGCGTGCAGCCCAGCACGACGGTGTCGACGTCGCGCTCGACGATCGGGTCGAGGTACTCGTGCGCGACCCGCTGCAGCTCGCTGCCGCCCGTGACGCCGGCCTCGACGAACTCGACGAAGCGCGGGCACGCCTGCTGCACGAGGGTGATGTCGGGGGCAGCCGCGAAGGCATCTGCGTAGGCACCGCTCGTGATGGTCGCCCGGGTGCCGATGACGGCGACCCGGCGGTTGCGCGTCACCCGCACCGCGCGACGGACCGCGGGCTGGATGACCTCGACGACGGGGACGGCGTATCGCTCGCGGGCGTCGCGCAGGACCGCGGCGCTCGCGGAGTTGCACGCGATGACCAGCAGCTTCACACCCTGGTCGACGAGGTGGTCCATCACATCGAGGGCGAACGCTCGCACCTCGGGGATCGGCCGCGGGCCGTACGGGCCGCGAGCCGTGTCGCCGACGTAGAGCACCGGCTCGTGCGGCAGCTGGTCGAGCACGGCGCGCGCGACGGTGAGCCCTCCGACCCCGGAGTCGAAGATCCCGATCGGTGCGTCCGTCACAGTGAAGGAGACTACGGCCATCGACGGCGGGCTCAGCCACCTCCTGCGCTGGTTGTGTCACGCGCCACCTGTGTCAGATGGACGACACTCGCTTCCTCGCCCTCAGGCCCAGAGCTCGCCGTCCAACGCGTCCTCCGCGTCGTCGAGCGTGCCTTCGTAGGCGCCGGTGCTGAGGTACTTCCAGCCGCCGTCGCAGACGACGAAGGCGATGTCGGCCGGGCGACCCTCCTTGACGCACCTCGCCGCGATCCCGAGCGCGGCGTGCAGGATCGCGCCGGTGGAGATGCCCGCGAAGATCCCCTCCTCCTCGAGCAGCTGGCGGGTACGCCGTACGGCGTCGCGAGGGC
>Ga0302299_10002686_pt1 | contig 10823 bp, 7 predicted proteins | sample III_Fen_N3_4_FD_198795 | JGI IMG/M metagenome (GOLD analysis project Ga0302299, IMG submission 198795) | Peat permafrost microbial communities from Stordalen Mire near Abisko, Sweden - III_Fen_N3_4 | ecosystem: Environmental > Terrestrial > Soil > Wetlands > Permafrost | place: Sweden: Abisko...
GCCCTCGTGTCGAACGCCGGCGTCCTCGCCGACGCCGTCGTGGGCATGATCTCCGACGACGCCATCGACACCGCGCTGGCCGTGAACCTGGCGGGCGCCATCCGCCACCTCCAGGGCGCCGCCCGGTTGATGCGCCGGGCGCAGCGGGGCTCGATCACGCTGCTCTCCTCGATCATGGCCACGCACGGCGCGCCCGGCCAGGTCGTCTACGGCGCCGCCAAGGCCGGTGTCATCGGCGCCGCCCGCTCGGCGGCCAAGGAGCTGGGCCCGCTCGGCATCCGGGTCAACGTCGTGGCCCCGGGCTACATCGCCACCCGCATGATCGAGGGCGTTCCGGCCGACATCCACGACGCCCGGATCGAGGCCACCTCGCTCCGTCGGGTCGGCACCCCCGACGAGGTGGCCGCCGTCATCTCCTTCCTCACCTCCGACGCGGCCTCGTTCGTGACCGGGCAGGTCATCGGCGTCGACGGTGGGCTGGTGATCTGAGCGACCCCGGCATGCCCAACGTCGCCGACCTCGTGGCAGGGGATCCGGGCCACGTCGCGCTCGTCGACGCGCGCACCGGCGAGCGGCTCTCGTACGGCGCGCTCGAGGTCGCGGTGGCTGCGGTCGCCGGCGCGCCCGGCCTGCCGGCCGGCGCGCTGGCGTTCGTCTACACCTCGAACCGGTCCGCCGACGTGGTCGCCGAGCTCGGCTTCGCACGCGGGGGGCTGGCCGTGGTCCTGCTCGACGCCTCGCTGCCCGAGCCGCAGCGCCGGTCGCTCGAGCGCCTGTACGTGCCCGAGGTCGTGGCCGGGCTCGTTCCGGCAGTCGTCCCCGAGGGCGCGCCCCTGGCGTGGGGCGAGCACGAGGCCGCCGGGCTCGTGTGGTGGCAGGCGCGCGGCGGCCCCGAGGCGGCGCCGGTGCACCCCGACCTCGCGCTCTGCCTGTCCACCTCGGGCTCCACGGGCAGTCCCAAGTTCGTGCGCCTGTCGGCCACCAACGTGCTCAGCAACGCCCGCGCCATCGAGCAGGCGCTGCGCATCGGCAACGACGAGGTGGTGCTGGCCCATCTGCCGCTGCACTACTCGTACGGGCTCTCGGTGCTGCACAGCCACCTGGCCGCCGGCTCAACCGTGGTGCTCACCGGCGAGAGCGTGGTGCGGCCCGCGTTCTGGGAGCAGCTGCGCGAGCACCGGGTCACGACGCTGCCGCACGTGCCGTACGGCTACCAGATGCTCGACCGGGTCGGCTTCGCCGACCGTGACCTCCCCACGCTGCGCACCCTCACGCAGGCCGGCGGCCGGCTCGACGTCGAGCACGCCACGCGGCTGCACCGGCTGATGACCGACCGCGGCGGCTCCTTCTGGGTGATGTACGGCCAGACCGAGGCCACGGCCCGCATGGCGGTGCTCCCGAGCGACGAGTTCGAGGCGCTGGCCGGATCGGTGGGACGGGCGATCCCGGGCGGGTCGTTCGAGGTCGTCGCCGACGGGCCCGACCCCTCCGACCGTCCCGGGTCGATCGTGTACCGCGGTCCCAACGTGATGCTGGGGTACGCCGACGACCGTGCGGGCCTGGGTCGGGGCGACGAGCTCGGCGGTGTCCTGGTCACGGGCGACGAGGGCCGGCTCGACGGCGACGTGGTCACCGTCGTCGGCCGGCGCAGCCGCATCGCCAAGGTGTTCGGGCTGCGGTTCGGGCTCGACGAGATCGAGCGCGCCGCGGCCGCGGCCGGCGGGGGCGCCGCGGTGGCCGCCCTCGAAGGCGACAATGCGGTGGTGCTCTTCGTCGAAGGCCGTGCTCCCGACGCCTGTGCCGCGCTGGCCCGATCGCTGGCCCGCTCGCTGCGCCTCCCGGCCGCCGGCGTGCACGTGGTCGGCCTCGACGAGCTGCCGCGCACCGCGTCGGGCAAGGTCGCCTACGCCGAGCTCCCGGGCCCGTCGTGACCGCGCCGCCCACCGCCCCCGACGAGCTGCTCACCGGCAGCGTCTACGGCGTGCCGCAGGCCGCGCGTGAAGCCACCCTGCTGCCGGTGCTGAACGCGCTGACCGCGCACCACGCCGCCGCGTGCCCGCCCTACGGACGCATCCTCGACGCCTTCGGCGCCGCTCCGGACGCGGCCCGCCTGGCCGACGTCCCCTGGCTCCCCGTGAGCCTCTTCAAGCGCGAGCGGCTCGTCAGCGTGCCCGACGACGAGGTGTTCAAGACCCTGACCTCGAGCGGCACCACGGGCCAGACCCCGAGCCGGATCCTGCTCGACCGGGCCACCGCCTCACGGCAGACCCGGGCGCTCGCCGCCATCATGACCAGCCTGCTGGGCCCGAAGCGGCGGCCGATGCTCATCGTCGACGGGCCGGGCGTGGTGCGCGACCCGAAGGAGTTCTCGGCCCGGGGCGCGGGGATCGTGGGCATGCTCAGCTTCGGCCGCGACCACACCTACGTGCTCGACGACGCCGGCGTTCCCGACGAGGCCGCGGTGTTCGACTTCGCCCGCCGCCACGAGGGTGAGCCGCTGCTCGTCTTCGGCTTCACGTTCCTGGTCTGGCAGCAGCTCCTCGAGGTGTTCGAGGGGCGCCTCGACCTGTCGCAGGCGGTGCTCGTGCACAGCGGCGGCTGGAAGGCGCTGCTCGACCGGTCCGTCGACGACGCCACGTTCAAGCGCCGGCTGCAGGAGGGGCTCGGCATCGGCTCGGTCCACAACTTCTACGGCATGGTCGAGCAGGTGGGCAGCGTGTTCCTCGAGGGGCCCGACGGCCTGCTGCACCCTCCGGCGTTCGCCGACGTGATCGTGCGCGACCCCGACACCTGGCGGGAGCAGCCGGTTGGCGAGCCGGGGGTCATCCAGGTGGTCAGCGCCCTGCCCACGAGCTACCCCGGGCATTCACTGCTCACCGAGGACCTGGGCACGGTCGTGAGCATCGACGACCCGGCCGACGGCCACCTCGGCAAGGCCTTCGTGGTCCACGGGCGCGTCCCCCGCGTCGAGCTGCGGGGCTGCTCCGACGTCACCGCGGTGGTCGACCGATGACCGGGGTGCAGGTGGTGGTGCCCGACCTGGGGCCCGTCGACGCGCGCAGCCTGGTGGCCACCTGGGCCGACGACGCCCCCACGGTCCGGCCGTTCGCCGAGGACACCCTCGCGTTCGCGGTCGCCTACGGGCGCGCCCTCACCGCGTCCGACGTGGCGCGGCAGCACCCCGAGGTGCGGGCGCTCGCGTTCTGGCTGCGCGAGGCGCCGCTGCGCGAGCTGCAGCGGGCCTTCGAGGCCGGGCAGCCCGCCGAGGTGGTGCCGTCGCCGCGCGGCACCGTGTTCCACATCCCGCCCGGCAACGTCGACACCGTCTTCGTCTACTCCTGGCTGCTCGCCGCCCTGGTGGGCAACCGCAACCTGGTGCGGCTGCCGTCGGGCGGCGGTGACGTGGTCGAGGCGCTCGCCGCCGTCGCGGGGGAGGTGCTGGCCGAGGCGCGCTTCGCAGGCGTCCGGGCGCGCACCCGGCTCGTGCGCTACGGCCACGACGCCGAGATCACCGCGTCGTTCTCGGCCGCGGCCGACGTGCGGGTGCTCTGGGGCGGCGATGCGTCGGTGCTGGCGCTGCGGGCGGTGCCGCTGCCGCCCCACGCCACCGAGCTCACGTTCCCCGACCGCTTCGCCTTCGCGCTGCTCGACGTCGCCGCCGTCGCCGCGCTCGACGAGGCCGGGCTAGACCGCCTGGCCGACCGCTTCGTGACCGACGCGTTCTGGTTCGACCAGGTGGCGTGCTCGTCGCCCCGGCTCGTCGTGTGGCACGGCGCCGCCGAGGCCGCGACGGCCGCCTCGGCGCGGTTCTTCCCCGCGGTGGCGCGGGCCGCCGAGCGCTCGGGCTACCACGCACCGCTCTCGGCCGTGCTCGGCAAGTTCGTGCACGCCGCCGCCGCGGTGATCGAGGAGGACGTCGAGCGGGTGCGGCTCTCCGGCAACGACGTCTTCGCCCTGACCCTGGCCGACGCCGACCGCTTCCGCCGCGAGGCGCCGGGCGGCGGGCTCTTCTACGAGCTCACCGTCGCCGACGTGGCCGAGCTGGCCGGCTTCATCCGCCGCCGCGACCAGACGGTCACCCACTTCGGCTTCGACGCGACGTCGCTGCGGGCCCTGGCCGAGGCGTCGAACGGGCGCGGGATCGACCGCCTCGTGCCGGTGGGCCAGGCGCTGGCGCTGCAGCGGTTCTGGGACGGCTACGACCTGCTGGCGGGGTTCACCCGGCTCACCCACGTGGTCCCCGAGCGGTGAGCGGCCGTCGCAGGCGCACGCGCACGCCCGCCGACCCGGTCCGGGTCGCCCACCTCACCACCATCGACGCGAGCCTGCTGATCCTCCTCGGCACCGAGCTCGAGCTGGAGGCCGCGGCCGGCCTCGACGTGCTGGCCGTGTCGGCCCCCGGGCCCAACCGGGCCGCGTTGGAGGCGCTGCAGGTGGAGGTCGTCGACGTGCCCCACCTCACCCGCCGCCGCAGCCTGCGTGCCGACGCCGCGGCCGTGCGCGACCTGTGGCGGTTGCTGCCGGGCCTCGACCTCGACGTGCTGCACACCCACACCCCGAAGGCGGGAGTCTTCGGTCGCATCGTCGGACGGCTGCGCGGGGTGCCGGTGGTGGTCAACACCTGCCACGGGCTGCTCGCCACCCGCGACGACCCGTGGCCGAAGCGCGCCTTCGTCTACGGGGTCGAGGGCCTCGCGTCCCGCTTCTCCGACGCCGAGCTGTTCCAGAACGCCGAGGACCTGGCGTCGCTGCGGTTCGCGCTGCGCCGGGGGCGTGTCGAGGTGGTCGGCAACGGCGTCGACCTCGGGCGCTTCGCCTTCGATCCCGAGGCCCGCGCCAAGGTCCGCGCCGAGCTGGGTGTGGCCGACGACGAGCTGCTGGTCGGCGGCGTGGGGCGGCGGGTGGCCGCCAAGGGCCTGTTCGACTACGCCGCCGCGGCGCAGCAGCTGTCGGGTCGGGCGCGCTTCCTGTGGGTGGGCCCCGACGAGCCCGACAAGGCCGACGCCGTGCACGGCCGGCTCGACGGCGTGGAGCTGCTCGGTCAGCGCGACGACATGCCGGCGGTGTATGCCGCGCTCGACGTCTTCGTGCTCCCGTCGTACCGCGAGGGCCTGCCGCGATCGGCGATGGAGGCGGCGGCGTGCGGCCGGCCGCTGGTGCTCACCGACATCCGCGGCAGCCGGGAGCTCGGCACCGACGGGGTCGAGGTGGCGTTCGTGCCCCCGGGCGACCCCGCCTCGCTCGCAACGACCATCGGCGCCCTCCTCGACGACGCCCCGCGCCGGTCACGGCTGGGCGAGGCGGCCCTGCGGCGTGCCACCGCGGAGTTCGACCAGCGCGACGTGGCCCGTGCGTCGGTGAGGGCGTACTGGACCTCGGCACGCCGGAAGGGCCTGGCCTGGCCCGAGGGCCCGCCCGGGCTCTGACCGGCGCCGGTCAGGCCTGGCCCTTCCGGACCAGTCGTTCGTGCTCGCGGGCCGAGGCGACGGCCGACGCCCGGACCCGCTCGCCGCGCAGCACCGTCCAGGCCGTGCGCAGCAGGCACCAGAGGTCGAGGCGGAACGACCAGTTGTCGACGTACCAGACGTCGAGCAGCAGGCGCTCGTCCCAGCTCAGCGCCGTGCCGCCGTTGACCTGGGCCCACCCCGTGAGGCCGGGCGGCATGTCGAGGCGGCGGGCCTGGAACTCGTCGTAGTCGGCGAGCTGCGACACCAGCGCGGGGCGGGGGCCGACCAGCGACATCTCGCCCTTGGCGACGTTCACCAGCTGGGGGAGCTCGTCGAGCTTGAGGCGACGCAGCACCCGGCCCGTGCGGGTGACGAGCGGGTGGTCGCCGACGACGCGGCCCATGGTGTGGGGGTCGAGGTCGTTGAGGCGCATGCTGCGGAACTTCCACACCTGGAACGGCGTGCCATGCCGGCCGGCGCGCTCCTGGCTGAAGAACACCGGTGGTCCGTCCTCGAGGCGGATCGCGGCGCCCGCGGCGAGGACGACGGGGGAGCTGAGCACCATCCCGAGCGCGGCGAGCGACCGGTCGAGCACGGCCTTGCGCCGCGGGGTGCGCCCGGCGACGGAGCGGGTCACCGGCGCCGCCGGCGCGGGAGCGGGCTGGGGGACCGAGGCCATGACCGCGGCCTCAGGGCGTGGTCACGGCGGCGCGCGGGACGCCTGCAGTGACGGCCTCGTGGACCAGCGTGACCACCCGGTCGAGGTCGGCGTCGGTGAGCGCGCTGCCGCTCGGCAGGCACAGCCCCTGCTCGAACAACCGGGCCGCCACCGCGCCGCCCAGGCGCGGGGCGTCGGCGTAGAGCGGCTGGAGGTGCATGGGCTTCCAGACCGGTCGGGCCTCGACCCGGTTGGCGGCGAGGTGGGCGATGACCGCGTCGCGGTCGGTTCCTGCCACGGCATGATCGACGGTGAGCGCGCTGAGCCACCAGATCGGCTCGCCGGTCCCCGCGTCGGGCATGAGGTCGACGCCGGGCAGGTCGGCGAGGGCCTCGCGGTAGGTGGCGTTGATGGCGCGGCGCCGCGCGACCCGCTCGTCGAGCTGGCCGAGCTGGCTGGTGCCGAGGGCCGCCAGGAGGTTGCTGAGCCGGTAGTTGAAGCCCACCTCGGTGTGCTCGTAGTGCAGCACCGGCTGCCGCGCCTGGGTGGCGAGGTAACGGGCGCGCTCGACCAGGTCGGGGTCGTCGGCGACGAGCATGCCGCCGCCGCTGGTGGTGATGACCTTGTTGCCGTTGAACGAGAGCACCGACATGAGGCCGAAGCTGCCCGCGGGCCGGCCGTGGTAGGTGGCGCCCAGCGCCTCGGCGGCGTCCTCGATCAGGATCACGTCGTGCTCGGCGCACGCCGCGGCGATGGGGTCGAGGTCGGCCACCTGCCCGTAGAGGTCGACCGCCACGACGGCGCGGGGCAGCTCGCCGCGCGCGGCCGCGTCGTGCAGCTCGGTGCACACGAGGTCGGGGTCGAGGTTCCAGCTGCGGGCCTCGGCGTCGACGAGCACCGGCGTGGCGCCGAGGTAGGCCACGGCGTTGGCCGAGGCCGCGAACGTGAGGTCGGACACCAGCACCCGGTCGCCCGGGCCGACGCCGGCCAGGTGCAGCGCCAGGTGCAGCGCGGCGGTGCCGCTCGACAGGGCCGCGGCGTGGGCCCGCCCCGTGTGCCGGGCCCCGGCGGCCTCGAACTCGGTGAGCGCCGGACCGGCGGGTGCCAGCCAGCCCGAGTCGAGCGCGGCCAGGACGGCCGCGCGGTCGTCGTCGGTGACGTGCGGGGGCGACAGCAGGATTTCCGGCGGGCCGTCGTCCGGCTCGGGGGCGGTCATCGGGTCAGAGTTCGAGCGCCTCGACCCGTCGGAACACCAGTGAGCGCAGCTCCTCGGTGATCTCCGACTCGTCGAGGTCGGGCACGGCCACCCGGTCGAGCAGGCCGATGGGGAGCGGCGGCACCGCCACGTGCGAGATCAACGGGTGCTTGGGGCGGTTGTCGACCTCGTCGGCGCCCAGGAGCACCTCGTGGCACTTCTCGCCCGGGCGGAGGCCCGTGTACACGATGTTGATGGGGCGGGGGGCCTGGCTGGCGAGCCGGCGGGCGACGTCGTCGATGCGCACGGGCTCGCCCATGTCGAGCACCAGCGCCTCGCCGTCGTTGCCGATGGCGGCCGCCTGGATGACCAGCTGGACCGCCTCGGCCACCGTCATGAAGTAGCGGGTGACGTCGGGGTGGGTGACGGTGATGGGACCGCCGGCGGCGACCTGGGCCCGGAAGGTGCGGAGCACCGAGCCGTCGCTGCCGAGCACGTTGCCGAAGCGGACGCTGAGGTACGTCCCGCCCGCGCCTCGGGTGACCTCGGCGGTGAGCCGCTCGGCGAGGCGCTTGGTGTAGCCGAGGACGCTCGACGGGTCGGCGGCCTTGTCGGTGGACACGTTGACGAAGCGGTCGACGCCCACCTTGGTGGCGGCCCGCAGCACATTGACGGTGCCGAAGACGTTGGTCTTGAGCGCCTCGCTGGGGTGACGCTCGAGGATGGGCTGGTGCTTGAGGGCCGCGGCGTGGAACACCACCTCGGGCTGCCGCTCGACGAAGGCCTGCTCGACGGCCTCGGCGTCGCGGATGCACGCCAGCACGATGTTGGGGGAGTCGAGCAGGGCCCGGCCCTCGATCGAGAGCTGCACCGCGTGCAGGGCGTTCTCGTTGCGGTCGAGCATGATGAGCTCGCTCGGCGCGTAGCGGGTGATCTGGCGGCACAGCTCGGAGCCGATCGAGCCGCCGGCGCCGGTGACGAGCACGCGCTTGCCGGTGAGGTAGCCGGCGATGCTCTCGAGGTCGGTCTCGATGGGGTTGCGACCGAGCAGGTCCTCGACGTCGAGCTCGCGGATGTGCGACACCGCGATGTGGTCGCCGAAGAGCTCGGCGACGGCCGGGAGCACCTTGACGGGGATGCCGGCCTCGTCGGCGCTGGAGACCAGCTCGCTCATCAGCTGGTGTCCGGCGCTGGGGATGGCGATGAGCAGGGCGTCGGCCCGCACCCGCGAGGCCACCGCCACCAGGCGGGAGCGGTCGCCGAGGACGCTGATGCCCCGGTGGCGGAGGTGGCGCTTGGAGGGGTCGTCGTCGAGGAAGCCGACGGGGAGGTAGGGGCTGTTGGGGTCGCCGAGCATGGCGTCGACGACCTGGGCGCCGCCGTCGCCCGCGCCGAACACCAGGACGCGGGTGGCGGCGGAACGCGGCTTGCGGGTGGCGTTGCTGAGGACGCGCGCCGCGATGCGGGACGCGGCCATGAGGACGAGGGCCACGAAGCCGGCCATGACGGCGGTGCTGGCGGGGACCAGGACCTGGGCGTGGTTGATGCCGATCAGGACGACCAGCGACACCACCGCGGTGGTGAGGGCCGTGCAGGTGGCGAGCGCCATGGCCTCGTCGAAGCTGCCCAGGCGCCAGCGGCCCCGGTAGAGGGCGGCGGCGTAGCCGACCACGAGTTGCACCACCATGGCCAGGACCATGACGACGGCCAGGCGGCTCCAGCTGATGAGGGAGACGCTGAGGTTGTTGCGGATGAGTGAGACGAAGCTGAGCGCGACCATCCACGCGAGCAGATCGAGCATCGCCTGAACGACGCCGCGTCGCCCGTTGACGGGTCCGAGCATCGGTTTCTACCCCTTCCCCTCCGCAGGCCAATGGTTCGTCGCCACGGATGTCGAGCAGCGACCCTGTCGCGCGCGTCGACGGGCCAGAACCCTAGCAGTCCGCCGATCCGCGGTCCCCGGGGGACGCGCGCGCCGCCGGGCCCGCGTGCGGTCACCGGGCCGGGCAGTGACTAGGGTGCACGACGTGTCTGCCGCTGTGGGTGACCTCTCGCTGCGCGACTACCTCATGGTGGTCCGGCGTCGGAAGTGGATCATCGTCCTCTCCGTCCTCGTGGTCACTGCCACCGCGCTCGGGTCCGCGATGCTCCAGACCCCCACCTACCAGGCCAGCGTGCTGGTCAAGGTCACGTTCAACCCGAACCAGGCCAGCAGCATCATCGACGGCGTCACGCCCGCGGTGCCCAACGACCCCGACCGCTTCATGTCCGACGAGGCACAGGTGGCGTCGAGCCCGCAGACCGCGAACGTGGTCGTCGAGAAGTTCGGCGTGGCGTACGGCATCGCCGTCACCCCCATCGCCAACAGCTACCTGCTGCGCTTCACGGCCACGTCCGACCAGCCCATCAACGCCCAGCTCATGGCCAACGCCTACGCCGCGGCCTACACCATCGTGAGCCGCCAGCAGAACCAGGCGCAGTACGCCGCGGGCATCCTGTCGCTCGCCCTCAAGATCAAGGGCCTCCAGGCCACCGTGGCGAACCTGCGCAAGCAGCAGACGGGGGCCGCGAACTCGCAGGCCAACCAGGGGCTCCAGGAGACCATCAACTTCTACCTGTCGCAGGCGTCGAACTACCAGAACCAGCTCGACAGCCTCTCGCGCGCCCAGGCCACGGTCTCGTCGTCGGGGTCCATCGTGGCGCTTGCCGGCAAGCCCAGCACCCCGGTCGCCCCGAAGCCGATCAACTCCGCCATCATCGGTGCCACGGCCGGCCTCGCCCTCGGCCTCACCGCGGCGTTCATCCTCGAGCGCCTCGACGACTCGGTGAAGTCGAACCACGACCTCGAGGCCGTCTCCGACGGGCTGCCCACGCTCGGGATCATCCCCTTCGAGACGGTCCCGCGCCAGGAGCCCCTCTACGTGGCGGCGCGCGACCACACCAACTCGCCCGGTGCCGAGGCCTACCGCAGCCTCCGCACGTCGGTCCGGCTGCTCTGCCTCGACCAGTCGCTGCGCGTCCTGCAGGTCACCAGCCCGTCGCAGGGTGAGGGCAAGTCCACCACCATCGCCAACCTCGGCGTGGCGCTGGCCCAGGCCGGCGTGCGCACCACCATCGTCTGCTCCGACTTCCGCCGCCCGAAGCTGCACACCTACTTCGGGCTGTCGAACGAGATCGGCTTCTCGTCGGCCCTCGTCGGCGACGTGCCGCTGTCGGAGGCCGTGCAGGCCGTGCCCGGCCAGGAGAACCTCTACCTGCTGGCGTCGGGCCCCCGCCCGGGCAACCCGTCCGAGCTGCTCTCCGGGCGCCGGGTCCAGAAGATCTTCGAGGCCCTGCGCCTCGCCTCCGACGTGGTCCTCGTCGACGCCCCGCCCGTGCTCCCCGTCACCGACGCCTCCATCATCGGGCGCATGGTCGACGGCACGCTCGTCGTGGCCCGGGCGGGCGTCACCAGCTCCAAGGACCTCCGCCGCACCCTCGACGTGCTGCGCCAGGTCAAGGTCCCGCTGGTCGGCCTCGTGCT
>Ga0302299_10002687_pt1 | contig 10821 bp, 8 predicted proteins | sample III_Fen_N3_4_FD_198795 | JGI IMG/M metagenome (GOLD analysis project Ga0302299, IMG submission 198795) | Peat permafrost microbial communities from Stordalen Mire near Abisko, Sweden - III_Fen_N3_4 | ecosystem: Environmental > Terrestrial > Soil > Wetlands > Permafrost | place: Sweden: Abisko...
GCATCAGCCGGTCGGCGGACACGACGTCGCCGTCGACCACGACGGTGATGCCGTGCCGGTAGATGTAGTCGTCGCCGACGGTCGACAGGTGGATGAAGGACTCGTGGGTGAGGTCGAGCAGGTTGTCATGGATCAGCTCGGCGCGGCACGCGAACGGGAACGAGTGCGTCACCGTCGCCCACTCGGGGGCGGTCATCCAGTGCGTGTCGGGGACGGTCGCGACGTCGGCCTTCTCCTTCGCACCGGTCCAGACCCAGATCCAGCCGTCCTGCTCCACGATCGGGAAGGCGCGCACGAAGGTGCGCCTCGGGATGATGTCCTGCGCCGGCACCCGCGTGCACACGCCCGCGCAGTCGAAGGTGAAGCCGTGGTAGCCGCACTCGATCGCGTCGCCGACGAGACGTCCGGCCGACAAAGGGTAGCCGCGGTGCGGGCAGCGGTCCTCGAGCGCGACGGCCGTGCCGTCCTGCGTGCGGAAGAGCACCACGGGGATCTCGCAGATCGTCCGTCGGACCGGGTCGCGCGACACCTCCGACGACCACGCGGCGACGTACCAGGCGTTGAGGACGTACATCGCATCTCCTCGTGTCGCGGTGGCGGGTGTCGGCTCTGGCGCGAGGGTACGCCGTACCTGCTCCGAGCGGGCTTGGGTCGGTCCGCTCCGTGCGACCCGGCTCAGCCCGCGCGCCGACGCCGCAGCACCTCGCGCATCGGCGGGACGCGGGTGCCCTCCGACGCCATCCGGGCACGGACCTTGCGGCGGGCACGGAAGAAGCCGACGAGACCGACGAACCAGATGACGTACTGGACCGAGAAGGCGACTCGGAAGCCGGAGAGCGTGTAGGTCTCGCCCTGGCCCACGAGGTCGAGCACGAGACCCACGAGCAGGATCGTGACGAGCGAGGCGACGAAGCCGCCGACGTTGACGATGCCGGTGGCCGTGCCGAACCGGTTGGGCGGGTTGAAGGTGCGGGCGTAGTCGAACCCGATCATCGAGCCTGGGCCGCAGACGCTCAGGACGAGCACCAGCACGAGCAGCAGCCACCCGGGGGCGGGGGTCGGCAGCGCGAGGACGACGGTCCACACCGCCATCGTGGCGAAGACGATCCCGAGCACGAGCCAGGAGCGGCGCAGCGGGTGGCGCGACACCAGCACGCCGAGCACCGGTCCGGCAGCCATGCCGAACAGCACCATGACGGTGAACAGCGCTCCCGCGGCCTGCCGGCTCAGCCCCTCGCCCGACACCAGGAACGGGTAGCCCCACAGCATCACGAGCACGGTGCCGGAGAACTGCGTGGTGAAGTGCGTCCAGAGCCCGAGCCGGGTGCCGGGGTGCTGCCAGGCGGTCACGAGGTCGTGCCGGATCTGGGCCCAGGTCGGCGAGTCCTCGTCCGGCGCCGAGCCGTCGGGGGAGTCGCGTACGACGGCCAGCGTCAGGATCGCCGCGAGGACGCTCAGCGAGGCGGCCGACAGGAACGCCGGCGTCCACCCCGCGCCGTGCAGCAGCGCGACGAGCGGGATCACGCTGAGGATCTGGCCGGCCTGTCCGACGAGCCCGGTCACCTGGGTGAGCACCGGCACCTGCCCGGGCCGGAACCACGAGTTCACCAGGCGCAGCACGCTGATGAAGGTCATGGCGTCGCCGGCGCCGACCAGCACACGCGCGAGGATCGCGGCCGGGAAGGAGTGGGCGAGAGCGAGGGCGACCTGCCCGAGCGCCATGAGCAGGGACCCGCCGACGACCATCGCTCGCGGTCCGATCCGGTCGACCATCGCGCCGACGGGGATCTGCATGCCGGCGTAGACCAGCAGCTGAACGACCGCGAACGTGCCCAGCAGTCCGGCGGAGATCTCGAAGCGAGCCGCGGCGTCGAGCCCCGCGACGCCGAGCGACGTTCGCTGCAGGACGGCGACGACGTACGCGCCGACGGCGATGCCCCAGACGAGCCAGGCGCGCGTCGGTGTCCGCTCCACGAGAGCGCATTCTCCCTGTGCCTGGGTGTACCGGCCGATCCAGTCCGGCATCTGGTCGCTCGAGGCGGCGACCTGTGCCGTCGGGGCCGCGATCACATCGGGCTAGAACGGCGGGGTGTCGCCGGGGTCCTCGGGCGGAGCGGGGCTTCGCGGAGCAGGGTGGTCTGCGAGGCGGTCGAGGACTCCGGGGATCGACCGGGGGTGCGTCGTCGCGCGGTCGGTGCTGGCGCCGTCGTCGAGGTAGCGGGTGGGTGTGATGGGGATGGTCTGGCCCCAGGCGGTGCGCCAGGTGGCGGAGCCGTTGGCGGCGGAGTTGTCGAGGAACGCGGCGTGGTTGGTCTTGATCCGGTGGCAGTCCTGGCAGAGCCCTCCGGTGTTGGTGGTGTCGCTGGGGCCGTCGGGGAACTCGGTGGCGTGGTCGAGCTCGGAAGTCAGTTCGTCGGCGTGCCGGGCGCGGTGTACGCCGTCTTGCTCGTGGTGAAGAAGTCGATCGCTGCGAAGCCCTGCTCGCGCGGGCCGTGGCTGGAGTCGCCGCGGCCGCCGAACGGCACGTGGAAGTCGACCCCGGCGGTCGGCAGGTTGACCATCACCATGCCTGCCTTGCTGGCGCGCCGGAAGTGCGATGCCGTCGCGAGGTCGGTGGTGACGATGCCGGCCGAGAGGTTCATCGTGCTCGCGTTCGCCGTCGCCAGCGCCTCGTCGTAGTCGGACACCCGGATCACCGAGACGACCGGCCCGAAGACCTCCTCGCGGTTGATCGTGTCGGCCGACGACGTGCCGAGCACCAGTGCGGGCGAGAGGTAGTGACCCTTCGCGCCGAGGTCGAGCAGCTCGCCGCCGAGTACCTCGCCCCCCTCGGCGCGCGCGACCTCGAGGTAACGCAGGTCGACCTCGAGCTGCGAGGGGTCGACCACCGGACCCATGTCGACGCCGGCGCCGCGGGCGTCGCCGACGGTCCAGCGCGAGAGCCGCGCGCGCACGGCCTCGACGAGCCGGTCGTGGATCGCATCGGTGACGACGGCGAAGGACGACGCCGTGCAGCGCTGGCCGGTCGAGCCGAAGCCCCCCTGCACGAGGCACTCGACGGCGACGGCGAGGTCCGCGTCGTCGACGACGACGAGCGGGTTCTTCCCGCCGAGCTCGAGCTGCACCTTGCGGCCGAGGGGCGCGTGCGCGTCGAGGATGCCGCGCCCGGTGCCGACCGAGCCGGTGAACGTGACGCCGTTGACGAGCGGGTCTGTCGTCAGCACGGGACCGACGACCGAGCCACGACCCAGGACGAGGTTGAGCGCACCCGCGGGCAGACCGGCGCGGTTGAGGATGTCGACGAGCTCCCATGCGCTGCCGGGCACGAACTCCGCCGGCTTGAACACCACCGTGTTGCCGTAGGCCAGCGCCGGTGCGATCTTCCACGCGGGGATGGCGATCGGGAAGTTCCACGGCGTGATCACGCTGACGACGCCGATCGGCTCGCGCGTCACCGACACCTCGACGCCGGGGCGCACGGAGTCGAGCAGGTGCCCGTGCGGTGCGAGCACGTTGCCCGCGAAGTACTTGAGGATCTGCCCCGCGCGCACGACCTCGCCCCGCGCCTCAGGCAGGGTCTTGCCCTCCTCGCGGGCGAGCAGGTCGCCGAGCTCGTCGGCGCGAGCGAGCACCTCGGTGCCCGCCTTGTCGAGCACGGTCGACCGCTCCCACGGTGTGGTGCGCGACCATGCGGGGAACGTCGCGGCCGCGGCCTCGAGCGCCGTCCTCGCCGTGGCGGCGTCGACGCCGGCGTACTCAAGGACGATGTCGCCGAGGTCCGACGGGTTGAGGTCCGCGTGCGCGTCGCCGCCCACGACGGTGGTCCCGCCCACGACCGAGGTGATCTGCCGGCTCATCCGATGCTCCTGTCGTCGTACCCCCGACGGCGACCCTAGACGGCGCGGCGTCTCCACGGCTCACGAGGTGGCCGGGGTGGGAGGTGCTCCACGGGCCGTGAGGGGGCCCGGGCGGGAACAGCCCGGGGACGCGGGCGGTTGAGGCGGCATGTCACTCGTCGCCGTCACGGGCGCCACCGGTCGGGTCGGCGGGCGCGTGGCCCGGGCGCTCGCGGCGGCCGGTGTCGACCAGCGTCTCGTCGTGCGTGACCCCGCCCCCGCCCCGTGCCTGGATCGCGCCGAGGTCGCCGTCGCCACCTACGCCGACACCGAGGCGGTACGGCATGCGCTCGAGGGCGTCGACGTCGTCCTCATGGTCTCCGGCTCCGAGTCGGCTGACCGCGTCGAGCAGCACCGGTCGTTCCTCGAGGGCGCACGTGCCGCGGGGGTCGGCCACGTCGTCTACACGTCGTTCCTCGGCGCCGCTCCCGATGCCGTGTTCACCCTCGCGCGCGACCACTGGGCCACCGAGCAGATCCTCGCCGAGAGCGGGATGGCGTTCACCTGCCTGCGCGACAACTTCTACGCCGACGTCATGCCTGACTTCCTCGGCGCCGCCGGCGCCATCCGCGGGCCGGCCGGCGACGGGCGGGTGTCGCTGCTCGCGGTCGACGACGTCGCGGACGTCGCCGTCGCGGTGCTGCGCGACCCGTCGGCCCACCGGGGCACGGCGTACCCGCTCACCGGTCCGGAGGCCCTCTCGTTCGACGACGTCGCGCGGATCATCGGCGAGGAGACGGGCCGACCCACCACCTACGTCCGGGAGACCGTCGAGGAGGCCTACGCCTCACGAGCCGTCTACGGCGCGCAGCCGTGGCAGGTCGACGCGTGGGTGTCCACCTACACCGCGATCGCCGGCGGTGAGCTCGCCGAGGTGTCGACGGCCGTCCGCGACCTGACCGGCCACCCGCCCCGCGACCTCCGCACAGTCCTGCGCTCCCACTAGACCTGCATCGGGGTCTGTGGTCGGCGTCAGGCGGAGGACCAGCCGCCGTCGTCGCTGAGGATCGCGCCGTTGACGTTCGAGGCCTCGTCGCTGGCGAGCCACGACACGGCCGTGGCGATCTCGTCCGGCTGCGCCGGCGCGCTCATCGTGGCCATCGAGAGCATGGCGCGCTGCATCGTCCACTCGTTGGCGGGCGCGGCCGTCGCACCGATGCCCGTCTCGACCGGGCCTGGTAGCACGGCGTTGGAGCGAATCCTGTCGGGCCCGTAGTAGTACGCGACGCTCTTCACGAGACCGATCACTCCGTGCTTGGACGCGGCGTAGGCCACTCCTGAAGCGCCGGCGCCGAGCGAGGCCTTCGACGCCACGGTCACGATCGCACCGCCGCCCTGCGCCTTCATCATCGGGATCACCGCGCGGGTCAGGCGCATGACACCGGTGAGGTTGACGTCGAGGACGCGGTTCCAGGTGGCGTCGTCGACCTCGCCGATGGGCATGAAGTGGTCCATGATCCCGGCGACGTTGGCCAGGATGTCGATCCGCGGTCCAGCCGCGGCCACCAGTCTGTCGACGTCCTCCTGCTTCGTGACGTCGACCTGCAGCAGCTCGACGTCGACGCCGTCGGCGGCGAAGGCCGCGCGTGTCTCGTCGATCGCGGCCGGGTTGGCGTCGCAGCCGACGACGCGTGCGCCCTCGCGTGCCAAGCGCAGTGCGGTCGCGCGGCCGATGCCGTTCGCGGCGCCGGTGACGATCGCGACCTTGCCGGCATGCCGGGTGGTGTCCATGTCCGTCCCTCCGTGGGCATGGCCAGGGCACGCCCTCGCGTCCGACGCTAGACCCCCCGAGGAACGGGACGCAGCGGACGCGATCGCGGCCGGGCTGCCGTACGGTCTGCAGGTCACGCACGGCGCCGTCCTACGACGAGGTCAGGATTGGCGCCCCGGCCGACGGCGAGGAGTGGTCATGAGGGCAGTCGTGTTCCGCGGGGTCGACGCTCCGCTCGAGGTCACCGAGGTGCACCTCGACGCGCCGCGCTCGCACGAGGTGCTCGTGAGGATCGCGGCGGCGGGTGTGTGCCGCAGCGACCTCCACGTCGTCCGCGGGGAGTGGACGCGACGGCTGCCCACCGTGCTCGGCCACGAGGGGTCCGGGACCGTCGTGGAGGTCGGTCCGGACGTCACGACGCTGACGCCTGGCGACCACGTCGTCCTGTCCTGGGTCGCGCCGTGCGGCGAGTGCCGGCACTGCCGCGCGGGTGTCGAGGCTCGCTGCGAGGTGGCCGCCAAGGTCGTCGGTCCGACCGGCGGGCTCAACGACGGCACCACGCGGCTGTCCGTCGACGGCCGCCCGGCGTACCACTACCTCGCGGTGTCGTCCTACGCCGAGTACGCCGTCGTCCCGGAGTCCGGTGCGATCAAGGTGCGCGACGACGCGCCCCTCGACCTCATCGCCCTCGTGGGCTGCGCGGTGGCGACCGGTGTCGGCGCCGTGCGCAACACCGCGAAGGTCGAGCCGGGCTCGACCGTGGTCGTCATCGGGTGCGGCGGCGTCGGGCTGAGCGCGGTGCAGGGCGCGCGCCTGGCCGGCGCCGCCCGGATCGTGGCGGTCGACCTGCGTCAGGACAAGGTCGACCTCGCGCTGACCCTCGGCGCGACCGACGCCGTGGTCGGCACGGGCGACCAGCTCGACGTGTGGCTGCGCGACCTGCTCCCGGACGGTGCCGACTACGCCTTCGACGCGATCGGCCGGACGTCGACGACCGAGCAGGCGATCCGGCTGCTCGGCCTCGGCGGCACGGCGGTGGTCGTGGGGATCCCTCCCGAGGGCTCCTCGGCATCGTTCGACCCGCTGGTCCTCGTCGAACTCGACCAGCGCATCCTCGGCTCGAACTACGGCGGCATCCGCCCGGCCGTCGACATCCCCCAGCTCGTCGACCTCGTGATGTCGGGCGACCTGCGCCTCGAGGAGATGGTCTCGGCCCGACGCCCCCTCGACGAGGCCGCCACGGCCCTGGACGACCTGGCCTCGGGTGCCACCCTGCGCCAGCTCCTGATCCCCTGAGGGGTCGGCGTCAGCGGGGCAGGTCGATGCGCATGAGGTACGACGTGTCCGCGTGCACGTCGACGACCTCGCCGACCCGACGGAACCCGCGACCGGTGTAGAAGGACTCGCGCTGCGCGAGGCACTCGAGCAGGACGGTGCCGGGACCGCTGGCCGCGAGGTGGGCGACGGCGGCGTCGACGAGGGCCTTGCCGAGCCCGGTTCGGTGCAGCTGCGGCTCGACCGCCACGCGCGAGATCCACGCGTGGTCGGCGTAGCCCTGGTGCGCCTCGAGCACCTCGACCTCGAAACGCCAGTCGCGCGCGAGGATCTCGTCCTCCGGCGGCGTCGTCGGGTCGATGTGGTGGCACACGAAGCAGGAGCCGTACGGCGAGATCCGGATGATGCCGACGAGCACGTCGTCGAGGAACGCAGCGAGGTGGACCGCGGTCTCGTCGAACGGCTCGACGGAGTAGAAGTGATGCGCATCGGCCCAGCGACGCAACGGATCCGGCCCGAGCATCCCGACGATGAACTCCTCGTCGAAGAACGCCCGCGCGGCCAGCGGGGTCGCCGCCGCCCACGCGTCGCGACCGATCTCGCGCACCTCGACCACGATGCTCATGCGGCATTGGTAGCAGCACGAGGGGGACGCTCGACGGCCGGTCCCCCGTGCCGGCCGTCGAGCCACCCCTGGATCAGCCCGGCGGCAGGTCCTCGCCGTGACGCTCGAGCACGTGCAGTACGCGGGTGAGGTAGTCGACGACGACGGTGCGCTCGTGCTCGGTCATGGCGTCCTCCGCGGCGACGAGGTCGGCGACCATCGGCCCGATCTGCGCGTAGACCGACGCCATCCCCTGCGCGGTCGGGCGCACGACCCGCCGTCGGCCGTCGGTGGGGTCGGGCTCGCGGACGACGTGGCCGGCCTCCTCGAGCCGGTCGACGAGAACGGTCGCGGACGCCGAGGTCATGTGCAGCCGGCGGGAGAGCTCGACCGGCCCGATCGGCTCGCCCATGAGGTGCTCCATCGCATCGACCTCGCTCGGGTTGAGGTCGAGGCGCCGGGCGATGCCGACGCGTGTCTCGGGGGTCGCGCGGAGCACGGCGTAGAGGGCGTCGGCGACCGCGGAGGCGGGCCAGCCCTCGGGGGCGCCGAGGTGCGGGTCCGGGGAGGTCGCGGTACCGTCCATGTCACTAGACAGTCTAGTGACTTTCGAGTTAGTGTCCATCTCGCTAGGCAATCTAGCGAATGACCGCCCGTCCTGCACCCCCGTACGTCTGGAGTCCTCGTGTCCTTCCCGACCGCCCACGTCGCGCGTCGTCGCAACGCCTTCCTGCTGCTCGGCCTCATCGTGCTGATCGTGGGCGCGATCATGGCCGCACCCGCGCCGGCCAAGGTCGCGCCGCTCGTCTCCAGCGGGCTCCCGACGAGCTACCAGTCGGCCGAGGCCGAGCTGCGCCAGAAGTCGCTGCCGAGCGACGGCGTCGCCCCCGCGATCGTCGTCTACAGCAGCACGGACGGCGCCCCGCTGAGCGCGGAGGACAAGGCGGCGATCACGGCCCGCGCCACGGCGCTCGCGCCGCTGGCGGTCGGGGGGCGGACGGCGCCGCCGACGTACTCGACGGACGGCACGGTCGCTGTGGTCGCGGTCCCTGTCGACACCACGGACGACTCGGCCGTGGGTCCGAAGGTCACCGAGATCCGCAAGGTCGCCGCGGCGGATCTCCCGGCCGGGCTGCAGGCCCAGGTGACCGGCGGCCCCGCCATCATCACCGACCTGACCAAGGTCTTCGAGGGCGCGGACACCACGCTGCTGCTCGCGACCGCCTCGATCGTCGCCGTGCTGCTGCTCATCACCTACCGCAGCCCGTGGCTGTGGCTGGTGCCGCTCACCGTCGTCGGCGTCGCAGAGCAGGTGACGACGAAGCTCGTCGCGCTGCTCGCCCCGCACCTCGGCATCGTCGTCGACCCGTCGGCCGCCGGCATCACGAGCGTGCTGGTGTTCGGTGCGGCGACCGACTACGCGCTGCTGCTCATCGCGCGCTACCGCGACCGTCTTCGCAAGGAGGACAGCCGGTTCCACGCGATGCAGGTCGCTCTGCGGCGTACGTCGGAGGCGATCATCGCCTCGGGCCTCACGGTCACGCTCTCGCTGCTCGCCCTGCTGCTCGCGCAGCAGGAGAACCTGCGCGCGATCGGCTTCTCCTCCGCCGTCGGCGTCGTGGTCGCGATGCTGTTCGGGCTCTTCGTGCTGCCCGCGGCGATGGTGGTCTTCGGCCGCGGCCTGTTCTGGCCCTTCGTCCCGCGGGTCGGCGACGCCCCGCGCGAGGGGCGGTTCTGGGGACGGGTCGGGGAGGCCGTGCGTCGGCGTCCCGCCCTCGTCGGTGCGGGTGCGACCGCGCTGCTCGTCGTGATGGCGCTCGGCGGCATCGGCGTGCAGGTCGGGCTCAGCCAGAACGAGCAGTTCCGGGTGAAGCCCGAGGCGGTGCTCGGGCAGGAGACGCTCTCGAGCGCGTTCCCCGCGGGGGCGAGCGCACCCGCCGCGATCCTCACGAACCCGGCGTCGGTCCCCGCCGTCGTCGCGGCCGCGAAGTCCGTGGATGGCGTCGTCTCGGCCACCCCTGGTGCGGCCTCGGCCGACGTCGCGCAGGTCGACGTGATCCTGTCCGGGGATCCGGGCACCGAGCAGTCCTACGACCAGATCCGCGCGCTGCGAGCGGCGGTCGGCGCTGTGCCCGGGGCCGACGCCGTCGTGGGCGGCGACGTCGCGCAGCGGCTCGACGCGAAGGAGGCCTCGATCCGCGACGCCAAGGTTGTCATCCCGATCGTGCTGGTCCTCGTGGCGCTGGTCCTGGTCGTCCTGCTGCGCTCGCTCACCGCGGCCGCGTTGCTCGTGGCGACCGTGCTCGGCACGTTCTTCGCGGCGCTGGGCGTCTCGTGGTGGGTGTTCGAGCACGTGCTGCACTACCCCGCGCTCGACAACCAGGTGCTGCTGCTGTCGTTCCTGTTCCTCGTCGCGCTCGGGGTCGACTACAACATCTTCCTCGCGACCCGGGCGCGCGAGGAGGCGATGGTCAGCGACACTCGCGACGGCATGCTCTCGGCGCTGCGCGCCACCGGCGGCGTCATCACGAGTGCGGGCATCCTGCTCGCGGCCGTCTTCGCGGTGCTCGGCGTACTCCCGCTGATCGCGCTGGCACAGGTGGGCATCATCGTGTGCGTCGGCGTGCTGCTCGACACGCTGCTCGTGCGGACGGTGCTCGTGCCGGCGCTCGCCTTCATCCTCGGGGAGCGCTTCTGGTGGCCCGCGAAGGTCGACGGCCGGGGACACGCCGACGACGAGGGCCACGTCGTCCTCGACCACGTCCCCGCCTGACCAGCCCTGCTCACCCCGACCCCGGTGACGTGCAGGGGTCGGGGAGGCCGGTGGCTACTCGGGGTTCTTGAGGAGCCTTCTCAGGATCTTGCCGCTGGCGCTCTTGGGGATCGTGTCGGTGATGATCACCTGACGCACCTGCTTGTAGTGCGCGACCTGGCCGGCGACGAACGCCATGATCTCCTCCGGCGTCGCCTCGGCGCCCGGGCGCAGCACCACGTGCGCGACCGGGATCTCGCCGGCGGACTCGTCCGGGATCCCGACCACGGCCGCGTCGGCGATCGCGGGGTGCGTGAGCAGCAGCGCCTCGAGCTCGGCCGGCGGGACCTGGAAGCCGTTGTACTTGATGAGCTCCTTGAGCCGGTCGACGATCCAGAGGTGCCCGTCGGCGTCGATGTGCCCGATGTCACCGGTGTGCAGCCAGCCCTCGCGGTCGAAGATCGCGTCGGTCGCCGCCTGGTTGCCGAGGTAGCCGACCATCACCTGCGGGCCCTTGATGCAGATCTCGCCGTCCTCGTCGACGCCGAGCTCCTGCTGGGTCACGGGGTCGACGACCATCGTG
>Ga0302299_10002688_pt1 | contig 10819 bp, 7 predicted proteins | sample III_Fen_N3_4_FD_198795 | JGI IMG/M metagenome (GOLD analysis project Ga0302299, IMG submission 198795) | Peat permafrost microbial communities from Stordalen Mire near Abisko, Sweden - III_Fen_N3_4 | ecosystem: Environmental > Terrestrial > Soil > Wetlands > Permafrost | place: Sweden: Abisko...
GTCAGGATGTTGTTGTAGAGGAAGCCGAACTCGACGGTCCCCATCATCAGCATCATGAAGATCGGCAGGACGAGGGCGAACTCGACCAGGCCCTGTCCCTCCCCGCGGCGGCGGATCGCGCCACGTCGACGGTGCCGTCCATGCTGCATCCGACCGGGATCCTCCCAGGCGACCATCGGCCGCACCCTGCGCACGCGCCACGGCCACGCCGTCGCGAGCATCTGCGAGCATGTCATCGGCTCGCCCGGTTTCCCGCTCACCTGATGGTCCCGAACACGCATCGCATTCGTACGGGAGGTGGCTCGATGCACCGACCGACTGCCCGGCGAAGACTCGAACGGCCGTTCGGTTTCGCTCGGAGGCGTGGTATCATCGAGCCCCTGCTCACCCGGATCCAGGAGTCCGTTCCTCATGCCCGATCTCAAGCTGGTGGCACCGTTCGAACCCACCGGTGACCAGCCACAGGCCATCGAACGACTGGTCGACGGGCTGCAGCGCGGACTGCGCCACCAGGTCCTGCTCGGCGCGACCGGCACGGGCAAGACGTTCTCCCTCGCGTCAGTCATCGCCCAGGTGAACCGGCCCACCCTCGTGCTGGCGCACAACAAGACGCTGGCGGCGCAGCTGTACGCGGAGTTCCGCGAGTTCTTCCCCGAGAACGCCGTCGAGTACTTCGTGAGCTACTTCGATTACTACCAGCCGGAGGCGTACCTGCCCCGGTCCGACACCTACATCGAGAAGGACTCGAGCCGGAACGACGAGATCGACCGCCTGCGCCATGCCGCCACCCACGCCCTGTTCGAGCGACGCGACGTGATCATCGTGGCGTCGGTGTCGTGCATCTACGGGCTTGGCGCTCCGGTGGACTACGGCGCGACCGTCCTGCGCCTTCGGGTGGGCGGCCAGTACCGCCGCGACGCCGTGCTGCGCCACTTGGTGGACCTCCAGTACCAGCGCAACGACCAGGCACTCTCGCGCGCCCGGTTCCGCGTCCGCGGAGACACCCTGGAGTTGCAGCCGGCGTCGGAGGAGACGCTCATCCGGGTGGAGTTCTTCGGCGATGAAGTGGAGCGGATCACGGAGCTGGACCCACTGACCGGTGAGCTCCTCGCGGAACGCCAGGAGGTCAACGTCTACCCGGCGACGCATTACGTGACGCCGGGCGACAAGCTCAAGGAGGCCATCGTCGACATCGAGGTCGAGATGGAGGAGCGCGTGGCGTGGCTGGAGGCGGAGGGTCGGGCCCTCGAGGGCGCCAGGCTCCGCCAGCGGACCACGTTCGACCTCGAGATGATGCGCGAGCTCGGGTACTGCACGGGCGTCGAGAACTACTCACGCCACCTGTCGCGCCGGGAGGCCGGGTCGCGGCCGTGGACCTTGCTGGACTACTTCCCGCCGGACTGGTTGCTCGTCGTGGACGAGTCGCACATGACCGTCCCGCAGGTGGTGGGCATGTACAAGAACGACCGGACCCGCAAGGAGATCCTGGTGGACTTCGGGTTCCGGCTCCCGTCCGCCCTGGACAACCGGCCGCTGACGTTCGAGGAATTCGAGGCGACGGTCCACCAGGCCATCTACATGAGCGCCACGCCCGGACCGTACGAGCTCGAACGCAGTGAACGGGTCGTCCAGCAGTTGATCCGTCCGACCGGGATCGTGGACCCGGTCATCGAAGTGCGTCCGACCGAGGGTCAGATCGACGACCTGCTCGAGGAGATCCGCGGCCGGGTGGAACGCGGGGAACGCGCCCTGGTCACGACGCTCACCAAGAAGATGGCCGAGGACCTGACGGACTACCTGCGCGAGCTCGGGGTCAAGGTCCAGTACCTGCACAGCGAGGTCGACACGCTCGAACGCGTCGCGATCCTGCGCGACCTGCGCCTGGGCGTGTTCGACGTGCTCGTCGGGATCAACCTCCTGCGTGAGGGGATCGACCTGCCCGAGGTGACCCTCGTCGCGATCCTCGACGCCGACAAGGAAGGATTCCTGCGCTCGGCCTGGTCGCTGATCCAGATGATCGGACGAGCCGCGCGGAACACCGGCGGCCGGGTGGTCATGTATGCGGACCGAGTCACCGAGTCCATGCAGGTCGCGATCGACGAGACGGACCGACGGCGGGCCATCCAGGAGGCCGACAACCTCGCCAGGGGGATCCAGCCGACGACGATCGTCAAGGAGATCCACGACCTCAACGAGCGCCTTCGGGTGGTGGCCGAATCCACGACGGTGTACACGTCCGAGAAGGGCGGCGAGTTGACGTCCGCCGACCGGGCCAAGGTGGAGGCCCTGGTCGCTCGCATGGAGGCCGAGATGAAGGCCGCGGCGAAGGCGCTGGAGTTCGAGCGGGCGGCGGCGCTGCGCGACGAGGTCCAGCAGATCCGGCTGCGCGTGCTGGAACAGGACGCGTCGGTCATCGTGGGCCGCGCGGCCGAGCGGGCCGGACGGTCGCCCGCTGGCACCGCCCGTGGCCTGGACAACGCCGCCGCCAGCGCTCGCGGTCGCCGTGGGGCCGCCGCGGTCGCCGCCGGCCCCGCCCTTGAGGTGACCAGCATCCAGGTCCTGCCCGCGGACGAGGAACCGGGGAGCTCGGACGGCGAAGCCGCGATCGACGAGAACACCGTGGCCGACTGGTTGCCCGGGATCCGCGACGAGCACGACGACGAGGGCGGGTCACAGGCCCGCTGGCTGGACCGACCCACCTGGGACCGCACGGTCACCCCGAACATCCGCCGCCGGACCGGCCAGCGCCCGGGCCGCCGCCGCTGACGTCCGGCCCGATCCTTTCCTGCCGGGTCGCGTCCCGCCCGGTCCGACGAAACGAAGTGGTGCGCGGACGCCCCGGATTCGTGGTGCGGTGCAGGGCGGTCTGAGGTGGTCTGGTCTAGATTCGGATGGTGCTCGGTGGACTGCGCTCGCTCCTGATCGGCCAGTCGCTCGAAGCCGCGTCGCTTGTCTCCCTGGCCGTCGGCCGGGCCGCCTCGGTCTGGTTCCTACGGCTCGCAACGCTCGCCCTCGCCCAGGCCCTGGACCTTGCGACCTTCAGCCTGATGGTCTCCCGGCACGGCGCGGCGGCTGAGGCGAATCCGCTTGTCCACGGCCTGTTCGGATCCTTCGGGATGCCCGCCGTGGTCATGGCCAAGCTGGCCCTTGTGCTGCTCGTGGGCGCCCTGTCCGTCGCCGCGGCGTCGCGAGGGGGGCGCGGCGCCTGGTCCATCGCGGGAGGCCTGCCGCTCGCCCTCGCGATCGCGGCGGGCCTCATCGGCGGGATCACGAACGCGGCGGCGATCCTGGGTTGATCCGGCTCCCGGGCTGATCCGGCTGCCCGGCCCGCCCACCGGGTCCGATCGCTGGCTGGGGGATCCGGCTCACCGTGATCTCGGCCTCGACGAGCGCCGGTGCCGGTAGTCCGAGCTGCTCGCGCAGGGCCCCGAGCCGAGCCTGGGCGTCGGCGCGTCGCTGCGCCTGCTCGACCGCCAGCATGGACGAGTCGACGTTCACGCCGGTCAGTTCGGACGTCGCCTGGGCACGCGCCAGCCGGCGCTCGATCTTCGCCTGGACCTCGTCGAGGCTGGGGGCGTCCTCACCCGCCACCGCCGTGAGCTGGCGCATGGCGCTGTTCATCTGTTCCTGCATCGTGGCCTGGTCCAGCTGGCTGAGCAGGCTTTCGCGCTGGGCGAGCTTCTGCTGCAGGGCCGTGGCGTTCTGGGCCACGGCGTCCCGGGCCTTGTCCGACGCCTGGATCGCGGACAGGGTCGAGCGCCTCAGCTCCTCGATATCCCGCTCGAGCGCGATGCCGCGATCGGCGAACGCCTCCGCCGCCTGGTCGTATCGGGCAGCGTCCTCCAGACGCCCGGCATGGCGCGCCGCATCGGCGAGGCTGAGGGCCTGACCGGCCGACGCATTGGCCTTCTGCAGGTCGTCGATGGCGCGGTACAGCCGGGATTCGAGCTGCTTCTGGTTGGCGATGACGTTGGCCGCCTGTTCGGTCAGGAGCCGGTGCTGGTCGCGAGCGTCGGCGATGGCCTGCTCCAGCTGGACCTTGGGATCGGCGCTGGCCTCCAGCTGCATCCCGAGCCTGGCGGCGAGGTAGTCCCACCAACGGCGGATCGACTTGAACATGTGCGTGCCTCCTACTTCGATGGTCCGGTCGGCCCACGGCCGGCCGACAACGCGTGACGGATCGATTCGCGCGCGTCGGTCACGGCGGCGCGAACTCCTGCTGAGGCGCCCCGGATGGAGGCGCGGACGGCCGACCCGGCAGACCGGATCGACGAGCGGACGTCGCTCGTCGCCCGGCGGATCGCAGATCGGACGTCGTGGGTGGCGGCGCCCAGCGCAGCCCGGATGGCGTTGCGGACCCCGCCGAAGAAGCGTCGGGTGGCGCGTCCGGCCCGAACGACCGCGGCCACGATGGCCGTGGACAGCACCTCGACCCATCGCCTGACGATGTGGCCGGCTCCGGCCACCCCCGATGCGACGGCGCGGACCGTGGCCCGGATGGCCCCGGTCGAGCGCTGGATCGCGGGCAGGACCCAGCGTCGAGCCAGGCTCACGACGGCGTCGCGCCCGACGGCAAGGGCGGGGCCGACGGTCGCGATCAGGCGGTCGAGGACCGTTGCCATGACGCGAACGGCCGATCGAACGGCCGAGCGGACGACCCGGATCGCGACGATGACCACGGCCGACGCACGACGCACGCCGGCGCCGATGACGGCCGCGACCGTGTCGCACGCCGCCAGGACCCGGTGACCGGCCGCCCGGATCGTCGCCGCCGCGAGATGGACGATCTGGCCGGTCGCGATGGCGACCCAGCGGGTGCCAGCCTTCGCGAGGCGAGCGGCGCCGCGGAACGGTCGTGCGATGGACCGGGCGACGGCGCGAGCGGCCAGGCCGACACGGACCGTGAACGAACGGACGAGCTTCACGAGCTGCCGGACAGCGAGGAGGAACGGTCGAGCGACCCGTCGAACCCCGGCAGCGACGACGTTGCCGACCCAACGAGTGGCCGAGGCGATCCCGTTGGCCGCGGTTCGAACGGCCAGGCTGAGCCGTCGTCCGGCCCAGCCGATGGCGTCGCGGAGCCGATCCAGGACACCGGCCAGCCCGTGTGAAGCGGCGCGGATGAGGGTGCCGACCTGGTGTGCGGCGGCCCGGACCACGAGGGCCAGGCGTGCGCCGACGTGCCCTGCGAAGGTCGTGACAGCCCGGGCGACCGACCGCAGGACCGCGGCCGCCACATGCACGCCTGCCCGGACGCCCACGGCCGCCCGGGCGACCACCGCCGCGAGGGACCCGCCGACAGCTCGCAGGACGGACGCCACCTCGTGAGCGACGGCCCGCATGGCCACGCCGACCCGAGCCGCCACTGCGGCGATCGACCGGATCGCCAGGCGGACCGGGCGCGCAAACTCGTGCGCGATCGACCTGACCACGGCCCGGACCCGTGCCGCGATGGTCGCGACGGTGCGACCCGCGGCCCGGAGGACCGACGCCATCCAGACGACCACTGCACGGACTACCGCGCCGATCAGGGCCATGGATGGCCCGACGAGTCGGCGGACCAGGTGCGGACCATGCACCGCGACGTTGACGACGACACCGACCAGGGCGATGCCCCGGCGGCCGATCGCCCGCACGAGGTCGCCCAGCGACCGGATGCCGTCGTGGAGCCGGCGGAGCCCGAACCGAAGCGCGTCCGCGATGGCCGCCACGAGACGCTCTACCCCCCGGCCGAACGCTCGAAGCGCGGACGACACGACGGCCGCCGCCTGACCGGCGAAGCGGACCACCAGGCGCAGGACCGCTCGGACGCCCAGGTAGCCCGCGACGAACGGGAAGATGACCGCCGTCAGGATCCGGGTCCCGCTCCCTGCGGTCCGCTCGTCATCGGGCGACATGGCTGGCCTCGCTTTCCAGGGCCGTTGCGATCTCGGCCATCCGGTCCAGGGAACCCAGGCCCCCGGTCGCCTCGAGTTCCTCTCGTGCCTCGGTCACAGCCGTCGCCCACCGGGGCCCCGTCGGCGTCCGGTGGATGGACGGGTCCATCCGCGTCTCCACGCGAGCCTGCTGGACTTCCTGCAGCCGGACGGTCAGCCGCTGGATGGCCCCGGTCCGCTTGCGGACGTACTCGAGTTCCGCGTCCGCGACGGGACGTCCGCCGGCCAGCAGTGAGGCCACCTCCACCATCGCCTGGTGGGCGGCGTCGGTCGCGGCCGCTGCGCCCGGAAGACCCGGCTTTGACGCCGCCCGGAGACAGCCGTCATACGCGCCCACGAGGGCGTGGACGGTGGGTTCGGACGCGTCGAGCGGCAGGCCGTCGCCGATCGACCGGTCGCGATCCTCGGACCTGCGGCGCTCGCGGGCCGCCTGCGTCATCGAGCGAGCGGGGAGCGCACTGCCGAGCAGGGCCGACGCGATCCCGACCGCCAGGAGCGGCTCGTGCCCGCCGGTCACGAACGCCCAGCCGGCCAGCCCGATGCCACCGACCACGAGGGCCACGTCCAGCGGACCGGCATGCTCATCGTCCGGCTCGCCGAAGAGCTCGTCGATGGCGGCGTCGAGTTCGTCGACCGGCCGGCCCGCGGCCGCATCGACATCGCGCAACGGGCCGGCTGCCCGCGGGACGACCATTAGGTGGCCGATCGATCCCACCGTCGCACGGCCGGGTGACGCGTCGACGGATGGGAGCGCCGACGGCGGCTGGGGGAGGCGGTCGATCATCGTGGGCTCCAACGAACGGGTTCGATGGAGTCAGGCTGATGGCGGGTCGTCCCGCGGTCATGGGGCAGGAGTCCCGCGGACCCGGGAACCTGGCCGGCCGGCCGGCGTGGGTCAGCCCTGGTTGACGGGTCCCTCGCCGCCAAGGCCGGCCTCGCGCGCCCGCACGATCGCGGCACCGCGGTCCGTGACCTCCAGCTTGTCCAGGATCACCGAGACCTGGTTGCGGACCGTCTTCGGGCTGATCCCAAGCCGTGCGGCGATCGCGTCGTTGGCCATGCCGCGGGCGATGAGCTCGAGGATCTCGTGTTCTCGATCCGTCAGCTCGGGAAAGGGGAGCATGCCCGCAGCTCGCGGACTGGCGAAGAACCCCAGGATGCGTCCGGCCAGGGCGGCCCCGAAGACCGCCTCCCCGGCGGCGACCGCACGGATCGCCCCGACGATCTCCGCCGCATCGGCGCCCTTGACCAGGTAACCGCGGGCACCCGCACGCATCGCGGCGAAGACCGACGCGTCGTCCTCGAACATGGTCAGGACGATCACCCGGGCGGTCGGGGCGAGCGTCGCCAGCCGGCGCGTGGCCTCGACGCCGTTGAGGCCCGGCATCTGGAGGTCCATCACCACGACGTCCGGGACGGTCGTCGCCACGACGTCGATGGCGCCGGCGCCGTCGGCGGCCTCACCGACCAGGTCGATGTCGTCGGTGGTGGCGAACAGGGCGCGAAGGCCGTCCCGGAAGATCGGGTGATCGTCCGCGATGACGACGTGGATGGTCATCTCAAGCCTGCCATGGCAGCGTCGCCAGGACGCGGGTCCCACCGCCGTCCCGGGGTCCGATGTCAAGTGTGCCGCCCAGTTCGCCGGCCCGCTCGCGCATCGCTGACGTGCCGACGCCGGTCGGTCGACCCGCCGCCATCCCGGCGCCATCGTCCTCGATCTCGACCAGCAGCGGCCCCGCGGCCTGCAATCGCACGAGGCACCGCGTCGCCGATCCGTGCTGGACGGCGTTCAGCATCGCCTCCGTGGCGATCCGGTACGCGGCGACCTCGACGGCCGCGGGCAGCTGAGGCAGGTCGCCGTCCACGTCGATGGAGATGTCGATCCGCGTGGCCGGGCCTGACGCGAGCTCGTCCGCCCGCTGGCGCAACGCACCGACCAGACCGAGATCGTCCAGCGCCGGGGGCCGCAGTTCACGGGCGATACCGCGGATCTCGGCCAGCACGTCCTGCGTGTCCTGCTTGAGGCGGCCCAGCGTAGCGGCCGCGGCGGTCGGGTCCGTTCCGATCTGGCCGGTCGCCACGTCGAGCTGGATGGTCATCGCGGCCAGGGTCGGGCCGATCCCGTCGTGCAGCCGTCGACGGAGCCGCCGCCGCTCGTCCTCGCGGGCCGTCACCAGGCGCTCGCGCGACCGCAGCAGCTGGTCCCGCTCGAACATCCGGTCGCGTGTCACGGCGATGGCCAGCGTCACCGGGATGGGCAGGGCGAGCAGCGCCAGCACCCCGCGCGGCGCGATCGCCGAGCCGGTGAGGGCGAGCGGCCCGATGACCAGGACGATGGCCCCGGCGGCAGCGGCGATCAGGGCGATGACCACCGGGCGGAGGCCGCGCAGCAGGGCCTCCGGGAGCCGGCGCAGCGAGACGACGAGGCCGGCCAGGCTGACCGCAAGGACGCCAAGGACGACCCAGGCCTGGAGGCTGACCCATTCGCCGATCCATACCAGGGTCGATGACGTCAGGGTGCGCAACGCGAGCGCCCCGATGAGCAGGGCGGCGATGGGCAGGCCGTACACGGCGACGGGCAGCCACGCTCGCCCGACGAGGATCCGGCTGCGCGTCGGGTAGATGAGGATGAGGTGCAGCAGGCTGGACCAGAAGACCAGGTCGAGGGGTCCGGTCATCGTGAACGGGAGGACCGCCGGCCAGCCGCGGACCAGGTCGCTCGGCGCAAGGCCCAGTTGCCACGGGATGGCCGATGCCAGGTTCGCCACCGACCCGACGAACAGGATACGGACGGCCGGGTTGGTCGGACGACGCACCAGCAGCCAGCTCGCGAGGGACAGCTGGGCCAGCGTGAAGGCGACGAGGGCCCACGATCCGGCGAGCACGGTGGCCACCGGGAACGCCCCCAGCGGTGCCTGTATGGCGACGGGAGTCCCGTCCCGGATAGCGACCATCGGGAGCGGGTCCGTGATCGCCGATGGGTCCCGCTCCCCGGCGAAAGTCGCGTCGGCCCAGTCCTCGAGCGACCGTCCCGCGATCGCCACGACCCGGTCGCCTGGCTGGAATGGCGTACCCGTGCCGACCGGGACGACCACCGCCCCGGTCGCGTCCCAGTCCCACGACTCGGTGGGGATGGTGGCACCCTCGGACGGCTGCCAGATCCGGAGCCACAGGAAGGCGGCGAGGACGGCGACCGCGACCGCGGTCGCCAGGACGGTCGCGACCGCACCGAGGTCTCGAGGCGTGGACCGCAACCCATGAGCCTCCGTGGCGTGCTCCGTCCACGGGAGGATACCCGCCGACCCGCCGGGGTCGACTCGACCTGGACACGAACGGGTGTTCTATTCGATCGCCATGCCGTACACTTCGGGTGTGCCCCAGGAACGACTCATCGTGCGCGGCGCGCGCGAGCACAACCTCAAGAACGTCACCGTGGACTTCCCGCGCGACCGGCTCGTGGTCATCACCGGGCTGTCCGGGTCCGGCAAGAGCAGCCTCGCCTTCGACACGATCTATGCGGAGGGCCAGCGGCGCTACGTCGAGAGCCTGAGCGCCTATGCGCGCCAGTTCCTCGGCCAGATGGAGAAGCCGGACGTCGACCAGATCGACGGCCTGTCGCCGGCCATCTCGATCGACCAGAAGGGCGCCTCGCGCAACCCGCGTTCCACGGTCGGCACGGTCACGGAGATCTACGACCACCTCCGGCTGCTGTTCGCCCGGATCGGGATCCCGCACTGCCCGGCTGGTCACGCCATCGAGCGCCAGACCGTCCAGCAGATCGTGGACCAGGTCCTCGCCCTGCCCGAGGGGACGCGCCTGCTCGTGCTGGGGCCGCTCATCAAGGACCGCAAGACCGAGGGCGATCGCGTCTTCGACGGCGCGCGGCGCCAGGGCTTCGTCCGCGTCCGCGTGGACGGGGAGATGGTGGACATCGCCGATGCGCCGAGGCTCGACAAGTACAAGCGCCACTCGATCGAGGTCGTCGTGGACCGCTACGTGGTGCGCCACGCGGAGGCGCCGGATGGCGCGCCGCGGGCCGCCGATGGCCGGCCGATCGACCCGGACACCGGCGAGCCGATGGTGGACCCCGATGCCGGTCGCCTCGCCGATTCCGTCGAGACGGCCCTTCGCCTGGGCGAGGGCGTGGTCCTCATCGCGCCGGCACCCCGCGACGACGAGGTCCCGTCATTCGAGGAGCGCCGCTATAGCGAGAAGTACAGCTGTCCGTATGACGGCTTCACCGTGGACGAACTCGAGCCGCGCAGCTTCTCGTTCAACTCGCCGCACGGCGCCTGCCCCGGCTGCGCAGGCCTGGGCACGAAGCTGGAGATCGATCCGGATCTCGTCGTCCCGGACCGCGCCCGAAGCCTTGCGACCGGTGCGCTCCTGCCGTGGGCGCGGATGCCCACGGACGCCTCGTGGCGGCTGAAGATCCTCGAGGCGATCTGCGCGGCGCACGGCTGGGACTTCGACGCCGCGATCCGCGACCTGCCACCGGAGGCGGTCGAGTACGTCCTGTACGCGAAGAAGACCGAGAAGGTCGTGGTGCGCTACCGGCACGAGCGCGGCGAGAACACTTACAACGCCACGTTCGAGGGCGTCATCACGAACCTCGAGCGGCGCTATCGCGAGACGGACTCGGACTACATCAAGGCGGAGCTCGAGAAGTACATGGTCAGCCGGCCATGCCCGGACTGCCATGGCAGGCGGTTGCGCCCCGAGGTCCTGGCCGTGACGATCGGCGAGCACAACGTCTGGGACATCTCCACGATGTCGATCACGGCGGCCCTGCGCTGGGCGACGACCCTGGGCGCCGACCTGTCGGAGCGCGAGCGGACGATCGCCTACCAGCTACTCAAGGAGATCGTCGCTCGGCTCGGCTT
>Ga0302299_10002689_pt1 | contig 10816 bp, 8 predicted proteins | sample III_Fen_N3_4_FD_198795 | JGI IMG/M metagenome (GOLD analysis project Ga0302299, IMG submission 198795) | Peat permafrost microbial communities from Stordalen Mire near Abisko, Sweden - III_Fen_N3_4 | ecosystem: Environmental > Terrestrial > Soil > Wetlands > Permafrost | place: Sweden: Abisko...
TGTTCCGCCGCATGTTCCGAATCACGCTCTCTCCGGGTCGGAACGAGTTCGCGCCCCGACCGGTCGAACTCACCGGCCGACTTCTGTGCTTCACGTACGCGGGGATCTCATTGTCTCAAGTAGACGCGCGCTTCGTTCTTGACGATGGAAGTGTGGTGTACGTGCCTCTCTACGTCGACAGGCAGGCTTCACGAGAGGCGAGTGACAGGCGGCGGACCGAGAAGAAGCTGATCCACGCCGCAGAAGCCAGCACTCCCGTCGGCACCTGCGATCTCGTTCGCCGTGCGCGCGATGGACTCGAGATCCTGCAGCGGGACGTGCACGTCGGCGCCGGCGAACCGACACGCGTGACGCTTAGTGCCGGAAGTGCCGCAGGCCGCTGAAGACCATCGCGGCGCCGGCGCGGTCGCAGGCGGCGATGACTTCGGGGTCGCGCACCGAACCGCCGGGCTGCAGGAAGGCCGTGACGCCTGCGTCGAGCGCGAGTTCGACACCGTCGGGGAACGGGAAGAATGCGTCGGAGCCGAGCACGGCGCCGCTCGACTGCGAGCCGGCTTTGTGAACCGCAAGACGCACGGAATCGACGCGGCTCATTTGTCCTGCACCGACGCCGACGACGCGCGTGCCGCGCGCGAGCACGATCGCGTTCGACTTGACGTGCTTGGCGATCTTGTTGGCGAAGTCGAGGCCCACGAGTTCCTCGCGTGTCGGCGCACGCTTCGTCACCGGCTTGCAGGCGGCCGCGTCGGCGGCGGCGAGGTCGCGGCCTTGCAGCAGGAAACCGCCGACGAGCTTCTTCAGTTCGAAGTCGCGTGCGTCGCGCGCGCCGCTGCCGAACTCGCCCACTTCGAGCAGGCGTACGTTCTTGCCCCACTTGGGCTTTTCGACGAGCAGCTTGAGCGCGGCCGCGTCGAAGGAGGGCGCCACGATCGCCTCGACGAAACGGTTGCCCGCGACGAGGTATTCGGCGCTCGCGAGGTCGAGCGGGCGCGTGAAGGCCAGCACGCTGCCGAAGGCCGAGACGGGATCGCCGGCCCAGGCCTGCTCGAGCGCCGCGGCGCTCGTGTCGGCCGCGGCGGCGCCGCAGGGGTTGTTGTGCTTGATCACGGCCACGAAGGGCCCGTCGAATTCCTTCGAGAGCGCGAGGGCCGCGTCGAGGTCGACGAGGTTGTTGTAGGAGAGCTGCTTGCCGTTCAGCACCTTGGCGCCGGCGACGCAGGGTTCGCCCGTGCCGCTCTGACGGTAGAGCGCCGCGGTCTGGTGCGGGTTCTCGCCGTAGCGCAGCTCGTCGACCTTCACGCCCGCGAGCGAGAAGCTCGGCGGGTAGGCGCTCTTCGCCTTGCCGTCCTTCTGCTCCGACTCGAACATCCAGCGCGCGATCGCCGCGTCATAGCGCGCCGTCAAGCCGAAAGCCTTGGCCGCGAGCTCGCGCCGCAGGTCCTCGGAGAGCGCGCCGCCGTTCTTCTCGAGTTCGTCGAGCACGCGGCCGTAGTCGGCCGGTTCGGTGACGATGCCCACGTAGCGGTGGTTCTTCGCGGCCGAGCGCACCATCGAGGGCCCGCCGATGTCGATCTGCTCGATCGCTTCCTCGCGCGTGATGCCGCTCTTCGCGACAGTCGCCTCGAAGGGGTAGAGGTTGACGACGACGAGATCGATCGGCGCGATCTGGTGCGTGGCCATCGCGCTCAAGTGCTTGGCGTCCTCGCGCAGCGCGAGGATCCCGCCGTGGACCTTGGGGTGCAGCGTCTTGACGCGCCCGTCCATCATCTCGGGAAAGCCGGTGTAGTCGGAGACCTCGCGCACCGGGAGGCCCGCCTTCTTCAGCGCGGCGTGCGTGCCGCCGGTCGAGAGCACCTCGACACCGAGTTGCACGAGGGCGCGCACGAAGTTCTCGATGCCGGTCTTGTCGGAGACGCTGACGAGGGCGCGCTGGATGCGTTGAGACATGCTGGGTTTCCCTGGAAACGCGCAGTCTAGCGGGCGACCCGCGTTCGACCAAGACGCGCTCAGCCGACCTGCGTGAGCCGCTGCAGCGTCTGGATGAGTTGCTTGGGGTCGACCGCGCCCGAACTTCCGCCGAGGAAGCGCCCTTCGGAGTCCGCGAAGAGCACGAAGGGCAGCATCTCGGCCTCCTCGAGCTTCGCCGCGAGTGCCTGCACCTCGGGCTCGCAGTCGTCCGCGTCCGCCGCGAGCGCCACGAAGTGGCGGCGCAGGATCGGCGCGACGTCCGGGCGCGGCACGACTCCCTGGACCAGCGAGCGGCACTGGCTGCAGAGCTCGCGCCCGAGCTCGACGAAGAGCATGCGCTTGTTCGCGCGCGCATCCGCGAGCGCCTCCTTCCAGTGCGTGTGCCAGGAGAGCGTGCCTCGGTCGTCGAAATGCGGATGCGGTGCAAGTGAGGACATGAGCGGCGCTGCGGCTCCGCGCGGCCGGAAATCATTTCCGGATCGGCGGCGCGAGTTGCGTGCCCATGTTGGACCATGCGGAGGCGCTCAAGGCAACGGGCCGGATCAGGCGAAACACAGGGCAACCTCCCAGCTGGACCCGACGTGCGAGCCCGATCCCTCCTGTTGGCCGCGAGCACCCTGCTGCTCGCCAGCCTGCCTGCCTGCTTCCTCTTCAAGGGCGGCAAGCCGACCAACATCCTGCTGGTCGTCGTCGAGAGCCTGCGCTACGACTCGATCAGCCGCGCCCCCGGGGCCGCGCGCGTGCCCAACCTGCAGCAGCTCTGCGCCGACGGCGTCTCGTTCCGCAGTTGCTTCAGCCACACGCCGGCTTCGCAGCCGGCGCTGGCCTCGCTGCTGAGTTCGCGCCTGCCGCACGAGCACGGAGTGATGCACGCGGGCGATCCGGTCTTCGAGGACGTGGCGCTGCTGCCCGAGTGGCTCGGCAAGCGCGGCTATCAGACTTTTGCCGCCTTCGGACTGGCCGACACCCTGCCGGCGCAGCGCGGCAAGGGGCTCGACCGCGGCTTCGCCAAGGTCGTCGGCTTCCCCCATGAGCTCGCGTCGGCGGACGAGGTCCTCGACAGCTTCGACGACTTCGTCGCGAAGGCCCCCGCCGAAAAGCCCTGGTTCGGACTGCTGCAACTGACCGAGACGCACCAGCCCTTCGACGCGGGCGAGGACGAACGCGTCGAAGCCCAGATCATCCGCGACGGCGAGGATCCGGAGACGCTCTCGATCGGCGACAACTGCTTCTGGGAGCGCGAGGCCGAGCTCCCGCCCGGACGCACGCGCTTCACGGTGCACTCCGAAGTGCCCATGCGCGTGCTGCGCTTCGGGGCCACGGCCGGCAAGCGCGTCTTGAACACCGTCTTCGAGCGCGGCGACGCGCTCGAGGCGGGCAAGGACTTCGTCGTCTCGGTCGAGAACCCCGACGGCGACCCGGTCGCCTGCAAGCTCGCGGCCTGGTTCCACGACGCTCCGTCGCTGGCCGACAGCCGCAAGCGCTACAAGCACGAGGTCGAGGCCGTCGACCGCGCCATCGGCCGGCTCACCGACGAGCTGCGCGCGCGCGGCGCCTACGAGAACACGCTGATCGTGCTGACCTCGGACCACGGCATCGCGCTCGGCGAGCACGGCCACCTCGGGCGCGGCAGCTCGCTCTTCGACGAGTACCTGCACGTGCCGCTGCTGCTCAAGCCCGTGAAGGGCGACGAGCGCCTCGAGCAGCTCACGCAATCCATCACCGACGTCATCCGCCTGAAGGACGTCGCGCCGACGATCCTCGACCTCGCCGGTCTGGGCGGGCTTCCGGGCGCGGGCGGCACTTCGCTGCTCGAGCACAAACGCCGCGAGCTGATCGCCGAGGCCTACCCGGGCGAAGGTGCCGGCACCTTCTTCGCCATCCGCGACGAGCGCTTCAAGCTCGTGCTCGGCTCGAGCGAGAATCGCTTCGCGATGTACGACCTGCGCAGCGACACGCTCGAGCAGGAGAACGTGTTCGAGCTGCAGGGCCAGAACAAGCCCGAGTGGCAGCGCCGCCTCGGCGCGCTCGTCGGCGGGGCGCAGGCGCAGCCCAAACACGGCCCGTCGCGCATCGAAACGCTCGGCTACTAGTGTCCTGAGTCGGAGATTCAGAGATACGGTTGCGCTCGCGTCGAGGGCGCAGAACGTCGGTGCCCGGCTCGCCTTTCTAGCGTCCGCCCTTCCGCTCTTCTTTCCCTTGCGCTTCCATCGGACGCGGGAAAGGCGTGCCCGGCGCCGCGCGCCAACTGCGCCGACTAGCGCATGCCGCCGTGCGCGCGCAGGTAGGCCTCGATGAAGATGTCGATCTCGCCGTCGAGCACCGCGTTGATGTCCCCGGTCTCGACCTCGGTGCGGTGGTCCTTGACCTTCTGGTAGGGATGCAGCACGTACGAGCGGATCTGGCTGCCGAAGGCGACCTCGCCCTTCTCGCCGTAGAGCTTCGAGAGCTCGGCGTCGCGCTCGGCCTCCTTCAGCGCGATCAACTTCGCCTGCAGCAGCTTGAAAGCCAGCTCCTTGTTCTTGAGCTGGCTGCGCTGGGTCGAGCTGCGGATCACGATCCCGCTCGGGATGTGGCGCAGGCGCACCGCGGTCTCGACCTTGTTGACGTTCTGGCCGCCGGCGCCGCCCGAGCGCATCGTCTCGATCTCGACGTCGGACTCCTTCACCTCGACCTTGATCGTGTCGTCGAGCAGCGGCGTCACGTCGACCGAGGCGAAGGCCGTGTGCCGGCGCGCCTGGCTGTCGAAGGGGCTGATGCGCACGAGGCGGTGCACGCCGATCTCGGCCTTCAGGTAGCCGAAGGCGTAATCGCCCTCGATCTCGAGCGTCGCCGAGCGAATGCCGCCCTCGGGCTCGTCCTGGCGATCGACCTCGCTGACCTTGAAGCCCTTGCGCTCGGCCCAGCGGATGTAGAGCCGGAAGAGCATGCCGGCCCAGTCGCAGGCATCGACGCCGCCCGCACCCGCGGCGAACTGGATGTAGGCGCCGCAGTGGTCCTGCGGCCCGCCGAGCATCACGCGGAAATCGAGCTTGTGTATGCCGTCCTCGATCTTCGGCAGCAGCGCCTCGATCTCGGGCATCACCTGCGCCTCGCCGTCGCTCTCGGCCATTTCGGAGAGGATTCCGAACTCCTCGAAGGAGGAAGCCAGCGCCTTCAGCGGGTCGACGATCGAGCGCGCGTTCTTGGCCTCGGTCACGACCGTCTGGGCCTTGCCGGAGTTGGTCCAGAAATCGGGTGCGCCCTGGAGCTCCTCGATCTCCCTCAGGCGCTTCTCTTGGGAAGCGAAGTCAAAGACTCTCCTTGAGCTGTTCGAAACGCGCTTCGAGCTCTTTCACGCGTGCGGAGATGTCCTTGATCGAAGCCATGGGGCGGCGGATTGTAGGGATTCGAGCGCGAATGGGAAGGCTGCGTGCGCAGCACCTCCAAGGAGAGCGGACCTTCTGGACCCGGCGGGCCCGCAGATGCGAGCGCCGCGCGGGGGAAGGTCCGCGGAGAATGCCTGCCGGGTTCGAAGCTCGTCCAAGGTGCGACTCGACCGGCGCGGAGGGCCCGAAGGCCGTGTGCAGAGGGTCGCGAGTACCCCGCGGCACCATCCTCGTCTCTGGTCTCATCGGCCGGCGGATGGTCCGGACGAGAGACTAGTTCTTGCCCGGACGAGGGAATGCAGCCGGTACGAGAGTCCGGAGTTCAGGATCGTCACGATCGAGCATGCCGGTCGCTCCGCGCCAGCAGTGAACAAGCCAGCCCGCTACGGTTTTCCACGGTTCGACGAAGACCGCCGGGCCTGCGCGTGAACCGTGGAAAACCGTAGCGGGCTGGAATGTTCAGGGCGGGGTGAACAATCCAGGCGGGCTGGAATGTTCACACCTGCTCGAACATGCCGCGCACGAGCTGCTTGCCGGCGCGCACGTGCCAGCGGCCGCGCGCCATCACGTCGCGCACGGCGCCGGATTTGTCGAGCACGACGAGGTCGGCGTCGGCGCCGGTCGCGATGCGGCCCTTCGATGAGAGGCGGAAGAGGCGCGCGGGGTTGCTGGTGAAGATCGGGAGCACGTCCTCGAGCGCGCGGCCGCGTTTCAGGAGCTTCTGCAGCGCCTTCGCGAGCATCGCGGGATCGCCGACGTCCATGGAAACGATGCGCTTCTCCTCGTCGAGGATCGGCAGGCAGCCGCCGCCGTCGGTGCTCGCGGTCAGGCGCTCGCGCGGCAGGCCGGAGTCGAGGAAGCGTTCGATCGCATCCTCGGCGCTCCAGGCATCCTCGCCCTTCTCGATCGGATAGGCGGTGACGTCGATCGTGCAGCCCGACTTCGCGAGCGCGAGCGCCTCGTCGAAGAGCCGGCGCTTGCGGTTCGTGTGCGTGGGATGAAAGGTGCGCGGCGGGATCTCGCTCTGCTCGAGCGCGCGGCGCACGAGCTCGAGCCCGCGCTCGCCGTCGCCGACGTGCAGGTGCAGGACGCCGGCCTTGCCGGTCATGAGGCCAGCGACGTGCGCGTCGGCGGCGAGGCGCAGGATCTCGTCGAGCGTCGGCTGGCTCGAGCGGTGGTCGCTGATCGCGACCTCGCCGATGCCGATGCAGCGCTCGAGGTGCGCGATGTCGCCGCGCACGCTGCCGGTGAGCGTCGTGGGCGGGACGTGATAGCCGCCGCTGTGGCACCAGGCGGAGAGGCCTTCCTCGTTGAGCCCGTGCGCACGCGCGAGCAGCTCCGCGGTCGTGCGCGTCGTGTCGTCGGTGCCGAGCACGCCGATGACGCTCGTGACCCCGCCGCGCGTGAAGCGCGAGAGCACGACGGGCGGGACCTTGCTCCTCATTCCCATTTCGCCGCCGCCGCCGGTGATGTGCGCGTGGCAGTCGATCAGGCCTGGGACCAGACGCGCGCCCTCGAGGTCGAGCGTCTCGCACTCGAGCTCCTTGGGGAGTTTCGGCGCCTTCTCGCCCATCCAGACGATGCGCTCGCCCGCGACGAGCAGCGCGCGGGTGCCGAGCGCCTCGGGCGCGTAGACCTCGGCGTTGGTGATCAGTGTGAGTTGGTTCATCGCTTCAGGTCGAGCTTAGCGAGAGCACTGCGCGCGCGCTCGCTCCACTCCTTGTCCCCCAGCGCCTGCGCGAGGTTCTCGACCTGCGTCCAGGCCTCGCGGTCGACCGGCGACACCTCGACCGCGCGCTTTCCGAACTCGAGCGCCGCGCGCTCGTCGCCGTGCAGGACGCGCACGTTCATCTGCATGAGCAGCCCGGCGCGCAGCGCCTCCTTCTGTTCGGCATCCATCGAGCCGCACTGGAACGAGTGGTAGAAGGACTCGATCGCCTCGCCCTCGGCGCCTCGCTTGCCTTGCACGACGCCCAGGTTCCACCAGGCTCTCTTGTCCAGCGCATCGAAGTGAACCTGGGATGCGAGCGCGTGCTCGGCGGCCGGCCAGTCTTCTCGATCCAGCGCCACATCCGCCTCGCGTTCGAACTCGACCGCTGCGCCGCCGAAATTCCACTTCGGCCACCAGATACTCGCGCCGCAGGCGAGCAGCGCCAGGACGGCGGCTCCGAGCGGGTAGCCCATGCGCTTCAGGCTGCCGTCAGCGCGAAAGCCGAGCCCGACGAGCGCTCCGAGCGCCGCGCCCGCCCCGTGGGCCCAATTGGAGATCGGCAGCCAGCCCTGCCAGGTCGCGAGCACGCAGAAGAAGAACCAGAGCACCATCATCTGGTTGATCTTCTTCGTCAGGATCCCGCGCAGCAGCGGACAACTGCGTTCGCCGACGAAGATCATGGCCCACATGCCGTAGATCACGCCCGAGAGGCCGATGGCCGAGCGATCGAAGGCCCAGACGGCGATGCTCGTGCCGAGCAGCATGAAGAGTGTCGTGCCGAGCAGCAGGGCTTGCCCGAGGCGTTCCTCGATCGCGCGACCGAGGAACCAGATGCCGTTCAGGTTGAGATAGAGGTGCACGAGGTTCGCATGCACGAACTGCGAGCTGAGCACGCGCCAGGGCTGGTCCGCGAAGGCGCGCGGTTCGAGCACGAACGCCTCGAGTCCGGGGTGCGTCCAGCCCGCGATCGAGAGAATGATCGCCGTGGCGCAGATCGTGAGCGTCGCGTGCATGCTGGGGTCGTCCGCCTACTTCTTGTCCGGACCGAGCGGCTTCTCGTCCGGATCGAGCCGCTGGCACTCGCGATCGGCGCGCTCGAACCACTCGTCGTCCCCGAGGTCGTGCGCGAGTTCGCGCACGCGCTCCCAGACCTCGAGTTCGTCGGGCAGGAGCTTGGCCACGTTCTGCGCGTAGGGAAAGGCCTTCGAGGGTTCGCCCAGCGCGATGTGCTGGTTGAGCGCCCAGAGCTGAATCTTCTCGAGGAACGCGCGCTGATCCGCGTCGAGGCCCATGTTCTCGTAGGCGCGCCAGCTGGCCTGCGCCGCCTCCTCGGTGCGGTCCAGGCGCGCGAGCACCGAGCCCAGGTTCCACCAGCTCTGCCCGTCGCGCTCGTTGAACTTCAGCGCGGTGCGGAGGAGCTGCTCGGCCGCCGGCTCGTCGCCGCGCTCGAGCGCATCGCAGCCGGCGCGGTCGTACTCGACCGAGGCTCCGCCGAAGTTCCAGCTCGTGCGCCAGCGCGTGGCGCCTGCGCCGAGTACGAGGAGCAGCGCCGCGGCGAGCGGCACGAGCGCCTGGCGGAACTCGCCGCGCGCGTCGAGGCAGGCGCCCGCGAGCGCGCCGAGCAGCACGCCGGCAGCGTGGCCCCAAGCGAGCGAAGGCAGCCAGAGCACGCACACGGCGAAGGCCGCGAGCATCAGCAGGTGCAGCCCGAGTGGCAGCGTGCCGCGCAGCTCGCGCTTGCGCCAGCCGCCGACGAGCAGCAACGCCCACAAGCCGAACACGACGCCGGAGAGTCCATTGCCGCCGTGGTCGAAGGCCTGCTCGGCGAATCCGATCCCGAGCACGAAGAGCGCCACGAGCGCGAGCAGGCGCCCGGCCCCGACGAGCCGCTCCGCCACGCGGCCGAAGAGCCACAGTCCTGCGAGCGAGGCGACGAGCTGCAGCGCGTGCGGGTGCGCGAGGGCGGCCGCGAAGAAGCGCCAGGGCGCGCCCCAGAACGCGCGCCGGTCGAGCACGAAGCCGTCGCTCCAGGAGCTCTTCCAGCTCGCGGCCGAGAGCGCGATCGCGAGGACGGCGAGCAGCAGGGTCGCGCGGGCACGCGGGGGCGCCGTGGCGCCTCGCGCGCCTTCGCTCTCGTGCGTAGCTGCTTCCTCCATGCAGTTCCTTCCAGGGTCCAAGTCGCGGTGTATCCTTGGGGCGGATGCGCCTCGCGCTCTTCGACCTCGATGATACGCTCTTCGACGGCGACACCGACATCGTCTGGAGCGACATGCTGGCGGAACTGGGCGTGCAGGACGCCTCGCGCACGCGCGCCTACCACGAGCAGTACCACGCCGGCACGCTCGACATCGACGAGTTCTTCCGCTTCCAGCTCGAACCGCTCGCGCGCTATCCGCTGCCGACGCTGCTCGCCTGGCGCGAGCGCTTCCTGAAGGAGCGCATCTTGCCGCGCATCTCGGACCGCGCGCGCATGCTCGTGCGCGAGCACCTCGCCTTCGGTCACGAGGTCGTGCTGATCACGGCCACGAATTCGTTCCTGACGCGGCCGATCGCGCAGGAGCTCGCGATCCCGCACCTCGTGGCGAGCGAGCCCGAGCGCGTCGGCGGAAGGTTCACGGGCAGGCTCGAAGGCGTGCCTTGCTACCGCGAGGGCAAGGTCACGAAGCTCGCCGCCTGGCTCGCGCTGCGCGGGCTGCGCCTCGAAGAACTCGAGGCGAGCTTCTTCTACTCGGACTCGCACAACGATCTGCCGCTCTTGCTGAGCGTGACGCATCCGGTCGCGGTCGATCCCGATCCCGCGCTGCGCGCGCATGCACGACGCCTCGGCTGGCCGGTGCTCGAGTTGCACGCGCCTCGCGGACGTTCGCAAGCGGCAGGCTGAGGCCCGGCTCCCCGCCCTCGTGGCGAAGAACCGGGCCCCGGAATTGCCTGTCGTCGATCAGTGCGGGTTGGGCAGGATCTCGAAGAGCGAGTTCTCGCCGTGCTGCTGCGTGTAGAACACGCGCCAGCCGCCGCTGAACGGCGTCGGGAGCGTGGCGCCGAGCAGGCCGTTGAGACGCGGGTTGCCATCCGAGATGTGGATGCCCGTGATCTCGTTGTCGCCCTCGTTCTGGAAGCCGTTGCCGCTGATGCTGACCAGGCCCGAGTCGATCGTCGCCAGCGGATCGCGGCCCTGGGCCAGGATGCGCACCGGAGCGGTCGTGGTCGCGTTGCCGTAGTCGGCGGACAGGTCGACCACGAAGGCCGAGTCGAGCGCATTGTGCTGGGCGTGCAGGCCGTCGCCGCGGTCTTCGACCACGACGAACTGGTCCGCGCTCCAGAATGCGCAGTTGTCGAAGCTCGAGCGATCGATGTCGCCACGGTAGACGAGTTGCAGCGTGCCGTCGGTGGCCGAGCCGGCCGTCTTCGTCCACGCGAGGATCGCGCCGAAGCCGCCGTACTGCGAACCGGCTTCGGTGAGCGCATTCGTGTCGCCGGTCTCGACGAAGCAGAACTGGCTGAAGTTCGTCCCAGGACGGAACTGCCCGTTCTCGGGGCGCTTGAACGGCGTCGCGAGCGCGGCCTTTGCGAGGGCGTTGGCGCCGAAGGGCGTCGTGCCGTCGACGGCGGTGTCGTGGATCGTGACCCAGTGCGTCACGAAGGACAGGCCGTAGGTGTGCAGATCGGCGACGTCCTGCGAGAGGATGTCGGCGTCGGCCTGGCCGGCGTGGAACACGATCGGCTGGCCGGGGTTCGCGATCGACATCACCTGCAGCGCCTGCAGGACGCC
>Ga0302299_10002690_pt1 | contig 10810 bp, 10 predicted proteins | sample III_Fen_N3_4_FD_198795 | JGI IMG/M metagenome (GOLD analysis project Ga0302299, IMG submission 198795) | Peat permafrost microbial communities from Stordalen Mire near Abisko, Sweden - III_Fen_N3_4 | ecosystem: Environmental > Terrestrial > Soil > Wetlands > Permafrost | place: Sweden: Abisko...
GACTGTCCAGGCAGACTGTCCAGGCAGACTGTCCAGGCAGACTGTCCAGGATTTCGCAGTTCCTCCCCTCCACCTCCCGAGGAGCACCCCATGTCCGACCACACGGTTCCCGCCGACGCCGAGCTGCGCGAGCGGCTGACCTCCGAGCAGTACGAGGTCACCCAGCGCAAGGGCACCGAGCGCGCCTTCACCGGCGAGTACTGGGACTGTCACGACGAGGGCGTCTACCGCTGCATCGTGTGCGACGCCCCGCTGTTCTCGTCGACCACCAAGTACGAGTCGGGCAGCGGCTGGCCCAGCTTCTGGGCTCCGCTCGACGACGACCAGGTCGCCACCGAGTCCGACAGCAGCCACGGCATGGTGCGCACCGAGGCGGTGTGCGCCAACTGCGGTGCCCACCTCGGCCACGTCTTCCCTGACGGTCCCCGCCCCACCGGCGACCGCTACTGCATGAACTCGGCGTCGCTCCGCCTCGACCGCGATGCCGACGCCGACGCCGACGAGGCCACGGGCACCGCCTCGTAGTCCCGCCCCGCTCGCCCCCGGCCCAACCTCGATTCGGCGTAGATCCAGGTCGCCTTCCGAACCGGATCTACGCCGGAAGCCGTGTCACCAGGGCTTGGGCGCGTCTTGAGCCAGCAGCAGACGGCGCAGCCAGTCGAGCACCGAGATCGTCGAGAACTGGCGCACCCGCTCGCGGTCGCCGGGCAGGCGGATCATCATCGACTCGGCCTCGCCGTCGATGCACACGCCGAGGTAGACGGTGCCGACCGGCACGCCCTCCTGGGGGTCGGGGCCGGCGACACCCGTGACCGACACGGCCACGTCGGCGCCGAGCACGCGGCACGCACCCTCGGCCATGGCGATGGCCGCCTCGTCGGACACGACCGGGCCACGCGGCACACCCAGCACGTCGAACTTGACCTCGCTGGCGTAGGACACGACCGAGCCGCGGAAGACGTCGCTGGCGCCCGCGATGTTGGTGAGCCGCGACGCGACGAGGCCACCGGTGACCGATTCGGCGGTGGCCAGCGTGAGGCCACGCTCTCGCAGCAGCTTCAAGATGACCTCCTCCATCGACTCGTCGTCGGTGCTGAAGACGACCTCGCCGAGGAGCTCACCGATCAGCTCGACCTCCTCGGCCAGGATCCGGTCGGCCTCCTCCCCCGTCGGCGCCTTGGCCGTGACCCGCACCTTCAGTCCCTCCATGCCGCTGGCCAGGAAGGCGATGGTGGCGTGGCCCGAGGCGTCGAGCTCGTTGATGCGATCGTCGAGCAGTTCGGCCAGACCCGACTCGCTGTAGCCCCAGGTGCGCAGGGTGCGGCTGCGGATGACCGCTTGCACGCCGGCTCGACGCTGGAGGTCAGGGAGAACGGTGCCCTCGACCATCTCCTTCATCTCGTAGGGCACGCCCGGCACGGCGTAGATGACCTGACCGGTCTCCGGATCGCCGACGGGACAGACGAGACCGGGCGCGGTGCCGGGCTGTTGGGCCATGGTCGTGGCACCTTCGGGCACCTGGGCCTGACGCAGGTTGTTGTCGGGCATGTCGCGACCCCGCGAGCCGAACATGGCCCGGATCCGGTCGGCGATCTCGGGGTCGGTGCGCAGCTCGACGCCCATCACTCCGGCGATCACGTCGCGGGTGATGTCGTCGTGCGTCGGCCCGAGGCCGCCGCACACGATGACGGCGTCGCTGCGGTCGAGGGCGATGCGCAAGGCCGAGGCGATGCGATCGGCGTTGTCGCCTACCTTCGTCTGGAAGTGCGAGTCGATGCCCACGAGCGCGAGCTGCTCGCCGATCCAGGATGAGTTGGTGTCGACGATCTGGCCGAGCAGCAGCTCGGTTCCGACCGCGACGATCTCACAGCGCATGTCCTGCTCCCCCTGGAGTGGTGTTCAGTGGTGGTGACGGTCTGATCCGCTCGGGGCGGAGCCCGACGTGGTGGCCGCCGATCGCCCGGCCCACAGGTACTGCAGGGCGCTGAGGACGGCGACGACGACCGATGCCCACAGCAGGCTGTTGCCGATCCAGGCGTAGGCGGTGGCGATGGGCGGCATGATCGCGGCGCCCACGGCCAGGCCCTGGAGCAAGGTCTTGAGCTTGCCGCCGCGCGATGCCGGCAGGGCCAGCCCGCGCCGGCCCCAGTGGACCCGGTAGAGGCTGATGCCGATCTCACGCACGGCGATGATGGCGACCGGCACCCAGGCGAAGCGGTTGATCGACACCAGCGAGAACATGGCGCCGAGCACCAGCACCTTGTCGGCCAGTGGGTCGAGGAAGGCCCCCGAGCGGGTCGTGCCGTGGCGCCGGGCGATCCAGCCGTCGATGCCGTCGGTGCTGGCCAGCACCACCCAGAGCACGAACACGGCCCACGACGACTTCTGCGAGTTGATCATGCTGAACAGCAGCGGGGCGATCAACAGGCGCAGGACGGTGACGAAGTTGGCCGGCGTAGCCAGGGCGGAGGGGCCGTAGGTCTGCTCGGTGTCGCTCACGCGGATGCCCCGACCGACTCGCGCTGGTCACGCCGGACGTGGTCGGCGGCGAGGTCGGGGCCGAGCGCGCCCACGACCTCGAGCTCGGCGAACGAGCCCACCTCGAGGTCGGTCGGCACGGTGATGACGCCGTCGATCTCGGGGGCTTCTCGGTAGGAACGGCCGACGCCGGGAGCATCCACGAGCACTTCGACTCGGGTGCCGATGAGATCGTCACGTCGAGTCGCGGTGATGGCGTCCTGGAGCTCGCGGAGCTCGGCCAACCGCTCGTGCACGAGGGCAACCGGAACCTGCTCGTCGAGGTCCGCGGCGTAGGTGCCCTGCTCGGGCGAGAAGGAGAAGAAGCCGCACCAGTCGAGCTGGGCCTCGCGGACGAAGGCCAGCAGCTGATCGTGGTCGTCCTCGGTCTCGCCGGGGTAGCCGACGATGAAGTTCGACCGGAACGCGGCACCCGGCTCGGCCGACCGGATGGCGTCGATGCGCTCGAGGAACTTGTCGCCGTTGCCCCAGCGCCGCATGCGCCGCACCAGCGGGGCCGAGACGTGCTGCAGCGAGAGGTCGAAGTAGGGCACACCGGTGGCGAGGATGGTGTCGATCAGCTCGCCGGTGAGGTCGGAGGGGTAGAGGTAGAGCAGACGCACGCGATCGACCCGCTCGGCCACCGCGTTCACCAGCGCCACGATGCTGCGCTGGCCGACGCCCTGGTCGCGGCCATAGGCGGCGAGGTCCTGGGCGACGAGCACGATCTCGCGGGCCTGGAGCTGGTCGACCTCGTCGAGCAGGTCGGCGATGGCCCGACTGCGCTGCTTGCCCCGGAACGACGGGATCGCGCAGAACCCACAGGCCCGGTCGCATCCCTCGGCCACCTTGACGTAGGCCCACGGCGCCGACGATCGGGGCCGGGGCAGGTTGAGCAGATCGAAGGCCGGGACCGCCGGCGCGGGCTTGGCCCCGATGCTCACCGCCACCGCGTTCGGTGTGAGGGCCATGCCGAACCCGGCCACCGCGTCGATCTCGGGCAGGGCCTCGGCCAGCTCATCGCCGTAGCGCTCGGCCATGCAACCGGTGATGACGACCCGCGAGCCCTCGGCCCGGGCGTCGCTCAGGGCCAGCACGGTGTCGATGGACTCCTGGCGGGCCTCCTCGATGAAGGCGCAGGTGTTGACGACGACGAGGTCGGCTTCCTCGGCCGCACCGGCCGGAACCAGGCCGTCGGCGAGCATCGTGCCGGTCAACTTGTCGGAGTCGACCTGGTTCTTCGGGCAGCCGAGTGTCTCCACCCAGAAGGTCTTCGCCATCGGGGCGAGCCTACAAGAGGGGTGCCCGATCCCCGTAGACGGGGCGATGGCCGACATCCGTGGCTAGTCGGACGCCGGCCGTGGCGACACGGTCGGTCCTGATGAAGATTTCAGGATTCTGACCGTTCGCGGGCCTTGAGGGCACACCCGAACGGTGCCACCGTCGAACCCGGAGGAAATCACCCGCGGCAGTGGGAGATCGCGGGTCGAGGAGAGAGGGGACCTCCATGAGACCACGCCCATGTTCCGTCGCGGCGGCCATCGCCGCGACCGTCACCCTTGTCGTCGGCCTGGCGCTACCAGCCGGCGCGACCACCCCGACCGAGGTGGTCACGATCGTCGCCGACCACTTGAACAACCCACGTCAGATCGCCCGGTCCGGCACCAGCCTCTATGTCGCGGAGGCCGGCACCGGCGGCGACATCTGCCTGCCCGACGACGCCGGTTGCTACGGCTTCACCGGCTCGGTCACCAAGTACCGCCGGGGCACGGCGACGCGCATCCAGACCGGCCTGCTCTCGGTCGGCGCGGGCGAGGGTGAGGTCGTCGGCGTCGACTCGCTCGCCTTCCGCGGTCAGCAGCTCTTCGGCATCGCGACCGGGGCCTGCTTCGACCTGCCTCCCGATGCCGCGGCCCAGGCCGGCCAGGTGCTCCGACTGGAGGGTGGCTCCGATGTCACCGCCATCGGCGACGCGGCGTCGTTCGAGTGCGCCAACGACCCCGACGGCCAGGGGCCCGACACCGATCCCTACGGCCTGGCCCAGCGGGGCGGCAACTTCTACGTGGCCGACGCGGCCGGCAACGACGTGGTGAAGATCAACCGGGGCGTGACGTCGCTGGCCAAGGTGCTGTCGACGACGGGCCAGCCGGTGCCGACCTCACTGGCCTTCGGGCCCGACGGGGCGCTCTACATCGGCACCCTGAACTTCGAAGCTGGCCCGGGTGGCGCGGCGGTGATGCGGCTCGACCTCGGGTCCGGCGACCTCACCACCTACGCCGACGGTCTCAGCGCCATCACCGGCATCGCCTTCGGCCCCGACGGCACCCTCTATGCCGCCGAGTGGACCACCGCCTTCGACGTGAACGGGCCCACCCCCGACGGCGACGTGGCCGTGATCCCGCCGGGCGGCGGTTCGAGCCACGGGACGATCGGCGTCGGGTCGCTGCACTTCCCGGGTGGCGTCAACGTGCTCAACGGCGACGTGTACGTGTCGAACTGGAGCATCGCCACCGGCGAGGACGGGCCCTTCGGCCCCGGCAACCACGGCCAGCTCGTCCGCATCCACCAGACCGCCAGCCCGACCTGACCCGACCCCCATCGGATCTGGGCTGACCGGCGAACCGGTAGTCGGAACGGGACCCACGGGTCCCGCTTCGACTATCCGTTCGAGCCCTGGCCGTTCGAGCTCTGTCAGATGCGGCCGAAGGCCAGCGCCCACGCCAGGCCGGTGAGGGCCATGCCCTCGTTGACCCGACCCGCGAGCATCTCGTCGCGCAGGCGGGCCACGTCCACCCACTCGACGAACTCCGACTCCGACGGATCGGTCGGCTCGCCGACGTAGGTGGCGCCATCGGCCAGGAACACGTGGAAGAACTGCTCGCAGATGCCGTTCATCGGCTCGTAGGTGAAGAGGTGCTCGAGCGGGCCGGGTCGCCAGCCGCTCTCCTCGAGGGTCTCGCGTGCGGCGGCCTCGGCCGGGGTCTCGCCTTCGTCGAGCCGACCGGCCGGCAGCTCCCAGCCCCACGTGTCCGTGGTGAACCGGTGGCGCCACAGCAGGAGCACACCGCGGTCGGCGTCGTGCACGACGGTCCCCGAGGCGGTGTGGGGCATGCGCACGACGTGGTGGTCGAAGCGCTCGCCGCCGGGCACCTCGATGTCGACGATCCGGAGCGACACGTAGTCGCTCTCGTAGAGCGATCGCTCGCCGTGCTCGATCCAACGCATGACGCCAGCCTGGCAGACGGGACCGGGCGATCAGTCCTCGTCGAGCTCAGGCAGGATCGCCGCCAGCGACTCGAGGCTCGGGGCGAAGAAGAACGAGCCGCTCACCGGGGTGGAGAAGTCGGTGAGATGGTCCCGAATGCTGTCGCCCGTGGTGCCGTACATGGCGGCGAGCATGTCGGAGAACCGGGACAGGTCGGCCGAGAACCCGAGGAAGTAGAGGCCCGCCTCGACCACGGTGCCATAGGGCGTGCTGCGCCGGAAGATCGGGCGCTCCTCCCCGGCCTCGTCGTGGATCTCGACTCGGCTGATGTGGGCGTTGGCCGGCTTGGCATCACCCTCGAGCTCGACGCTGTCGGGCTTGGTGCGACCGAAGACCCGTTGCTGATCGGGCACCGCCAGCTCGGCGAACCCCGTCAGGTCGTGCACCCAGCGTTGGGCGATGACGAACGAGCCTCCGGCACCGGGCTGCCCGCCGGGCACCAGCGCGACCTCCGCGGCCTCGTCGATGCGCGGGTTGGCCGTGCCGTCCACGAACCCGGTGAGGTCGCGGCTGTCCTTGTAGACGAAGCACGGCTGTTCGAGCCGCAGCTCGCCGATCGGCGCCAGGCTGGCGCTGACCGCCCGGGCCACGTCGAGCACGACGTCCTCGCCGGTGCCGTGGATCCACACCCACATGTCGTGTTGGGTGGCCGGAGCGGTGTGGCCGTCGAGCCCGACGATCGGGGCGAACCCGCACAGCTCGGGCGGCGCGTCGTCGGGTGCCAATCGGCGCCAGAGATCGGCCCCGAAGCCCAGCACGAGGTTGGTGCCGCCAGCGGTGACGGCCGGCTCGCGCAGGCGGCCGAGGGCGTCGACGACGTCGACATCGGTGGCGTCGGGGCGGACGTCGAGCTCGAGGTGGTAGTGACTGCGAGCGCCGAGCGCGAAGATGCCGGGCTGGGGGGTGGCCACGGTGATGCTCCTGACTAGGGGTAGGCGAGGGCGAGACCGGGACGGGACCAGGTGAGCTTCAACAGCTCCCCCTTGCCCGACGAGGTGGCGTAGGCGGTGCGCAGGTCATCACCACCGAAGCAGATGTTCGTGATGAGCGGCTCGTCGGGGATCAGCAGGTGCTCGGACGCCGATCCGTCCGGGGCGATGGCGGTGATGCCGCCGAAGCCCATGCCCAGCGTGCCGACGCAGACCCAACCGTCACCGTCGACCGCGAGCGAGTCGAACAGGTGCCCCTCGGGGGCATCGAACAACAGGGAGCCACCGTGGGCCGCCGGGCTGGCCGGGTCCCGGGCGACCTGGCCCGGACCGGTGACGTCCCAGGCCCACACCCGACCGCTGTGGGTCTCGGCCACGTAGAGCCGATCTCCTGCGGGCGACAGGCCGATGCCGTTGGTCGACTCGGTGTGGAACGCCACCGGGCTGAGGGTGCCGTCGGGCGAGCGGTAGAGGACTCCGGCGTGGGTCTCGCCCATGTCCTCCTTGACCCCGTGATCGGTGAACCAGAGGCCGCCGTCGGCATCGAAGACGAGGTCGTTCGGCGCCTGGAGGGCCTGGCCCTCGCACTCGGTGGCGATCACCTCGACCGCGCCCGTGGCCTGATCGACCCGCTGCAGGCAGCCGCCGGTCCAGTCCTCGGGCACCTCACCGGGGATGGTCCACTCGCCGATCTCCATCCAGATGAAGTAGCCGCCGTTGTTGGTGACGTAGATCTTGCCGTCGGGGCCGATCGCCGCGCCGTTGGGCCCACCGCCGGTGTCGGCCACGATCTCGGTCGAGCCGTCGGGGTGCACCCGGGTGAGCGTCTTGCGCTTGATCTCGGTGAGGATGACCGAGCCGTCCGCCATGGCGATCGGCCCCTCGGGGAACTGCAGGCCGCTGGTCACCTTCTCGAACGCAGGAGTCTCGGACATGCCCGGGAATCTACTCACCGGTCGGTCCCCCGTCGCTGAGCCGAACCAGGCCACGCGTCCGCGGCGGACCCGGAGCGGACGGCTACGTTCACGCCCCATGCTGTCCCCGCTCCCCCGTCTGGTCGCGCTGACCTTCACCGCTGTCGCGCTCACCGCCGTGGCGGCGTGCGGGTCGTCGGACCCGGAGTCCTCGACGACCGAGCAGGGATCACTGGCCAACGCGGGGCGGGCCGACGGCACCACGGGTCAGGGGTCGACCGACGAGCCGACCGGGACCACGATCGACGCAGCCTGTCCTGCCGAGACGTCGATCACGATCACGACCGCGGCGGGACCCGTCGTCCTGGACGCCACCTCGGCCTACGCGGACGTGCCGTTCGCCGAGTCAGCGACGGTGACCCTCGGCAACTACCCGATCACCGAAGCCGAGGCGTCGACGGTCTACCTTCCGGTGCTCACGGGGGATCAGGCCGTTGTGATCTTCTTCGTGAGTGCCACCGGCGGCGAGAAGCTCGACCTCAGCACGTACACCGCCGTCGGGTCTGCTCCCGACTCCACCCGCCAGCTGAACTTCTACGCCGTGTACGCGCCCGATCGCACGGTCACCTCGGGGTTCGACCTGGACCCCGCCACCGTCGAGCTCACCGAGATCACCGCCGCGCACCTCTGCGGCACCCTGACCTCACCCGAGGCCACCGGCCGCTTCGTCGCCCCCCGCATCTGATCCGGCCTCTACCCCCTGGGCGCGGAACCTGTCACCCAGGATGTCCGCTTTCGGACATGTGGGGTGACAGGAAGCGCGCCTTCGGATCAGAAGTCGTCGTCGGGGAAGTCCGGGTCGGACCCGGTGTCGACGTCGGCACCACCGACCGCCCCGTCGAGCTCGTCGGGGGTCATGAGCACGGCGCGGGCCTTGGAGCCCTCGCCGGGACCGACCACACCGCGCTGCTCGAGCAGGTCCATCAGGCGACCGGCCCGGGCGAAGCCGACCCGCAGCTTGCGCTGCAGCATGGAGGTCGACCCCAGCTGGGACCGCACGACCAGCTCCATGGCCTGCAGCAGCAGGTCGTCGTCGTCCTCGTTGCCGGTGCTGCCGCCGGGCAGGCTGGCCGCCGCGGCGGCACCGTCATCGGCCGAGCCCTCGACCCCCTCGACGTAGTTGACGTCGGGTGACTGGCGGAGCCACGAGCCGACGATGGCCCGCACCTCCTTCTCGTCGACCCAGCAGCCCTGGATGCGCTGGGGGACGCTCGACGCCGGGCCGAGCAGGAGCATGTCGCCCTTGCCGACCAGGCGCTCGGCGCCGGGCTGGTCGAGGATGACCCGGCTGTCGGCGAGGCTCGACACCGAGAACGCCCAACGGGCCGGGACGTTGGCCTTGATGACACCGGTGATGACGTTCACCGACGGTCGCTGGGTGGCGATCACGAGGTGGATGCCGACGGCCCGGGCCATCTGGGCGATGCGACAGATCGAGTCCTCGACGTCACGGGCCGCCACCATCATCAGGTCGTTGAGCTCGTCGACGACGATCAGGATGAACGGCAACCGCTGGTAGTCGATGGCCTGCTCGCCGGGCTCGCCGGTGAGCTCGCCACGATCGAACGCCGCGTTGTAGCCGGTGATGTCACGGACACCGACCTCGCTGAGCAGGTCGTAGCGACGCTCCATCTCCCGCACCGCCCAGGTGAGGGCGTTGGCCGCCTTCTTGGGGTTGGTGACGACCTGGGTCAGCAGGTGCGGCAGCTTGTTGTACTGGCCCAGCTCGACCCGCTTGGGGTCGATCAGGATCATGCGCACCTGGTCGGGCGTCGACCGCATGAGCACCGAGGTGATCAGCGAGTTGATGCACGACGACTTGCCGGCACCGGTGGCACCGGCGATGAGGACGTGGGGCATGGTGGCCAGATTGGCCAGCACCGCCCGACCGTTGATGTCACGACCGACCGCGACCTCGAGCGGGTGCTTGGCGTTGCGGGCCTCCTCCGAGCCGAGGATGTCACCCAGGGCCACGACCTCACGGCTGGCGTTGGGCACCTCGACGCCGATGGCCTGGCGGCCAGGGATGGGCGCGAGGATGCGCACGTCGGGCGACGCCATGGCGTAGGCGATGTCCTTGTGCAGGCTGGTGACCCGGGCGACCTTCACGCCGGGGCCGAGCTCGAGCTCGTAGCGGGTGACGGTGGGACCGACGACCATGCCGACCAGCCGGGTCTCGACCCCGTGCTCGGCGAGGGCACCTTCGAGGGCGCGGCCCCGCTCCTCGACGGCGAGCCGGTCGACCTCCTGGGCCACCGACCGCTGCAGCAGCTTGGAGGCGGGGAGCTTCCACGGCGAGCGCTCGGCGGCCGGGCCCAGGCCGATCTCGAGCTGTTCGACCTCGGTCGGCTCGTCGTCGATCGAGGCATCGGGTGCGGGGACGTCGTGCTCCCCGGCCACCATCACCGACGGCGGGCCCTCGCCTTCGCCGGCGAAGCCCGAGGGCGGCGGGCCATCGGCGCCGGACGCACCATCGGCGTCGGCGTCGGCGTCGAACGGCGTGGTCGCCGGCTTGCGGTACCGCTTCGGCTTCGAGGCATCGACCTCGGGCTCATCGCCTCGCAGGTCGATCTCGGCGGCATCGGTGCGCTCGCCGACCTCGAACAGCGGAGCGAAGGCCTTGCCCAGCGCGCCGGTGACGGGGCGGACGCCGGCCGCGGTGCGCCCGGCGGCGGCCCGCATCGAGGTGCGGGTGATGATCAGCACGCCGACGATGGCGATGGCGCCGAGCACGAACCCGGCGGCCCAAGGGCCGAGCAGGCCGGCCAACGAACCACCGACCACGATGCCGAGCGCGCCGCCGGCCCTGACCAGATCGTCGATCGGGTCACCGAAGTGGGGCTGGCCGCCGAACAGGTCGAGCAGGCCGCAGACCGCAACCAGCACCAGGGCCGCGCCCACCACCGGTCGGACGTAGGAGGCCGGATCGACGCCAGAAGCCGAGGTGCGGCCAGACGTCGATGCATCGGGGTCGGAGCGCGGGCCCCGGACGAGCATGACGCCCAACGCGATCAACGCGGGCGGGACGAGCCACGACGCCCATCCGACCGCGGCGCCGATGCCCTGGCCGAGTCCACGACCGGCCGGGCCGGCGATGTCGGCTTAGATGCCGAGGCCGGCGACGA
>Ga0302299_10002693_pt1 | contig 10802 bp, 9 predicted proteins | sample III_Fen_N3_4_FD_198795 | JGI IMG/M metagenome (GOLD analysis project Ga0302299, IMG submission 198795) | Peat permafrost microbial communities from Stordalen Mire near Abisko, Sweden - III_Fen_N3_4 | ecosystem: Environmental > Terrestrial > Soil > Wetlands > Permafrost | place: Sweden: Abisko...
CGGACGGCCGGCGCAACCACGGGCCCGGATGGGTGCCACAACTCGACGCTAGTCCAGGGGCGAGGCAGCGTCGAGGTCTACCCCCTCGGCTCGCCGACGGGTTGCACAGATCACGGCTGCGCCGAGCAGGTGCACCTCGCACGAGCGCAGCGCTCGGGCCGCTTCGGTGAGCGTGGACCCGGTCGTCAGGATGTCGTCGACCAGCACGACCGGCCCGAGTCCGAGGCGCGCGGCTGCGCCGGGACGGACTCCCAGCGCCCCGGCCAGGTTGTCCCGTCGCTCGGCCGCACCCAGGCCGGCCTGGTCGGCGACCCGGCGCCGCACCCGCAGAACCGGATCGACGCGGGCCACCACCCCGACCGAACGCAACGACCCCGCCGCCACCTCAGCCATCCGCAGGAGCGGGTCGTGCCCGCGGCGGCGGGTGGAGCGTCGCTGGGACGGGACGGGAACGAGCGTCACGCCAGGCAGCTCGGCCCCGCCGGCCGCCACCCGGTAGGCCACGCCACGAGCCAGCGCCAGCCCCAGCGGGCGGGCCAGAGCGAGCCGCCCCTGCTCCTTGTGAGCGAGGATCAGCTCGCGCAGGACCCCGTCGTACGCCCCCACCGCGGCGACCGGCGGCAGACCCGACGGGACCGCTCGGGGACGAACCTCGTGTACCGGGCCGACCAGTGCGGCCGCACACCGCTCGCAGACCGCACGACCGACCGAGGGGCGTGCGCAGCCCGCGCAACCGAGCGGGACCACGAGGTCGAGCAGGGCCGAGCCCAGATGCAGCAGCATGCTTCGATCCTGGCGTCCGGTCGTGGGCACCGCGACGGCCGACGCCCGACCTGTGGACCACAGCCGACTGTGGACGGGCTACCCCGGATAGACCGGATCGCGGCCGTCACCGATCGGGTCCCAGCCCGAGCCCGCGGACGTCCAGACCTTGCCGTCCGACGTCCCGATCAAGGTGGGGTGCGAAGGGCCGGCCCCGATGGCCACGATGGTGCTCCCGGCCGAGGACCCGGTGACCGGCCCGAGCAGCTGCGTGTCCGGCCGGGTGAGGTCGACCAGAGCCGGCTGGACCAGGCCCGACGAGGATCGGCCCAGCACCAGGAGGCGGTCGGCATCCGCCCAGACCGCGTCGGACACCGACGTGAGCGGCGTGGGGACGAGCCGGAATCCCTGCAGCCGAGGGCGTCCGTCCTGACGGACGATGATGGCGGCAAAGACGTTGGTGGCCTGGGGCCCACGGACAACGACGGCGGCGCGGACACCGTCGCGGGCGATCCGGAGCGAGAGCACCCGGCCCTTGGGCAAAGAGCCGTCGGTCGCGACCTGAGCCCGCGGCGACCCCGGGACGACCGCCCAGATCTTGGGCGTGGCGCCGTCCTCGCCGCTGCTGTCGACCGTCCACACGGCGCCGCTGCGGTCCCACGACGGCGTTGTCAGCGAGCCGCCGTTGAACAGCTCGCTGATCTTCTCGGTCGCGCCGACCGGGCCGGCGAGCAGGGTGTGGCCGGTCGCATCGAGGCCGGCGACCTGGGCGCCGTCGAGCGAGACAGCGGGTCGGACCAGCGGGACCCGCCCGTCCCCCGCCGGCCCGGCGATCGGGGTGGCCCCCTTCGCCAAGATGGCGTAGATCCGTCCGGTCCGGCTGAAGTATCCAGAGGCGAGGCTGCTCAGCCCGTCCGGGTCGAACTGCGGCCACGCGTCGACCGACTGGGTGGCCCCGGCGCCGCCGCCGCGGACCGGTACACCCTCGACGGTGATCCGGACGTAGTTGACCTCCGGCAGCTGGCGCAACGTCCACGTCAGCTGCGCGGCCAGGGCCGACGCCTCCTCGTTGCTGAGGGCTCCCGCCGGGCTGCTCAGGTCGACCTGGACGACGCCGTCGGTCACGGGTGCGGAGTCGACGACCAGCGAGGTGCCCGCCGGGAAGGCGGAGCGGACGGCCGGAGCGAGCCAGGCAGGCGGCCCGGCCAGCAGCGCTCGGACCAGGGCGGTCGACGTTCCTGGGCCCGCCGGGAGCAGCACCGGGCTGGGGACGAGCGTGAGCCGGTCGGGGTCGGGGAAATAGACGTTGAAGTAGCGAAGTCCGCGGTCGACGTCGAGGTCGGTGAGCAGCAACCCCTTCTGCGGCACCGAGATCCGCCACTCCGAGCTGACCCGGGTCAGCCCGAAGGCGACCAGGTACGGGTTCGCGATCGGCATCGAGGTGAACTCGCCGTGCGCACCGATCGTCGCGGTGGGCGTGGTCGTGAACTCGACCGTGCCCGGGCTCGCCGACGTCTGGTACGCCGTGCTCGGGTAGACCACGGCCCCGGCCCCGGGATTCCACGCCCGACCGGCGTCCGCCGTGAGGTACGAACGCGCAACGGCGTAGTCGTTGTCGGGCGAGGCGTTGGCCGTGAGGAACCCGTTGACGATCTCGAGCGGTGAGGCGCCCTTGGCCGGTGACGCCGGCAGCACCCGGGTGAAGGGCTCAGTACGGTCGGCCCGGACCTGGTCGCCGACCCGCACCGGCCCGGACGACGGGATCCCAGCACATCCCCCGAGCAGCAGAGCCCCCACCGCGGCCGCGACGGCCAGCAGCCGGGACCGACGGCTAGCCATCCTGGCTCCTGGGTCGCGCGCCGACCGACAACGGCATCCGCCGGACCGAGCGGGCGTCGGGTGGCTCGAGCGGGAGCGGGGACTCCGTGAAGTCCTCCAGAGCCCGGCGAGGAAGGGTGAGCCGGAAGTGCGCGCCGTCACCGGGCTGCCCCCAGGCCTGGAGCCAACCCCCGTGCAGGCGGGCGTCCTCCAGCGCGATGGCGAGCCCCAGACCCGTGCCGCCGGTGGTCCGGGCCCGCGCCGGGTCAGCCCGCCAGAACCGGTTGAACACCAGGGAGGCCTCGCCGGGACGCAGGCCAACGCCGTGGTCGCGCACGCCGACGGCGACCGCGTGCTCGTCGCACGCGATCTCGATGTCGACCGGACGCGCCTCGGCGTGCTCGATCGCGTTGACGACGAGGTTGCGCAGGATCCGCTCGAGGCGACGCGGGTCCGCGTACACCAGGCATCGGTCCGGCGGCATCTTCGTCCGGACCTCCACGTCCTTGCGGTCGGCCAGCGGCTCGGTCCCCTCGCACACCCGGCGGACGACGTCGCGCAGGTCGACCGGTTCGACGTCCAGCACCGCCGCGCCCGCATCGAACCGGCTGATCTCGAGCAGCTCGGTCAGCAGCTCCTCGAACCGGTCGAGCTGGGTCTGCAGCAGCTCGGCCGACCGAGCCGTGGCCGGGTCGAACCCGTCGCGGGCCTCGTGCAGCACGTCAGCGGCCATCCGGACGGTCGTGAGCGGGGTGCGCAGCTCGTGCGAGACGTCGGCGACGAACCGGCGCTGCACCCGCGAGAGGTCCTCGAGCTGCCGGATCTGCTTCTGCAGCGACCCGGCCATCTGGTTGAACGAGGTGGCCAGCGCGGCGAGGTCGTCCTCGCCGTCGACCGCCATGCGCTCCTCGAGCCGGCCGGCCGAGAACTGCTCGGCGGTGCGGGCCGCGAGCCGTACCGGCGTGACGACCTGACGGGTGACCAGCCAGGCGATCGCGCCGAGGAGCAGGACCAGCGCGGCTCCGGCGACTGCCAGCAGCCGACGCACCAGATCGAGCGTCTCCTGCTCCTGGGTCAGCGGGAACAGGTAGTAGAGCTCGTAGCGGCCGCCGCCCTTCGCCGTCAGGGGTGCTCCCACCGCGAGACCCGCGACGGACGCCCGGCCCCCGGTGTAGCGGATCACGGTGTAGGTGTCAGCCTGCCGCGAGTCGCTGCTGACCACTTTGGCGAGGGACTCGGGGACGCTCGCCGGGTCGACGTCGGTGGAGCCGAAGCCGGGCGACGAGCCGGCACCCAGCACCAGCACCTCGTACCGCGCCGGGCTGCCGGCCCGGTTCGCGAGCTGGCTGATGATGCCGTCGAGCAGGTTGCTGGTCGACGAGAGGTCGGTGCGGTCGGCGGCGTCGAGCTTGGCCTGCGCCTCACTCAGGCCGGAGCGGGCTTCGTCGAGCGCTGACCGCTGCCGGGCGTCGAGCAGACCGGAGGTCACCCGGCCGAGCAGCACCCAGCCCAGGACCGCCACGACCAGTACCGACAGCATCAGGGTCGTGGCGACGATGCGCGCCTGCAGCGACCGGCGCCACCCCGAGGTGAGCCGGTGCACCAGCAGGCCCAGCTGGAACCAGGCCTGCGACACCCGGACGGCGAACGACGGCGTCGGGCCGCCGCTGCTGATCGTCACCAGTCAATGATGACTGACGTCAGAGCCGGCGCCGACCTTCCGCCGGGGAGCAGATCGATCGGCTACGGAGTGCTGGCGGGCGGGCCGGCCTTGTAGCCGACTCCACGCACCGTCACGACGATCTCGGGCTTCTCCGGGTCCTGCTCGATCTTGGAGCGGAGCCGCTGCACGTGGACGTTCACCAGCCTGGTGTCCGCCGCGTGCCGGTAGCCCCAGACCTGCTCCAGCAGGACCTCGCGGGTGAAGACCTGCCAGGGCTTGCGGGCGAGCGCGACGAGCAGGTCGAACTCGAGCGGAGTCAGGCTGATCGCGTGCCCCGCGCGCGTCACCGAGTGCCCGGCCACGTCGATCGACAGGTCGCCGATCGAGAGCTGCTCGGCGGTCGGCGAGGTCTCGCGACGCAGCCGCGTGCGAATCCGGGCCACGAGCTCCTTGGGCTTGAACGGCTTGACGATGTAGTCGTCGGCGCCGGACTCGAGGCCGAGCACCACGTCGACGGTGTCGGTCTTGGCCGTGAGCATCACGATCGGCACGCCCGACTCGGCTCTGATCTGCTTGCAGACATCGATGCCGTCGCGGCCAGGAAGCATCAGGTCGAGCAGCACCAGGTCGGGCTTGGAGTCGCGAAAAACGCCGATGGCACGCAACCCGTCGCCGCAGAAGACCGGGTCGAAACCCTCCCCCCGCAGCACGATTCCCAGCATCTCGGCCAAGGCCGGATCGTCATCCACTACGAGTACGCGTCCCCTCATGGCCCCATCGTGGCACCTGCCGGCGGCAAAAGGCGCAACGAGCCGACAAGTCGTCCGGCCGCCGAGCCACCTGCGTGGCACGATGGGCCCGGTTTTGCAGTCGCCCGCGAGACGAGGGAGCCCACGGATGTCGGAAACTCCGGACTGGAGCGCGCCGGACGGGACGCCCGGAGTCCCCCCACCGCCCGGTCCACCCGTGCCCCCCGCGTACGGACCGCCTCCCTCCGCCCCCGGATACGGACCACCTCCGCCCGGATACGGACCACCTCCGCCCGGATACGGACCACCGCCGCCGTACGGTGCGCCGTCGTTCGGGAGCTACGGCTACCCCCAGCTGGCGGAGGCTCCCAAGCCCGGCGTGGTCCCGCTGCGTCCGCTGGGCGTGGGTGAGCTGCTTGACGGCGCGCTCACCGCGGTGCGCACGAACTGGCGGGTCATGCTTGGTGTCGCCGCCGTGGTGTCGGCCGTCAGCGGCCTGATCCAGCTGGCCGTCAACCTGTCGCTCAACGACCTCACCCCCCAGACGTTCACCACCGACTCGACCGCCGACCCGACGTCCAGCATGTACTCCCTGAGCATGGCGGCCAACGGGAGCTCGCTCATCGGCGCGATCATCGAGTGGGCGGGCATCGTCTTCGTCGGTGGGATCGCCGCAGTTGTCGTCAGCCGGGCGGTTCTGGGCCAGCGCACGACGTACAGCCAGGCCTGGGCCCAGGTCCGACCGCAGCTGCTCAAGCTGTTCGCACTCACTATCTTGGTCGGGCTGGCCGTCGCTGCGGGCGCGATCTTCTGCCTGCTCCCCGGGCTGTACCTCGCGATCGCGTTCTCGTTGGCCACGCCGGTGCTGGTCCTCGAACGGTCGGGGATCACCGCGGCCATGGGCCGTTCCATGGCGCTCACCAAGAACGCGTGGTGGCGCACGTTCGGCATCGGGCTGCTCGGCTACCTGATCGTCGTGCTGATCTCGGCGGCGATCGCGATCCCGCTGCTGCTGGTCGGGGTCGGAACCTCGGGGATCCTCTCGGCGGCGACCAACTCCGACAACCTCGTCACGATCGAGGTCCTCAGCGCGATCGCTTCGATCATCTCGGGCACGATCACCTACCCGTTCGTGTCGGCGCTCATCACGCTGGTGTACGTGGACCGACGGATGCGCACCGAGGGGCTCGACATCGAGCTGATGCGGGCATCCGGGTACGGCCAGCCCGCCGCGTGAGCGTCCTCCTGACCGGGGTCCTCATCGGACCTCCGCTCCAGCCCGGACGCGACCAGGCTGCCCGCGCCGCGCAGCAGGAGCTGTCCAAGCAGATCTACCAGCAGGCGCAGCCGTCGCTCCTCGAACGCGTGCTGCAGTGGCTGCAGGACCAGTTCGACCAGCTCACGACCCGGGTGGCCTCGGCGGTACCCGGCGGATGGTGGGGCCTGGTCGTGATCGTGCTGCTCTTCGTCCTGGTCGTGGTGCTGGTGCGTTGGCGGGTCGGCGGCCTGGCCCGAACGTCCGCAGTGCGACCGGCGGTCTTCGGCGGTGCGACCAAGACGGCGGCACTGCACCGCGCCGCGGCCGACCAGGCCGCAGCGGAGGGACGTTGGGACGATGCGGTCCTCGAGCGCTTCCGTGCCGTCGTCCGCCAGCTTGAGGAACGTGCGGTCATCGACGAGCGCGCGGGTCGCACGGCCGACGAGGCGGCAGTGGATGGCGGCCGACAGCTGCCCGGGTGTGCGGCGGCGCTTCGGGTCGGTGCCTCGCTCTTCGACGACGTGGCCTACGGGTCCGTCCCGGCCGGGCCCGACGCCGACCGAGCCCTGCGTGACCTGGACGAGTCGCTCCGCGCCGCGCGACCAGACCTGGTCTCGCGATGAACCTGGGACCGCAGTGACCCTGACGTCGCTGGACCGAACGAGCCGGGAACGGGTGCGCTCACTGCGCCGACCACTGCTCATCGGCGGGCTGGTCCTCCTGGCCGCTGTGCTCATCAGCTGGTCCCTCGCCACCCCGCACGGCTACCTCGACCCGGATGCCGCCGACCCACAGGGCGGGCGGGCGCTGCGGGTGCTGCTCGAGGACGGCGGGGTCACCGTCCACCGGGTCACCACCGTCGAGCAGGCCACGGCGTCAGTCGCTGGCGCCGGTGCGGCCCGCACGTTGGTGGTCAATGACGCGGAAGCCCTTCTGCCGCAACAGCTTTCGGCGCTGTTCGACACCGGCGCTGACCTGGTGGTCATCGGACCGGACGCCGAGCAGCTCGCCCAGCTGGTTCCCGAGCTCACCGCACCCCGGACGTACCCGGGCGCGCTGCGCGACGCGGCCTGCGCGTTTCCCACAGCCGTCAGGGCGGGTCGGGCCTTCGCCGGCGGGGTCGCCTACTCGGCCGCCGAGGGAGCCGACGTCGAGCTCTGCTACGCCGCGGACGGCAAGGGAACCCTGGCCGTCGTCCATCGCGCAGGCGGCCGCACCATCACCGTCGTGGGGCTCGGCGACGCGTTCACGAACGCCCGGCTGGGCGACGAAGGCAACGCTGCCCTCGGCATCGGGCTGCTGGGGGCCAGCGCCGACCTGACCTGGGTCGTGGCGCAACCAGCTCTGGTGGGAGGTCAGCCGGGTTCTACCCGTGTGCGAGACCTGCTTCCCCGGTGGATCGGGCTCGCCCTGCTGCAGCTCGGTGTCGTGGTGGCGCTGCTCGCGCTGTGGAAGGGGCGGCGGTTCGGCCCGGTCGTGGTCGAACGGCTTCCTGTGGTCGTGCGGGCCGCCGAGGCCACCGAAGGTCGGGCCCGGCTCTACCGTCGGGCACGGGCGCGCGACCGCGCAGCCGAGACCTTGCGCGCGCGCACCCGTCTCCGGCTCACCTCGGCGCTCGGCGTACCCGGCGCCGCTGGCCGAGGCCCGTCGAGTCCCGACGCTTTGGTCGCGGTGGTGGCCGCCCGTAGCGGCTTGCCCCACACCGACGTCTCCGCGCTGCTCTTCGGTGCGACTCCCCCTGACGACCCGGCGCTCGTCCGGCTGGTCAACGATCTGGACACCCTCGAGAGGACGGTTCGCCGCACATGACCAACTACCCCGAGAGCCCGTACGGGCAGGCACCCACTGAGCCGGCGGCCGCGGAGCCGGCGGCCGAGCTGCCGGGCGAGGCGGCGCGACGAGCGCTCCTGGCCCTGCGCACCGAGGTGGCGAAGGCCGTCGTCGGGCAGGAGGCCGCCGTGACGGGGCTGGTGATCGCCCTGCTCGCTCGGGGGCACGTCCTGCTCGAAGGTGTCCCGGGAACGGCGAAGACGTTGCTGGTGCGCGCGCTGGCCGCGTCGCTGGCCCTGGACACCAAGCGGCTGCAGTTCACGCCGGACCTCATGCCCGGCGACGTCACCGGGTCCCTGGTCTACGACGCCCGCACCGCGGAGTTCTCGTTCCGGGCCGGCCCGGTCTTCACGAACCTCCTGCTCGCCGACGAGATCAACCGGACGCCACCGAAGACCCAGGCTGCCCTCCTCGAGGCGATGGAGGAGCACCAGGTCTCGGTCGACGGGACGCCGCGGCCACTGCCCGACCCGTTCATCGTGTGCGCGACCCAGAACCCGATCGAGTACGAGGGCACCTACCCGCTGCCCGAGGCCCAGCTCGACCGGTTCCTGCTCAAGCTCTCCATCCCGCTTCCGCCTCGGGCCGACGAGGTGTCGGTGCTGCAGCGGCACACCGACGGCTTCGACCCGCGCAACCTTGCGGCGGCCGGCATCACCGCTGTCGCCGGGGCGGCCGACCTCGCCGCCGGGCGAGCAGCGGTGCGGACGGTCGCGGTCGCCCCGGAGGTCCTCGGCTACGTCGTGGACCTGTGCCGGGCGACCCGGGAGTCGCCGTCGCTGCGGCTTGGCGTGTCCCCGCGCGGCGCGACCGGCCTGCTCGCCTCGGCCCGGGCCTGGGCGTGGCTCTCGGGACGCGCGTACGTCACGCCGGACGACGTGAAAGCGTTGGCCCGCCCCGCTTTGCGGCACCGGGTGCAGCTGCGCGCGGAAGCCGAGCTCGAGGGCGTGACGGCTGACGGGGTCCTCGACGGAGTGCTCGCCAGCGTGCCGGTCCCCCGGTAGCCGCCCGTGTTCCTCACCGGTCGCCTCGCCGTCCTCGCCCTGCTGGGTGTGGGCGCGGTGATCGCTGTCGAGGTGGCCACCAGCTCCGGCTGGGGCTTCCTGGTCGACGTCGCCCTGCTAGCCGCAGTGGTGCTGGACGTGCTGCTCGCCGGATCGGTGCGCTCGCTGACGTTCAGCCGAATCGGAGACACGAACGTGCGACTCGGCGAGCCGGCGTCAGTGACCCTCACCCTCACCAACCCGTCCGCGCGCGTGGTGCGTGGACGGCTCCGCGACGCCTGGCCGCCCTCCGCCGGAGCGGTGTCGTCCAGGCACCCGATCGAGGTCGGACCGCACGAGCGGCGTCGGGTCACCACCGCCCTTCGACCGACCCGGCGCGGCGATCGCCGAGCTGAGCGCGTCACCGTGCGTTCGACCGGACCGCTCGGCCTGGCCGGGCGCCAGGGGTCGCACGCCGTGCCGTGGACCGTGCGGGTGCTGCCGCCGTTCACCTCGCGCAAGCACCTGCCGAGCAAGCTCGCCCAGTTGCGCGACCTAGACGGCCGGACCCAGGTGATGGTCCGCGGGCAGGGAACCGAGTTCGACTCGCTGCGCGAGTACGTCCCGGGCGACGACGTACGTTCGATCGACTGGCGGGCCAGCGCCCGCGTGCGCGACGTCGTCGTGCGGACGTGGCGGCCCGAGCGCGACCGACGGGTCCTGCTCGTCGTCGACACGGGTCGGTCGGCCGCCGGCCGGGTCGGCGACGCACCTCGGCTGGATGCAGCGCTCGACGCGGCCTTGCTGCTCGCCGCGCTCGCGACCCGCGCGGGCGACCGGGTCGACCTCATCGCTCACGACCGGGTGCTCCGCGCATCCGTGCAGGGGCGTGCCATGTCCGAGCTGCTGCCGTCGATGGTGCAGGCGATGGCACCGCTCGAAGCCCAGCTGGTCGAGCCGGACTGGGACCGGCTGGCCGCGGAGATCTTGCGCCGGGCGCCACGCCGGTCGCTGGTCGTCCTGCTCTCGGCGCTCGACCCGTCGGCCGTCCAGTACGGACTGCTGCCGGTCGTGTCTCGCCTCACCGCGAAGCACGTCGTCCTGCTCGCTTCGGTGGCCGACCCTCGGCTCGCCGAGATGGGCGCGGCTCGCGGTGACGTGACGGCCGTCTACGAAGCAGCCGCGGCGGCCCGGGTGGCGCTCGACCGGGCGTCGGTGGCCGCGCGGCTGACCCGGGCCGGGGTGCTCGTCGTCGAAGGCGTGCCCGACGACCTGCCACCGCGCCTGGCTGATGCGTACCTCGCGCTCAAGGCCGCAGGCCGGCTATGAGCCTGAAGGCGGCCGGCCGGCTCTAACGCAGCGGCCTCGACGGGTACCCGGTGTCAAAGTGCTGGTAGTCGGCGGTGCTGTTGTCCTGCCAGGTCCAGCCCGCGCTGGTGAACGCCCGCCACGCCGGTCCGCCCTTGACGATGACCGCGCGACCAGCCGGCGTGCTCCGGGCCACGACGCGGTGGCTGCCGTAGTACGCGTCCGGCTGGAAGCACGCGCACCGCGGGTCGACCCAGGGGTTCTCGTAGGGGTTCAGGTCCACCGCCCGGCCGTTCGCGTGCGGTGACGCGGCCGACGGCGCGTTGGCCTGCCCGCTGCGGCGGCAGTTGAACGCCGAGGTGTTGTCGGCCGCCATGCTCGCGTTGTCGTCGCCGCCGAACTGCTCCACCGGCACGATGCTGTGCACCGGG
>Ga0302299_10002694_pt1 | contig 10801 bp, 10 predicted proteins | sample III_Fen_N3_4_FD_198795 | JGI IMG/M metagenome (GOLD analysis project Ga0302299, IMG submission 198795) | Peat permafrost microbial communities from Stordalen Mire near Abisko, Sweden - III_Fen_N3_4 | ecosystem: Environmental > Terrestrial > Soil > Wetlands > Permafrost | place: Sweden: Abisko...
GTACGTGACGAACAAGAGCAGCACGCTGTTCGACACGGTCGCCGTCTACCTGGCGTTCTCCCACGACCTCGTGACGGTCGAACGGCTGGGCGTCCGTGTCACCGACGACGGCGCGACGACGCCGGACCCGGCGGCCACCGCGCAGGACTGGGCGACGTCCTGGAAGGACCTCGGCGCGTTCGCCGAGCTGCTGGCCGCCCGCCTCGCCGGGCCGGCGCCCGCGCGCTGAGGTCCTCGCTCAGGCCCCGCCACTCCCGGCCGCCTCGGGCAAGGTGAAGCAGAACGTCGATCCCCGTCCGCTGCCCTCGGACTCGACCCAGAGGCGGCCGCCGTGCGTCTCGACGATGCGCCGCGCGAGCGCCAGCCCGAGCCCGGTGCCCTCCGCGCGCGGGTCGAGGCGGCAGAACGGCTCGAAGACCTGCGCCTGGTGGGCGGGCGCGATGCCGATCCCGTTGTCGCGGACGAACAGCACCAGCAGCGCGTCCTCGCGCCCGCGGCTGCCGATCCACACGCGCGGCTCCGCCTGTGCGCCCATGAACTTGGCGGCGTTGTCGAGCAGGTTCTGCAGCAAATCGACCAGCTGCTGCGCGTCGCCGTGCACGCTCGGCAGCGGGCCTTCCACCTCCACGCGCACACCGCGCGCGCCGAGCCGGCCCTCGACCAGGCCCCGCGCCTCGCGCACGACCTCGAGCAGCGGCACGTCCTCGTGCGCGCGGGCGATGCGGCCGGTGCGCGACAGCTCGAGCAGGTCGTCGAGCAGGCGGCCCATGCGCTCGGTGGCCGCGTGGATGCGGCCGACGTCGGCCTCGAGACGCGTCAGGTCGCCCTCGCGCGCGTCGGCGGCCACGTAGCCCAGGAAGCCGCGGATCGTCACCAGCGGGCTCTTGAGGTCGTGCGAGACCACGTAGGTGAAGCGCTCGAGCTCTGCCGTGCGCGCCTCGAGCTGCCGGTTCGCCTCCGCCAGCCGCGCCCCGCGCGCACGGGCCTCGGCGATGTCGCCCACCACGTCGGCCACCAGCAGCCGGGCGGCCACGCCCGTCACCAGCAGGATGACCGCGGTGTCGGCGACCGCCAACCAGCCGACCCGGCCCGAGTAGGGCGCAGGCAGCACGCCCGCGGTCTCGAGCCGGACCAGCACGATCACGGCGCCCGTGCACAAGGCCGTGGCCGCGACCAGCAGGCGAACGTCGAGCAACAGGGCGGCCACCAGGATCACGACGGGATACAGCAGCGCGGCGTGGTCGTGGACACCGCGGCCGACCACCTGCAGCGAGAAGATCGCGGCGATCATGCCGCCGACGGTCAGCAGGGAGACCACGGACGTGCGGCCGCGGCGCAGCAGCCAGGCCGCGAGCAGGCACAGCGCGCAGAACGCCGCCAGCACCACGGATGCCGCGGGGCGCCCGGCGATGCCGTTCGAGACCGCCCCGAGCGACGCGCCCACCAGCGCCGCGCGCAGCGAGAGGCGCAGGTTGCGCCGGACGCGCGAGCGCTCCTCCTCGCCCGACGGCGGGGGCTCGAGCACGCGCCGCAGCGGGATCGGTCCAGTCGGGCGCATAAGCCGCGCAGCATACTCCATCGCGCCCCGCGGTTGAGCGACCGGCGGCCGGCGGTTAGACTCCGCTCACGGAGGTGGGACGTGAGCCTCACGCCCGAGCGACCGGCCGCCGTCGTCAACGCCGCCGCGCCGATCCGCATCTGCGACAACGGCTGCTGGAGCGACACCTGGTTCGCCGGCCACGGACAGGTCTTCAACGTGGCCGTCTACCCGTTCGCCGAGGTGCAGGTGGCGATCTACCGCGAGGGCGGCGGACCGCGCCTCGTGCTGCACCCGGAGAACTTCGGCGACCGCTACGAGGTGAGCCGCGAGGCCCCGCCCTGGGGGAGGCACCCGCTGCTCGAGGCGGCGATCGCCTACATGCGGGTGCCGCGCGAGCTGCGGCTCGAGGTCACGATCCACTCCGAGGCACCCGCAGGCGCCGGCACGGGCACGTCGGCGGCGGTCACGGTGGCCCTGGTCGGGGCGCTCGACGCGCTGACGCCGGGCCGGCTGACGCCGCACGAGATCGCGGCGGCGGCGCAGAAGGTCGAGACCGAGATGCTGCACCGCCAGTGCGGGATCCAGGACCAGCTCGCTTCCGCCTACGGCGGCATCAACTACATCGAGATGTTCGTCTACCCTCACGCGTCGGTGTCGCCGGTGCAGGTGCCGCACGCGGTCTGGTGGGAGCTCGAGCGGCGGCTGGCGCTCGTCTACCTCGGCAAGTCCCACGACTCCTCGGCGATCCACGAGACCGTGATCCGTTCGCTCGAGGACGCCGGCCCCGACTCGCCCGCGATCGTCGAGCTGCGCAAGACCGCCCCGCGGGCGCGGGACGCCCTGTTCGCCGCCGACTTCCCGGCACTCGGCCGCTCGATGACCGACAGCACCGAGGCGCAGCGGCGGCTCCACGCCGACCTGGTGGGCAGCGAGGCGCGGCGCGTGATCGAGATCGCGCGCGCCCACGGTGCGCTCGGCTGGAAGGTGAACGGCGCCGGCGGCGAAGGCGGCTCGATCACGCTGCTGTGCGGCGAGAGCTCGGCCGCCAAGCGCGCGCTGCTGCGCGAGATCGAGCAGGCGGACGCGTCGTTCCGCCACGTGCCCACGTACCTGAGCCGCCACGGGCTGCGCGTGTGGCGGCAGGAGCTCGGCTAGCCGCGGCGGGCGGCACGTCGGCGCGCCCCGGCCGCGGCGGAGGCCTCGCGCCGGCTCACGGTGAGCGAGGCGGCGACGCCCGCGGCCAGGATCAGGAACACCACGCCGAGCGTGTAGAGGTTGAAGCTCGGGCCGAGCAACCGCCTCCGGTCGCGCCGGCCCGCCGACCCGGGCCATGATGGGACGTGCGGATCGTCGCCCTCGGCGCGAGCAACCTGACGCGCGGCCTGCAGGCGGTGGTCTCGAGCGCCCGCCGCCGCTGGGGCCCCGACGTCGAGATCCACGCCGCTCTCGGCCACGGCCGCTCGTACGGTGCCGAGAGCCGTTTCGTCGCGCGCACGCTGCCCGGGATCCTTCAGTGCGGCCTGTGGCGGGCGCTCGAGCAGGGGCCGGAGGCACCGACGCGCGCGGTGCTGACCGACGTCGGCAACGACGTGCTCTACGGCCACCCGCCCGCGCGAATCCTCGACTGGGTCGAGCAGTGCGTCGACCGGCTGCGCGCGCGAGCCGAGGACGTGGCGGTCACCGACCTGCCCACGTTCAACATCGGCCGGCTCTCCAGCGCGAAGTTCCTGCTGTTGCGGAGCGCCTTCGTGCCGTCCTGCCGCCTGTCGCTCGGGCAGGTCGCCGACACGGCCGAGCGCGTCTCCGACGGCCTGTGCGCGCTCGCTGCGCGGCGGGACCTGCGCCTCGTGCGCCTGCGCCCCGAGTGGTACGGCTTCGATCCGATCCACATCCGCCCCGGGCTCTGGCGGACGGCCTGGGCGCAGATCGTCTGCGGGCCCGACGAGCAGGCGGCGGCCGCGTCGGCCGGCGAGGGCATCGCGGATGGCGTGATGACGGGCGCGGAGACCCTGCGCCTGTACCTGATGCTGCCCGAGCGGCAGCGGCTGTTCGGAGTCGAGCAGCGGACGCCCCAGCCCGGACGGCGGCTGCACGGCGGCGGCCGGCTGAAGCTCTTCTGAGCCAAGCGACTCATTGCGCAGGTGCCGGCGGCGCCGGCAGAGTGCGGCGATGACCAGCCAGCCCGCCGCCGTCTCGGCGTTCCTCGAGGGCCGTCGCCTCGCCGTCACGGGCGTCGCGCGCGACGGCAAGCTGCCGGCGAACGCCATCTTCCGGCGCCTGAAGCAGTGCGGCTACGAAGTCCTGCCGGTCAACCCGAACGCGACGCAGGTCGAGGGCGCGGCGTGCTACCCGGACGTGCGCTCCCTGCCCGGCGAGATCCACGGCGTCGTGATCGCCTCGCCCGCGGCCTCCGCGGTGGAGATCGTGCGGCAGTGCGGCGAGCGCGGGATCCGCCAGCTGTGGTTCCACCGCTCGCTCGGCGAGGGCAGCGTGTCGCCCGAGGCCGTGCGCGCGTGCGAGAGCCTCGGCATCGCCCCGATCGTGGGCGGCTGCCCGCTGATGTTCTGTGGCGGCGTCGACGTCTTCCACCGCTGCCTGCGCTGGTGGCTTCAGCGCAGCGGCCGCGTGCCGCGCTGAGCTAGGCGCCCGAGGGCTCGCGGCGGTACTTCAGCCAGGCCCCGACGATCCCGGGCTCGCGCCCCGCCTGCTCGCCCACCGGCCGCAGCTTGACCGGGTGCGTGCCGACGAAGCCGGCGTGCTCGTAGCGGGCGGCGAGGTGCCGAGCCGGCGTGCTGAACGGCCCCTGCGGGGTGGCCGGCCCAGGCGCGGAGGGACGATCCGGCACACCGACGACGTTGCCGGAGAGCCAGGGCTCGCCGAAGAAGAGCGGCTCGAGGCCGTCGTCGGCCGCGTACAGCAGCGGTCCCACGAACAACAGGCCCTCGGTCGGCTCGGCGATCTCCGCGGGCGCAAGCCGGCGGCGCTCACGCGTCTCGACGAGCACGCGGTGCTCGAACGCGACCTGCACGCGGTCGCCCGCGCGCGGCGGACGGCTCAGCGCCAAGTAGGCCCCGCCGTCCGACGCCGGCTCCGCGACGTCGTTGAGCGTGACGCGGACGGACTGTGCCCACGAGGGCCGCCGGAAGGCGAGCGCTGCCTGGCCCGAGGCCTCGCGCACCTCGACGACCGCCAGGCTGCGCAGCGCGGAGAGCGGCCGCTGGCGCAGCGCGAGCGAGAGGCCGGCGCCCTGCCAGTTGGCGTCGACGTAGAGGTCGACGCGGGCCGTGCCGGCGTCCTCGCGCACCACCGAGCGCAGCACGTCGGCGAACGCCCGGTAGCCGTGCATGGTGCAGCACCACCACGCCCGGTCCACGTTCTCGGTCGGCTTCGTGCCGTCCTTGAAGAACGTGCGCGAGCCGAAGTCGCCGGTGGTGAACTGGTTGAAGTAGAGGTGGTTGAGCAGGCAGCGCTCGGCGCGGTCGAGGTAGTCGACTCGTCCGGTCACGCGGTACAGGCCGAGGCTCAGCCTCAGGAAGTCGGCGATGCCGCAGCCCTCGTCGCGCGGGCCGTCGCCGCTCGCCGCGACCAGCGGCTTGCGCTGCTCCGCGGTGACCGACGGGTCCTGCCAGCCGAAGTACTCGAGGACGCCGCCCATCCAGCACAGGTCCGGCGAGGCGACGAGCTCGGCGTAGAGCCGCTCGACACGGGCCAGGACCTCCGCGTCCTTCGTGTGCGTCGCGAGGTCGAGCAGCCCCCGCAGCGTCGTCACGTAGCCGTGGGCGTGCTGGATGCCGCGCGGGCCGAGCGACGGCGCGATCTGGCGCGCCGCCTCGAGGTAGCGCGCGTCGCCGGTGACGCGCGCGAGGCCGACGAGGGGCTCGACGAGCTGCGTGAAGCAGACGATGCCGAACGCGCCCTGGCCCTCGACGCGCTTCGCGACCGCGGGGTCGGCCGCCTGGGCGCGGATGCCGACCAGGAAGTCGGCGAGCCTCCGGGCGGCCTGCAGGACGGCCGGGTCGCCGCTCGCCGCGTGGTACTGCAGCAGGCCCACGAGCAGGCGGCCGTTGCCCCACAGCAGCGCCATGTGCGGCAGCGCGATCTCCGCCGCCTCGTAGCGCAGGGCCGGGTCGCCGAAGCGGCCGTCGGGCCGCTGGTAACGCAGGATGTCGGCGACGAGCGACCGCAGGTCCGGCCCGCCTGCCACCGGCAGGATCGAGAGCGCTTCGAGGTAGCGACCGGACAGGTCGCCGCTGAACTCCCAGAAGCGGCGGCGCTGGTCGAGCGCGACGTCGGCGACGACGAAGTCGCGTGTGTACTCCGGCCGGCCGCCGTGCGTCAGCCGCTCGGCCGTGAGCCGGATCCGCTCGGCCAGCTCGCCGCGCGCGCTCGCGCCGCCGAGCGCGGGGCCCCCTGCCGCCGTCGCCTCGGGCACGCCGGCGGCCGCGGCTGCGGTCGCCCGCCCCGACGCCCCGACGAGCGCGGCGCCGGTCCCGACCAGGCCGAGGGCGAACTCTCGTCGTGTCGTCATGGTGCTCTCCTCCGGGCCGGCGAGGCCGGCGCCCCGGCTCCACGATGCTACCTCTCGGCGCGCACGAACGGCGAGCCGGCGTCGCTGCCACCTCGCGTTTGCAGTACGCTAGCGCGCGTGCGTGTCGTCGGTCGCAGCGTCCCTCGCCAGGAGGGCCTCGACAAGGCCCGCGGCGCCGCGCGCTACGTGGACGATTTGCGCTTCCCCGGGATGCTCCACGCGCGCACCATCCGCACCACGATCCCGCGCGGCGAACTGCTCGGCGTTCGCCTCGGTTTCGACCCGAACGGCTTCACGATCGTCGACCATCGCGACGTCCCGGGCCGCAACGTCGTCGCCCTGATCCAGGAGGACCAGCCGTTCCTCGTCGAGCGCGAGGTGCGCCACGCGGAGGAGGCGGTCCTGCTCCTCGCCCACGAGGACAAGGAGACGCTGGCCACGGCGAGGGTCGATCTCGAGTACCGCCGCGAGGAGCCCGTCCTCGACCCCGAGCGCTCGAGCCACGCGTTCAAGCAGATCGCGATCGGCAAGGGCGATCTCGGCCGCGGCTTCGCGCAGGCCGATCTCGTGGTCGAGGGCGAGTACCGGACCGGACGCCAGGAGCACGTCGCGATCGAGCCCCAGGGCGTGATCGCGGTCCCGTCGGCGGACGGCATGACCGTGATCGGCTCGCTGCAGTGCCCCTTCTACGTGCAGAAGGCGCTCGCCGTGCTGCTGGGACTGCCCCCGCAGAGCGTGCGGGTCGTCCAGGCGGAGACGGGCGGCGGCTTCGGTGGCAAGGAGGACTACCCCTCGATCGTGGCCGGCCACGCCGCGCTGCTGGCCCGCAAGGCGGGACGGCCGGTGAAGCTCGTCTACGACCGGCTCGAGGAGATGGCCGCCACCACGAAGCGCCACCCCTCGATCGTGCGCCACCGCACGGGCGTCGCGCGCGACGGGCGACTGACCGCGCTGGAGATCGAGGTGCTGTTCGACGGCGGGGCCTACTGCACGCTGAGCCCGGTCGTGCTCTCGCGCGGCTGCCTCCACGCGACGGGCCCCTACAGCTGCGACAACGTTAGCGTCCGCGGCCGCGTCGTGAGGACGAACACCCCGCCCTGCGGGGCGTTCCGCGGCTTCGGCGCGCCGCAGACCGTGTTCGCGGCCGAGGTCCAGATGGAGCGGGTGGCCGAGGCGCTCGGGATGGACCCCGTGCGACTGCGCGAGAGGAACGCGCTGCGGCCGGGAGACACGACCGCCACCGGCCAGCGACTGGGCGAAGACGCGAGCGCGCTGGCGGTGCTGCGCGAGGCGGTGAAGCGCTCCGGCTACCACCACAAGCGCCGGGCCTGGCGCGGCACGGGCCGCGGCATCGGCCTCGCTCTCTTCCACCACGGCGCGGGCTTCACCGGCTCCGGCGAGGTGATGCTGGCCTCGCGCGCGGCGCTCGAGTTGACGCCGCGCGGCGCCCGCGTGCTCGTGGCCAGCACCGAGATGGGCCAGGGCGCGCGCACGACGCTGGCGCAGATCGTGGCCGAGGCGCTCGGCGTGCCGCTGGGGCGAATCGAGGTAGCAGAGCCCGACACGGCGCGCGTCCCCGACAGCGGCCCCACGGTCGCCTCGCGCACCTGCATGGTGGTGGGCCGCCTGCTCGAGGCCTGCGCGCTCGAGATGAAGGCCCGGCTCGGCGGCCTCTCCCCCGCCGCGTACCTGAAGCGGCACGGGCCGCTCACGATCACGCGGCAGTACGAGCCGCCGCCGCGGGGCGCCTGGGACGACTCGACCTACAGAGGCGACGCCTACGGCACCTTCGGCTGGGGCTGCACCGTGGCCGAGGTGGAGCTCGACCCGGTCAGCTACGAGCTGCGGCCGACGCGCGTCACGGCGGTGGCCGAGATCGGCCGCGCCGTGAACCCGCTGATGGCGGCCGGGCAGGTCGAGGGCGGGACGGCACAGGGCCTCGGCTTCGCCCTCCTCGAAGAGGTGGTGATGCGCGACGGGCGCATGGCGAACGCCCAGCTCACGAACTACCTCGTCCCCACGACGCTCGACACGCCGCCGATCGACGTGACGATCCTGGAGAGCCCGTACCGGCGCGGGCCGTTCGGGGCGAAGGGCATCGGCGAGATGCCGATGAGCGGGCCGGGGCCCGCAGTGGCGAACGCCGCGCGCAGCCTCGGCCTCGACGTGCGCTGCCTGCCGATCACCCCGGAAAGGGTCCTGGAATGCGCTTCGTCCTCAACGGAAAGCGTGCCGACGTCGACGCGCCGCCGCTGAAGCGGCTGCTCGACGTGTTGCGCGAGGATTGCGGCCTCACCGGCACCAAGGAGGGCTGCGGTGAGGGCGAGTGCGGGGCCTGCACCGTGCTCGTCGACGGCGTGCCGGTGAACGCGTGCCTGGTGCCGTTCGCCCACGCGCGTGGGCGCCGCGTCACGACGATCGAGGGGGTCCGCGGCCGGGCCGCGGCGGCGTTCGCCCGCGAGGGCGGCACGCAGTGCGGCATCTGCACGCCCGGCGTCGTGATGGCGGCGGCCACGCTCGGACCACGGCCCACGGCCGCGCGCGTCCGCGCCGCGCTCGCCGGGAACCTGTGCCGCTGCACGGGCTACGCGGGGATCGTGCGCGCGCTCGCGGGCCGGCGCGCGGCGCCGCGTCCGCGGGTGCTCGCGGCGAGCCGCGCGGCGAAGACGACCCGGGGCTGAGCGATGGCGACGCCCCTCTCCCGGCTCGCGCTGCGGCAGCCGCGGTCGCTCGCCCAGGCGCTGCGCTGGCTGCGCGACGACGGCCCGCTCGTGCCGCTGGCCGGCTGCACCGACCTCTACGTCGGCGTCCACTTCGGCGCGGCTCCGGGTCCGTGCTTTCTCGACCTCGCGGACCTCGCGCCGCTGCGCGGGATCCGCTTGCGCGGCGACACGCTGTCGATCGGCGCGCTCACGACGCACGCGGAGCTCTTCGGCTCGCCGCTCGTGCGGCGCCGCCTGCCGATGCTCGCCGCGGCTGCGCGCGAGGTCGGCAGCCCGCAGATCCAGAACCGCGGCACGCTCGGCGGCAACGTGGCGAACGCCTCTCCGGCCGGCGACACCCTGCCGGTGCTCGCCGTGGCCGAGGCCGAAGTCGTGCTGCGCAGCGCGGATGGCGAGCGGCGCGTCCCATTCACCTCGTTCTACACGGGCTACCGGCAGACGGTGATGCGCCGCGACGAGCTGATCGTGCGCTTCGAGATCCCGCCCGTCCGGGGCCGTCAGTGGTTCCGCAAGATCGGCACGCGCGCGGCCCAGGCCATCTCGAAGGTCGTGATCGCAGCCGTGCGCGCGCCCGCCCCCCGCGTCGCGCTCGGCAGCGTGGCACCGACCGTCGTGCGCCTGCCGCGGACGGAGACGCTGCTCGCGAGCGGCGGCACGCTCGCCGAGGCGCAGGCGCTGCTGCAGGACGAGATTGCGCCGATCGACGACATCCGCTCCACGGCCGCGTACCGCCGCCGGGTCGCGGCCAACCTGCTCGCCCAGTTCTGGGCCGAAACCGGGCGCCCGGTGCGAGCGCGCTGATCCGCGCGGCTCTCCTATTCGGTCGCCGCGAGGCGCAGCGGCACGGCCTCGGCGATCTTCGCGAACACCCGGTCCTCCGTCAGCAGCACGGCGTCGACGTCGAGCGCGCACTGCGCCACGTGGGCGTCCGGTGTCGACACGGAGAGCCCGCGCGCCCGGAGTGCCGCGCGCAGTCGTCCCACGCGAAACCAGTGGTCCAGGCCCAGGCCGAGCGGGGCCAGGTCCGCGAGCATGTCCTGCAGCTCCGCGCGCTCGGACGCGTCGAGTCGGCCGCTCAGCAGTTCCGCCACCACGACGATCGGGAGCTGCACTCGCCCCTCCTCGAGCGCCTCGGCGATCAGCGGCGAGCCGCCGCCCGCCAGCCACGCGATCCAGCTCGAGGTGTCAACCACGAGCGCGCTCACGCGAGGCCTCCAGGTCGATCTCGAGGTGCAGCCGCCCCCGCAGCCGCGCGGCCTTGCGCGCCGCCGCGGTGCGCTTGACCAGGGTCAGCCCGGCCACCAGCGTCTCGGTGATACTCGTGCCCGTGACCTTGCGCGCTTCCTGCAGCAGATCGATCGGCAGGTTGGCTGTCACCCTTCGGGTCTCGTTCATATCACGATACTGATCTTCATATGAACGACAGTCAAGCGCGCACAGGCGAGCGATCCGCGCGCGTCGATCATCGCGCGCGAGGACTAACGGGGCTTGCGCGAGGCCGAGGGCGCGCGACGGCGCTCAGGGGCGGCCACGGGCGGCGCGGCCACCGCCTCGCGCAGCCGCCGGAACAGGTCGTCGACCATCGCGCCGACGTCCGCCGGCTCCTGGTCGAACCAGACGTTGAACGCCGTGTCCATCATCGCCCGCGCGACGAACGCGAGCAGCGCGGGGGTCGGGTCGCGGCGCGGGTCGGCCTTCGTGCGGGCGGCGAGCAGCTTCGCGAGCCGCTCCTCCATGCGCGCGGTGCGCGCCAGCATCGCGCGGCGCAGCGTCGGACTCTCGCGCACGAGACGGATGATCGCGTGTCCCTGCGCGCGATCCTTCACCCGCTCGACCACCACTGGCCGGAGCGCGCGCTCGATCGCGACGAGCGGTGGCTCGCCGGCCGGGCGCGCCCGGACGGCGGCGAGGAACTCCTCGGCGAGCGCGTCCGAGGTGCCGACCGCCACGTCCTCCTTGGTGGCGTAGTAGCGGAAGAAGCTGCGCCGGGAGATGCCGGCCCGCTCGGCG
>Ga0302299_10002695_pt1 | contig 10795 bp, 9 predicted proteins | sample III_Fen_N3_4_FD_198795 | JGI IMG/M metagenome (GOLD analysis project Ga0302299, IMG submission 198795) | Peat permafrost microbial communities from Stordalen Mire near Abisko, Sweden - III_Fen_N3_4 | ecosystem: Environmental > Terrestrial > Soil > Wetlands > Permafrost | place: Sweden: Abisko...
GCAGGTCGAGGTCGAGGTGCACCGCGGTGGCGAACCCCTCCTCCCACCCCTGCCGGACCAGGTACTCGTTGGCGGCGCGCAGGAAGTCGCCCGAGGGGATGGCGCCGAGCAGCCCTCCCAGCGCCCCGGACAGCAGCAGCGACCGGGTGCCCGCCCGGGTGCCCTTGCCGCTGACGTCGACGAGCACGATCTCGAGCCGGTGCCCCGACGGGCTCAGGTGGGCCACCACGAAGTCGCCCGAGAACCGGTCGCCGTGCGCCGAGCGGATGCACGACCAGGCCCGCCAGCCGGCCGGGAGCTCCGGGACCCGCCCGACCAGGGCGATCCGGTCGCGCAGCTCGGCGAACATCCGGTCGGCGCCGAAGCCGCGCGTGCCCACCAAGGCACGGGACTGCGCCACGAAGTACATCAACACCATGACCGCCGCGAAGGCGAGCACCACGAGGGTCGCGCGCGGCACCGTGAGCTTCGAGCCCGGCATCCAGACGAAGAGGAAGCCCAGGGTCAGCAGGTACACGACGACCAGCCCGCGGCCGGAGAGCACGACGCCCGCAGCGACGACGACCGGGAAGAGCAGGGCGCTCGGCACCTGCGTCGGCCACAGGTTCACGGCGGTGCCCACCATGACGACCGCGACGACGAAGACCACCGTGTAGTAGCGGTCGGCGTTGCGGTCACTGCCCGGACCGAGGCGCCGGGCGAGCACCCGCGGGAGGGCGATGCCGCTCTGGGTCCCCGGGCGCTGCAGCACCTCGTTCGGCATGCGCACCCCCTCCGGGTCGGTCTGTGGACGCGCGCACACACTAGTGGTCACATCGCGCCCCTGCCAGACGACAGGAGGTCAGGCCGGCAGCGACGGCAGGGTGCCGTCGGACTCGTAGGCCGACACCATGTCGATGCGCCGGACGTGCCGCGGGTCGCCGCTGAACGGGGTGCTCAGGAAGAGGTCGACCATCGAGCGGGCCTGCTCGACGGACGTCATCCGGGCGCCGATCGAGATGACCTGGGCGTCGTTGTGCTCACGAGCGAGCCGGGCCAGCTCGTCGTCGTAGCAGAGCGCGGCACGGATGCCGGCCACCTTGTTGGCAGCCATCTGCTCGCCGTTGCCCGACCCGCCGAGGACCACTCCCAACGACCCGGGGTCGGCCGCCACGGCAACAGCCGCCCGCAGCACGTACACCGGGTAGTCGTCGACGGCGTCGTAGTCGTGCGGCCCGTGGTTGGTGACCTCGTGGCCCTTGCCCTCGAGGAAACCGACGAGGTCGTTGAGCAGCTCGTAGGCGGCGTGGTCGCCGCCCACATGCACGCGCACCTCAGCCCTCCGTGTCGAAGATGGGCCCCACGGTGCGCGAGCGCTTGAGCTCGAAGAAGCCGTCGGTGCCCGCGACCAGGACGCACCCGTCCCACAGGCGGCCGGCGGCATCGCCCTTGGGGGCGGGGGTGACGACCGGACCGAAGAACGCGACGCCGTTGACGGCCACGACGGGCGTGCCGACATCGTCGCCGACCAGGTCGATGGCGCGCTGGTGGCTGGCCCGCAGGACGTCGTCGTGCTCGTCGCTCGTGGCGGCCTGCGCCAGCTCGGCCGGCAGCTCGAGCTCCTCGAGCGCTCCGGCGATCGCCTCGGGGTAGTCGAGCTGCTGGTGGTGGATGCGCTCGCCGAGGGCGTCGTACAGCGGCTTGACGATCTCCTCGCCGTACTTCTCCCGCGCGGCGATGACGACCCGCACGGGGCCCCAGCCGCGGTCGAGCATCTCGCGATAGCCCTCGGGCAGGTCACGGCCCTCGTTGAGGACGGACAGGCTCATCACCGACCAGGTGACGTCGACGGGGCGGACCTTCTCGACCTCCATCATCCAGCGGGAGGTCATCCAGGCCCACGGGCACAGGGGGTCGAACCAGAACTCTGCGGCGTTGCGCTCGGACATGGCCGACATCCTGCCATCCGTGCGGGCGAGTTCGGAGCCACCGGGTCGCGTGACAGGATGGCCCGATGCCCGTAGCGACGCCCGAACGGCGTCGCACCCGGATCAGCCCCGCAAGGAGACCCCGTGCCCGGCACGAACCTCACCCGTGAGGAGGCCGCCGCCCGCGCGGCGCTCGTCACCGTCGACCGCCACGACGTCGAGCTCGACGTCTCGAGCGGCCCCGAGACCTTCTCGACCCGCAGCACCATCCACTTCAGCTGCTCGCAGCCGGGAGCCGAGACCTTCCTCGACTTCGTCGGCGGCACCGTGCAGGCGATCACGCTCAACGGCACCGACCTCGACCCGGCCCAGGCCTACGCCGACAGCAGGGTGCGCCTGCCCGAGCTGGTTGCCGAGAACGTCGTGGTCGTCGCCGCGACCGGGCGCTACACGAACACCGGAGAGGGCCTGCACCGCTTCGTCGACCCGGTCGACGACGAGGTCTACCTCTACAGCCAGTTCGAGGTGCCCGACAGCCGGCGGATGTTCCCGGTGTTCGAGCAGCCCGACCTCAAGGCGCGCTTCACGTTCACGGTCACCGCGCCCGAACACTGGCAGGTCGTCTCCAACTCCCCCACGCCGCAGCCCGAGCCCGCCGGTGACGGCATCGCGACGTGGCACTTCGCGCCCACCGGGCCGATCTCGAGCTACATCACGGCGCTGGTCGCCGGGCCGTACGACGTGGCGCGCGACACGGTCACGAGCCGCCGCGGCGAGGTGCCCCTCGGCATCTTCTGTCGCCGGTCGCTCACGCCCTACCTTGATGCCGACAACCTCTTCGACCTCACCAAGCGCGGGTTCGCGTTCTTCGAGGAGGAGTTCGACTGCGCCTACCCGTTCGAGAAGTACGACCAGCTCTTCGCGCCGGAGTACAACATGGGCGCGATGGAGAACGCCGGCTGCGTGACGATCAACGAGATGTACGTCTTCCGCTCCAAGGTCACCGAGGCCCTCGTGGAGCGGCGTGCCCTGACCGTGCTGCACGAGCTGGCCCACATGTGGTTCGGCAACCTCGTGACGATGCGCTGGTGGAACGACCTGTGGCTCAACGAGTCCTTCGCCGAGTGGGCGTCCACGACCTGCCAGTCCGAGGCGACGCGCTGGACCGACGCGTGGACCACCTTCGGCACGCACGAGAAGGACTGGGCCTACCGCCAGGACCAGCTGAGCTCGACGCACCCCATCGTCGCCGAGATCGGCGACCTGCAGGACGTCGAGGTCAACTTCGACGGCATCACCTACGCCAAGGGCGCCTCGGTGCTCAAGCAGCTCGTCGCGTACGTCGGCCGGGAGCCGTTCCGGAACGGCCTGCGCGCCTACTTCGCCAAGCACGCGTGGGGCAACACCACGCTCGACGACCTGCTCCGTGAGCTCGAGTCCACCTCCGGGCGTGACCTGCGCCGGTGGTCCGAGCAGTGGCTCGAGACCGCCGGGGTCAGCACGCTGCGACCGGTGCTCGAGGTCGACGACCGCGGCCGGATCGCCGTCGCTACCATCGAGCAGACCTGCGCGCCCGGCTTCGAGACGCTGCGCCCGCACACGCTGGCCATCGGGCTGTACGCCGTGCGCGACGGCGCGCTGCACCGCACCGACCGCCTCGAGCTCGACGTCGACGGCGCACGCACGCAGGTTCCCGAGCTCGTCGGGCGCGAGCAGCCCGACCTCCTGCTCGTCAACGACGACGACCTCGCCTACGCCAAGATCCGGCTCGACGAGCGCTCGCTGGCCACCGCGCTGTCCCACCCGAGGGGGTTCACGAGCTCGCTGCCGCGGGCGCTCGTGCTCGCCTCGCTGTGGGACATGACCCGTGACGCCGAGATGGGCGCCCGGCACTTCGTCGACGTCGTGCTCAAGACCCTGCCCGGCGAGTCCGACTCCACCCTGCTGCGCACCCTGGTCGCACAGCTGCAGACCGCGGTGCACTCCTACAGCGCGCCCGAGCACCGGGCCGCGCTGCGCGCCTCGACCCGCGACCGGCTGTGGGAGCTGGCCCACTCCGCGGAGCCCGGCAGCGACGCACAGCTCCAGCTGGTCAGCGCCGCTGCCGCGATGACCACCGCCGGTGACGATCCCACGCTGCTGCGAGCCCTGCTCGACGGCACCGCGGTGCTCGACGGGCTCACCGTCGACTTCGAGATGCGCTGGACCCTGCTCACGGCCCTCGTCGCGGCCGGTGCTGCCGACGAGGCCGAGATCGACGCCGAGCAGGCTCGCGAGGCCACCGCGACGGCGCGCGAGCGGGCCGCGCGGGCCAAGGCCGCGCGGCCGACCGCCGAGGCGAAGGAGCAGGCCTGGGCCGCCGCGGTCGACGGCAGCGGGCTGCCCAACGCGGTCGTCGAGGCCACTGCGCTCGGCTTCACCCGCCCGGGCACCTCACCAGACCTGCTGCGTCCGTTCGTCGAGCGCTACCACGCCCTGCTCGACACGGTGCAGGAGCGCGGGTCGCACGCCCTCGTGGAGTCGCTCGTCTACGGCTTCTACCCGCTCCCCATCGCCGATGCCGCGCTGCGCGACCGCACCCAGGCCTGGCTCGACGCCAACCCGCAAGCCCCGGCGGCACTGCGCCGGATCGTCGTCGAGAGCCGCGACCCGGTGGTGCGCGCCCTGGCCGCCCAGGAGCGTGACGCCCGTGACTGAGGCTGTACCGAACGCTCCACAGCTCCCCCACCTCACCCTCAACGGCGTCAACCTGACCTGGGAGAGCACGACGGCATGGCTGAGCACGATCGGCGTGCAGATCCTCATCACCATTCTCCTGGCCGTCATCACGCTCTGGTTGTGCCGTCGGTTGATCAACCGGGTCGTGCTCACCATGACCTCGAAGTCCGCGCAGCGCCTCGCCGAGTCGGGGCGTGCCGGGCGGGTGCTGGCCACGGCCACCGGGCTGGCCGGCGAACGGCAGCGCCAGCGCGTCGAGACCATCGGCTCGCTGCTGCGCAGCATCGTCACCTTCGTCGTCGGGGCCCTCACGGTCGTCACGATCATGGCGCTGCTCGACATCCCGGTCGCTCCCCTGCTGACCTCGGCGGGTGTCGCCGGCGTCGCGCTCGGCTTCGGCGCCCAGAGCCTGGTCAAGGACTTCCTCGCCGGCATCTTCATGATCCTCGAGGACCAGTACGGCGTCGGCGACGTCATCGACACCGGTGAGGCCGTCGGCACCGTCGAGGAGGTCACCCTGCGCATCACCCGGCTGCGCGACGCGAACGGCGTCACCTGGTACGTCCGCAACGGCGAGATCGTCCGTATCGGCAACCGCTCCCAGGGCTACGCCACCGCCATCGTCGACATGCCGGTCTCGTACGCCGAGAACGTCGAGCGCGTGGTCGGCGTCATCCGCGAGACCGCCACCGCCATGGGCGAGGACCCCGACTGGGCCGACCGGTTCGTCGAGGACCCCAAGGTGCTCGGCGTGGAGTCGATCGTCGGGATGACGATGACGATCCGCACCATCGCCCAGTGCGTGCCGGGCGAGAACTTCGCCGTGCAGCGCGAGCTGCGTGAGCGGCTCAAGGCAGCGCTGGACGCCGCCGAGGTGCAGGCGCCACCGCTCGCCCCGTTCGGCGGAGCGGGCGGAGCCCCCGCATGAGCCTGTACGACGAGGTGGGAGGCGCCCCCACGTTCGAGGCCCTGGTGCACGCGTTCTACGCGGGCGTCGCGGCCGACCCGCCGCTGCGGGCGCTCTACCCGGACGCCGACCTCGCCCCCGCCGAGCGCCGGCTGCGGATGTTCCTCACCCAGTACTTCGGCGGCCCGACGACCTACAGCGAGGAGCGCGGCCATCCCCGGCTGCGGATGCGGCACGCGCCCTACCCGGTGACCCTCGACATGCGCGACCGGTGGATGCGGCACATGCTCGCCGCGGTCGACACCCTCGACCTGCCCGAGGCCGCGGCCGAGCAGATGCGCGACTACTTCCTGCGGGCCGCGCACATGCTGGTCAACACCGACGAGACGCACCCCGCACCCGGCTCGCCGCTGCGCCCCCTGCCCGAACCCTGACCTGCGCCCTGGGCACGTCGGCTGCCGGGCGGCACGATTTCGGCCAGCGGCACGGCATGCGGAAACATGGTGTCGGTGACCCTGCCACTCACCGACACCCTGACCGAGACCGCAGCCAGCACCACTGCCGACACCCTTACCGCCCCCGGCGAGGTCGTGCACGCCGCCGACTCCCCCGACGCCCCCTGGTGGCGTGACGCCGTCATCTACCAGGTCTACCCGCGCTCGTGGGCCGACGCCGACGGCGACGGCATGGGCGACCTGCCCGGCATCACCGCGCGGCTGCCGTACCTGCGCGACCTCGGGGTGGATGCCGTGTGGCTGAGCCCGTTCTACGTCTCGCCGATGCACGACGCCGGCTACGACGTGGCGAACTACCGCGACATCGACCCGCGGTTCGGCTCGCTCGACGACGCCGACGCGATGGTGGCCGAGGCCCACGAGCTGGGCCTGAAGGTGATCGTCGACCTGGTGCCGAACCACACGAGCAGCGAGCACGCGTGGTTCCGCGCCGCCCTGGCGGCCGGCCCGGGCAGCCCCGAGCGCGCGCGCTACGTCTTCCGCGACGGCCGCGGCCCGGACGGCGAGGAGCCGCCCAACAACTGGCCCTCGGTCTTCGGCGGTCGCGGCTGGACCCGGGTGACCGAGGCCGACGGCACGCCCGGCCAGTGGTACCTGCACATCTTCGACGTCACCCAGCCCGACCTGAACTGGGAGCACCCCGAGGTGGTCGCGGAGTTCCACGACATCCTGCGCTTCTGGTGCGACCGCGGCGTCGACGGCTTCCGGGTCGACGTCGCCCACGGCCTGGTCAAGCGCGAGGGCCTGCCCGACTGGCACGGCAAGGTCGGGCTCTACGACGAGGTCGACGCCGACGCCGGCCCCACCGGTGAGGGGCGCGACGCGCAGCAGCCGCACTCCTCCGCCGGCGAGGTGCTCGACCACACCGCCACCGGCGCGTCCCCGATGTGGGACCAGGACGGCGTGCACGAGATCTACCGCGGCTGGCGCAAGGTGCTCGAGTCGTACGGCCTGCCCGACCGCATCCTGTGCGCCGAGGCGTGGGTCACCCCGGCCCACCGGCTCGCCCGCTACGTCCGCCCGGACGAGATGCACCAGGCCTTCAACTTCGACTTCCTCGACGCCCACTGGGACGCCGGTGCCCTGCGCACCGTCATCGAGGCGTCGCTGCGCTCCAACGACGACGTGGGGGCGCCGACGACCTGGGTGCTGTCCAACCACGACGTGGTGCGGCACGCGTCCCGGCTCGGGCTCGACCAGTCGCTCCCGCGACCCAACGGCATCCGCGCCGGCGACCCCCAGCCGGATGCCGTGCTCGGCCTGCGCCGGGCCCGCGCCGCCACTGCGCTGATGCTCGCCCTGCCCGGAGGGGCCTACGTCTACCAGGGCGAGGAGCTCGGGCTGCCCGAGCACACCACCATGCCGGACTCCTTCCGCCAGGACCCGACCTTCCACCGCACCTCCGCCAAGGTCACCGGCCGCGACGGCTGCCGGGTGCCGATGCCGTGGGTCAAGGGGGCCCCGAGCAACGGCTTCGGCCCGGGCGACACCCCGTGGCTGCCGCAGCCCGACGCCTACGCCGACCTCGCGGTCGACCAGCAGGAGGGCGTGGCGGGCTCGACCCTCGAGCTGTACCGGGCGCTGCTCGAGTACCGCCGCAAGCACCGCTTCGGCCACGGGAGCCTCACCTGGGACGCGCTGTCGTCCGACACCGTCATCGCACTGCGGAACACCGCCGGCGACGGCGAGCGCACGCTGCTCGTCATCACCAACCTCGGCGCCGACCCGGTGACCCCGCCGCCCGGCGAGGTGCTGGTCGCCTCGGGACCGCTGACCGACTCGGGGGCGGTGCCCACCGACACCACCGCCTGGGTGCGGCTGCCGGTGGCCTGACGTGCGCGCCGGCGACTTCTCCTACCTCGACGCACCGACCCCGGTGGGCCTGGCCCACCGCGGCGGTGCGGCGTTCGGGCCGAACGTCGGGCTGGAGAACACCCTGGTCGCATTCCGCCGGGCCGTCGCGATGGGCTACCGCTACCTCGAGACCGACGTGCACGCGACGCGCGACGGCCGGGTCGTCGCCTTCCACGACACCGTGCTCGACCGGGTGTCCGACCGCAACGGGGCCATCGCCGCGCTGCCCTACGACGCCGTTCGTGAGGCACGGATCGGTGGCGCCGAGCCCATCCCGCTGCTGTCCGACCTGTTCGAGGAGTTCCCGGACGCCCGGATCAACATCGACATCAAGGCCGACGACGCACTGGCTCCCACCGTGCGGGAAGTGTTGCGGCACAACGCCACCGAGCGGGTGTGCATCGGGTCGTTCAGCGAGCGCAGGCTGCGGGCGGCCCGGGCCGCGCTCGGCCCGGGGGTGGCCACCGCGGCGGGCCAGGTCGGCACCGCACTGCTGCGCTTCAGCCCGGCGGCGCTGAGCCGGATGCTGCACACCCCTGCCCCGGTGCTGCAGCTGCCGGCCATCCACCGGCTCCGGGGGCGCACGGTCACGCTGGTGACCCCCGGCCTGGTGCACCGCGCGCACGCCCTGGGCAAGCACGTGCACGTCTGGTTCCACGCCTGGTCGCGCGAGGACGCCGTCGAGATGCACCGGCTGCTCGACCTCGGCGCCGACGGCATCGTGACAGACCACATCGACGTGCTGCGCGACGTGCTGGCCGAACGCGGCCACCCGCTCGACGGGTTGGGCTGACCCCGCGGTACTACGCTGGACGTTGATGGCTGAAGCGACGAAGACCCGGGTCGAGGGGCCGCTCGGGAGGTCCTACCTCGAGGTCACCCTCGCGGTCCTGGCCCTGGTCACCATCGTCGCGTTCGAGGCGATGGCGGTGTCCACTGCGATGCCCGCGGTGGCGCGAGACCTCGACGCGGTGCGGTCCTACGGCTTCGCCTTCTCGGTGATGCTGACCGCCCAGCTGCTCGGCATCGTGCTCGCGGGCGTGTGGTCCGACCGGTCCGGCCCGATGGTCGGAGCCATCACCGGACAGGTGCTGCTCGCCGCCGGCGCCGCGATGTGCGGCAGCGCCATGAACCTGCCGCTCTTCCTGGCCGGCCGGGCCCTCACCGGCCTCGGCGGTGGCCTGCTCGTGGTGATGCTCTACGTCATCGCCGGGCGGGTCTACCCGGAGGCGATCCGACCCCGGCTCTTCACCTACGTCTCGGCGGCCTGGGTGCTCCCCTCCCTGCTCGGCGCACCCATCTCGGCCTGGCTCACCACCAACCTGTCGTGGCGCTGGGTGTTCTGGGGCGTGGTGCCCCCGGTGCTCATCACGATGGCCGCCCTCGCGCACGGCCGGCGGCGGATCGACGACTCCGCCCTGACCACCTCGGTGAGCACCCGCGACCACTCGGCGCACGTGCGCGCCGCCTGGGCCGGGCTCGGCATCGCCCTGTCGGCCGGGGCCCTGCAGCTCGGCACCTACGAGCTGGCACTGCGGCTGACACTGCAGACCGGGCTCGCGCTCGTGGGCCTGGTGGGTGTCGTGGTCTTCGCGCCGATGCTCGTGCCGCGCGGCACCTGGCGGATGGCGCGGGGCCTGCCGAGCGTGATGCTGGCCCGCGCGCTGTTCATCGGCGCCTTCTACGCTGGCATCACCTACGTCCCGCTGTACCTCGTGGGCCAGCGGGGCCTGAGCCTGCAGACGGCGGGGCTCTCCCTGGCGGTCGGGGCGATCGGCTGGGCCGGGGGCGCGTGGTACCAGGGCCACGACCACCTGCACCTCCCCCGCTACCGGCTGGTCGAGGTCGGTGGCCTGCTGCTCGCGATCGGCCTGGCCGTGGTGTCCGCCGTGGCCTGGCTGAACCTGCCGTGGGTGGTGGTGCCCCTGGCGCTGGTGATCACCGGGGTCGCGATGGGCCTCGGGGTCACGACCACGACGGTCTTGGCGCTCGAGCTCAGCCCGGTCGAGGAGCACGGCGAGGCGTCGTCCTCCCTGCAGCTCGCCGACGTGCTCGGCAGCGTCCTCGGCATCGCGGCGGCGACCGCCGCCTTCGCCGCCCGACACGTGCCCGGGCAGGACGAGGCGCTCTTCGGTGCGATCTTCCTCGGCCTGGCACTCGTGGCGACAGTGGCGATCCCGGCGGGTCAGCGGATCAGGACGTGACCGCCGGGGGTCACCCGGCGCCCTGCGCCTGTCGTCCGACCCGATGAGGGTGCGTCCGAGCCCACAGGGCCAGGGCGACCACGATGACGGGTGCGGGTGCGGGCTCGCGGGCCAGGTCGACACCCTCCCCGCTGGTGGAGCGGGGGGCGACGGTGACCGATGACGCCTGGACGCCCTCGCCACGGGCAATGCCGCGACGCACCGCCTCGACCAGGTCGTCGCTGAGCAGCGGGCCGGTGTAGGTGATGTCGAGCCGGTCTCCGCTCGACGACGTCGAGTAGCTGCCCAGCGCGTCGGCGAGGATGCCCTCTCGCGCCAGCGAAGCGGCCAGCGCGAAGGGGTCGGCCGCCCTGGCCGTGAACCGGAGGTCGTGCACCAGCAAGGGTGGGGAGGATGGCGATGGCCACCCTGCGTCCCACCATCAGCCCGTCATGGGTCACCCGCGGCCGTCCGTTCCCCACGTCGGTGCCGCCCTCGGTCGCGCTGACCGAACCGGCCCGGGCGGGGGCCGAGGGCGGGGCGACTGCGCCGGGGATGGACCCGGCGGTGCAGCCGGCCACGGTGGCCAGCAGCAGCAGGACTCCGAGCCGGGCGGCCTGTCGCATGTCAGGTTCCCGGGGGGAACCCTGGTCGGTCACCGGCGGGAAGGAGCCCACCGGCGTCGTGTCCAGCACCGGCGGGTCGGCCCTG
>Ga0302299_10002697_pt1 | contig 10792 bp, 8 predicted proteins | sample III_Fen_N3_4_FD_198795 | JGI IMG/M metagenome (GOLD analysis project Ga0302299, IMG submission 198795) | Peat permafrost microbial communities from Stordalen Mire near Abisko, Sweden - III_Fen_N3_4 | ecosystem: Environmental > Terrestrial > Soil > Wetlands > Permafrost | place: Sweden: Abisko...
CCTGCGCGTGGTGCCGGCCGGCTCGGCCACGGCCGCCTACTTCATGGACTACCGCAACGCCGACGGTTCCCTCGCGGAGATGTGCGGCAACGGAGCTCGCGTGTTCGGTCGGTACCTCGTCGACGCAGGACTGGTCCCTGCGGGCACCGTCGTCATCGCGACGCGTGCCGGCGACCGGAGGCTGTTCGTCCCCGAGTCCGGAGACGTGACCGTCGACATGGGTCCCGCTGTCGTCCTCGGCCACGAGGGCGTGACCGTGTCGGTCGAAGGGTTCCAGCTGGCCGCCATCCCTGTCGACGTCGGCAACCCGCACGCCGTGGCCTTCGTCGACGACCTCGCTGCCCTGGGCCGGCTGTTCGACGCCCCCGTGGTCTCGCCCGCCGAGGTGTTCCCGGATGGGGTCAACGTCGAGTTCGTGGTCGAGGTCGGCGAACGCCACCTCGCGATGCGGGTCTTCGAACGCGGCGTCGGCGAGACCCGGTCCTGCGGTACCGGCGCGTGCGCGGTCTTCGCCGTCGGCCGCGCCCGGCACCGCGCAGCCCTCGCTGCCGAGGCGCCGGACCCGTCGGAGGTCAGCGACGAGTGGGTCGTCGACGTCCCCGGTGGTCGGTTGCGTTTGCGCGAGAACGAGGACGGCGGTGTCGACCTCGTCGGTCCGGCCGTACTGCTCGCAACCGGACTCGTCGACCGTGACTGGCTGGAGGGCCACCGATGAGCGAGCCAGAGGCGTACGACACGGTCGTAGCGGCCAAGCAGGTGATCGCGGGGGTTGGCGGCGCGTTCATGATCTCTCGGTACGCCAAGGCGGCCGCGGTCGACTTTGGCCTCCCGGACGGTCGCTGGACGCCGTACTTCGCCGGACGGTGCGGGTTCCTCGGCGATGTCGACGCGGACGTCGTGACCGCCGCGGTGGCGTTCTTCCCGCCTGCCGTCGTGCGGCAGGGTTGGGAGGAGTCGCGCTCGGTGCGCACCGGGCCGGACGCGCAGCACGGCGGTCTGCGGTACGCCACTGCATGTCACGAGTGGGGCCGGGTCCGGCTGGCCGGCTGGGCGGGGGCCGAGCGGTTCGCCGAGCTGGGGCTTCGGGTCGTCGCGGCAGTCGATGTCGCCGGGTTGCCGCTCTTCGCCTCCTGGCGGGCGGCTGCCCTGCCTGACGACGCTCCCGCTCGCGCCGCGCAGGTGCTCCAGGTGCTCCGCGAGCATCGCGGTGGCGCGCATGCGATCGCGGTCGTGGCCAGCGGGCTGACGCCGCTCGAGTCGATCCTGGCTGGGCCCGGCGGCGCGGCGAACGCCGAGTTCTTCCAGTGGGGCCGCCCGTTCCCCGATCTTTCGGGCGCGACGGACGTGATCGATCGGCGAGCCGCCTGCGAGCAGCTCACCGACCGGATCGTCGCCCCGGCGTACGCAGCGCTCGACCACAGCGAACGGGACGAGCTGGTGACGCTGCTCTCCGATGCAGCCGCGGCGGCGTTCGCCCCGAGGTAGTCCGCGCCCGGCGAATTTGGTTCGCCCTGGGCTGCCCGGCATGCAACCCTGAAGGAACCATGACTGACAGCGACGGCACGTTCTCCGACGACGTCGACGACCTCGAGCAGCCTGACGACCTCGAGACCCTCGACGAGTTCGACGACTTCGCCGGGTCTGGCTCGGACGGTCTGCAGCAAGATCTCGACGACCGACGGGCTCTGCGCCGGGTCGCCGGCCTCTCGACCGAGATGCAGGACGTCACCGAGGTCGAGTATCGGCAGCTGCGACTCGAGCGGGTGGTGCTGATCGGGGTCTGGACCCAGGGCACCCGCGAGAACGCCGAGACCTCGATGCATGAGTTGGCGGCCTTGGCAGAGACGGCGGGTTCTGAGGTGCTCGACGCCCTGATCCAGCGGCTCGACAAGCCCGGCTCGGCGACGTTCATCGGCTCCGGCAAGGCCAAGGAGCTGCGCGACGTAGTGATCTCGACCGGAGCTGACACCGTGGTGTGTGACGGCGAGCTGACCCCGGGGCAGCTGCGGCAGCTCGAGGAGGTCGTCAAGGTCAAGGTGATCGACCGGACCGCACTGATCCTGGACATCTTCGCCCAGCACGCGCGCAGCCGGGAGGGCAAGGCGCAGGTAGCGCTGGCGCAGATGCAGTACATGCTCCCGCGGTTGCGCGGTTGGGGTGAGTCGATGTCCCGGCAGGCTGGTGGCCGGGTGGCCGGCGGTGGCGGCATCGGGACTCGCGGACCAGGTGAGACCAAGATCGAGACGGACCGCCGGCGCATCCGCACGGCGATGGCCAAGCTGCGGCGCGAGATCGCGGCCATGAGCAAGGCCCGCGTCACGATGCGCCAGGAGCGCCGCCGGTCGCAGCAGCCGTCCGTGGCGATCGCCGGGTATACCAACGCCGGGAAGTCGAGCCTGCTCAACCGACTCACGGGCGCGGGCGCCCTGGTCGACGACGCGCTGTTCGCGACGCTGGACCCGACGGTGCGGCAGGCCCGCACCAAGGACGGTCGCAGCTACACCATCACCGACACCGTCGGCTTCGTCCGACATCTTCCCCACCAGCTGGTCGAGGCGTTCCGCTCGACCCTGGAGGAGGTCGCCGAGGCTGACCTGATCCTGCACGTCGTCGACGGAGCGCACGAGGACCCTCAAGGTCAGCTGGCTGCGGTGCGTGAGGTGCTGCGGGAGGTCGACGCCGGGGGCGTCCCCGAGATCGTGGTGATCAACAAGGCCGACGCCGCAGACCCGATCATGCTCGCCCGGCTGGTGCGCTCCGAGCCGCACAGCGTCGTCGTGTCGTGCCGTACCGGCCAGGGCATCGACGAGCTGCTCGCCGCGATCGAACGCGACCTGCCCAGTCCCGACGTCGAGGTGCATGCGCTGGTCCCGTACGAGCGGGGGTCGCTCGTGTCCCGGATCCACCGGGACGGCATCGTCCAGAGCGAGGAGCACACCGCGGACGGCACGCTGGTCCGGGCCAGGGTCGGCCTTGCTCTCGCGGCCGAGCTGGCCCCTTACGCGTTGGTTGGGCCGACCGACGATCCACAGCCGGCGCCCGTGCGCTGAGGTGGTTGCCGCATCGGCCAGAATGAGGCAGTGACCGAGCCGAAGCAGCTGCCCGCGCTGGATGTCGCGCTGGCCGCTGCCGTGACAGCGGTGGGGGGCGAGCCGCGGGACGGACAGCTCGCGATGGTTCGTGCCGTCGGGTCGTCGATGGAGTCCGGCGAGCACCTGCTCGTCCAGGCGGGCACCGGGACCGGCAAGTCGTTGGCGTACCTCGTGCCGGCCGTCCTGCACAGCATCGCCGCGCGCCAGCCCGTCGTGGTGGCGACCGCGACGATCGCGCTGCAACGTCAGCTCGTCGAGCGCGACCTGCCGCGGGTCGTCGACGCGTTGGCGCCGTTGCTGCCGCGCCGACCTCGGTTCGCGATCTTGAAGGGCCGGCACAACTACGCGTGCGCCATGCGGCTCGCGGAAGGTGTCGTCGACGACGCGGACCCGGCGATGGACCAGCTGTTCGAACCCGCCCCCGCCACTCCGCTCGGTCAGGACGTCCAGCGATTGCGGGCGTGGGCCGAGCAGACCGATACCGGCGACAAGGACGAACTCGTGCCGGCTCCGATGGAGCGGGCCTGGCGCGCGATCTCGGTTACGGCGCACGAGTGTGTCGGCGCGACCCGCTGCGGCTATGCGAGCGAGTGTTTCTCCGAGCGTGCGCGCGAGCTGGCCCGCCAGGCCGACATCGTCGTCACCAACCACGCGATGCTGTCGATCGACGCGTTCTCGGGCATCCCGCTGCTGCCGGAGCACGACGTCGTGGTCATCGACGAGGCCCACGAGCTGGTCGACCGGGCCACCGGCGCAGTGACCGACGAGCTGACGGCGGCCGCCGTCGAGCGGGCGGCCCGGCGTATCCGTCGGCTGGTCGCGCCGGCGACGCACGACGCCCTGCTGACCGCCGCGGACGCCCTGGCCGAGGCTCTCGCCGGGCTGTCGCCGGGTCGGGTCCTCGAACCGCGCGGGCTGCTGTTCGACGCGCTGGTGGCGGTGCGCGACTGCGGCCACGCGGCGCTGACCGAGACCGCCAGCAAGGACAAGAGCGGCGGCGGCGCCGATCCAGCGGCGGACGCGGCCCGGGTGCAGGCCCGCGCCGCGGTCGAAGAAGTGCACGAGATCGCTGGCCGGGTCGTCGAGGCGGGCGACTTCGACGTCGTCTGGGTCACCCACTCCGAGCGCTGGGGGTCCGCGCTCTGGCGGGCTCCGCTGTCCGTGGCTGGGCTCCTGCGCGAGCGCCTGTTCGGCGAGGCGACCGTGGTGCTCACCTCGGCCACCCTCGAGCTGGGCGGCAGCTTCGACTCCGTGGCCGCGACGTTAGGGCTGACCGGACCGGGGCTCACAGAGGAGCAGACCCCGCGGTGGACGAGCATCGACGTGGGCTCGCCGTTCGACTATGCCAGGCAAGGGATCTTGTATGTCGCCCGCCATCTTCCGTCGCCCGGCCGTGACGGGCTGTCCGAGGAGTTCCTCGACGAGCTGGCTGGCCTGATCTGGGCGGCGGACGGGCGCACCCTCGGGCTGTTCTCTTCGCAGCGGGCGGCCGAGCAGGCGGCGTTGGCCTTACGTCCTCGGCTGGACCAGCCGATCCTGTGCCAGGGCGACGATGCGACAGCCGAGCTGGTGCGCCAGTTCACCGAGGACCCGCAGACCTGCCTGTTCGGGACGCTGTCGCTGTGGCAGGGGGTCGACGTGCCGGGCGACGCCTGCACCCTGGTGGTCATCGACCGGATCCCGTTCCCGCGCCCCGACGACCCGCTGGTCAAGGCCCGGCAGGACGCGGCGGGGGCAGCGGGCTTCATGACGGTCAGCGCTGCGGGCGCGGCGCTGCTGCTGGCGCAGGGGGCCGGCCGGTTGATCCGTTCCGGTACCGACCGCGGAGTCGTCGCCGTCCTCGACTCGCGGCTCGCTACCGCGCGCTACGGCGGGTTCCTGCGTCGTTCGCTCCCGCCGTTCTGGGCGACCGAGGACTCCGAGCAGGTCCGAAAGTCGTTGCGCGCCTTGGCTTCTGGCTCTTCTGGCGTTTCGGCCTAACTCGACTCTCGTTTGCTTGACGACCCAACATTGGTACTGACAGGATCAGCCGTCCAATGGGGGATCGTCGAACGGGGAAGCTATGCCAACGGGAAGAAGCTCCATCGCCGCGCTCATCGCCATCGTCCTCGTCGGCTCAGTAGGAGTACCGAACGCCGGAGCCATCGGCCAGGCGGACAAGGCGCCGGCACAGCCGCGCAACACCGCCCTGCTCGGTGAAGTGCTCTCGGACGGCGCACCGCTTGGGGGTGCGCATGTCGCGGTCGACCTCTGGCCCAGTGCCGCCTCCCTGCGACAACTCCGGGTCGGCAAGGCCGTCCCGATGCTTCACCTGCCAGAGGTGACCACCGATCCGAGCGGACGCTATGCCGTGGTGATCGACCCGTTGGCCGTGCCTGCCTCGTATGTCGGCGACGGCGGGGCAGTCAGCTTGGAGATCACTGCCTCGACGTCCAGTCGGCAGCTCGTCTGGCACACGAGCATCGTTCCAAACTCGTCGGGCTCAACACTCGCGTGGCGGACACCGAAGGCAGCACCGGGCTCGTCCGCGCCGGCGGAGCTGACCATGGACCTGGCTCGCACGTCGGGCGCTGCACTGTCGACGGACCTTCCCAGTAGGTGGGTCCAGCTTCCCGGACGTGTTGGGCCCGCGTTGACCGCGGCTGGGCTTGAACCTGCCCGAACCGCCCCGGTCCTCGACTCAAGCTCGCAGCCGCCGTCGCGTGCTACCCGCAAGACGTGCGTCACGCTCAAGACCTCGACCTTGTACACCAACAACGACGAGATCTTCATGGCCGCCTACGCGTGGACCGGGGCCATGGCAACCGTGTCGCAGGGGGCGAGCAGCTCGCACATTCTGGGGATCGCGGCGGCCGACGGGGCAGGGCCGTACTCCGCGAGTGGCTCGAGCACGTTCACCGAGACCCAGGGGTCCAGCGTGACCCAGACCGGGGTCGCCGACGCGTATGTGCACAACGCGGTGAACTATCGCAAGTACCAGCGGCTGTGCACCGGCCATCTCGTCCACTACACCCTCGTGGCTGAGTCCACCTACGACTACCTGAGCGATTTCACCTACGCCCGGCACGTCTCCTACACAGCAACCTGCGTGACGAGGCTGGCGGGTTCTATCGTCACCAAGAACACCGGAACCGACGTTACTTATGCCGCCGGCCTCTCCCTCCCGATGGTGTCGCTGTCGGCTCAGTCCGGTTGGAGCACCACCACCGAGGCGACGTGGCACGTCACAGCAAAGACGCTCGTGTGCGGCGACAATCCAGGAGGCTGGCCAATTTCGGCCAACGTCTCCCTGTCCGCAGGCTGAGAGTGAGGTCAGCGGCACGCGGGAGGACCGTCATAACCGGACTGATGGTCTTCACCCTGGTGTGCTTGCTCGTCCGCTGTAGTCGTGATGTGGGGCCCCGCCTGATGGTTCCCTATCTGCCCGACCCGCCGTTCGCACGGGTTGCGTTGCTCGACAGCCTCCCGGGTCAGGTCCTGTCCGAAGGCGCAGAGGTGGTGTGCCGGACCCAGCTCGCCGACGTGGAGATCACCGAGGTCGTGCCGAGCGGAGGCCAGGGCCTACGAGTGGATGCGTTCGCTGTGCGAGACAATCCGTCGCAGTTCTCCCCGCCTCAGGACCAACTCGGTGACTCGCACGTGCCACTGGCGAGTATCGGGCAGGGTTTCGTCGTGGGTGTGCCGCAGAAGGTGACCGGCGTCTGCACCGACGCGGACCCAATCACCGGACGACCGATCGGGCCGCACCCGAAGTGGCAGGAGCTCGCGGTTCAGTACTCCCGCACGACCTCCGGGACCGGGACCGACGACGGGATGGACGTCCACTACCGGACCGCGGACGGCGAACACGTGCTCCACCTGCCGCTCGCGATCACGTTGTGCGCTCCGGGCGACCGCAGCGGTCACTGCGACTAGCCCCCCGGGCACAGCTAGGCGAGCCGGGTGACCTCCACCTCGACGCCCAGGGCTGTGCTCGCCCCGCCGTGGTAGAGCCCCTTGAGTGGCGGGACGTCCGTGTAGTCGCGACCCCGGGCGACCACGACGTGCTGCGCGCCTGCCGGGATCCCGTTGGTCGGGTCGAAACCGACCCAGGCGCCGGCCCACCACTCCACCCACGCGTGGCTCTGCCCGACGACCATGGCGCCGATCTCGGCGTCCGGCTGGGGGTGCAGGTAGCCGGAGACGTAGCGGGCCGGCAGGCCGAGGCTGCGCAGCATCCCGAGCGACAGGTGCGCGAGGTCCTGGCAGACCCCTGACCCGCCGTCGTACGCCTCCTGCGCGGACGTCAGCACGCTCGTCGATCCGGGCACGTAGTCGACGGTGTCGCGCACCCAGTCGCAGAGCGAGCGGGCGGCTTCGTCTGGTGACAGCGTGTCGGTGAGGGTCCGCGCCAGGTCGATGAGCTCGGCGTCGACCCGGGTGCGCTCGGTCGGCCCGAGCATCTCGACCCAGCGGTCGCGCAGGTCGAGGTCGGACAGCGTCACCCACGCGCAGTCGGCCGACGCCGCCGGCACCGCGTGGCCGGTCTCGACCACCGATGTCGCCACGACCGAGAGCATGTCGTGTGGCTCGTGCAGGTCGAACGCCGTCACCTGGGTGCCCCAGTAGTCGCGGTAGGTCGACGAGGTCGCCGTCGGCGGGATCTGCACCCGGGCCTCGAGGACGGTCTGTCCTGGCCCGGTGAGCGGGGTCAGCCGGGCCTCGTTGTACGACGAGCGCACGGGTCCGGCATAGGTGAACCCGGTTTCGTGCCGCACCCTCAGTCGCCAGCCCATGTCAGCCGCTCTCGTGCAGCCAGGCGACGGGCGCGGCGTACTGGAAGTAGCGGTCGGCGACGGCCCCCGCCGCTGCGTGGCACGCCTCCTGGATGCTGGCGAGCTGGGTGGGCAGCTCGTCGAGCAGCTGCCCGGAGTCGAGGTACTCCAGCCCCGTGCGGGCCCGGCCGATGATGCGCCGCGCAGGATCGCCGACCCCGGCCCGGCTCAGGCCCGGGTCGAGGTCGCTCAGACAGGACTCAGCGGTGGTGAGGGCGTGGAACACCGAGCGGGGGAACAGTCGGTCCAGGAGCAGGAACTCCGCCACGTGCTCGGCCTCGACGGCGCCGCGGTAGGTGCGCAGGAAGCTCTCGTCGGCACCGCACGACCGCAGCAGGGTGCGCCACGACGGCGCGGACTCGCCGGCCACGATCCGGGTCGAGAGCAGCCGGGTCGTCATGTCGATCCGCTCCAGGCTGCGCCCCAGCACAAGGAACCGCCAGCCGTCATCGTGGCTCATCGTCGACTCGGCCAGCCCGGCGACCATGGCCGACCGTTCCTTGACATACCTGAGGAACGAGTGCGGGCCCAGCCGTTCAGCGGCGCGACGCTCGGCGGGCAGGTCGTTCCAGGTGGTGTTCAGGCACTCCCACAGCTCGGTCGAGATGGTCTCGCGGGTGCCGCGCGCGTTCTCGCGGGCGGCGAACAGGGCACCGGCAATCGATCCGGGGGAGTCGCGCTTGAAGGCCAACCGGTCGAGCACGTCGCCGGTCGTGGCCGGGTCGGGCGGGTCACCGCTGCCCATCACGGCGAGCAAGGATCGGCAGGCCAGGCTCTCGTCGACCCAGGGGTCCTCGAGGATGCGCTGGATCCACACGTCCAGGATGCGAGCGGTGTCGTCGGCGCGCTCGACATAGCGGCCGATCCAGAAGAGCGCCTCAGCGATCCGGCTCAGCATCGGCCCGGCCCTCACTGCTGCTGTCCTGCGGACGACTGCTGACCCTGCTCGTGGCCGACCAGCCGCGATTCGGGCGCTAGGCCCTGGGCGGGCGGCCGGGCCGCGAGTTGGGCCGCCAGCTGGGCCGCCGCTGCCGCGAGGCTGTCCTCGCGTTCGTTCGGGTCGGCCAGCACCCAGGTGTCCTTCGACCCGCCCCCCTGGCTTGAGTTGACCACCAGCTCGCCCTCCGGCAGCGCCACCCGGGTCAGCCCACCGGGGAGCACGTACACGTCCGACCCGTCGTTGACGGCGAACGGGCGCAGGTCCACGTGCCGCGGTGCGATGCGGTCGCCGATCAGGGTCGGCACCGTCGAGAGCGCGACCGGGCGCTGGGCCACCCACCCGCGCGGGTCCGCCATGACGGCCCGCCGCAGCGCCTCGAGCTCGGGTGCACTTGCCCGAGGGCCGATCACGATTCCCTTGCCACCTGAGCCTTCGACCGGCTTGAGCACCAGCTGGTCGAGACAGTCGAGCACGTACTCCAGCGTCGCCGGATCCTCGAGCCGGTGCGTCTCGACGCTGGCGAGCACTGGCTCCTCGGCGAAGTAGTACCGGATCAGGTCGGGCACGTACGTGTAGAGCAGCTTGTCGTCGGCCGCCCCGTTGCCGACTGCGTTCGCGATCGTGACCCGTCCGGCGCGCGCGGCGTTCAGGATCCCCGGGCAGCCGATCACCGAGTCGTCGCGGAAGTGAAGCGGGTCGAGGAAGTCGTCATCGAGGCGCCGGTACACGACGTGAACCGGGCGCTCACCCTGCGTGGTGCGCATGCGGACCCGGTTGCCCGAGCAGACCAGGTCGCGTCCCTCGACGAGCTCCACCCCCATCAGGCGGGCCAGCAGAGCGTGCTCGAAGTACGCGGCGTTGTAGACCCCAGGCGTGAGCACCACGACGACCGGGTCGCGCACGCCGTCAGGCGCGCAGGCACGCAGGGCAGCCAGCAGCCGGTCGGGGTACGAGTCGACCCGATGCACCCCGGCCGTCGCGAACAGCCCGGGAAACAGCTGCGCCATGGCGCGCCGGTTCTCGATCACGTAGCTCACCCCGGACGGTGTCCGGACGTTGTCCTCGAGCACTCGGAAGTCGCCGGCCTCGTCGCGGATCAGGTCGACCCCGGCGACATGCACCCGGACGCCGCCCGGGGGCTCGAGCCCTGCCGCCTCACGCCGGTACTCCGGCGACGACGTGATCACCTGACGCGGGACCACTCCGTCTGCGAAGACCCGACCTGGGCCGTAGATGTCGGCGAGGAAGGCCTCCAGCGCGAGCACCCGCTGCCGCACTCCGCGGACCACCGTGTCCCACTCGCGGGCCGCGATCAGTCGGGGGATCAGGTCGAGCGGGAACGGTCGGTCCTCGCCGGCATGAGCGAAGGTCACCCCGCGCTCGGTGAACATGCGACCGAGCTGCTCAGCCCGGTAGTGGAGCTCGGCCGATCCCAGGGGCTGCAGCACGTCGAAGACGGCCTCGTACGCAGGACGAGGCACTCCGGGACGTTCGAACATCTCGTCCCAGGCGACTCCGAGCTGGTAGTCCTCGAACAAGTCCGCCACCAGGTGACTGTGAGGTGCCCGGATTACGAGCACGTTTCCGGCAGGTTGCCCCGGGTAACCCGGTCAGTCGGGGTGCTCGGCGGCCCTGGTCCAGGCGATCTCACGGGTGATCTGCCCGGACTCGGTGAAGTGGGTGACCTGCCATGTGTGCGGGAGCGCAGCGACCAGGTTATCCGTCGGCGTCAGCCGGAAACCGAGCCGCTGCCAGAACGCGCCGCTGCGCCGCGAGAACAGCCACAACTGTTCCGCGCCCCCGCTGGTCGCCTGGTCGAACGCGACCTCGGCCAACATGACCCCGAGCCCGTTGCCTCGCAGGCCAGGAGCGACGGCGACACTGCGGATCAGGGCGTGCGGGCCGTCGGCCTCATACCCCGTGACGCCCACAGTCTGGCCGGTGCG
>Ga0302299_10002698_pt1 | contig 10788 bp, 9 predicted proteins | sample III_Fen_N3_4_FD_198795 | JGI IMG/M metagenome (GOLD analysis project Ga0302299, IMG submission 198795) | Peat permafrost microbial communities from Stordalen Mire near Abisko, Sweden - III_Fen_N3_4 | ecosystem: Environmental > Terrestrial > Soil > Wetlands > Permafrost | place: Sweden: Abisko...
TCCAGGCCGGGTCGGCGCCGTCCGCGTAGTTCCAGCCGATGTAGGCCACGACCCCGTCGCCCGAAGCGCGGACCTTGGTGCCGTACGGGGCGACGATATCGATGCCCTGGTGGAAGTGGGCGCAATCGCCGTAGGCCGGCTCCCACACGAACCCGGTACACCCGAAGTTCTGGGTCACGTCGCCGACCATCGGCCACGCCAGCGTCCCGTTGTATTGGGACGGGATGTTCCCCTGCTGCGCCTGCCGGGCGATGATCTGGTTGATCGTGCTCGTCAGCTTCCTCTGGGCGGCGGCCGCGGCGGCCAGGGCCCGGGCGGCGTCGTGGGCGTTGCGCTGGACCGCGGCGTAGGCCGACTTCTGGCGGGCGAGCTCGCGGGAGACCTGCTTCTCGAGGCGGGCGAGCTGGGCCTTGGCGGCCTTGAGCGCGGCCAGGCTCTTGTCGAGGGCGGCCTTCTGGGCCGCGGTGGCGGCGCGCAGGTCGTCGGTCTCGGTGCGGGTGTCCATGACGACCTGGTGCAGGGCCTGGAGGACGGCCTGATCGCTCACGATCTGCTGGGCGAGGGCCTTGTCCTGCTCACCGACGTCGACGACGTTGCTCATCTCCGCGAGCAGGTCCGTGAACGTCCCGCCGGAAAGGAACGACTCGAGCAGGGAGGTCCGGTCCGTGTCGTAGGCCGTCCGCACGCGGTCGGCCAGCATGTCCTGGCGCTGGCGCAATTCCTCGCGCTTGCGGTCCTCGCTCGCGGTGATCGCGGTGAGTCGCAGATCCAGCGAGGCGAGCCGGCCGACGAGGGCGTTGTAGGCGGTCCTGACCGCCGTGATCTTCGTCGCCATCCCGGTGATCCGGGTCTTGACCGTGGTCAGGTCCGCATTGATGCCGTTGAGCTGCGACTTGGTCTGCGAGATCTCCGACGCGAGACCGTTCTGGAGGGCCTGCAGCTGGGCGATGGCCGCCTTCTGGGCGGCGACCTCCTTCTTGAGCTGGGCCTGCGCGGCGCGGGCATCGCTGAGTTCGTCGCCGCGCGTCACGGGCGCGTTGACGGGCAGGCCGACGAGCCCGAGGACGAGCGGGATCGCGAGCAGCACGGAGGCGAAGCCGCGGACCCGGCGCGACCGACCCGGGCGCGCGAACGCCCAGCCACGGGGATCCGGGTTGCCCATCGGGACGAGGCGGCGAGCGATCATCGCGAGAACGTCATCTGCGAGCGAGGTCTCCGTTCGGGACACGCGGTGGGGCCGCGCGTCTGACCGGTCTTGCCCGCCGGTCCATCCCCCGTCCGATGGGCACACCAGGACGGGACCGGCTTCATGGGCACTATACCGGGTGGAGTCTAGTCGGCCCGTCGCGGGCCTTCCCCTCGCCCGATGGTCCCGGCCCGCACTGGGACCCCGGCGGGTCAGCGGATGAGTGCCGCCCAGAGCGCACCGGCGATGAGGAACGGCCCGAACGGGACATACGTCCGCCGGCCGATCCGCCCGGCCAGCAACAGGGCGCCGAGCACGACCCCCGCCAGGATCAGGCCGACGAACACGCCACCGAGCGCCCGCTCACCGCCGACCATCAGCCCGACCCCGACGAGCAGGAATACGTCGCCCAGCCCGAAGGCGCCCGCCCCGAACGGGATGGACGGCAGGTACAGGACCGCCGGGATGAGGATCGCCGCGAGGATCGCCGGCACGATGGCTCCCCCGACGAGCGGGTTCTGCCCGCTGAGGGCGTACAGCAGGGCGACCGGGATGACCGGAAGGGTCAGTATGTTTGGCAGCAACCGTTGGTCGAGGTCTGTCCCGAGCCCGACGACCATCGTCGCGAACCACGCCCCGAACAGGCCGAGCGCCAGCGGATCGCCGTCGAAGCGGACCGGCAGCAGCCCGAACGCGAGCGCCCCGATCAGCGCGGTGAGGGCCGTCCGCCAATCGGCGCGGCGACCGGCGGGGTGCTCCTCGTCGTGCTCCGGCCAGCGGGTCGCCAGACGGTCCGAGGCGAGCCCGAGGGCGAACCCACCCGCGCCGAGGACCAGGCTGATCGGCTCGAGTGTCACGGGACGAGTCGGGTCGCCGGCCGGCGGGTCGGCGAGCCTACCGGGCGCCGGCGAGGGCGAGCTCGACGAGCGTCGCGTGCGATGCGCCGGTGGCGCCCCGGGCCGCGAACGAGGTCGCCTTGCGGAAGTAGGCCGTGCCCGCGATATCGAGGTGGACCCACGGCTTGGTGGCGAACTCGCGCAGGAACAGGCCGCTCTTGACGAGCGATCCCTCCGACGACCCCGAGTTCTGGAGGTCCGCGTACCAGCTGTCCATCTCGGGCACGTAGTCGTCCACGAGCGGGAGCTGCCAGTAGCGCTCGCCGGCACGACGGCCGGCCGCGGCGACGGTGTCGTAGAAGTCCTGGGGCGTCCCGAAGGCGCCCGTGACCATGTGGCCGAGGGCCCGCGAGACCGCGCCGGTCAGCGTGGCCACATCCACGAGATGGGTGGCGCCCAGCTGCTCCGCGTAGGTCATCGCGTCGCCGAGGATCAGCCGGCCCTCGGCGTCCGTGTTCGTGATGTCGACCGTCTTGCCGTTCAGCGCAGTGACGATGTCGCCGGGCCGTGTCGAGTGCGGGCCGGGCATGTTCTCGACCGCCGGGGCGACCGCCAGGAGCGGCGTGCCGGGCGCCAGCTGCGCGACCGTGGCGATGGCGGCGATGACCGTACATGCGCCGGTCTTGTCCATCTTCATCTCTTCCATCCGGTCGGCCGGCTTGATGCTGATGCCGCCGGAGTCGAAGCAGACGCCCTTGCCGATGATCGCGAGATGACGATCGAGCGCGTCGCGCTCCCCTTCCCCGCCGGAGCGCATGACGATCATCCGCGGCGGGTTGTCGCTGCCGCGGCCGACGGCCATGAACATCCCCATCCCGAGCTTGGTCGCCCGTTCCGGCTCGATCACGTCGATCCACAGGCCGTGGCGAGCCGCGATGGCCGACGCCTCGTCGGCGAGGACGACCGGGCTGACGTCGTTAGCGGCCCGGTTGGCGAGGCCTCGCGCCAGGTTGGCGCCCTCACCGATGATCCGGCCGCGCTCGGCGCCGGCGTGGACGGCCTTGGCGTCGCCGCCCGGGACGATGAGGATCAGCTCCTCGACGAGGGGTGGGGCCGCGATCGTGCCCCAGTCGCCGCGGCCGGCCGGGTCGTGGCCGGGGTGCGCGTCCGGCGAGGCCTTGTAGATGGACTTCGGGTCGTACGACCCTTCGACGACGCCGCGGGCGACGAGTTCGGCCGCGAGGGCCGCCCCGCCGTCCAGGCCGGTCGCGTCGGCCAGCGGGCTCAGCCACACGGCCATGGTGCGGACGTGGCGGCCACCGAGCCGGCGTTCCGCGGATGCGGCGACATGCACGACGCCCTCGCGATCGAGGGTGGTCGGGTCGCCGATCCCCACGACCAGGAGGCGCCCCGCGGGCAGCTCGCCCGGGCTCGCCAGGGAGGTCTCGAGGCGTTTGCCGGTCAATTCACGGAACGTCGCGAGCGCGCGAAGCTCGCCGGCTGCCCGTCGATCCAGCTCGTCGAGCGGGCCGTCGAACGTCGGCGGTGCCGCGAACGGGATGACGAGGACGTCCGCGGGCACATCCCACGGCTGGTCGGTGACCACGCGTACTTCCACGGTCGAGGGGACCTCCGGGTTCGCGCCTGCCTCGCGACTCGGGCGGTCGCCGGCGGCTGGTTGGACAGTGGCGGCCAGTGTACCTGTCCGGGTCGGAGCCTTACGGGGTGGCGGAGGGCTGGCCGGCCCCGCCGTCCGAGGGAGCAGGCGCGGGTGCGGGCGCGAGGGCGTCGGTGAGGGTGGCCTTGGCCTGCTCGATGGCGATGACCGCGCCATTCATCCCGCCCTGGCCGATCTCCGCGATGATGACGATCAGGCCGCGCGAGTCCGGCGGCAGGTTCTGGCGAGCGGCTTTCTCGCCGGCGATCGCCTTGCGGACGTCGTCGGTCACCTTGCCACCCACCTTGTTCAGGGCGAGGTACAGCGCCCGGAGCGCCTTGTCGTAGGTCGCGTTCCGGTCCAGCCACTGATCGAGGACGGAGACATCGACGGTCGCGGCGAGCTGCGTCCGCAGGATCCGTGCGGCGGCGATCTGGTCACCCGCCTGGGCCAGGAACGGGAGGGCGTCCTTGTAGTGGGCCGCGCGGCCCTGGGCCGCCGCGAGCCCGACCAGGCGATCGTGCTCGGCCAGGCTCGTCGAGACCTTCGTGGCCGTGACCGCGCCGGAGGTGAGCGACGCCCACTGGTCGTCGAGGTCGCGGACGGCGGCCAGGCCGGTCTTGAGGCGGGCGTAGCGCGCCTGGACCGCTTCGGAGACATGCAGGTCCGCGGCCGGCTGACCGACGTACGGCGCGGCATCGAGATCCGCCTGCACGAGCGCCGCCTGGACGCCGATCCCGACGATGAGCTTGTCGCCCTGGGCGACCGCCGCGTCCACGGTGTCCTGGCGTCCGGCCACGAGGGCCGACAGGGCTCCCCGCGCGGAGGTCCCGAGCGTGTCCACCTGATCCGCGAGGGTCGAGAGGTCGGCTTCGGCGACGTCGAGCTTGGCCGTGACGGCTGCATCGACCACGCCGGTCAACTCGGGCCGGGCCGCTTGCAGGCCGGCGCTCGGGGTGGCCGTCACCAGCCCGGCCGCACCCAGCGCGATGGCGACGACGATCAGGAGCCAGAGCGCGGCCGCACCGACACGCCGGGCGTCGTGGGAGGCCGTCGAGGTCTCTTCGCTCACAGGCTCCGCACCGTCTGGTCGCGCTGCTTCGAGGTGAGATAGCCCAGGGCGCCCTCCATCGGGCGGGGCTGGAACCCGAACCGGCCGGCGATGACATCGAGCGGGCCGATGTTGTCGAGCTTCAACTGGCGAAGCTGGTCCGTGGCCACGGGGAAGGGCAGGCGGATCCGCTCCGAGGTCCCGGCCACGAGTCGGATGAGGACGACCGGCATCGGCAGGATCGCCCGCCGCTTGCCCATCGCGGTGAGGACCTCGCGGGTGATCTCGCGGTACGTCCAGTAGCGCGGCCCGCCGAGGTCCAGCGTGGCCCCGAACGTGCCGTCGTCCGCGAAGGCGCGCGCTGCGATCTCGGCGACATCCGCGACGCTGATCGGCTGGAAGCGGCTCTTGCCGTCGCCCGGGACCGGGACGATGCCGGGCGAGATCCGGACGAGATCCGCCACGATGTTGAAGAACCCGTCGCCCGGCCCGAACTGGAGCGACGGCTTGAGGATCGTCCAGTCGAGGTCGGAGGCGGCGACGAGGGCCTCGGCCCTGGCCTTCGAACTCGCGTAGTGCAGCGCCGGGTCGTCGGTGACGCCCATCGCGCCCATGTGGACGAGGCGTCGCACGCCGGCCGCCTGCATCGCGACCACGACGGCACGCGTGCCCTCCGTGTTGACCAGCCGGAGCTCGCCCCCGTCGCCGCGATCGCGCGCGATGGCGACCAGGTGCAGGACGCCGTCCACGCCGTCGAGCGCGGCCCCGATCGTGGCCGGCCGGGTGACATCGCCGATCCGGAGCTCGACGCGCGAGCGGTCCGCCTCGGGCAGCCGATCGAGCACGAGCCGGCCGGCCTCGGGCGTCCGGACGAGCCCGACGACGCGATGGCCGGCCGCGAGGAGCGCGGGCACGGCGTAGCTGCCGACGAAGCCGCTGGGGCCGGTGACGAGGATGGTGGACATGCTGGATGGATCCCTTCGGAGCTCGGGAGCAGCCGGGTGGCTGCCATCGCCTCCGGTTCGAATGCGCCGTCGATGCGGATGCCTGCGCACACGCACTACGCCGGGAATCGTAGCATCGAAGGATGCAGACCCCCCTTCGCGACCAGCTCGCGGCCATGCCGAAGGCCGAACTCCACCTCCACCTCGACGGTTCCCTGCGGATCGGGACGGCCATCGAGCTGGCGATCTCGCGCGGCATCGACGCCCCGCGCGACACCGCCGGGATGACGGCCGCGCTCGTCGCCCCGATGCCGTGTTCGAGCCAGGCGGAGCTGCTCCAGGCCTTCGACCTGCCCATCGCGCTGATGCAGGACGAGGAGGCGCTCCAGCGGATCACCGCGGAACTGGTCGAGACCAAGGCGGCCGAAGGCGTTCGCTACCTCGAGATCCGCTGGGGCCCGCTGCTCCATGTCGCCGGGGGCCTGCCGCTGGCCGACGGGATCGCCGCGGTGTGCGACGGCGCGGCGGCCGGAGCCGAGACCACGGGGACGGTCGTCCGGCTCATCTGCACGGCCCTGCGATCGCACGATCCGGAGGCGAACGTGACCCTGGCGGAGACTGCCGCCCGGTTCCGGGACCGCGGCCTCACCGGCTGGGATCTCGCCGGCCCCGAGGAGGCGTATCCGGATCCGGAGCTGCACGGTCGCGCGTTCGAGGCCGCCCGGGCCGGCGGCCTGCGGATCACCCTGCACGCCGGGGAGTGGGGCGGCGCTGCCCAGGTGCGCCGGGCCCTCGCCATGGGGCCCGAACGGATCGCCCACGGCCCGGGCGCCGCCGACGACCCGGACCTGTGCGCGGAGCTGATGGCGCGTGACGTCACCCTGGACCTGTGCCCATCCTCGAACTGGCAGGCCGGGATCGTGCCATCCGTCGCGGCCCATCCCCTCGCCCGGCTCCACCAGATGGGCGTGCCGGTGACCCTCTCGACGGACGACACGACGGTTTCGGACATCACGCTGACCCGCGAGTACGAGAACGCCATCACCCAGATCGGGCTCACGATGGACGAGCTCTGGACGATCGACCGGCACGCGCTCGACGTGGCATTCGCCGACGAGGGCGACCTCGCGCCGGTCCGAGCCGGCTTCGCGGCGTGGGACGCCGAAAGGGACGCCACGCGACCGGCCTGACGCGACCGCCCGAGCGGAGCGATCAGCCGGCGCCGAGTCGCTCCAGGGCGGCGGCCAGCTCGTCGGCATCGGCGGCGACCGCGGTGGGTCGGCCATCGGCGGGCAGGGCGTCGAGGTCGGTCCGGGTCGTGACGCCGGTCAGCATCAGGACGCTCCGGGCGCCCACGGCGAGGGCGGCGGCCAGATCCGTGCCGATCCCGTCGCCGATCATCACCGCCTCGCTCGCGGCGCGCCCGACGGCCTCCGCGGCGATCTCGAGGAGGAGCGGCGCGGGCTTGCCGATCGAGAGCGGCACGACGCCGGTCGTGGCTTCCAGCGCAGCCACGACGGACCCCGCCCCGGGTCGCAGGCCGCGCTCCGTCGGGTAGACCGGATCGCGGTTCGTGGCGATGAACCGGGCGCCCGCGCGGATGCAATCCGCTGCGGCCGTGAGCCGCAGGTACGTGAGATTCGGGTCGAGGCCGACGATGACCGCGTCCGGCGAGCCGGCGGCGGTCATCCCGTCGATCGGCTCCTGGGTCATCCGGGTCGCGGCGGCCGCGGCCGTCACGACGTCCAATCCGACGTCGCGCAACTCCCGTTCCAGGCCGCCCGCCCCAACGGCGAGAACCCGTCGGATCGACGGCTCGTGGGCCTGGACGTGGAGGGCCGTGGCACGCGACGAGGACACCACCCGGTCCGGCGTCACTGGTGCGCCCATGGCGGCCAGCCGGGTCACGTAGTCCGCGCGGTAGTGCATCGAGTTGTTCGTCACGTAGACGACGTCGTCGCCGGCGGCCGCCCGTGCGGCGAGGACCGCGGCCACGCCCGGGACGGGATCCGCGCCGCGATAGACGACCCCGTCGAGGTCGACGAGCAGCAGGAGGGACATGCCCCGATCGTAGCGGCGGGGCGGTGGACGCGTACGATGGCCCCATGACCACGCTCCCCAAGGATCCGCTGGCCGCCACGGATCGGCTGCTGATCGATGGCTCCAACCTGCTCCACGCCCTCACCCGAGGCAGCGGGGCCGGGGCCGCGCCACCCGCGGCCGTCATCGGGCGTTTGCGCGGCGTCGCGCCCGCCTCCGTCCAGATCGACCTCGTCTTCGACGGGCCGGCCGAACGCAGCCTTCGCGGGGAACGGATCGCGCCGGGCCTCGTCGTCCGCTACAGCGGGCCGCGGACCGGCGACGAGGTCATCCTGACCCTCGTCGACGAGATCTCGATGGTCGGCGGGGCCGAGGGCACGGCCGCCGTCCTGGTCGTCACCGACGACCGCGAACTGCGCCACCGGCTCAAGACCCGGGGCGCCCGGACGGCGGGTTGCACCTGGCTCATCGGGCGCCTCGAGCGACCGTCGCGCAAGGGGTCGGCCATGGTCGGGAACGCTCGTCCGCCGCACCAGCGACTGGCCGCCTCGGCGACCCCGAAGGACGGCGACGAGCCCGACCGGCCGGGCTGGCAGACGGGCCGCGGTGCGACCACGAAGAAAGGCAATCCCCGTCGTGCTCCGAAGGGCTCGCGGGAGTCGACGGACCGTCCCACAGGCTAGGTGCCATGGCCGCCGACTCCCTGCTAGGATGTCGCCCGTGACCATCGTCGAGCAGCTCAACGTGTTCTGGAATTCGGCGCTCCAGACGGCCTCCTCGTTCGTGATCCCGGACTGGGGCGCGCTCATCGGATTGCTGCCGGTCTTCATCTTCATCGGGGTCATCGGGCCGTTCCTGACGTTCACGGTCCTCGGATCGCTCCTCTACCAGGTGCGCAAGCCGCGGGTCAAGCTCGCCTTCGAGGAGGGTCCGCGCCACGCCGAACTCGATGCCGAGGGCGCTCCGATCTTCCCGCCCGGACTGCCGTTCTGCCGCCGCGATGCCGTCGTCTATCCGTCGGGCACGCTCCGTTGCGAGACGTGCCACGACGCGCTCGCCGTGGTCTGCCCGATGTGCGGCCTGGGACGGGCAGCCGCGATCGATACGTGCGGCAACTGCGGGCTCGTCCTCAAGGTGAAGACTCGCGCCATCGCCGTCCGGGCGACCCCCGGCCCCAAGACGGGCGGCGCCGCGGCGGCCTGACGGCCCGACCGCGACACCCGTGACCCGACCCACGCGTCTCCGAGGCACCCATGGCTGAACTCTCGTCGAACCTCTTCTCGCTCGGCGTCCTGCTCGTCGCCTTCGGGTTCGCCGCGCACGTCGGGCACGCCGTGATGCTCGCCAACGGCCGGCGGACGCTGTCGCTCGTCCCGGTGCAGCGGCCCGCCTATGCCGGCGCGGTCAGCGGATCGTTCGTCACGAGCCAGACCTCGGCCGCGGCCGGGGGCCCGGACCTGTCGGCCTCCGGGAGCCCGCTCTCGAGCGCGGCGCTGTGGCTGTCCTTCGCGGCATGGCTCGCCCTCGGCGGTTCGATGCTGTCGCGGGCGATCGTCGTGCAGCGCGGGCCGTGGGGCAACATGTTCGAGTTCACGGTCGCCTTCTCGTTCAGCATCATCGGCGGCTACCTGTACCTCCAGCGGCGGTACGCGATCCGCTCGATCGGGTTCATCCCGCTGGGTGTCGCCCTCGCGATGCTGCTCTACGCGAGCAGCCTGCCGTCCGATATCAAGCCGCTCGTCCCGGCCCTCCAGAACGCGCCGCTCCTGACGATCCACGTCGGGATGGCGGTCACGGCCTACGGGATCTTCGCGACGAGCTTCGCCGCCGGCGTCGGCTACCTCATCCAGGGCCAGAACGACCGGTTCAGCTGGCTGCCGTCGCACAAGACCCTCGACGAGGTCGCCTACCGCGCCGTGATCATCGGCTTCCCGATCTTCGCGACGATGATCATCCTGGGCTCCTGGTGGGCCTCGATCGCCTGGTCGCGCTACTGGGGCTGGGACCCCAAGGAGACGGCCGCCCTCGTCACGTGGCTCATCTACGCGGTCTACCTGCACGCCCGCAACCAGCGTTCCTGGGCCGGCCGGCCGGCCGCGCTGCTGCTCGTCGTCGGGTTCGGGATGGTGCTCGTGACCTACTCGGGCTCGCTGTGGTTCAGCGGCCTGCACGCCTACAGCGGCCTGTAGCCCGGTCGAAGCGACGGGACGGGGCGGGGCGTCTCCCCGCCCGTGGATCCCCCTTGGGCCCACGAGCGTCGCGCCTAGCCGCCACATGGCTGGTATCCGACTGAACCGGCCTTCTGCGTCGCATCCAGCCACTCGATGACTGGTACGCGCCCGCGTCCGGCCGCGTCGACTCGACTTCGCATCACCTAGCCACCCGTCGACTAACTGGCAGGCGCCAGGGCCGCTTAGGGCCGCATCACGACCTGGCCATCGCGATCGGATGCGGACCAGCCACGCCATGGCTGGACGCGATGGTTCGGGTCCAACCCGATCCGTACCAGCCGGGCCATGGCTGGACGCGACGCGCCGAGGTCGTCCTGTCCGTACCAGCCGGGCCGTGGCTGGATGCGCCGCTCCAGGACCTCAGTGCGTCCGGGTCACCTTGCTGAGGTTGCGCGGCGCCTCGGGATCCAGGCCGCGTGCGCGTGTCAACGACATGGCGTGGAACTGCCCCGGCACGATCGACGCGATGGGCGCCAGCCACTCCGCGGGCGCCGACGCCACCGCGACCGGGTGCGTGGCGAGGGCCAGCGCCTCGGGGACGTCCGACACGACCGTCAGCGCCGCGTCCAGATCAGTTCGGAGTCGCCCGAACAACTCGAGCAGACCGGCCGAGGTCGCACCCGCCCGCGCGACGGCGAGGACCGGCACGCCCGGCTCCACGAGCGCCAGCGGGCCGTGCTGGAAGTCGGCCGCGGAGTACGGATCGGCGAAGACGTGGGCCAGCTCCTTGATCTTGAGCGCCCACTCCCGGGCGGTCGCGTATTCGTAGCCGCGGGCGATGACGAGGGCCCGGGTCGCCTGGGCCTGGTCACGGGCGATGCGATCCATCTCCGCCTCGACCGC
>Ga0302299_10002700_pt1 | contig 10781 bp, 7 predicted proteins | sample III_Fen_N3_4_FD_198795 | JGI IMG/M metagenome (GOLD analysis project Ga0302299, IMG submission 198795) | Peat permafrost microbial communities from Stordalen Mire near Abisko, Sweden - III_Fen_N3_4 | ecosystem: Environmental > Terrestrial > Soil > Wetlands > Permafrost | place: Sweden: Abisko...
CGGCAAGATCGGCGAGTCGTGTGGCTGGACGAGCTCGAACCTCGGGCAGGGCTATCACTGCGCGGTGACGAGCTGGGGCACCGGCTGCGAGCCCGGCGGCGCGACTTGCCCGGGCGGTGGCGGTGGCGGTGGCGGTGGCGGTGGTGGCGGTGGCGGCGGTGGCGGCGGTGGCGGTGGCGGCGGTGGCGGCGGCGGTGGTGGCGGTGGCGGTGGCGGCGGTGGCACGCCGCCTGCGGGTCTGGTGTTCAGCGCTTACAAGGACACGAGCATCAACATGAACTGGAACACCAACGTCATCTCGACGATGGTGCCGGGTAGCGCGACGGAGCTGGCGACCGACCTCGCGGCCAACGGCGGCAAGACGATCACGCTCGCGTTCGCCACCGGTGAGTGCGGCAGCGAGAACTGGGGCGGCGTCCCCGGGGCAGCCATGGCGTCGGCGAACGTGGCGCGGCTCAGCGGCGCGGGTATCAAGTACGTCCTGTCGACCGGCGGCGCCGCGGGCTCGTTCACCTGCGGGTCGGACGCGGGCTTCGAGGCGTTCGTGTCGCGCTGGAGCTCGGCGAACTTGATCGGGATCGACTTCGACATCGAGGCCGGGCAATCGCAGGCGGTGATCGCGGCGCTGGTCTCGCGGATCAAGGCGGCGCACGTGACCCACCCGGGGCTGCGGTTCAGCCTGACGCTCGCGACGCTGGCCAACAACAACGGCGCGACGACGGCGCAGTCGCTCGGCGCGGGCGTGCCGGACAGCCTCAGCGTGCACGGCGACCAGGCGCTCGCCGCGGTCGGCAGCATCCTGGGCTTCACGGGCACGGCCGCGAGCTGGCCGAGCTACCTGACCGTGAACCTGATGACGATGGACTACGGCTCGGCGAGCCCCGGCGTCTGCGTGGTCAACGCCGGGATCTGCGACATGGGGCAGTCGGCGATCCAGGCAGCGTTCAACCTGCACGATCGGCTCGGAGTGCCGCTCACGAGCATCGAGCTGACGCCGATGATCGGCGGCAACGACGTGTCGAGCGAGCACTTCACGCTCGCGGACGTCGACACCATGACTAGCTTCGCGATCTCGCGCGGGCTCGCGGGTGTGCACTACTGGTCCTACGATCGCGACACCGACTGCGCGCAGGGCTTCGCCTCGCCCACGTGCAACTCGCTCGGCGGCGTCGGCGCCCACGGGTTCCTGCGCCGGTTCCTCGCCGACGGGCTGCGCTGATCGAGCGACGCGCGGGTGGCTTGTGCCGACCTGGCTGCAGGTTATGCTAGCGGCGGCATGACAGCTCGCGGGCTCGCGATCGCGACGCTGGTGATCGCGGCGGTGAGCGCGTCCGCCGCTGCTGCGCCGCTCGTCGTCGTGGTGCGCGACGCGGGCGACGCGGCGCTGGCGATCGCGCGGCTGCGCGGCCAGCTCGCAGACCTGGAGGTCGCGCTGGCCGTCGCGCCCGGGGCGGTGGAGACCGGGCTCGATGCTCAGCTCGCGACCGCCGCGCGGCTGGCGATGGCGAAGCGCGCGCGCGCGGTGGTGTGGTTCATCGTGCGCCCAGGCGGCCTCGCGGTCGCGATCGCGACTCCGGACGATCACCGCCTGTTCCTGCGCGATATCCCGGCGGCCGATCCATCCGCGGTGGCCGAGGCGGCGGCGGTGGCGGTGCGCGGGGCGATCCGCGCGATCGGGGACGGCGGCACGATCGGCGTCGAGGTCGCGCCACAGGCTGCGGCAGATCGCGGAAGCGCGCGACGGTTCGGGCTCGAGCTCGCGATCGGCTGGCAGGTCGCGCTCGACGCCGGCGCGGATCGCGGCGCGCAGGCGATCGCGCAGCGCACGGCGGTCGCGTGGGGGTCATGGGCAGCGGCGCTCGCGTTGACGGTCGGCCCGTCGCTCGGTCGCGCGGCGTCGACCAGCGGCACGCCGGGCATCGGCGTCGAGTTGTCGCGCTCCACCGCGATGCTCGGCGTCGAGCGCAGGCTCGCGGGGTTCGCGCTGGGAGCGTCGGCGGGTGCGATCCTGTACCACCGCACCACGGTGGAGACCTCGGGCGGGCTCGCGCCGACGCCGGCAGCGACGACCACGGCGCTCGTGCTCGGTCCGGAGCTGCGCTGGCGCTGGCGGCCGCGCGGCGGGTACCTCGGGCTCGACGCGGCGCTGGGGCTCGACGCGGTGCTGGGGGCGCCGGAGCTGGCGGTGGCGCGCGGCGCCGCCGTGGAGTCGCTGGGCCGGCTGCGCGTGCTGCAGCCGCGGTTTACTCTGAGCATTGTCGCGGGGTTACCGTGAAGCGCGGCCCCAGGTCACAAAGCCGTGACCCGGTTCGCCTCGCGCGGCCCTCGATGAGGAAGAGATGACGCCTGCGCTCGCGGTCCCCGTCCCCGATCTGCGGATCGCCGCGGCCGCGGGCGGCGATCGCGCGGCTGCGGAGGCGCTGTGTCGCGAGCTGCTGCCGCGCGTCCGCAACCTCGTGCGTTACCTGCTGCGCGGCGATGCCCGCGTCGACGACGTCGCGCAGGAGGCGCTGATCGCGGTGCTGCGCGGCCTCGGCACGTTTCGCGGCGACGGCCGGTTCGAATCGTGGGTCGACCGGGTCGTCGCGCGCACCACGTTCGCGGTGATCCGGCGGATCCGGGCCGAGACCCAGCCCGGGGAGCGCGCGCCGGTCGAGGGCGAGGCGGGCGACGGCGACGGCGGTGATACGTACGCGCTGCGCCGCGAGCTGGCTGGCGCGCTCGATCGCCTGCGAACCGATCAGCGCGAGGCGCTGGTCCTGCATTTCGCGATCGGCATGACGGTGCCGGAGATCGCCGAGGCCGTGGCCGCGCCGGTCGAGACGGTGCGGAGCCGGTTGCGGCTCGGCAAGGTGGCGCTGCGTGAAGCGCTGGGAGGACGCGATGCGCGATCGATCTGACCGAGAGCTCGAGAGCCTGTTCGCGCTCGACGACGCGCCGGGGCCGGCGCGCAAGGTCGACGGCGGGCGCGAGGCAGCGATCATCGCCGGCGCGCTCGGCGGTGCCGGGTTCCCGGGGCCGGGCGGACCGGGCGGACCGGGCGGCGGGGCGTCGGGAGGTGGGGGCGGTGGCGCCGCGGCCGGTGCCGCCAAGGGGCTGGCGACCGCCAAGCTGGTCGTCGTCGCCGGGGGCGCGCTCGCGGTGGCGATCGCCGGCGGCTGGCTCGCGCTACGCGCGCCGCGTGCGGCCGCGCCTCCGGCCCCCGCGGTCGCCGTCGCGCCGACACCCGAGGCCCCGCTGCCGCCCGCGTTGCCGCCGGCGAGCGAGCCGATCACCGCGCCCATCGCGGAGACCGTCGCCGACGCGCGCGTGGCGGTCGCGCCGCGCCCCGCGCGGGCCAGCGTCGCCAAGCCGGCACGCGCGCACCGCCCGCCCCCGGGCGGCGAGCCCTCCGAGATCGCGGCGGCGCCGGAGGATCTGCTCGCCGCGGCGAACGCCGCGCGCGCGGCGCATCGCTGGCGCGAGGCGGATACGCTCTATGGCCGGGTGGGCTCGAGTGCACCCGGCGAGCTCGCCGCGCAGGCGGCGCTGGTCGCATCGGCCAGCTTGCACCTCGAGCACCTCGGCGATCCGGCAGGTGCGGTCCGCCGGTTTCGCGCCGCGCTGGCGGCGGGGTCGCGCGACGCGCTGGCCGAGGACGCGCGCTGGGGCCTCGCCGAGGCGGCGCGCGCGCTCGACGACGCCGCCGCAGAGCGCCGCGCGCTCGACGACTTCCTGGCGCACCACGCCGGCTCGGTCCATGCAGCCCAGGCGCGCGCACGGCGCGCCGCGCTCGAGGCGCCACCATGACGCCGCGAGCGCTCCACGGGCGCGCGCGAGGGCGCCATCGTGAGCGTCGCATCGCGGGTGACCCGCGCCGACGCGCTCGCCGGCGCCGTGCTCGGGGCGCCATCGTGAACGGCGCCGCCACGCACCGATCTCCCGGCCCATGGCACCCTGCCGGGGCTGTCACCGGCCGCGCCGCGTGGGCGGTGCTCGCGGTCACCGCGGCGTGCGCGACCCGCGACATCGTCGCGACCACCGGTGGCGACGCGCCGGCCTACTGCCAGGGCTCGGGCCCGGCGATCCTGGTCGGTGACGGCGTCACCGTCGGCGAGGGCGACGGCAACCCCGACTCGGTGTGTACCGGCACGGTGGCGGTCCGTACGTTCGCGCGCGCGCTGTGCACCTGCGAGGGCTACTCGACCTCGACCACGCTCGACACCGACTCGTTCGACAGCGCGGTCGGTCCGTACGCGCCGGGCGGCACCACCGGCGACGTCGGGCTCGACGGCGAGCTGCGGGCGAGCGCGATCATCACCGCACGCGGCGCGCTGGCGGTCGCCGGTGCGGCTGGTGCCACGCTGCAGGCCGACCTCCACGTCGCGCACCAGCTCGACGTCGCCGGACCGCTCGGCGGCTCGGTCAGCGTGACGTCGGGCGGCGACGCTCACCTCGGCGCCGTCGCTGTCGCCGCGCTCGCGGTCGCGGGCACGCTCACCGTGCCGGCCGGGGCCCAGCTCGCCGGCGCGGTGACGGCCGGCGCCACGGTGCGCGCCCCGATCACCGTCGTGGCGCCGTGCGGTTGCGGCGCCGCCGACCTGGTCGATATCCCCGGCTTCGTCGCCGCGCACGCCGCCGACAACCAGGACGCGCGGATCGGCCTTCTGCCCGATCGGCTCAACGGCTACCACGGCGAGGTCACCCTCGATCTGCCGTGCGGCATCTACTACAGCCACGCGATCCGCGGCGACGGCGCGCTGACCCTGCGCGTCACCGGCCGCGCGGCGCTGCTGATCGACGGCGATCTCGCGGTCACCGCGCCGCTGACGATCGCGCTCGCCACCGAGGACGCCGAGCTCGACCTCATGGTCGCGGGCGTGCTGTCGAGCGACCACGCGGTCACGATCGGACGGGCGGATCACCCGGCGCGCACCCGGGTCTACGTCGGCGGCTCCGGTACGATCGAGCTGTCGGGCGACTCGCAGCTCGCGGCGAACCTGTACGCGCCGCGCGCGGCGGTCGCGCTGTCGGCGCCGCTCACGGTGTTCGGCAGCCTGTTCGTGCGCAGCCTGCAGCAGGCCGCGCCGGTCGCGATCCACTACGACGTCGATGTCCGGCGGGCGGACGTGGCGTGCCCGCTGTGAGCTATCCTGGGCTCGCTGCGAGTCGCGCGCGCACCCAGTCGCCGAGCGCGAGCGCGCAGGCCGGAGGGCGCCGGCGCCGGGCGATGGCGAGCTCGCGGCGCAGCTCGTCGACCGACGCGTAGCGGTCGCGGGCGTCGAACGCCAGCGCGCGCGCTGCGATCGCTGCCAGGTCCGGCGCCAGACTTGCGAGCGCGGCGCCGTCGCGGATCGCGTCGCGCAGCGCCCACGGGGTCTCGCCCGCGAACGGTCGCTCACCGGTCACCAGCTCGACGAGGGTGACGCCGAGCCCGAACTGATCTGCCGCGCCGGTCACTGGCTCGCCCGCGAGTTGCTCCGGTGCCATGTACGCGTAGCGCCCCTTGCGCGTGCCCGCCGCGGTCAGATCCGCGAGCGCGGTGGCCTTGGCGATCCCGAAGTCGCCGAGCTTGACGTCGCCGGTGGTCGACACCAGCACGTTGGCGGGGCCGACGTCGCGGTGCACGATGCCCAGCGGCAGGCCGCGCGCGTCGGTCGCCGCGTGGAGGTAGCCCAGGCCGAGCGCCAGCTCGTGGACGATGCGCAGCGCCAGCGGTTCCTCGAGCGGGCCGTCGAGGTGGTGGGCGAGGTCGGTCCCGTCGAGGTACTCCATCACGACGTAGTAGCCGCCGTCGTGCACGCCGAGCCCGAGCACCGCGACCAGGTTGCGGTGGTGCAGCGCGCCCGCCAGCGTGGCCTCGCGGATCAGCGCGCGCTCGAGCTCCGGCTCGCCGGCGAGCTCGGGCGCCAGCCGCTTGATCGCGACCTGGCGCTCGAACCCGCTCGCGCCGTGCGCGATCGCGAGGTGGACCTCCGCCATTCCGCCTCGGCCGAGGCGGCGGACCAGCTGGTAGGGACCGATCGCGCGTATCATGAGGCGTGGCGCGGGCAGCGACAGTGTACAGCGACATCCTCGACGGCGGCAGCGGCCGCCTGCGCTGTCAGCTCGTCGTGGTCGATGGCCCCGACCGCGGCCGGGCGTGCCGGCTCGGCGACGCCGAGATCGAGGTCGGCACCGCCGCGGGCTGCGGGCTCGTGCTGTCCGACGACCGGGTGTCGGCGCGCCACGTCGCGGTGCGCAGCGCGGGAGCGCGGTTCGCGGTCCGCGACCTGGGCTCGACCAACGGCACCTGGTACGAGGGCTCGCAGGTCACCGAGGTCACGGTGCCTGCCGGCACCACGCTGCTGGCGGGGCGCACCGCGCTGCGCATCGAGCCCGAGGCCCAGCCGCTCGAGTTGCCGCCCAGCCAGGCGCGGCGGTTTGGCGAGCTGGTCGGTGAGAGCCTGGCGATCCGCGAGGTGTTCGCGGTGCTCGAGCGGATCGCGGCGTCCGACGCGACCGTGCTCGTCGAGGGTGAGACCGGGACCGGCAAGGAGCTGGTCGCGCGCGCGCTGCACGACGCCTCGCGCCGGCGGCGGGCGCCGTTCGTCGCGGTCGATTGCGGCGCGCTGCCCGAGGGGCTGCTCGAGAGCGAGCTGTTCGGCCACGTGCGCGGCGCGTTCACCGGCGCGGCGCAACCGCGCCAGGGCATGATCGTCCGCGCCGACGGCGGCACGCTGTTCCTCGACGAGCTCGGCCGGATCTCGCCGACCGTACAGGCGCGCCTCCTGCGCGTGCTCGAGGAGCGCGTGGTGCGCCCGCTCGGCGGCGATGGCGAGCGCGCGGTCGACGTCCGGGTGATCGCCGCGTCGCGCGACGACATCGACGCCGAGGTCGCGGCCGGGCGGTTTCGCCCCGACCTCTTGTACCGGCTCGCGGTGGTCCGGGTCGCCCTGCCGCCGCTGCGCACCCGGCGCGAGGACCTCGCGATCCTGGTCCGCGAGCTGCTGCGCCGCCGCGGCCTGGCCGACGAGGCGCCGGCCGGCGCCAACCTCGACCGGCTGACCGCGCACGCCTGGCCGGGCAACGTCCGCGAGCTGCGCAACGTGATCGATCGCGCGATCGCGCTGGCGCCTGGCGCGCGGCGGTTCGCCGAGCTCGCGATCCGGATCGATCCGGCGCAGCACGACCACGCGCCCGGCGACGGCCTCGCGGTGCGCAGCGAGCTGCCGTACGCCGAGGCCAAGGCGCTGGTGCTGCACGAGCTCGAGCGCCGCTACCTGGCCGACGTGCTCGCGCGCACCGACGGGAACCTGTCGGCTGCCTCGCGCGCGTCGGGCATCGATCGCAAGCACCTGCGCAGCCTCGCGCGCAAGCACGGCCTGATCGCCGACGCCGCGGGCGACGACGACGCGTGATCGCCGGTCAGCCGACACGGACCACCACGGCCGAGATGTTGTCGCGCGAGCCGGCTGCATACGCGGCGTCGACCAGCGCGCGGCACGCGAGCTCGGCCGGCGCGGCGAGCCGCGCGGCGATCTGCTCGGTCGCGAGCACCTCGGATAGCCCGTCGCTACACAGCAGGAACACGTCGCCGCGCTCGACCGCCTGGCACTGCACGTCGGGCTCGCTGGTCTGGGTGCCGAGCGCGCGCGTGATCACGTGCCGCCACGGGAAGTTGGCGTCGGGTGGCGCGCCGCTGGCCGCGAGCTGCGCGGCGAGCGAGTGATCGATCGTCAGCTGCTGGAGCGCGCCCTGGCGCAGCCGGTACAGCCGGCTGTCCCCGACATGCGCGATCACCGCGCGATCGCCGGCGACCCTCAGCGCGACCACCGTCGAGCCCATGTCGCGCAGCTCGCCTCGCCGCTGGGCGGCGATCCGCTCGGCGGCGAGCCGGGTCGCGACCCACAGCTCGTTCTCCAGCACGCTGCGCGTGGGGTCGATCTTGTACGGCCAGGTGACGTCGGCGTCGCCGGCGGTGCGGCGCACCAGCTCGTGGATGGCCTCGACCGCGAGCGCGCTCGCGATCTCGCCGCCCTCGTAGCCGCCCATCCCATCGGCGACCACGAATAGCCCGAGCTGCGGCTGCGCACACACCGCGTCCTCGTTGCTGGGTCGGCGCCCCGTGATGCTCAATGCGTAGCTCTCGATCTGCATGCGGGAGCAAGGAGCGCGCGGCGTGCCACCGCCAGCTGCGCGATCCCGCGGGCTCGCCTGGGGTGGCGCCGCCCCGGCCGGCGGCCTGGCCTGGGGTCACGGCGGGGGCGGGGCGCCGGAGCCCCCGCCGGGCGTGCCGGGGCCGCCGGGCGCGTCGACCACGACGGACTTCAGATCGAGGATCTTGCCGGCCTCGAGCGCGAGCCCGCGTTTCACGAACGGCCGCGGCGGTCGCATCACGACCAGGATCGCCGGCCCGGCCCGGTGCTCGAGCCGGAACGACCCGTCGAGCCCGGAGGTCGGCGGCGGGCCGTCGAGCTGGACCTGGAGGTGGCCATCGCCGCTATCGGGGACGAGCGTCACCGCCTGCCCGGCGAGCGGCTTGCCGGCGGCGTCGACCAGCTTGCCGACCACGACCGCGTTGGCGGCGAGCGCGATGTCGACCTTGGTCGGCTGCCCGGGCTTGACCTCGAGCCGGGCGTCGCCGTTGCCCTCGGTCGACCGCACGTGCACGACGTACTGCCCGGGGTCGACCCGGCCGAACGTGAACTGCCCGCCGGTGAAGCTGCGCTGGGCGCGGCTCGGGCCAGACAGCTCGACCGAGAACAGCGCCGCCGGCCCGGCGGGGCCGCTCACCGTGCCCGACAGCGACGCCACGCCGAGCACCTGGAGATCCACCGTGGCGTCGGGCTTGATGTCGGCCGCGCGCGCGCGCAGCTCGCCGCGCTGGGCCTCGGCGGTGACCGCGTAGCTCGCGTGGGGGAGCCCGCGGATCGCGTAGTGACCCTGCGCGTCGGTCAGCGCGGGTGGAAACCCACTGTCAGGTGCGCCGCCCGTGCCATCGCGATCGTCGACCTCGACCCGCACCGTCCGCATCGTCGACTCGCCCGCGCGCTCCGGGCCGCCGCGCAGCGCGTCGAGCGTCGACATCATGTCCTGGTGGACCGAGACCCACGCGTCGGCGAGCGCCTTGCCATCCGGGCCGGTCACCGTGCCGGAGATGACGCCGGTCGGGCGATCGACCGCCAGCTCCACGCCGGTCTTGTGCTCGGCCGCTGCGAGCGTGATGGTGCGCGGGCCGCGCGCGGGGAGCGGCCTGCCGCGCTCGAGCACGCCGAGCTGGTACGACCCCGGCGAGAGCCCGGCGACGCGGAACGCGCCGGACGCCTCGGTCATCGCGTGCACCCCGCTGGTGACCATGCCGTTCACGATCGTCGTGCGCTCGCCGTCGCTGACCTCGCTCGCCATCACGTCGACGCCGGCGACCGGCTTGCCGTCGTGGTCGACCACGCGCCCCGCGATCGACGCCCCCGGCGTGACCGGGACGACCACGTCGGCCACGCCGGGCGAGACCTGCGCGCGCGCCGTGCCCTGGTCGCCGCTCGCGCAGCGCGCGGTCAGCTTGACCTCGCCGTCGCCGAGCGGGCCGATCGAGAACTCGCCGTCCGGCCCGCTCGCCGTGTTGGCCGCACGTATCGTCGGCTCCATGGCGCCGCCACCGAGCGCGGGCTCTTGCTGGACCTCGCACGCCTGGCGCGGCTCGACGTGGCCCTTGAGCAGGCTCCCGCGCGCGACCGTGACCACCACGCCGGTGACGTCATGGTCGGCGAGCGAGATCGGGGTGCGGCCAGCGGGGATGTAGCTCTCGCTGCTCGCGGCCAGCCAGTAGTCGCCCGGCGCGAGGCCGTCGAGCTCGAACGCGCCGGTGGCGTCCGCCGTGTGGTCGCCGCCACGACCCGGGCCGAACGCCTGAACCAGGGTGTTCGGGGCCGGCGACCCGGCGCTGTCGACGACGCGTCCGCGGATCACCGGGCCGAGGCCGATCAGGATCTCGACATCACCCACCTGCTCGGCGACGCCCAGCCCGACGATCGTCGGCGTCCTGGCGCTGCGCGCGTGGTCGGTGGCGCCGAGCTCCCACGCGCCGGGCCGCAGGCCGGTGAGCCGGAACCGGCCGTCGGGGCCCGAGGTCGCGTGGCGCGTCGCGGCCTCGGCGAGCATGAGCTGCGGGCTGTCGCGCCGCGCGATCACCCGCGCGCCTGCGACCGGCTCCTTGCTCCGCTCGTCGCGCACCACGCCCTCGATCGCGCCGCCGGGCACCAGCGCGAAGTCGGCGACGGCGCCGGCCGGCCCGACCTCCACCGGGCGCGCTTGCGGGGCGTAGTCGGCGCTCGCCGCGGCGACCATCAGGTGGCCCTCGACGACAGTGAGCTGGTACTTGCCATCCGCGCCGGTCAGCGTGGTCGACACCGCGGTGCTCGGCGCCGCGCCGCGCTCGAGCCGCGCCGCGTCGATCCGGGCGCCCGCGATCGGACCGCCGGTCGCATCGGACACCGTGCCGCGAAGAGTCCGGCCACCGGACAGAAGGCGCAGGGCGAGCCGGTCGGTGCTGCCGGCCGCGAGCCGTCGCGCCGGGAGCGCCGCCGGCAGGTGGTCGGCCGCGGACGCGCTGACGGTCCACCGCCCGGGCTCGAGGTGGTCGGCACGAGCCACGCCGTCTCCGCCGGTCGCGACGATCACGAGCTCGCCCGCGTCGGCGACGAGCCGCACGGTCGCGCCGGCCAGCGGCCCGCGGTCGTCGCGCACCGTGATCGCGAGCGCCGCGGGCAACACCGCGGCGGCCGGCTTCACCACCGCGGTCGCGGCGGAGCCACGGCTCGCCA
>Ga0302299_10002701_pt1 | contig 10779 bp, 7 predicted proteins | sample III_Fen_N3_4_FD_198795 | JGI IMG/M metagenome (GOLD analysis project Ga0302299, IMG submission 198795) | Peat permafrost microbial communities from Stordalen Mire near Abisko, Sweden - III_Fen_N3_4 | ecosystem: Environmental > Terrestrial > Soil > Wetlands > Permafrost | place: Sweden: Abisko...
TCGAGGTCGAGGTGGACGCGGGGCGGGTCCATCGACCCTTGCGAGCGCTGGAGGTCATCGCTGCGCTGGCGGTGCTGATCGCCGTGGCGGGGTTCATCGTCGTGGGTTTGACCGGCGATCCGGACTACGTGGGCAAGACCGAGCCGGCGACGCTGGTGGGCGACAGCTGCAACAACGTGCTCGAGCTGTACGGCCCGGTCCCCTCGGGGCCGATGCGCGCAGGCGGTGGCGAGTTGTGGCTCAACCGGCCGACGGACGATCCGGCCGAGCTCCTCGAGCGCGCGAATGGCGCCGACCGAGCCACCTCGCCCGGGCCGACCACGTACACCTCGACGCTGTCCGGTCGTGTGCACTTCACCTCCGCCACGACGGCCACGTTCACCTCCGGGGTCGGGTTCCAGATCTCCCTCGTGCGTCGCACGCTGCGCATCGATGGGCCCACGATGCACTCGTGTGCGATCTTCGGTCCGAACTGACCGCCGGTCCCACCAACGCCGTTCTGGGGACCGATATGTGCGCCTGGCGCGCATATCCGTCCCCAGAAGTTGCCGAACCGGCCGATTGCGCGTTCGGCGGGCCGCCGAGAGCTAGCGTCGCCACGGGTCGTCGCGGGACGGCCCGAGGCGGGCGCCGGCGGAACGACGCCCCTCACCGAGGAGGCACCATGCGTCGACCCGTCCCCACCACCGTTCTCGCCGCGGCCCTGGCCGTCTCGGCGCTCGCCGGGTGCAGCGCAGGGGTGAAGCACGCCGCAGTGAAGACCGGTGGCACGTCGACGACCACGTCCACCGTGAAGGGTCACCGCACCACCACCACCCACAACGGCACGTCGACGACCGCGTCGGGAGGTGGCAGCTCGTCGGGCGGCGGCGGCACGTCAGGCGGCGGCGGGACCTCGGGTGGCGGAGGCACATCGGGCGGAGGCGGCACGGCGACCACGATCTCGGGGGCCACCACGACCGCGGCCCCGACCGGGCCCGCGCAGGTGACGTCGTTCCTGGTGACCGATGGCCCCCACTGCGCCACCACCTCCGGCACCAGCACCGTGAAGCTGTCGTGGACCTCGAAGGGGGCCACCGAGGCATGGCTGCTGCCCGGGCCGACGGCTGGCGCCCTGGTCGGCGCGGACGCCAAGACCACGACGCCGAACTACGGGCCGTTGCCCGCGAACGGGTCCACGTCGATCCCCTTCGACTGCGGCAACGACGCCAACTACGCGCTGCTCGAGGTCTACAACAGCACCACGCACAACGGCACGGTCCTGCAGATCCCCATCAACACGGACATGGTCAACTGACGCCATCCCTCGTTCCGGGTGGGGATCGGCGTACCCCGGCACGCCGATCCCCACCCAAAACGCGCTGAGGGGCGGCGGAGGAGATCGGTCGGGTCGTCGAGGTTTCGCGGCGGCGGCGGTGCCTCGGTACGCTCGCCGGCATGTCGCTGACCTCTGACCAGCCAGTCGCGCTCACGACGAAGCCGGGCCCGGCCCGGGACTCGCAGCCCCCGCTCGACCCGGCCGAGGCACGGCTGGCGCTGAGGAACGCCGAGCAGGCGCTGCTCGACGACCGGCGGCTCCTCACGGCCGACGAGCTCGCGGTGCTCGCCCGGGTCCCCGACCAGTCGGTGCCGTCGCTCGCCGCGCTGGCCCACGAGGTCCGCCTCGCGTGGTGCGGCCCCGAGGTCGAGGTCGAGGGCATCCTCTCGGTGAAGACCGGCGGCTGCCCCGAGGACTGCCACTTCTGCAGCCAGTCGTCCGCCTTCGACACGCCGGTCAAGGCCACGCCGTTCCTCGACACCGACGAGGTGCTCGCCGCCGCCCGCGAGACCGCGGCGGTCGGTGCCTCCGAGTTCTGCATCGTCCTCGCCGTGCGCGGGCCCGACGAGCGCACCATGCAGCGGCTGCTCGACCTGGTACCGATCGTGCGCGACGAGACCGGCCTCAACATCGCCGTGAGCGCGGGCATCCTCACCGACGAGCAGGCCCGGCGCCTGGCCGAGGGCGGCGTCCACCGCTACAACCACAACCTCGAGACCGCCCGGTCGTTCTTCCCGCAGGTCGTCACCACCCACACCTGGGAGGAGCGCCTCGACACCTGCAGCCTGGTGCGCCACTACGGCATGGAGCTGTGCTGCGGTGCCCTGCTCGGCATGGGCGAGTCGGTCGACCAGCGCATCGAGCTGCTCACGCAGCTGCAGGACCTCGACCCCACCGAGGTCCCCGTCAACTTCCTCAACCCCCGGCCCGGCACCCCGCTCGGCGAGGCCCAGGTGACGGGTGCGCTCGACGCCATCCGCTGGATCGCGCTGTTCCGCCTGGCCCTGCCGTCGGTCATCCTGCGCTACGCGGGCGGCCGCGAGATCACCTTGCGCGAGCTGCAGGCGCTGGGCATGACGAGCGGCATCAACGCCCTCATCGTGGGCAACTACCTCACCACGCTGGGTCGCTCGCCCGAGGACGACCTGCAGATGCTCGCCGACCTCAAGATGCCCATCGGCGCCCTCAGCCACGTGATCTGACCCGGCATGGCGGCGTCCGACCCTCCCCCGACCCACGCGACGCCCGAGCACTGCGTGTCGTGCGGGCGGCTCGCGTCGGAGTGCCCGGGGTGCGGCCGTGAGCTCGACCCGCCGCACTTCTGCGCCACGTGCGGCACGCGCCTGGCGGTGCTGGTGAAGCCCACCGGCTGGCGCGGCCGCTGCAAGGTGCACGGCGAGGTCGCCGCCTCCGACCGCTGAGGCCTGCGTTCCGAGCTAGACGGACGACATGATCGGCTGGCCGGCGTTGACGCCCTCGATGACGCCCGACCGGTCCTTCACGACCTGGCCGCCGAGCAGCACCCACTCGATGCCCGCCGAGTAGGCCGCGGGGTTCTCGACGGTGGACGTGTCGGCCACGGTGTGCGGATCGAACACGGTGATGTCGGCGTCGGCACCGCGCTGGAGGCGGCCCTTCTTGCGGAGCGCCGGGCTCTTGGCCTCGAGGCGGCGCGCCGGGAGGATGGTCATCTTGGCGAGCGCCTCGGGCAGCGAGATCAGGTGCTGCTCGCGGACGTAGCGCCCCAGGACCCGGGAGAAGCAGCCCGACGCCCGGGGGTGGTTGTTGGTGCCGTCGACGATGGCGTCGCTCCCGATCATGACCATCGGGTCCTTCAGCGCGGCCACCACCGACGACTCGGGGATGGCGTAGGCCACGGCCAGCTTGTTCTGCGCCTGGTAGCCGGGGAAGGTGGCGGCCGTGAGCCGCTCGGAGGTGCCGGCGATCTGCAGGTCGTTGTAGGAGATCTGGAAGTTGGTCTGCCAGTCGCCGGTGGTGAACCGGGCCGACCCGAGGTAGGTGGCCCAGTAGCTGTAGGGGTACATGCAGGCGGTGACGTCGTAGTGCTCGGCGCGGGCCTGGTGGATCTGCTCCAGCGCCGACTGGATGTCCCAGGTGCCGCCGGTGCTCGGCAGGTGGGCCACGTGGACGCTGGCACCCGTCTCCTTCGCCACCCGGATGATCTCGGGCACGGTGAGGTGCTCCTGTGAGTGCGACGAGTAGCGGCCGTGGAAGAAGCAGGGCACGCCGTGCTTCTGGGCCACCTGGGCGAGGGCCTTGATCTCGTCGAACTGCACGCCGGGCGTGTACTCGGGCTCGAAGTCGATGCCGAGCCAGCCGTTGTGCAGCTCCTGCTCGAAGGTGTCGGCGAGCGAGCTGATCTGGTCGGGGCTGGCCGAGTCGCCCACGTTGAGGCCGAGCTTCTGGTAGCGCACCCAGTGGTCGCTGAAGGCGCCGCCGAAGTTGACCGGGCACTGGCCGCGGTAGGCATCGAAGAACTGGGTGGCGAAGACGCCGTTCTGCATGCCGTGCATGCCGAGGTTGGTGGTGACGCCGTCGCCGATCTTGAAGTGGGCGCCGTTGGTGTTGGGCTCGTACGACAGGAAGTCGATGAACCCCGGCGACACCACCTTGCCCGTGGCGTCGATGGTCTTGGCGCCGTGGAGCGGCTGGGTGCTGACGGCGGTGATGGTGCCCCCGTCGATGCCGACGTGGGCCGCGCCGTCGAAGCCCGACGCCGGGTCGATCACGCGGCCGCCGCTGATGACGGTGCCGTAGACGTGGGTCGCGGCGGGCTGCGCCGCAGCGCCGTCGAGCGCCGGGGGCAGCGTGGGCGTGCCCTGCCCGGCGGGCTGGCCCGCCACGGTGGTGGGGGAGGCGTTGGACGGGTGTCCGGTGTGGCCGAAGGCGGACCGACCGAACCGGCTGAGGGCCACGGCACCTGCGGCGACGTAGCCACCGGCGATCAGGAGCCGCCGGCGCCCCGGTGAGGGGGGCTCGGCTGGTGGGCGTTGGGGCACTGAACCGAGACTACCGGGGTGGCTCGGCCCCCCGGAGTCGGGGCAGGGCGTCGGCCGCGGTCAGGGACGCCGCCGGACGGTGAGGACGAGGCTTTCGCCCAGGCAGACGATGCCCGCCCCGAGCAGCCCCAGGCCGGTGGTGTTGCTGCCGGTGCGGGGCAGCTCGGGCGCCGTGGGCACGTCGGGCGGCGCGGCGGCCTCGGGCGGGGCCGGCGCCAGGGGTGGGGCGGGCAGGGATGTGCTGGTAGGCGGCGTGCTGGTGGGCGGGACGACGGTGGACGTGGTGGTGGAGGTTGGGTTCGAGGTGGGGGGCGGCGGGAGCGTGGTGGACGGTGGGAGCGTGGAGGTCGTGGTGGAGGTGGTGGCGGGCGGGGCGGGCGGGTCGGCGAGGCGCACCACGACCGCCCTCCCCGGCGCGAGGACGACGACCTGGGGCGGGAAGCGGAGGTAGCCGGACGGGGCGCGGAGCTCGACGAGCTGGTAGCGGCCGGGGAGCAGGTTGCCCAGGTCGACGGGGACCGAGGTGGTGGTGACCGGGGGGAGCGCGGTCTCGAACGTGCCGTCGGCGTCGCGGTCGGCCCGCAGCTGCAGGACGGCGCCCGCCAGCGGCCTGCCCGTCTGCGCATCGACCTTCTGGAGGCGCAGGGTGCTGCGGGCGACGGGGTCGGCGAGGCGGATGGTGCGCGTGGTGCCGCCGATGAGGTGCACCGTCCACGGTCCGGCGCCGCGGTAGCCCGGCGGTGGCGCGGTCTCCTCGACGAGGTACGCGCCCGGCACCAGGGTGACCCGGCGCGTGGACCCGTCGGCGCCGGTGACGAGCTCGGCGACGACCGGGCCCGGACCGCGGCTGCCGATCCGCCGGAGGGTGAAGCGGGCTCCGGCCACGCCGACGGAGGGCGTGCCGTCGCCCACCTTGAGCAGGCGCACCACCGCGGGCACCGGCGCGAGCGCGGCGTCGGCCCGCAGGGCGACCTGCCCCGGCACCACGACGCGCTGGGCCGGGGCGCCCGAGGGCCCGAACACGTGGAGCGTGAGGTCGGGGACGGTGGCCGTGACCGCCACGCGCACCACCGAGGAGTGGCCGGTGACGCGGACGGAGGCGCGCCCGCCTGCATCGGTGACGACGGTGGTGGGTGCGGGCCCGGAGAGGTCGCCGTGGAAGGTGACGGCCACCCCGCCGAGCGGGTGGCCGACCTGGTCGGAGACCTGGGCCACCGCCTCGCCGTGCTCGTTGGGCAGCAGGCGCGCCGGGAGCCGGACCCGGAGCCGCAGCGGGCCGGCCAGGCCGCCGTGTGCGACCGCGTCGGCCTCGAGGGCGCGAGCCCGGTCGAGCAACGCCACCTCCTGACCGTCGAACCCCGCGACCTGGGCCGGCGCGAGGTGCCGGAGGTCGAGTCGGCCGCCGGGGTAGGTGGCGCCCACCAGGTCGTGCAGCACCAGCATGATCGCCGCCGCGTCGAGGCGACTCGGCGCCTGGCCCGTGGTGGAGACGAGCCAGGCCATGGCCGTGCGCGTGGTGACGGGCACGCCGGGCGGGCCCGTGGGGGCGTAGCCGAGCGCGGCATCGGGCGCCCGGAGCCCGTGGTCGATGCACCACGCCTGGCCCAGGCCCGCCAGGGAGTAGCTGCCGTACCAGCTGGTCCAGCCGAGCACGGTGGCCTCGTAGCCCTGTTGGTGCACGACTTGCGCGCGGGCCCACCGGGCCGGCACGAGGCAGGCGCCGACGGTGGACAGCACGACGCCCAGCAGCAGGAGCCGCCAGCGCCACCGCGATGGCCGACGGACGGATGGGTGGGACATGGCACGGCCTCCCCGGAAGGGCGGGTGGGGACGTGCCTCGCGGCGTCATCGAGGCCCGGGGGGCCGGCGGTCACCGTAGCAGGAAACATCATGAGATGACAAGGAAGTTCAGGTCGACGTGCGGGACAGCGCGTCGCGCACGGCGGCCAGGACGGGTGCCGACACCAGTGCGGCCAGGGTGTCGACGACGGCTTCCCGACGGGGCAGGACCCCGAGGACCGCGCGGCTGAAGGAGCCCTCGTCGTACCAGGAGGCCAGATCGGCCGAGCAGCACGAGCCGTCGGCCAGCACCGCGCCGTTGCCCTCGACCGCGGTGGTGCGCAAGGCCTCCCAGCCCCGGGCCGCCCGCTGCCCGACCAGCCGGCGGATGTGGCGGGGCTCGGCCCCGCGCGGGAGCTCGTCGGCGAGCGGGTGGAGCGCCGCGGCCTGCGTCCAGGTGAGCCCCCGCGGGTCGAGCATGGCCTCCTGCATCAGCGACTCGAGCCACCAGTCGTCCCAGAAGAGCCCCGGCGGGTGATCGGGGGGAGCGGTGGCCAGGCCGAGCGTGCGGCGGCAGACGTCGGCGAGGTCGCCGGGCACGGGCTCGGCGCTCTGGTGCACCGTGGTGTCGCCCGTGCGCCGGTTCCGGAGGGCGAGGGCGCTCTGCCCGGTGCGGGCCACGAGGTGGACGAGGCGCACCGGCCCCGGCTCGGTCGCAGGGCCCGTGGCGACGCGGGACGCCTCCACCTCGGGGCCGACCCGGTCGGGCGGCAGGGCGTGCGCCCGGCCCGACGCGAGGACACCGATGGCCCACCACTCGGGCGGCGCGACGAAGCCCCGGAGGAGGTCGGCCGGGTGGCCCGACCCGGCGTCGAGGGCCACGAGGCCGAGGTCGAGCCCCGATGCCGCCGCGACCGACGCATCGGACCCGGCCGGGGCAGGTGCGGCATCGGCGACCGGCGTGACCCGGACCAGCCAGGCCGCCTCGGCCACCTCCGGGTCGTCGTCGGCCGCCAGCAGGAGCTCGGCGAGCCGCCCGACGAGCTCGGGGTCGGCAGGTGGGGTGGGGGCAGGAGTGGGGGTGACGGGCATGGCGGTTCCTCGTTGTCGTGCCGTGGCAGGCGACTCGGAACCGGGGTGTCGCGACCCGTGACCATCGTGGCGCGGGGGTGTGACAGCGAGGCCCGTGACGCAGGAGCGCGACGACCTCGCCTGCGTGCCCCGCGCCTGGTCGCCGGGCAACCACGCACGGGGGAGGAGCGAGGGGCCCGGCGGCGGGGGCCGGCCCGTGCGGTACCGTCCCGACGATGTCCTCCCACCCCGGTCCCGCGGCGCTCGGTCGGGGTGTGGTGGTGGGCGCCGCCCAGGCCGCCCCCGACGCCTGGTCCCAGGCGCCCCGGGTGGTGGTCGACGACGCCGCCCTCGCCGACCCCGGCCCGCTCGTGAACGCGCTGCACACGGCGTGGCTCGACCGCACGCCGGTGGTGGTGGAGCTGCAGGTCGACCCCCAGGTCTTCCGCCGGCCGGAGTCGGTGGTGGTCGAGCCGTGCGAGCTCGGCCCCGACCACGAGCTGTGGCTCGACCGCCTGCACTTCCTCGTGTGGGCCAACACCTACGACGCCCGCGCCGGTGCGCCCGTCTGGTGGTGGGCGCGCAAGGCCGCCCGCCTCGGCGCCACGCTCCCCGGCGAGGCCGACGCCGACGCCGAGGCCGACACCGAGGCCGGCCACGCCCCCGACGTGCTCCTCGCCGACGGCACACCGGCCTGGATCGACGGCGGCCCGCGCCGGACGTGGGACGCCGGCCGGTTCGACGGCCAGGTGGTCTCGTCGGAGACGGTCGACGCCGGGCACCTCACGCCCTCGCCGCCGGCCTCGGCCGAGGAGCGCCACGCCTCGCGCCTCGGCCTCGAGCCCGACCAGGCGGCCGCCGTGGCCCACGTCTCGGGCCCCGCTCGGGTGGTCGCCCCGGCAGGCTCGGGCAAGACCCGGGTCCTCACCGAACGGCTCCGGCACCTGCTCGCCGACCGACGCTACGAGCCCGACGGCGTGGTGGCGGTCGCCTACAACGTGGAGGCCCGCGACGAGCTCGTGGCACGGACGCAGGGGCTGCACGCCCGCGTCCAGACCCTCAACGGCCTCGCCTACGGGCTGCTGGCACGCCACCGGGGCTCGTCGCCGACCGTGCTCGACGAGCGCGAGGTGCGCCGGCTCGTCGACCGTCTCACGCCGTCGCACCGCCACCGCGCCAACACCGACCCCATCGCGCCCTACCTCGAGGCGCTCACGTCGGTGCGGCTCGGCCTCCGCCTGCCCGACGAGGTCGAGGCCGAGCGCGACGACGTCCCCGGCCTGGCCGCGCTGTTCGGCCCCTACCGCGAGGCCCTGCGTGAGCGCGGCGTGGTCGACTTCGACGAGCAGGTGTACGCCGCGGTCGAGTCGCTGCTGGCCGACGGCGAGTTCCGGGCGGCCGAGCAGCGGCGCCACCGGCACCTCCTCGTCGACGAGTTCCAGGACCTCACCCCCGCCCACGTGCTGCTCGTGCGCCTGCTCGCCGCCCCCTCGTTCGACGTGTTCGCCGTCGGCGACGACGACCAGGTCATCTACGAGCACGCCGGTGCCGACCCCCGCTTCCTCGTCGACTTCGGCCGCTACGTCCCCGTTGCCGACCTCGACGCCGCCACGCACCTGCTCGAGGTGAACCACCGCTGTCCGGTGGCGGTGGTCGACGCGGCGTCGCGGCTGCTCGGCCGCAACCGCTACCGCGTTCCCAAGCAGATCCGGGCCGCGGCCGACGCCGACGCCGGCCCCGACGCGCTCACCATCGTGCGCCACCGTCCCGATGCGGGCGCGTCGGCCCTCGCCGCGGTGGTCGGAGGGTGGCTCGACACGGGCGCCGCGCCCGCCGACGTGGCCGTGCTGGCCCGCGTGGCCTCGGCCCTGCTCGCCCCCCAGGTCGCCCTCGCCGAGGCCGGGATCCCGGTGCGCTCGATCGTCGGCGGGGAGCTGCTCGACCGCACCGGCACCCGCGCCGCGCTGGCGTACCTGCGGCTGGCGGTCGACCGCACCTCGCTCGATCCCGCCGACCTCGCCGAGGTCTACCGCCGTCCCAGCCGCGGGCTGCCGCAGTGGATCGTGAAGTGGTTCCGCCCAGGGATGTCGCTCACCTCGCTCGAAGCGGTGGCCGACCGCCTCGACGATGCCAAGGCGGGCGCCAAGGTGACCGACCTGGCCGCCGACATCGGTGCGCTCGCCGACCTCGTGGCCGGTGGTGCCGACGCCCGACGGGTGCTCGAAGCGGTACGCGACGACATCGGCCTCGGCGAGGCCATGGCCGGGCTCGACGCGTCGAAGGGCTCCGAGGGCTCCAGCCAGCTCGACGACCTCGAGGCGCTGGTGCAGGTCGCCGCCCTGCATCCCGACGTCGCCACCTTCGAGCCGTGGCTCCGCGCCGCGCTCGACAAGGCGGGGCGCACGTCGGGGTCGCGGCGCGGCCAGGGCGACGAGACGGCTCCCGCTGCGGTCACGCTCTCGACGGTGCACCGCGTGAAGGGCCGGGAGTGGCCCGACGTGGCGGTCGTCGGCGTCACCGCCGGGCTCCTGCCGCACCGCCTCACGCCCGACGAGGAGGCCGAGCGACGCGTGCTGCACGTCGCCATCACCCGGGGGCGCAGGCGGGTGGCGGTGCTGGGCGACGTCTCCCGTCCGTCGCCGTTCCTCGACGAGCTGCTCACCGACGCGCCGCCGCTCGCCGACCGCCCCGCGCCGCGCCAACGGCCCACCGCTGCCGCGGCGACCGCGGCAGCGAAGCCGTCACGTCCGTCGAAGGCGACCGCCGATCAGGGCGAGCCGCTCGACGCCGCCGGCGACGCCCGCCTCGCGGCCCTGCGCGCCTGGCGGCTCGAGCGCAGCCGCGCCGACGCCGTGCCCGCCTACGTGGTGGCGCACGACGCGGTGCTGGTCGACCTGGCCCGCACCGCGCCGGGCACGCTGACCGCGCTCGGCCGGGTGAAGGGCATCGGCCCCGCGAAGCTCGAGCGCTACGGCGCCGAGATCCTGGAGGCGATCAGTTCGTCGACAGCACCGGCTGACGGGGACGCCGGGTAGCCGGGCCCGTCGACGCCGGCGGACGGGGCGCCTGCGCCACGACCGGTGCGGCGAGGCGGTCGACGTGGCGCACGGCGCTCGGCAGGCGGCGCTCGGTGAGCACGCGTGCGAGGCGGGCGTCGCTGGCGGCGTAGGCGTGCAGCGCCTCGTGGCTGAGGTCGTGGATGCGGGTGCGGTCGACCTCGATGGTGCTGAGGCCCACCAGCCGGGCGATCGACTTGAGCGAGCACGACACCCGCAGCAGTGGCCCGACGTCGGAGCGGTAGAGGCGGTAGGCGTCGAGGTGCTGGTGGCCGAACCAGGCGCCGCGGTAGGCCCCCTCGTGGCCCGGCAGGGGGTTGCCGCGGAGCTTCATGCGCGGGTCGAGCTCGAGGCGCAGGCCCAGGCGGATGCCGTGCTCCTGGGCGCGGGAGGCGAGGAACGGGAGGTCGAACGCGCCGCCGTTCCACGTGGCGAGGACGCCCGGCGCGAGCGTGCGGAGGCGGTGGTCGAGGTCGGTCAGCAGCTGCGGCTCGGGCCCCGAGAACACCTCGTCGTGGCCCGGTAGCGACAGCGC
>Ga0302299_10002702_pt1 | contig 10777 bp, 11 predicted proteins | sample III_Fen_N3_4_FD_198795 | JGI IMG/M metagenome (GOLD analysis project Ga0302299, IMG submission 198795) | Peat permafrost microbial communities from Stordalen Mire near Abisko, Sweden - III_Fen_N3_4 | ecosystem: Environmental > Terrestrial > Soil > Wetlands > Permafrost | place: Sweden: Abisko...
ACCGGCTGCTGGGCGCGCGCACCCGCATCGTCGCCGTGGCGCACGTATCCAATGCCCTCGGCACGGTGCTGCCGTTGCGCGAGATCATCACCGCCGCGCATGCGCGCGGCGTGCCCGTGCTGGTCGACGGCGCGCAGGCGGTGGCGCACCAGACCGTCGACGTGCGGGCGCTGGACTGCGACTTCTATGCCTTCTCGGGGCACAAACTCTACGGGCCCACCGGCATCGGCGTCCTGTACGGGCGCGAGCAGCTGCTCGAGGCCATGCCGCCCTGGCAGGGCGGCGGCGACATGATCCTGACCGTGGCCATCCAGGCCAGCACCTGGAACAGCCTGCCCTGGAAGTTCGAGGCGGGCACGCCGAACATGTCGGGCGCGGTGGGCCTGGCCGCGGCCATCGACTACATCGAGTCGCTCGGGCGCGAGTGCATCGCGGCGCACGAGCAGTCGCTGCTCACCCACGCCACTGCCGCGCTCTCGCAGGTGCCCGGCCTGCGCCTCATCGGCACCGCCCCGCACAAGGCAGGCGTGCTCTCGTTCGTGCTCGAAGGCATACACCCGCACGACATCGGCACTATCCTCGACCGCGAGGGCGTGGCGATCCGCACCGGGCACCATTGCGCGATGCCCGCCATGGACTGGTTCGGCGTGCCCGCCACGGCGCGAGCCTCCTTCGGCTGCTACAGCGCCTTGGCGGACATCGACGCGCTCGTGGCCGGCATCCAGCGCGTACGCGAGGTGTTCGCGTGACCGACCTCGCCGACCTCTATCGCGACGTGATCCTCGAGCACAAGCGCAATCCGCGCAATTTCGGGCGGCTGGACCCGCACGACGCCGCCGCCGTCGGCCACAACCCGCTGTGTGGCGATTCGCTGAGCCTGACGCTGCGCCTCGACGGCGAGCGCATCCGGGAACTGCGCTTCACCGGCGAGGGCTGCGCGATCTCGGTGGCTTCGGCTTCGCTGATGAGCGAGGCGGTCAGCGGGCGGACGCTGCCGGAAGTCGCCGGCCTGTACGCAGCGGTGCACGGCCTCCTGACCGGCACGGGCGACGCCGCTGCCGAAGGCCTCGGCAAGCTGCAGGCCCTGGCCGGCGTGCGCGAATTCCCGGCACGCGTCAAGTGCGCGAGCCTCTGCTGGCACACGCTGAATGCGGCGCTCGAACGGCGCGACGCGCAGCAGTCGCCCAGCATTTCCACGGAGTGAGCATGGCCCACGAGAACGACCCCTTCGTCCTCAGCCGCGACGTGCAGGCCCTGATGGTGCCCTCCGGCACGCCGATCACGCTCAAGTCGGGCCTGGCCGGCTTCATCACGCAGGCACTGGGCGGCAGCTTCACGCTGTACATCGAGGGCAACCTCTACCGCCTCGCGGGCGAGCAGGCCGACGCCATCGGCAAGGAGCCCGTGCAGGCGCCCGACCTGCCCGCGGATGCGACCCTCGATGACGTGCGCGAGCTGTGCTGGAAGCAGATGCGCGCCTGCTACGACCCCGAGATCCCGATCAACATCGTCGACCTGGGGCTGGTCTACGACTGCGAGGTCAGCGACCGCGGGGACGGCACGCGCAAGGTTGCCGTGCGCATGACGCTCACGGCCCCCGGCTGCGGCATGGGCGACGTGCTGGTGGCGGACGTGCGCGACAAGGTCGGCATCATCCCGACCATCGGCGAGACCGACGTGCAGCTGGTGTTCGACCCGCCCTGGAACCAGACCATGATGTCGGAAGCAGCGCGCCTGCAGACCGGCATGATGTGGTGAGGCGCCCTGGTGCCGGAACGCTGGCTGGTCCTGTTGCGACATGGCGAGGCGGAGCCCGTCGCGAGCCGTCCTGACCAGGGTCGCCAGCTGACGCACCGCGGGCTGCAGCAGGCGCGCACGGCGGCGAGGCAGATCGCTGCGCTCGATCCGCCACCGTCCCGGCTGCTCACCAGCAGCGCGCCCCGGGCCGCTGCCACGGCAGCCTGCGCAGCCGAGGCGCTGGGACTGGATGCCGGCGCCCGGCTGTCGATCGATGCGCTGTACCTCGCCTCGCCAGCGACGCTGCGAGAAGTGCTGCGCAGCCACTGGGACCAGGCGTGCTGCCTGCTGCTGGTGGGGCACAATCCGGGCCTCAGCGAGCTGGGGGCGCAACTTGATCGCGGGCACGAGGGTGCCGCCCTCGGCACGGGAGACTGGTGGCGCATCGCCCTGGAGGATCTCCCATGACCGCCCTGCATCCCGCGCTGTTCATCGGGCACGGCTCGCCCATGATGGCGATCGAGCCCGGCCCGTACACGGAGTCCTGGGCCCGCATCGGCCGTGCCCTGCCCCGCCCGCGCGCAATCCTCGCGATCTCGGCGCACTGGTACACGCGCGGCACGGCCGTGACCGCCATGGAGCGGCCGAAGACCATCCACGACTTCTACGGTTTTCCGGAAGCGCTATACCAGCAGCAATACCCGGCGCGCGGCGACCCGGTGCTGGCCCAGCGCGTGCGCGGGCTGCTGGCGCCGACGCCAGTGATGGCCGACGCGCAGGAATGGGGCCTGGACCACGGCACCTGGGCCGTGCTGCGCTACCTGTACCCGGAGGCAGACGTGCCAGTGGTGCAGCTGTCGATCGATGGCACCCTGCCCGCGCAGGCGCACCTCGACATCGGCCGGCGGCTCCAGCCGCTGCGCGCCGAAGGCGTGCTGGTGCTCGGCAGCGGCAACGTCGTGCACAACCTGCGGGCGCTCGACCGGGCCGCGCATGGCAAGGGCGATGCGCGCGCCGTGGCCTTCGATGCCTGGGTGCGGCAGTCCGCGCTGGCCGGCGACCACGCGGCGCTGGCCGACTACCCCGGCGCCGGCGACGTGGCGCGCTGGTCGGTGCCGACGCCGGACCACTACCTGCCGCTGCTGTACGTGCTGGGCACGCAGCAGGCGGGCGAGCAGGTGTCGTTCCCGGTCGAGGGCTTCGACCTGGGCGCGCTCAGCATGCTGGCCGTGCAGGTGGGCGGCGACACCACCGGGTAGCGGGCGCGGGTAGCCGCGCGGGCCAGCCAACCGACCGCGTGGCTCAGTCGGCCTCGCAGAAGCAATAGGCCCAGGCGCGCGTCGGCCCCGCGAAGCGCTGCCAGCGCGCCAGCTCCGCATCGACACGCTGCCCCATCGAGCGCGGCACCACGGCATGCAGCACCTGCTGCGACGGACCCGCCACGCCCAGGGTCGCCAGCAGGCCGCGCGCCGCGCCCCTGAGCCCCACCAGCAGCTGCTGCGTGTAGCTCAAGTCGGTCTCGATGCGCCGCACGCCATAGCCCTCCTTGAGGTGCGCGCGGCCCGCGGCCAGGCGGACCGCATCCCCGTAGCCACCGAGCGAATCGACCAGGCCGATCTTCAGCGCTTCGCTCCCGGCCCAGACGCGGCCCTGCGCGATCTCGTCGACCTGCTCGACCGACTTCCTGCGGCCATCGGCGACGTGCCCGAGGAAGTTGCGGTACGTATGGTCGATGATCGACTGCAGCAGCTGCTCGGTGTCGGCCGACAGCGGCCGGTCGACGCGCATCACGCCTGACAACGCGGTCGTGCCCACGCCATCGACCGTCACGCCCACCTTGGCCAGCGTGCGGTCGAAGGTCGGTATGGCGGCGAACACGCCGATCGAGCCGGTGAGCGTATTGGGACTGGCGACGATCGCATCGGCGCCGCTGGCGATGTAGTAGCCACCGGACGCGGCCAGGTCGCCGAACGAGGCCACCACGGGCTTGCCGGCGGCCCGCAAGGCCTGCACCTCGCGGTAGATCTGCTCGGAGGCGAATACGCTGCCACCGGGACTGTCGATGCGCAGCACGACGGCGCGCACGTGCTGGTCATCGCGCGCGCGCCGCAGCAGCACCGAGGTGCTGTCGCCACCGATCGTGCCGGGCGGCTGGCTGCCATCCTGGATCTCGCCGCTGGCGATCACCACGCCCACGGCATCCCCCGATGCGTGCTCCGCCGCGGCCAGCCGCGGCGCGCGCAGGTAGTCGCCGAGCTCGATCGCATTGAACCCGGCATGGTCGTCATCGCTGCCGACCAGCTCGCGCATGCGCGCGTCCACCTCGGCCTGCGTCTTGAGCCCTGTCACCAGCCCCGCCTTGAGCGCGACCGCCGCGGTATCGCCGCCGGCCGCGCGCACCGCCGCCGGCAGTTCGTTGGCATAGCGGTCGAGGAGCGCGGGATCGAGCCCGCGCGCCTTGCCGACCGCCTCGCGGTAGCCGCGCCACAGGGCCTGCAGGTAAGCCGTCGCCGCGACGCGATCCTCGGCCGACATGTCCTGCCGGATGAACGGTTCCTCGGCGCTCTTGTAGCGGCCGGCGCGGATCAGGTGCACGTCGACGCCCAGCTTGTCGAGCGCGCCCTTGTAGTACATGCGGTAGCGCGCGTAGCCGTCGAGCACGATGAAGCCGGTGGGGTCGAGGTACACCTCGTCGGCCAGGCTCGCCAGGTAGTACTGGCCCTGCAGGAAATTGCTGCCGCGGGCGATGACCTTCTTGCCTGCCGCGCGGAAGTCGGCAAGAGCGCGACCGACTTCCTCGAGCTTGGCCAGGCCCCCGCCCTCGAGGTCATCCGTGTCGATCAGGATCGCGCCGACGCGGCTGTCCTGGGCGGCGGTGCGGATGGCACGGGTCAGGTCCCAGACCAGGGTCTCGGGCGATCCCTGGCCCTGCGCTTCATTCAGTGCCCGGGCCAGCGGCTCGCCGGCCAGTTGCTCGACCAGCTGGCCGCTGGGGCGCAACACCAGCGCACCGTGCTCGGGGAGCCGCGGCACGCTGCCGCGGACCGCGGCCCAGGCCAGGAACAGCAGCAGCAGGAGCAGCAGCAGGTGCAGCACGCGCCGGAATACATCCAGGCCATGCCAGAGGCTGCGGAAGAAGCCGAACAAGAAACGCATGCCGACGCCTCCGGACAGGCTGCGACGGCGGCGGCGCGACAGGCATCGCCCGCCGCGCCACCGTCAACCGTGGACCTAGACCTTCTCTTCGATGCGGGCCGACTTGCCGGCGCGATCGCGCAGGTAGTACAGCTTGGCCCGGCGCACGGCGCCACGGCGCTTGATGCTGATGTCCGTAATGGACGGGCTGTAGGTCTGGAAGGTGCGCTCGACGCCCTCGCCGTGCGAGATCTTGCGCACGGTGAACGAGGAGTTGAAGCCGCGGTTCGAGATGGCAATGACGATGCCCTCGAAGGCCTGGGCACGCTCGCGGTCGCCCTCGACCACCTTGACCTGCACGACCACGGTGTCGCCCGGCTTGAAGTCGGGCACCTCGCGCGTCATGCGCTCGGCTTCCAGCGTCTGGATGATGTTGCTCATTGGTCCGATCCTCGTTCGCTCAAGTACTCTCGCAACAGCGCCGCGCGCTGTGCATCCGATTCGATGCCGGCCCGAAGGTCGGGCCGGCGCTCCCACGTGCGGCCCACGGACTGCCGCAGCCGCCAGCGCGCGATCGCGGCATGGTCGCCGCCCTGCAGGACCGGCGGTACCCGCCGGCCCTCGAACTCCTCGGGCCGCGTGTAGTGCGGCCAGTCGAGCAGCCCCTCGCTGAACGACTCCTGCTGCGCCGAGCGCTCGTCGCCCAGCGCCCCCGGCAGGAGCCGCGCCAGTGCATCGATCAGCACCAGCGCCGGCAGCTCCCCGCCCGAGAGCACGTAATCGCCGACCGAGACCTCTTCGTCGATGAGCGCCTCGATCACGCGCTCGTCGATGCCCTCGTAGCGGCCCGCCACCAGCAGCAGCCCCGCCTCGCCGGCCAGCTCGCGCACGCGCCGTTGCGTCAGCGGGCGACCCTGCGCCGAGAGCGCGATGCGCCTGGCACCCGTCGGGAGCCTGGCCATCGCCGCGCCGATCGCCGCGCTCAGCGGCTCCGGCTTCATCACCATCCCGGGGCCGCCGCCGTAGGGCCGGTCGTCCACCGTCTTGTGCACGTCGCGCACGTGTGCGCGCGGATCCTCCGTGCCTACCTCGAGCAGGCCGCGCTGCTGGGCACGCCCGAGCACGCCGTGCCGCAGGGCATCCCGGACCAGCTCCGGGAACAGCGTCACGACCTCGATCCGCACCTGCACCGCCTTCGCCCGCCACCCTCTACAGGTCGGCCGGCCAATCCACCTCGACCTCGCGCTTCGCCAGGTCGATGCGCCTGAGATGCGTCGGGCTGGCCAGCACCCAGTGCTCGCGCTCGCCCCGCACCACCATCACCGCCCCTGCCGGCGCATCCACGAAGTGGCTGACGCTGCCGAGGGCCACGCCCTCCAGGTTGCGCACCGCGCAGCCGACGAGGTCGTCGCGGTAGAACTCACGCTCGCCGGTCGGCGGCAACTGCGCCCGCCCGACCTCGATCATGGCGCCATTCAGCAGCTCGGCGGCATCGCGATCGGCGACACCCTCGAAGCTCACGCGCAGCCAGCGCCCGTCGAATTCGAAATCGCGCACCTGCACCGGGCGCGGTGCCCTGCCAGGCTCGCGCAGGAACCACTCCTTGTACTGGAGGATCCCCTCGGGCGGGTCGGTATACGACTGGACCTTCAGCCAGCCCCGTATGCCATGGGCCCCGAGCACGCGGCCCAGGACCACGCTGCCTGCACCACCCGCCGGCTCGCTGGCGCCCACCGCGGGGGCTGCCACGCGCGCGCTCTCAGGCCGCCAGGGTCGCCTGCTTGCGGTAGGCGACCACCAGCTGGCGCACGCGATCGGACTGCTGCGCACCGAGCTTGAGCCAGTGGTCGATGCGACCGAGCTCGAGCTGGACCTTGACATCCTTGCCACGGGCAACCGGATTGAAGTAGCCGACCTGCTCCAGGGTGGAGCCACCCTGGCGACGACGGCTGTCCGTCACGACCACATGGTAGAAGGGCGTGTTCTTAGCGCCACGCCGCGTGAGACGAATGGTGACCATAAATGCCTGTGGAACCCTCGAGTGCAGACCCGGAAAAAAGAGCGCGGATTCTACGCAAACGCGGCCCGGACTTAAAGCCCCTCAATGACTTATCTGCCGGCGGGCCCGCCGGGCACCTGGCCCTTCAGCCCGGCCATCATGCGCCGCAGGGGGCCCCCACGCAGTTGTTTCATCATCTTCTGCATCTCCAGGAACTGCTTCATCAGGCGGTTGACGTCCTGGACCTGGACCCCCGCCCCCTTGGCGATCCGGCGCCGCCGCGACCCGTCGATCAGGTCAGGGACGCGCCGTTCCCGGGCGGTCATGGAGTCGATGATGGCGATCTGGCGGCGCATCTGGATTTCCGCCTGGTCGGTGTTACCGGCCCTGGCCGTCATCTGGGTCGGCAGCTTGTCCATCAGGGCACCCAGTCCACCCATCTTGCGAACTTGTTCAAGTTGGGAGCGCAAGTCGCTGAAATCGAACTTCTTTCCGCTGGCAACCTTGCGGGCCAGCCGCTCGGCTTCGCCGGCATCGATGTTGCGCTGCACCGATTCCACGAGCGCGACCACGTCGCCCATGCCGAGGATCCGCTGCGCCATGCGTTCGGCATTGAAGGACTCGAGCGCCTCGGTCTTCTCGCCCACGCCCAGGAACAGGATCGGCTTGCCGGTCACCTCGCGCACCGACAGCGCGGCACCGCCACGGGCATCGCCATCGGCCTTGGTGAGGATGATGCCCGTCAGGTCCAGGGCCGCGCTGAAGGCCTTGGCGGCATTGAGGGCATCCTGGCCCGAGAGGGCATCGACCACGAACAGCCGCTGGTGCGGCGAGACGGCGGCATCAATGGCCTGGGCTTCGGCCATCAGTTCGGCGTCGACATGCAGGCGGCCGGCCGTATCGACGATCAGGACGTCATAGACCCCCTTGCGGGCGGCCTCGAGGGCGTCGCGGGCGATGGCCTCTGGGGCGGCGCCCGCGGCCGGCGGCAGGAAGTCGGCGCCGACCTGCCCTGCCAGCGTCTGCAACTGCAGGATGGCGGCAGGACGGCGTATATCGGTGCTGACCAGCAGGACGCGCTTGCGCTGCACGTCGATGAGGTGGCGCGCCAGCTTGGCCGCGGTCGTGGTCTTGCCGGCGCCCTGCAGGCCCGCCAGCAGCACGACCCAGGGCGGCGTCGCATCGATCGCGAAGACGCCCTTGCCCGCCCCGCCGCCGGGGCCGGCCCCGGGCACGCCGCCAAGCAGCGCCACCAGTTCCTTGTGCAGGATGCCTATGAAGGCCTGGCCGGGCGTGAGGCTCCCCACCACCTCGGCACCGAGGGCGCCGGCCTTGACCGCCTCGATGAAGCGGCGCACGACCGGCAGGGCGACATCGGCCTCGAGCAGCGCCACCCGCACCTCGCGCAGGGTGTCTGCGATGTTCTCCTCGGTGAGGCGGCCGCGGCCGCGCAGGGCATCGAGCGTGCGGCCAAGGCGGCTGGTGAGCTGGTCGAACATGCGTGCTGCGGGCCTTGCGGGCGTGTTGGGACGCGCCAGTATACGGCTTGAGGCCCTATGCTAGGGGCGACGGCGGCCGATGGCCCCGCAAGAGGTTCAGCGCTTGGATACCGCCCCGACGATCGTCCTGGTCATTACCCTGGTTTCGCTGCTGGCCGTCATCGCCTTTTCCTCGGGCACCGAGGTCGCGATGCTGTCGGTGAATCGATACCGGATCCGCACCCGCGCGCAGGCCGGCGAGCGGCGCGCGAAGCTGCTCGAGAGGCTGCTGGCCGAGCCCGACGGGTGGCTGGGCGCCAACCTCGTGCTGCTCGCCCTGGCCAGCAGCGTCGCCTCCTCCGTGACCACGCTGCTGGCCCTGCGCGCCGACCACCCCTACGCGCTGCCGGTGATGACCATCGTCGCCCTGCCGCTCGTGATGATCGTGTTCTGCGAACTGGCGCCCAAGATCTTCTCGGCCGCGCACAGCGAGCCGGTGGCGCTCGGCTCGGCCTACATCTACCGCGTGGTGCTGTTCATCACCGCCCCGATCCTCTGGTTCACCAACCGCGCCGCGCGCGGCTTCCTGCGGCTGGTCGGCATGCGCGCCGCTGCCCACGGCGCCAATGCGCTCAGCGCCGACGAGCTGCGCACCGTGGTGGCCGAGTCGAGCCCGCTGGTGCCGGCACGCCACCGGCAGATGCTGCTGTCGATCCTCGACCTCGAGCGCATCACGGTGAACGACATCATGATCCCGCGCCAGGACATCGCCGCCATCGACATCTCCTCCGACTGGGAGGACGTGCTCGAGCGCCTGCGCCAGACACCGCATACGCGCCTGCCCGTGTATGACGGCGAGCTCGACAACATGCTGGGCCTGCTGCACATGAAGCGCACCGCGCAGGAGTTCGCCCGCGGCTCGCTGACGCGCGAACGGCTGATCGAGATCGCGCAGGCGCGCGAGCCCTACTTCGTGCCCGGGGGCACGACGCTCATGGCGCAGCTGCAGCAGTTCCAGCGCAACCGCCGGCGCCACGCCTTCGTGGTCGACGAGTACGGCGACATCCAGGGCATGGTCACGCTCGAGGACCTGCTCGAGGAGATCGTCGGCGAGTTCACCAACGACCCGGCCACGGTCAGCCACAAGGACGTGCACCGCGATGCCAGCGGGGCGTGGTTGATCAATGCCTCGGCCACGATCCGGGTGCTCAACCGTGCGCTCGGCTGGCAGCTGCCGGACCTCGGGCCCCGCACGCTGAACGGCCTGCTGCTCGAGAAGCTCGAGAACATCCCGGAGGCGGGCACGTCTCTGCGCATCGGCGACCTGGAATTCGAGGTACTGCAGACGGCCGACAACGCCATCCGCACGGTGCGCGTGCGCGCGCTGGCGCCCGCGACGCCGGCTGAATAGCCACCACGGGCGGTCGCCGACCAGGCCAGCGGCCGAGGGCTGCGGCCCGCTCAGCGGCCGAAGGCCGCGGCCAGCGCCTCGGCCAGCGTGCCGACCGGCAGCAACTTCAGGCCGGGCACGCCGGCACGCGGCGCGTTCTGCCGCGGCAGGATCACGGTCTCGTACCCCTGCTTCGCGAGTTCCCGCAGCCGCTCCTCGCCGTGCGGCACCGGCCGGACTTCGCCCGTGAGCCCCAGCTCCCCGAAGGCCACGAGCTTCGCATCGAGGGACGTGTCGCGCAGGCTCGAGGCCAGCGCCAGCGCCACGGGCAGGTCGGTCGCGGTCTCGTCGATGTGCAGGCCGCCCACCAGGTTGACGTAGGCATCATGCTCGGCCAGCTGCAGCCCGGCATGGCGGCTCATCACCGCCAGCAGCATGGCCAGGCGGTTGCCGTCGACGCCCTGCGCCACGCGCCGGGGCGCGGCGAAGCGCGTGCGGTCGACCAGCGCCTGCACTTCTATCAGCAGCGGTCGCCCGCCGTCGCGCGCCACCATGACCAGGCTCCCGGGCACGGCAACCCCGGAACGCACCACGAAGATGGCCGAAGGGTTGCGCACCTCGCGCAGGCCATCCTCGCCCATCGCGAAGAAGCCCAGCTCGTTGACCGCGCCGAAGCGGTTCTTGGTGGCGCGCAGCATCCGGTAGCGGCTGCCGGCCTCGGCATCGAAGTACAGCACGGCATCGACCAGGTGCTCGAGCAGCTTCGGGCCCGCGATGCTGCCTTCCTTGGTGACGTGGCCGACGATGATGACCGCCGTGCCCGTGGACTTGGCGAAGCGCACCAGCGCGGCAGTGCACTCGCGCAGCTGCTGGGGCGAGCCGGGGCTGGCCTCGGCCGCGGCCGACTGCATGGTCTGGATGGAATCGACGACCAGCAGCGCGGCGCGCCGTTCGGCCGCCATGGCCGTGATCGCCTCGAGCTGGTTGTCGCAGCAGAGCACGAGCTGCGCGGCCGACAGCCCCAGGCGTGCGGCACGC
>Ga0302299_10002704_pt1 | contig 10775 bp, 9 predicted proteins | sample III_Fen_N3_4_FD_198795 | JGI IMG/M metagenome (GOLD analysis project Ga0302299, IMG submission 198795) | Peat permafrost microbial communities from Stordalen Mire near Abisko, Sweden - III_Fen_N3_4 | ecosystem: Environmental > Terrestrial > Soil > Wetlands > Permafrost | place: Sweden: Abisko...
CGGATGACCCCCGGGTCTCGACGGCGTCGATAACGACGGCAGTGCGCTCAGCGGGCAAGGACGTCAAGGCGGCCGTGATTCCTGCCGGGGTTGCTTTCGGCGCCTCACAGGCCTCGCACAACGGCATCTCCCTCACCCTGCCCGACGGTCACCCGACGCCGGAGGGCACCTACCTGGCCGGCTGCGTGGTGTACGCAGCGATCTTCGGCGAGAGCCCGGAGGGCAACACCTTCGTCGGTGGTGTCGACGCAGGCTTCGCCAAGGTCCTGCAGGCGGTAGCGGAGAAGGCGGTGCGCGGTACCTGAACCGCGCCGCCGGCGCTCACCTGTGCCCCGGCGAGTTCAGCCCGCCTGCCACCACCGCTGGAGGCGCAGCGCCCTGAGGGTGGCCAGGCGACTGGGTCCAGCCGGTTCGAGCGTGAACCAGTACTTCCCCGAGTACGGCACGTGCCGCGGCCAACGCCCGTCCGCGAGCCGGAGGCGCTCGATGGCGTCCACGCCGTCCTGCATGCGCGGATCCGGCGATGCACCCGCTTCGCGGAAGTGTTCGAGCGCCCGCACGACGTCGTAGTGCCAGCCCGGCGGGAACGGCATCCGCAGGTAGCGCGGGTCAACGACCTCCCCACAGCGGTGGGACCGGCACAGGCGGTGCTCCAGCAGGAAGCGACGACCGTGCGCCATCGGCTCCTCGACCGGGACCGCGCCACCCGTCCGGCCGTACGCCAGCAGGCCCTCGAGCGCGAGGATCGTGGTGTGGAACGAGCCATGGCGCGACCCGTCGCGAACGCTGCGGCAGTTCCAGCCACCGTCGGGAAGCTGGGCGCGCACGAGCCAGTCGACGGCTACGGGGACGCGCGGGTCACGGAGTCCGAATCCCGAAGCCAGCCCCACCAGCATCGACGTGATGCAGGCCTCGGGGAGTCCGATGGAGCGCGCGAGCGTCAAGCCCCCATCGGTGAACGTCGCGCCGTCCCACAATCGGCGCACACCGGTCAGCGTGCGCTCGTCGCCCGGCGGCAGGCCGAGGCGCTGGAGGAGCAGCAAGGTGTAGGTCGTGGAGGTGTACTTCGGGCTGTAGAGGCTGTGCGCCCAGCCTCCGTCGGGATCCTGCAGGGCGAGCAGCGCGGAACCCCATCCCTGTTCGGCCACCTCGGCGCGGGCAGCGTCCACCTCGGCGACCGGTGCATCCAGCAAGTCCGCCAGCACCTGCCAGCGCACGGCTGGATCGCCCTCCAGCAGCCAATCCAGGACGGCGGACGGCGGGGCGTGGAGCGCCCGATTGCTCATGACGGGATTGTCCTGCCTCCCCCAGGGCTTCGCTGGCATATCTAGATTTGGCGCATGGGAAAGGGCTACACCGAACCGGAGTTCCAGCGCGACACCAACTACATCCCCGACCGGATCACCAGGGACGGCCGTGACGGCTGGCCGGTGGAGCCGGGGCGCTATCGCCTCGTGGCTGCGCGGGCCTGCCCGTGGGCGAACCGGACGATCATCGTCCGCCGGCTGCTGGGCCTCGAGGATGCGATCAGCCTCGGCCTGTGCGGACCCACCCACGACGAGCGGTCCTGGACGTTCGACCTCGATCCCGGAGGCGTCGATCCGGTGCTCGGCATCCAGCGGCTGCAGCAGGCCTACTTCGCCCGCTTCCCCGACTACCCCAAGGGCATCACCGTCCCGGCCATCGTCGACGTCGCCAGCGGCACGGTGGTGACCAACGACTTCCCGTCCATCACCATCGACTTCGAGCTGGAGTGGACCGACTTCCACCGTCCGGGCGCCCCGCAGCTGTATCCCGAGGAACTGCGCGCAGAGATCGACGAGGTGAACTCGTGGGTCTACAGCGAGGTGAACAACGGCGTCTACCGCTGCGGCTTCGCCGCGCGGCAGGACTCCTACGACGCCGCCTACGACCGGTTGTTCGCAGCACTCGACCGGCTCGAGTCGCGCTTGATGGGCCAGCGCTACCTCGTCGGCGACACCATCACCGAGGCGGACGTGCGCCTGTTCACCACCCTCGTGCGGTTCGACCCGGTGTACCACGGACACTTCAAGTGCAACCGCAACAAGCTCATCGAGATGCCGGCGTTGTGGGGCTACGCGAGGGACCTGTTCCAGACGCCCGGCTTCGGCGACACCGTCGACTTCGAGCAGATCAAGCGCCACTACTACGTCGTCCACCACGACATCAACCCCACCGGGGTGGTGCCGAAGGGTCCCGACCTCTCCGGCTGGCACACCCACCATGGACGCGAGCGCCTGGGCGGGCGGCCGTTCGGGGACGGCACGCCGCCGTCTCCGATCGTCTGAGCCCAACCAGGCAGTGCAGCCGTGAACTACAGAGCTAGGGCCGTGGGAGTCGCCCCGCCGCCGCCAACGCCGGCCTCGACGTCAGCCCAGGCCGCGGCAAGCCGGTCAACGGCCTGGGGAATGACCTCCACCGGAAGCGTCAAAGGGAGCCGAACGCGGTGGGCGTGCGTCCGATCGGCGGAGAACAACGGTCCGGTCGCCAGCACGAGCCGGTGGGTGGACGCTGCCAGCGCCAGCTCCGTGCTCGCCCGTCGCGGCAACTCGACCCACAGCGCCAGGCCTCCCGCGGGGCTCCGCATCGTCCAGGACGGCAACCGCTCGGCGAGCAGGCGCTGCCACTCGGTCCGCGCCCGCCGGAGCCGGTCGACAACCTCTGCGCGCACGGCATCAGGGTTCTCCAGGTAGCTGGTTGCCACCAGCTGGTCGAGGGCTGAGGCCCCGAGGCCCAGCTGGACGGTGCGGGTGCGCACGGCGTCCAGCAGCTCGGGTGGACAGCGCAGCCAGCCGATCCTGATGCCGCCCCACAGCACCTTGGACAACGAGCCAATACTCACGGCAGCAGGGTCGAAGCTCGCGAACGGGGCCGGCCGGGCCACCGCATCGAGATCCAGCTCTGCGAGCGTCTCGTCGACGATGGCGACGCAGTCATGGTCGCGCAGCAACTGCGACAGCTCCTCGCGCTGGGACTGCGGCATGAGGAGCCCGGTCGGATTGTGGAAGTCCGGGATCAGGTAGGCGGCCTGTGGCCGGGAGCGGCGCAGCACGGAGGCCCACCCAGGCACGTCCCACCCGCCCACCAGCGGGACGGAGACCGCCCGCGCACGCACGGCCTCGATTGCGCCGAGCGCACCAGGATAGGTGGGGGAGTCGACGGCGATCCGCTGCCCGGGGCTGAGCAGCGTGTGCAGGGCGACGCTCACCGCTGTCATGGCCCCGGCCGTGATCACGACCTGCCCGGGGTGGGTGGCCAGCCCACGAGCGTCGTACCACTGCGCCACCAGGCGACGCAGGTGCGGAGCGCCGAAGGGCTCGTAGCCGGCGCTGTTCAGGGTTGCCGGCAGCCAGTCCAGAGCCCGGCGGATGATGGCGGACGTGCCGGAGGGTGCCATTCCCGCTGCGGCGGAGAGGTCGATGGCGTCGGTGCGGAGTCCCGGGACAAGGGGGAGGGACGGCAGGCGCGCACTGCTCGGCAGGGTCACGACGGTTCCTGACCCCTGCCTCGCCCGCGCCCAGCCCGAAGCCACCAGCTCGCCGTACGCGCGGGTGATGGTGGTGCGGCTCAGCCCGAGGGCGAGTGCGAGAGCGCGTTCGCTGGGCAGGATCGCCCCGACGGCGATCCGGCCGTCCATCGCCATGCCGCGGACTGCCATGGCCAGCCCGAGGTACGCCGGCCGGTCGTCGGGGAGCGGCAGGAGCGCGAGCCAGTGTCGAGGGTCCACCAGACCACTGTTGCACAATTGGCTATTTGACATAAGGCCAATCTGCGACAGGATGGCCCGCATGCGTTTCCGCCTTCCCGTCCGTTTCGGCCGCCGGCTGCCCCAGTTGCTGGTGGGCCTTGTGCTGTACGGGTGGTCGATGGCGATGCTCATCCGCAGTGGCCTCGGCCTCGACCCGTGGGACGTCTTCCACCAAGGCCTTGCGAATCACCTGCCGATCACGTTCGGCCAGGTGACGATCCTCGTGGGCGCGCTGGTGTTGCTGCTGTGGATCCCCCTGCGGCAGCGTCCAGGCATCGGCACCGTGCTGAACGTGTTCGTGATCGGCCTCGCTGCCGACGCCGGCCTCGCCGCGATGCCGGCTGTCAGCGGCCTGCCCGGCCAGATCGCGATGCTGCTCGGCGGGGTCGTGGCGAACGGGCTCGCCGGCGCACTGTACGTCGGCGCCCGCCTCGGCCCTGGACCGCGGGACGGCCTGTGGGTGGCGCTCACCCAGCGGACCGGCCACAGCATCCGGGTGGTGCGGACCGTCCTCGAGGTCACCATCGTCGCCATCGGCTGGCTGCTCGGTGGCGTGGTGGGCGTCGGGACGGTGGTCTACGCCCTCGCGATCGGCCCGATCGTCCAGTTCTTCATGCCCTGGGTCGAGGTCCGGCTGGACGCTGAGGCGCTCGCCGAGCCCTCCTAGCAAGCGGTCCCTGAGGAGGTTCTTGAGCGCAGCGAACGAACCGCAACGGTCCCTGAGGAGGTTCGTGAGCGCAGCGAACGAACCGTCACGAAGGGCCGCCGACGCGTGTGAGACGGGCGCCCTTCGTGACGCGCTCGCTCGTACCTCGCGAACGCTCCTCAGGGACCGTTTCGTGACGCGCTCGCTCGTACCTCGCGAACGCTCCTCAGGGACCGTTTCGTGACGCGCTCGCTCGTACCTCGCGAACGCTCCTCAGGGACCGTTTGAGGTGAAAGCAGCCACCTCGGCGTAGGTCGGACCCGTAGCCGGCCCTCGCTGGCCGATCGCAATCGCGGCGGCAGCGTTGGCCCAGGCTGCTGCGGCCAGCGGCTCCGCGCCCCGCGCCAACTGGGCGATGAAAGCACCGGCGTGGGCGTCGCCTGCGCCCGTGAGATCGACGACATCGGCGTCCACCCCCGGAACAACCACCGGATCGGCACCAGGCAGTGCCACCACGCAGCCGCCCGGACCGCAGCGCACCACCACACGTCCGTGTGACCGCTGTTGCAGGACGGTAGCCGCGTCCACCGGATCGGCACACCCCGTGAGAGCCGTGGCCTCGGCGGCGTTGGCGCTCACCCAGTCTGCACGAGCCAGCACCACCACCAACGCCTCCGCCGGCAGGGACGCCACAAGAGGACCCGGGTCGAAGAAGACCACCACGCCATCGCCGACGCCGGGGAGCCACTCGACGAGCGCGGCCCGATTCGAGGCATGGGCGAGGCTGTAGCCGGTCAGGTAGACATAGTCGCCGGCCGCCAGTTCCACCCGGGCAAGGGCAGCCGCGTCCAGCCGGGCCTCTGCCCCGGGAGCGGTGATGAACGACCGCTCTCCGTCGTCTTCGACGATGACGACCACAAGGCCGGTGTCGCAGCCGGGCAGTACGGGCTGCAGCACCGGGATGCCTTCCGCGACGAGTGCAGCCCGCACCTGTTCGCCGCGCGGTCCGGCGCCGTGCATCCCGGCGTAGACGACCGGCAATCCCTGCCGCGCAGCGGCAGCCATCACGTTGAGTCCGCCGCCGACAAGCTCGGATGCTGAATCTGCGAGCACGTCGCCACCCCGCCCCGGCGCCGCCGGCACCAGCAGCACCAGGTCGACGACGGCATTGCCCAGGTGCACCAGCCGGCTCATCGCGCTGCCCCTCGCAGGGCGAGGAGACCACCGGCAAGACCGGGCAGGTCGAGGGCAGGGTTGGCTGCCCCGAGCTGCGCCACGACCTCGGCCGGGAACCCTGCCGATCCCACTAGCGCGCCGCTCATCGCGCCGGCCATGGCTGCGATCGTGTCGCAGTCGCCACCGACGGAAGCGCCCAGCCGGCAGGTCAGCCACGGGTCATCAGGGTGCAGTGACCACAACGCGAAGGCTGCCGGCACCGACTCCTGCGTCGCGAGGCTTGTACCCACCAGCCGCTGCACGAGGTCGCAGGCGTCCGCGTCGGCGAGGCCGGCCACCAGCCCGATCGCCCAGCGAATGCGCGACGCGACGTCGGCACCGGCCACCCAGCGTCCGCATTCCGCGCCGGAGGTCGCAGCGGCCAAGGCCTGTTCGATGGCGGCGTCGTAGCCAAGGCCGGCCACTCCCGCGCTGACCGCTGCCGCCACTGCGCTCGCACCGGCGAGGGCGATGCTCGTGTTGTGGGTGACCCGGCTCGCCGCCTCGACAGCCGCGACGATGGTGGCGGTGTCGGGTGCGGTGGCGATGCCGATCGGCGTGATCCGCATCGCTGCGCCGTTGGTGTCGCCGCTGCGTCCGGTGGTTTCCACGTCGCCGCCGGCCAGCAGTTCGGTGAGCGCACGCCGGGTGGACGGACCCAGCAGGTCGAGCGAGCCCCGCGCCCGCATGTCGGCCTCCCAGGCGACGAGGCGTGCGGCCAATTCGTGGGGGTCGATGACTCCGCCGCCGGCGATCATCACCGTGGCAAGGATCACCGCCTGCTCGGTGTCGTCGGTCACCTGTCCTGCGGTCATTCCTGCGGCGATCGGGTGGTCTGGCGGCGCCGGCTCGAAGCCGGAGAGCAGCGGCCCGTGGGCCCCGACAATCTGGTCGCGTGACAGCAGCTGGGTGGGCATGCCGAGGGCGTCGCCGATCGCGAGCCCCAGCAGTGCACCCAGGGCACGCTCGCCGAGCGTGCTGGCGCCACGCGACGCAGCGGCGCGAGGGAGGCCGCGAGGTTGCACGAAGGAACCCTTGCCCGTGCGGGTGGCGATCAGCCCGCCCCTGGCCAGGTCTGCGAGGGCCGCCCGGACAGTGGTGCGGCTGACCCCGAACCGGCGGGCGAGGGCGACCTCCCCCGGAAGCTGGGCGCCCGGCGTGAAGCAGCCGGCAGCGATCTCCTCTGCCAGGGTCGCGGAGATCCGCTCATGCTTGAGCGGAACGTCACCCGACCCTTCGTGACGTCCGCTCGCTCCGCTCACGGGCTCCTCAGGGACCGGTTCGTGACGTCCGCTCGCTCCGCTCACGGGCTGCTCAGGGACCGTGGCGCGGTTGCAAGAGCGAGGGCCTGAGAGAGGTCCACCACCCGCACCAGCGGCGCGTACAGGTCCATGATCTCCAGCGCCTTGGCGTGGCTGTCGTCGTCCAGCCCAGCGCAGGCGTCCTCGACCACAAGGACTTCCGCCCCGGCGTCGGCGGCCTCCAGCGCCGTCGAGAGCACGCAGCAATCGGTGCTCACGCCGCACAGGACAAGGCGTCCGCCGGGAGCGAGATCCGCGGAGAGCTGGCGCCACTTGCTGAAGGTCGGTGCGCTCACCGTCCGTCCTGGAAGGTCGGCGAGCTCGTCGACGATGCTCCACAGCGGCGCGTCCGGCGGCTGGAGCGCGAACGGCCACTGCTCGTAGTAGGGACGCCACGAGCCCTTCGGCTCGGCCGGCGCAACGAACCGGGTGAACACGGTGTCCCTGCCGAAAGCCCTAGCCAGCTGCCGGATCGGGCCGACGACGTCGGGAAACCGCGGCGTCCGCCACGGGCTGTCGGCAGCGGCGAACACGTTCTGCATGTCGATCACCGCGAGCAGTGTCGCCGCGGGCATCAGATCGCCTCCGGCGCCTTCACGGGTGGGGCGACGGGGCTGACGGCCAGCTCGGAGGCGATCGGTGCGGACGGCGGCAGCGCCTCCTGCCTGCGGACGGCGCCGGCGCGAAGGATCAGTGTCCCGAGGAACCCGATCAGCAGCGCCACCAGAACGCCGAGGTTGGAGAAGGCCCAGGCTCCCTCGCGTCCGCCAAGGCCCAGGTCGAGCAGGTAGCCCTGCCACCCCAGCCAGTCGGCGTAGCTGTTGGTGACCAGGCCCCAGCCGACGACCGTCCCCGCCAGCAGCAGGACCATCGGCACGGCCGGCACGTCCCCGTAACGGCCGGACGGACGGTACAGGTCACCCTCGTCATAGTTCTGGCGGCGCAACAGGATGTCGGCGAGCATGATGCCGCACCAGGCTGCGATCGGGACGCCGAGCGTGATCAGGAAGCCCTGGAAGACGCCGAAGAAGCTGCCGCCACCGAACACGATGTAGACGGTGCCGAGCACCATGATCACGCCGTCGATCCCGGCTGCCACCGGACGCTTGATCGGCAGGCCCGTCGAGGTCAACGCAAGGCCGGAGCTGTAGATATCCAGCACGGCGCCGCCGATCAGGCCGGCGACGGCGACGATCGCGAACGGCACCAGGTACCAGGTGGGCAGAAGGGTGGTCAGCGCACCGATCGGGTCGGCGGAGATCGCCTCGTTCAGGGCCGGATCCGAGCCGGCAAGCAGCAGGCCGAAGACCACCAGCAGCAGGGGCGCAAGGGAGGCGCCGAAGGTCGTCCAGCCGATCACACCGCCACTGGAGGTGTGCCGCGGAAGGTAGCGGGAGTAGTCGGCGGCCATGTTCACCCAGCCGAGGCCGAAGCCGGTCATCATGAACACCAGCGCTCCGACGAGGGCTTCGTTGGAGCCGTCCGGGATGGCGCTGACCGCTGCCCAGCTGATGTGCGGGTACACGAGCGCGACGTAGCCAATCGTGAGGACGCCGGTGACGATGGTGATCACGGTCTGCATGCGCATGATGAGGTCGAACCCGATGACGCCGCCGGCGATGATCAGCACGGCGACAACGATGAGCGCGATGACCTTGGTCATGTCACCACCGCCCCAGCCGAGCCGCTCGAAGACTGTTGCGGTTGCGAGGGTGGCCAGCGCCGTCAGAACGGTCTCCCAGCCGACCGTGAGGATCCACGAGAGCACGGACGCGACCCGGTTGCCGCGGACGCCGAGCGCCGCACGGCTGAGCACCATGGTGGGTGCCGAGCCGCGCTTGCCCGCGAGCGAGACGAAGCCACACAGCAGGAACGACACGATGATGCCGATCACGCTGGCGATGGTGGCCTGGCCGAAGGAGATGCCGAAGCCGAGCACCCAGGACCCGTAGCTGATGCCCAGCACGGAGACGTTGGCCGCGAACCACGGCCAGAAGAGGTCGCGCGGGATGCCCTTGCGATCAACGTCGGCGATGACGTCGATGCCCTGCATCTCCACCTGGAGAGCGCCGCGTGGCTTCGTGCTGTCGGTCATTTCCGCACCTCTCGTGCCCACCTGTCTAGACCTGTCCGTCGCATGGTATGCCTTGAGCCATGCCGCTTACAGGTACCCCGGTCCTGCGCATCGCCATGCCCGGTGACGCGGATGCCGTGCGCGCCGTCGTGAAGGCTGCGTACGAGCCGTGGATACCGGTGATCGGCATGCGACCGCTGCCGCTGGAGGCCGACTACGACCAGCTGATCGGGGCCGGCAGCGTCACGGTCCTCATTGAGCCGGGTGCCGGCACGATCGCTGCGCTCATCGTCCTCGTGCCGGAGCCTGAGGCGCTGCTCATCGAGAACGTGGCCGTCGATCCGGTGTTCCAGCGCCGGGGCTTCGGGCGGATCCTGCTGACCCACGCCGAGGACGTGGCGAGGAGCGCTGGTCTGGGAACGGTCAGGCTCTACACCCACCGCCGGATGGCCACCAACATCGCCCTGTACGAGCGCCTGGGCTACGCCATCACCACCCGTGACACTCACGAGGGACGGCCGGTCGTCCACATGGCCAAGGCCCTCGTGAACGGCGGGGACGGTTCTCCTGGTTCATCCTGAACCGCCGGAACCGTCCCCGGTGTTCAGGATCGCGCAGGAATTGAAGACGCCCCCGGGTCGTGTAGCGAGCACTGTCCGGGGGCTGACCGTTCTCCGTTCTGACGGGAGAGGGCTGCCAGCAATGCTACCGGGCTTTGCCCGAACGGGCGAAGCGGGGTGGCCTGGACGCAGAACCGCCGCGGCACCACGGCTCCTGGGACGCGGCGATGACAGCTCGAACCTGCGCACCTGGGGAGATGGCAGTGCTCTGGGGCTACTCTGAGTAAAACTGCTTAACTTCGCAGAACGGATACCGCAATGAAGCGCGTCGCTGTGATCTCGGCTCTCCTGCTTGGCCTGGGCCTCTCGACGATTCCGTCACTGCCGGCTCATGCTCTTCCGGCCGACGAGCCAATGGTGATTCAGGCCCAGACCGGCACGAATCAGGCCGTCGACATCAGGTACGCCTCGAAGTCGCCGGCGGCGATCGTCCAGACCCACAGCGTCAACGGCTCGCCGGCACAATCGTTCACCTTCGCCAACTGCGACGCTGATGGCTGGTGCGAGCTCAAGAACACCAACTCTGAGATGTGCCTGACCGTGAAGGGGGCCAGCACGGCCCGCGGCGCGCTCGTCCGGCAGGCCACGTGCGACCAGAGCACCGCCCAGAAGTGGCAGCGGGTCAACGTCGCCTCCGATGTGTACAACGTGAAGAGCGCAATCGGCACCAATCGCTGGCTCTCGGTGCGGGACAAGACCGCGAAGAACGGCTCGAGGCTGCAGGTCTGGACGCACAGCACCTCGAAGTCCCAGCAGTTCCGCTTTGTCGCGGCCCCGGACTGGCGCGTCAGCTTCACCCAGCAGGACGAGACCACGAAGGTAGCCACCAGCCTCACCGATCTGAGCTCGCTGGCCGGCACCTGGGCGACCGACCTGGTGCTCACCGCGAAGCTGAAGTATGGCTCCACGACGATGCGGACGTTGACCCTCACCAAGAAGCTCTCGACGATCGATTCCGGCGGCAGCTTCACCTGGGATCTGCGCGACTACGGCAAGTGGACGATCACCGGCATGTTCCGCAAGGGCCACACCACGGTGAAGTCGCTGGCCACAGTCAAGCTCGGGGTGTGGGCCAGCGAGTACGTCATCGCCCCGATCACCGCGACGATGCCGGTCACCATGCTGACCACCTCGCTGTGGGGCGCTGGCT
>Ga0302299_10002705_pt1 | contig 10775 bp, 11 predicted proteins | sample III_Fen_N3_4_FD_198795 | JGI IMG/M metagenome (GOLD analysis project Ga0302299, IMG submission 198795) | Peat permafrost microbial communities from Stordalen Mire near Abisko, Sweden - III_Fen_N3_4 | ecosystem: Environmental > Terrestrial > Soil > Wetlands > Permafrost | place: Sweden: Abisko...
CCGCCCCCCCCTCCGCCGCCGCGGACGCCTCCGTGCCAGCGGTCGAATCGCCTCGCGCCCCCCGCACGAGCCGACACCCCGGGCCACCGACGAGTCACCATGGCGCCAGCCCGGAGGTCCACCATGGCGCCCCGCCCCGTCGCACCGCAGACCCTCATCTTCGAGAAGGGCTACGACCCCCAGCGCTCCGAGGGGGCCGCCGTCCCGCCCGTCTTTCGCACCAGCACCTTCCTCTTCAAGCGCGCCGCCGACGGCAAGCGCGCCTTCGAGATCGCCTACGGCCTCTCGCCGCGGGCCGCCGGCGAGAGCCCCGCCCTCATCTACACCCGGGTCAACAACCCCAACTCCGAGATCGTCGAGGACCGGGCCGTGGCCTGGGACGGCGCCGAGGCGGCCGCCCTCTTCTCCTCCGGCATGGGTGCCATCTCCAGCGCCTGCCTCGCCTTCCTGCGCCCCGGCGACACCCTGCTCTTCTCCGATCCCGTCTACGGCGGCACCGAGTACCTGTTCCGCCACCTGCTCCCGGCCTTCGGCATCCGCACCGTGCCCTTCCCCGCCGGCGCCGACGAGGCGGCCCTCGACGCCGTGGTGAAGGCCCACGGCGCCCCGCGGCTCATCTTCCTCGAGTCGCCCGCCAACCCGACCATGCAGCTCTGCGATCTGGCCGCCGCCCGCGCCGTGGCCGACCGCGCCGCCACGCCCGGCCGCCCCTGCCTGGTCTTCATCGACAACACCTTCCTCGGCCCCATCTTCAGCCGGCCGCTGGCCAACGGCGTCGACCTGGTCCTCTACTCGGCCACCAAGTTCTTCGGCGGCCACTCGGACCTGGTGGCCGGGCTCGCCATGGGACGGGCCGAGCTCGTCGAGCCGGTCAAGGCGATGCGCACCATCCTCGGCTCCAACTGCGGCCCCGACACCGCCTGGCTCATCAGCCGCTCGCTCGGCACCCTGCAGCTCCGCATGGAGCAGCAGCAGCGCAACGCCGGCCGGATCGTCGAGGCGCTGCGCGGCCACCCGGCGGTGGCCCGCGTCTACTACCCGGGTCTGCCGGAGATGGGGGACCGCCAGGTAGCGCTCTGGCGCCGCCAGTGCACCGGCACCGGCAGCGTGGTCTCCTTCGACGTGCGGGGCGGCGAGGCCGAGGCCTTCAAGGTGCTGGACGCCGTGCGCCACATGCGGCTGGCCGTCAGCCTGGGCGGTATCGAGACGCTCATCGAGCACCCCTGGTCGATGACCCACTCCGACATGACACCGGAGGAGAAGCGCCACGCCGGCTTCACCGACGCCATGATCCGGCTCTCGGTCGGCCTGGAGGACCCCGACGACCTCACCGCCGACCTCCGCCAGGCGCTCGAGCGGATCTGAGCGGTGGCCGCTAGACTCCCCGGAGGAGGAGGAGCCCGCCATGCGAGGACGTGCCGCCGCCCCCGAGACCGTCGAGGCCTACCTGGCCGCCACCCCGCCCGAGGTGCGGCGCATCCTGACGAGGCTGCGGAGGATCGTGCACGAGGAGGCGCCGGAGGCCACCGAGCGGATCGCCTATGGCATGCCGGCCTTCGAGCTCGGCGGGCCGCTGGTCTACTTCGCCGCCTTCCAGGGCCACCTCGGCTTCTACGCCCTGCCGAGCGGGACCGCGGCCTTCCGGGCGGAGCTCGAGCCCTACCGATCGGGCAAGGGCTCGGTCCAGTTCCCCCTGCCGGGCGAGCCGCCGTGGGCGCTGGTCCGGGCCATGGTGCGGTTCCGGGTGAAGGAGAACGCCGCCAAGGCCGCCCGGAAGCGTGGTCCGGCCGGGCCCTCGCCGAAGGTCAGCCGTCGAGCAGGGCGCGGACCTCGCCGAGCAGCGCCTCGGCGGTGAAGGGCTTGGCCAGGAAGGCGGTGTGCGGCACCGCCAGCTCGCGCGGACCCACGCCGGCCTTGGCGTAGCCCGAGACGTAGAGCACGCGGAGCCCTGGCAGGCGGGCCCGCAGCGTCTGGGCCACCTCCAGCCCGCCCATGCCCGGCATGACCATGTCGGTGACCACCAGCGCCGGTGGGGTCTCGGCCGCCTCGACCGCCCGCACCGCCTCGTCGCCGCTGGCGGCCGCAACGACCTGGAAGCCGGCCCGGCGGAGCGTCCGCTCGCTCACGTTGCGCACCAGCGGATCGTCCTCCACCACCATGACGGTGCCGCTCCCTCTGACCCGCACCGCCGGCACGCTGGCCGGCCGCGGCGTCTCCACGCCGCCGTCGCGGCGCGGCAGCCAGATGCGGAAGGTGGTGCCCAGCCCGGGCTCGCTCTCCACCGCGATCTGCCCGCCCGCCTGGCGCACGATGCCGTAGACGGTGGCCAGCCCGAGGCCGGTCCCCTCGCCGCGCGGCTTGGTGGTGAAGAAGGGCTCGAAGAGGTGAGCCTTCACCTCGGCCGACATGCCCACCCCGCCGTCGCGCACCAGGAGCTCCACCCAGTCGCCCTCGCGGAGGTCGCCGGCCCGGCCCGGCGCCACCCGGACGTTCCGGGTGGCGACGGTCAGCGCGCCGCCGCGGGGCATGGCGTCGCGGGCGTTGACCGCCAGGTTGACGAGCACCTGGTCGAGCTGGCTCGGGTCGCACAGCACGGTCCAGGGCTCGGCCTCCAGCGAGAGCTCCAGCCGAACCTGCTCGCCCAGCACCCGCCGCAGCAGCCGCTCGGCGGCGCGCACCGACGCCCCCACCTCGAGCGCCACCGGGGTCACCGCCTGCTTGCGGGCGAAGGCCAGGAGCTGGCGGGTCAGCTCGCGGGCCCGCTCGCCCGCGCCGCGGAGCTCCACGAGGTCCTCGGGATCGACCTGGCCGCCCTCGCTGGCCGCGTGGTAGGCCGACTCGGCGCAGCTCAGCATGACCGTGAGGACGTTGTTGAAGTCGTGGGCCAGGCCGCCCGCCACCCGGCCGATGCTCTCCAGCTTCTGGGCCTGCTGCACCCGCCCCTCGAGCTCGTGCTGGTCGGTGACGTCGCGGGCGTTGATGACGATGCCCCGGACGGCCGGGTCGTCGAGGAAGTTGCGCGCCACCGCCTGCACCCACCGCCAGGCACCGGGCCGGTGGCGGTGGCGGATGCGCGCGGTGGCCGAGCCCGACCGCTCGCCGCGCAGCAGCGTCAGCAGCGCCCCGTCCACGATCGCCTCGTCGTCCGGGTGGAGCACCCCGAGCTCGGTGAGCGTCTTGCCCTGGACCTCAACGAGCGGATAGTCGAGCACCTCGGTGACGCCGGGGCTCCAGAGCTGGACCCGACCCTCCCGGTCGAGGAGCAGGATCATGTCGCTCGACTTCTCCACCAGCGCGCGGAAGCGCTCCTCGGAGCGGCGCAGCTCCCGCTCCGCCTCGACGCGCCGGGTGACGTCGCGCGACACGCCGACGACCTCACGCGGCTGGCCGGCCGGATCGCGCCGCACCAGCGCCCGGATCTCCATGTGCCTCACCGCGCCGTCGCGGCAGGGCTGGTCGTAGATGCCGAGGTGCGGGCTCTCCTCCTCCGGCGTGCCGACCTTGGCCAGCACGGCGCCCGCCCTGGCCAGCGACTCGGGCGTCAGCGCGTCGGCGAGACCCTGCTGGAGCGCCTCGTCCACCGTGTAGCCGCGCTGGGCCAGGATGGACGGGCTGACGTAGGTGAACCGGAGGGTGGACGGGTCCATGGTCCAGATGACCTCATGGGTGTTCTCGGCCAGCAGCCGGTAGCGCTCCTCGCTCACCGAGAGCTGGGCCGTCACCACGTCGGCCTCGGACTCCTGGGCCCGCTGCTCGCGCCGGTCGTAGACGGTGCGGAGCGCCGCGAAGACGGCCGCTCCCAGGGCGATGACGAACCACTGGACCGCCTGCCCGAGCGGCCACCCGTCCTGCACCACGAGGGCCAGCCCGCCCGCCAGCCCCACCGCCCCACCCGCCACCACCGCGGCGGGCGATCGGGGCAGGACCAGCGAGTAGATGAGCGGCAGGGCCCAGACCACCTGGAAACCCACGCACCGCGTGCCGTTGGACAGCGCCGCGGTGAGGAGGGCGAGCGCCGACGCGCCGGTGGCCAGCGCGAGGTGCCAGCGGCGGCGTTCCACCAGCCCGGCACGACCGAGGCGCCATGCGGCCGCCGAGAACAGCGCGGGGATGAGGAGGCCGGTGGCGAGCGCGGTCAACGGGTAGAGGCCCACCGCCGAGAAGGCGAGGTAGTAGCCGGCGATCAGCGCGGCCGCGACGAGCAGCAGGCGGCCCTGCTGGCGCGCGCTCCGCTCCTGCGGTGACGGTGACGCACTCCCCGTGAATTGCTCCACCTTCTCATTCTGTACTGATCAACCCTGGGGGGCCAGCCTCCATGCTGACGCCCCCGTCGTGGTGGGTCGAACCGGCCCGCGACCATTGGTCCGTTCGGCTTGCTGGGGATCAGGTCCGGGAGGGACCCGGCGGCCGCCCCTCAGGGGCCGGGGCGCCGGCGCGGCGTGGCCCGGGGCGCCGGCGGCGCCGCGTCGAGGTAGCGCTCCACCAGCCGCTTGGCGCCCCGCACCGCCTCCTCCAGCGTGGCGCCGCGCGCCAGCAGCCCCGCCACCGCCGAGGCCAGCCGGCAGCCGGTGCCCCGGCGCGTGCCGCGCCTGCGACGCCCGGTGAAGCGGGTCACCCGCCGCCCCTCCACCAGGAGGTCGACCGGCGCCCCGTCGCGGTGGCCGCCCTTCACCAGCACCGCCCGCGACGGCAGCGCGCGCGCCGCGCGGATGGCCGCCTCGTCGCCGTCCACCGGGAGGCCGGTGAGCGCCGCCAGCTCGGGCAGGTTGGGCGTGGCCAGCCGCGCCCGCGACAGGAGCGGCTCGAGCGCCTCGCCGGGCGGCGCGCCGGCGCAGTCGAGCAGCGACGTGCCGGCCGAGGCGAGCAGCACCGGGTCGAGCACCAGCGGCACCCGGCGGAGATCGGCCGCGGAGAGCCGGTCGCACAGCGCCGCGGCCAGGCTGGCGGTGCCGAGCATGCCGGTCTTCACGGCGCGCGGCCGCTCGCCGCCGCCTTCCAGCAGCGCCTCGATCTGCGCCAGCACCATCGCCTCGGGCACCGGGCTCCAGCCCCGCACGCCGGCCGGCCCCTGCGCGGTGATGGCGGCCGCCACCGGCCAGCCGCCCACGCCGAGCCGGCCCAGCGCCTCCAGGTCGGCCGCCAGGCCGGCGCCCGCCGTGGGGTCGAGGCCGGCCACCAGGAGGACGTGGCTCATCGAGACCCTCCGGCGGCGCGGCGCGCAGCCGCCTCGACCAGCCCGCGATAGATGGCGGCGTGGCGGGGCTCGTGGCGCACCACCGCCTCGGGGTGCCACTGCACGCCGAGCACGAAGGGCTCGCCCGGCAGCTCGATCGCCTCGATGAGGTTGTTGGGCGCCACCGCCGAGACGGTCAGGCGCGATCCGGCCGCGCGCACCGCCTGGTGGTGCGTCGAGTTGACGTGGAGTGCGCCGGCCCCCACCAGCGCCGCCAGCCGCGTCCCGCCCGCCACCTCGACCGGGTGGCTCGGCTGGTCCTTGGGCGGCGGCTGCTCGTGCCCCTCGATGCCGGCCTCGCCCGGCAGGTCCTGCCAGAGCGAGGCGCCGTGGGCCACCGCCAGGAGCTGCATCCCGCCGCAGACCCCGAGCACCGGCAGGCCGAGCCGCAGCGCCGCGCCGAGCAGCTTGAGCTCGGAGGCGGTCCGCTCCGGCACCAGCCGGCCGCAGCCGTGGCGCCGCGCCTCGCCGTAGAGCTCGGGTGGCACGTCGAAGGCGCCGCCGGTCACCACCAGCCCGTCGAGGCCGCTGAGCGCCGCCTCGGCCAGCCCCGCCTCGTGGGTGATGGGCACCGGCAGGCCGCCGGCGGCCGCCACCGCCTCCGGGTAGGCCCGGAGCAGCGTGTAGCGCACCCCGTCGTCCGAGAGGTCGACGGTGAGGCCGATGCGCGGGCGGTTCACGGCGCCTCCGGGCCGGGCGACCCGGCCCCACGGCCAGCCTCGAAGGCCAGCGCCAGCGCCGCCGCCCGCTCGCGCGGCTCGCCGCCGCCGAAGATCCCGCCGATGACCGCCGCCGCCGCCGCGCCGGCCGCCGCCACCTCGCCGATGGTGGCGAGATCGATGCCGCCGATGGCCACCACCGGCGCGGGGAGCGCGCGCGCCACCTCGCCGAGCATGGCCAACCCGCGCGGCGGCGCCTCGATGGCCTTGCTCCCGGTGGCGAAGACGGGCCCGAACCCGACGTGGTCGGCGCCGTCGCGGAGCGCCGCCTCGGCGTCGGCCAGGGTGCGGGTGGAGCGCCCCACCAGCCGGTCCGCCCCGACCACGGCGCGGGCCGCCGCCACCGGCAGGTCCTCCTCGCCGACGTGCACGCCGTCGGCGCCTGCCAGCACCGCCAGGTCGGCCCGGTCGTTGACGATGACGAGCGCCCGGCCGGCCGCCAGCGCCACCAGCGCCTTGGCCAGCGCCAGCACCTGGCCCGACGGCGTGTCCTTGACGCGGAGCTGCACCACCCGCGCGCCACCGTCCAGCGCGGCGCGGGCCTGCCCCAGCGGATCGGCGCCGCCCACGATGGCGTAGAGGCCGCCCAGGCGGGCCAGCCGGGCGTCGCGGACCGGCGAGGGCGGGAGGGCCATGGCGCGGATTCTACCAGGCCGGCGGCCGGGCCGCCCGGGCGGCCGCTTGACGGGCCGCCGAGGCGCCGCATATGGTCCGCGCACTTCAGCTTTCCAAAGGGTTCCGCGACCATGGCCGAGACGTTCGAGAACAAGCACATCGACAAGCGCGTGGTGAACCGGTACCTGCGCAAGGGCGTGGTGGACGAGAAGGAGTACGCGGGCTTCCTGAAGGCCCTGCCGGACCTCGAGGCCCAGGCGCTCAGCGTCGACGCCGCCCTGGACGGCGACATCCTCGACGACGAGGATGACGAGGACGAGAAGGAGTAGCCCGGTGCGGGCCCGGCTCGTCGCCGCCGCGGCCGCCCTCCTGGCGGCGACCGCCCCCGGGGCGCGGCCCGCCTCCCTGCCTCACCCCGAGAGCACGCCCGCCCAGGTCCGCCGCACGCCGGTGGTGGCCGCGGTGGAGCGGGTCCGCGGCGCGGTCGTCAACGTCTCGGCCGAGGAGCTGGTCCGCATCCGCGTCCCCTCGCGGGGCGGCGCCGGCGACGGCCCGCTCGGCGACCTCTTCCAGCAGCCGCGCTACCGCAAGGGCTACGCCGTCACCTCGCTCGGCTCGGGCGTCATCGTCTCGCCCGACGGCTACGTGCTCACCAACAACCACGTGGTGGAGCGCGGCACCCGCTTCCGCTGCGGCCTGGCCGACGGGCGCGAGCTCATCGCCAAGGTGATCGGCACCGACCCGGCCGCCGACCTGGCGATCCTCAAGCTGGAGACCAGGGAGAAGCTCCCCTTCGCGGTCATGGGGCGCTCCGACGAGATCCTCATCGGCGAGACGGTCATCGCCATCGGCAACCCGTTCGGCCTCTCGCACACCGTGACCACCGGCGTCATCTCGGCGGTGCACCGCAGCTTCCCGGCCGGCGACCGGCGGCTCTTCGACTTCCTGCAGACCGACGCCTCCATCAACCCCGGCAACTCCGGCGGCCCGCTGCTCGACATCGAGGGGCGGCTGCTCGGCATCAACACCGCCATCCTGGGCGAGCGGAGCGCCGGCATCGGCTTCGCCATCCCCATCGACCGGGCCCGCCGCATCGCCGAGGACCTCATCGGCTACGGCGAGGTGCGCGAGGCCTACCTGGGGCTCCAGGTGGCCGACCTCCCCGCCAAGGACGGCGCGCCGGTCGGCGCCACCGGCGGCGTGCAGGTCACCGGCGTCGATCCCGGCTCGCCGGCGGAGAAGGCCGGGGTACGGCGCGGCGACGTGATCGAGGCGCTCGACGGCGCCGCCGCCGACTCGGCCGACGAGCTCCGCTTCCGGCTCCGCGAGCTGGCCCTGGGCGCCACCGCCCGGCTCGAGCTGCAGCGCGGCCGGGAGCGCCCGGCGGTGGTGCTGCAGCCGGTGGAGCTCACGCCGCAGCGGGCCGAGCAGCTCGTGCAGCGGCGGGTCGGCGTGGCGCTGGAGCAGGTCAAGGCCACCGGCGGCACCATCCTCAGCATCCGCACCGTGACGGTGGGGAGCGCCGCCGCCCGCTCCGGCCTCCGCCAGGGCGACCTGGTCCGCGAGGTGAACGGCCTGGAGGTGGCCACCCTCGACGCCTTCCGCCGCGCCGCCGCCTCGGCCCGCCGCACCGGCCAGCTCGTGCTGCTGGTGCAGCGCGGCTACGCCGCCGAGCGCATCGCCTTCGACCTCGACTGAGCCCCCCTGCCCACGGAGCGCCCGCCATGCCCGACGCCAGGCCGCAGATCGACTTCTACACCTTCATCGTCAGCCTCGGCTCCTCGGCGCTGATCCACCTCGGCGACGCGCCCCACCCGGAGACCCAGAAGGCCGCCCCGCTCAACCTGCCGCTGGCCCAGCAGACCATCGACGTGCTCTCCATGCTGCGGGAGAAGACCCGGGGCAACCTGAGCGGCGAGGAGGAGCAGCTCTTCGACCACCTGCTCCGCGACCTGCGGCTCCGCTTCGTCGAGAAGTCGAAGGGTTCGTAGGGCGCGACCGCCGCCAGGTCCCCGTGCCGACCTGGCGCGGCAGCTACAGCCCGGCCTGCAGCATGGCGTCCGCCACCCGCCGGATGAGCTCGCGCCGCACCACCCGGCGGGTCCGCGACAGCGCGTTGGGATCGCGGCGCACCCGGGGGCCCACCCGGCGGCGCGCCACCTCGACGATCCAGGCGATGCGGCGCGGGTCGAGGCGCGGGGCCCGGGAGGTCTCCTCGAGGAAGAACCCGAGCCCGCGCTCATCGAGCACGGTGTGGAGCGCGCGCCTCGCCTGCGAGACGAGCGTCAGATCGACGACGTTCGGCACGGAGCGATCTCTAGGATCGATCCGGCGCGCGATCCATTTTTCGCCGCCCTCACGAAAACTGGACTTTGCCCCTGAGCGCCGCGCGCAGCGCCTGCTGCCGCGCGCCGATATCCCGCAGGAACGGCAGGCTCGCCAGCACCTTCGCGCCGGTGAGCCGCTCGATCTCGGCGGCGTTGTGCGGCACCGAGGGATCGCTCTCCGCCGAGGTCCGGTTGAGCACCACCCCGGCCACCGCCAGCCCGCGGGCCCGCAGCGCCTCCACGGTGAGCGCGGTGTGGTTGACGGTGCCGAGCCCGACCCGCGCCACCACCAGCACCGGCAGCCCGAGCGCCACCGCCAGGTCGGCGTAGGTGTGGCGCGGCGTGAGCGGCACCAGCAGCCCGCCCGCCCCCTCCACCAGGAGCGCGGTGTGGCGCGCCGCCAGCACCTGGGCCGCCTCCAGGATCACCTCGAGCCGGATCTCCACCCCGGCCAGCCGCGCCGCCACCCCCGGGGCCAGCGGCGCCGCGAAGGTGTACGGGCAGACCAGCTCCGGCGGATCGGTCTCGCCCGCCGCGGCCCGCAGCCGCTGGGCGTCGCCCGGGTCGCCCGGCTCCACCCCCGACTGGGCCGGCTTCATGGCGCCGAGATCGAGCCCGTCGGCGCGCGCGGCCGCCACCAGGGCGCAGGAGACCTCGGTCTTGCCGACCCCGGTGTCGGTCCCGGTGACGAACAGGCCGCGCATCGCTCACCGCTCCGCGGCGGAGCCGCCAGCCAACCTGCCCAGCCGGGCGGTGGCCCGCCGGATGGCCTCGGCGGTGATGGCCCCGAGCTCGCCGAGCTGGGGCTCGGTCATGGCGAGCGGCGGCATGAGCACCACCACGTTGCCGAGCGGCCGCAGGATGGCGCCGAGCGGCCGCGCCTCCTGGCAGACCTGGTGGCCGACCCTGAGCGCGTAGTCGTACTCGGCCTTGCTGCCGCGGTCCTGCACCAGCTCGATGCCGACCATGAGGCCGCGCTGGCGGATCTCGCCGACGTTCGGGTGATCGGCCAGCGGCTGGAGCGCCCGGGCCAGCGCCGCGGCCTTGGCCGGCAGGCCGGCCACCAGCCTCCGCTCGGTGAAGAGGCGCATCGAGGCGGTGGCGGCGGCGCAGGCCAGCGGGTTCCCGGCGTAGGTGTGGCCGTGGAAGAAGGTCTTCTTGGCCTCATAGGGCCCCAGGAAGGAGCGGAAGATCGCCTCGCTGGTCACGGTGGCGGCGAGCGGCAGGTAGCCGCCGGTGATCCCCTTGGCCACCGTCATGATGTCGGGCCGCACGCCCTCCTGCTCCACGGCGAACATCGTGCCGGTGCGGCCGAAGCCGGTGGCCACCTCGTCGCAGACCAGCAGCGCCCCGTGGCGGTCGCAGGCCTCACGCAGCCGCCTCAGGTAGCCGGGCGGCTGCATGATCATGCCGTCGGCCCCCTGCACCAGCGGCTCCACCACCAGCGCCGCCACCTTGCCGGCGTGGGCCTCCAGCACCTTCTCGACCTCCCCGGCGCAGGCCATGGCGCAGGAGGGCAGGCTCTTCCCGAGCGGGCAGCGGTAGCAGTAGGGCTGCGGCGCGTGGTGCACCTCGAAGAGGAGCGGCTTGAAGATGCGGTGGAAGAGGTCGATGCCGCCCACCGAGACCGAGCCGATGGTGTCGCCGTGGTAGCCGCCGGTGAGGGCCACGAACTCGCGCCGCTCGGGGTGGCCACGCAGCGCGTGGTGCTGGAAGGCCATCTTGATGGCGATCTCGACCGCAGTGGCCCCGGCATCCGAGAAGAAGACCCGGGTGAGCCCCTCCGGGACGTGGCGCAGGAGCTCCTCGGCGCACTCGATGGAGGCCGTGGAGGCCAGGCCCAGCAGGGTGGAGTGGGCCACCTTGTCGAGCTGGGCCCGC
>Ga0302299_10002706_pt1 | contig 10774 bp, 5 predicted proteins | sample III_Fen_N3_4_FD_198795 | JGI IMG/M metagenome (GOLD analysis project Ga0302299, IMG submission 198795) | Peat permafrost microbial communities from Stordalen Mire near Abisko, Sweden - III_Fen_N3_4 | ecosystem: Environmental > Terrestrial > Soil > Wetlands > Permafrost | place: Sweden: Abisko...
CCCTCGGCTGCACCCTCCAGATCACCCCACCGGCAGCCTGAGCAGCCATCACAGGTCACCTATTTTCGACTGATCACGGCCCGGTTGGCGGGTGCGTCACGACCGAGGGCCGGCCTCGTTCCACCAGGCCAGCAGGGCCGCCTCGGCGTCCTCGCGGGGCAGCGGACCGCGCTCCAGCCGCAGCTCCTTGAGGAACGCCCACGCCCGGCCGACGTCCCGGCCCGGGGGGATGCCGAGCAGCTCCATGATCGCGTTGCCGTCGAGGTCCGGCCGGACGGCGTCCAGCTCCTCCTTGGCGGCCAGGGTCGCGATCCGGGCCTCGAGGTCGTCGTAGGCCCATTCCAGGCGCTCGGCCTTGCGCCGGTTGCGGGTCGTGCAGTCGGCCCGGGTCAGCCGGTGCAGCCGGGTGAGCAGCGGGCCGGCGTCGGTGACGTAGCGCCGGACGGCGGAGTCGGTCCAGCCCGCCTCGCCGTACCCGTGGAACCGCAGGTGGAGCTCGACCAGCCGGCTGACCTTCCGGACGGTGTCCTTGTCGAAGCGCAGCTCGCGCATGCGCCGGGCCGTCAGCTTCGCCCCGACGACCTCGTGGTGGTGGAAGCTCACGCCGCCGCCGGGCTCGAACCGCCGGGTGCCCGGCTTGCCGACGTCGTGCAGCAGCGCCGCGAGCCGCAGCACCAGGTCCGGGGCGGGGACGTCGCCGTCCGGGCCGTCCTCCAGGCCGATGGCCTGATCGAGCACGGTGAGGGTGTGCTCGTAGACGTCCTTGTGCCGGTGGTGCTCGTCGACCTCGAGCTGCAGCGCGGGCAGCTCCGGGAGCACGACGTCGGCCAGGCCGGTGCCGACCATCAGCTCCAGGCCGCGCCGCGGCCGGCTGCCGAGCAGCAGCTTCTCCAGCTCCACGCGCACCCGCTCGGCCGCGACGATCCGCAGCCGCGGCGCCAGCTCGGTCATCGCGACGACGACGTCGGGCGTGGCCGCAAGCCCCAGCTGGGCGGCGAAGCGGGCCGCCCGCATCATGCGCAGCGGGTCGTCGGTGAAGGAGTCCTGGGGCGTGCCCGGCGTCCGCAGCACGCCGGCGACGAGGTCGCCGAGCCCGTCGTGCGGGTCGACGAAGGTCATCGCCGGGAGCCGGACCGCCATCGCGTTGACGGTGAAGTCGCGCCGCCGCAGGTCGCCCTCGAGGCTGTCGCCGAACGCGACAGTGGGCTTGCGCGAGTCCGGGTCGTACCGTTCCGACCGGTACGTGGTGACCTCGACGACGACGTCGCCGCGGCGGGCCCCGATCGTGCCGAACTCCTTGCCGATGTCCCAGTGGGCGTGCGCCCAGCCGGCCAGCAGCCGCTCGGTGACGTCCGGGTGGGCGTCCGTGGTGAAGTCTAGGTCCGGGGCGATCCGGCCGAGGACGGCGTCCCGCACCGGACCGCCGACGAGCGCCAGTTCGTGCCCGGCCGCCGCGAAGAGCCGGCCGAGCTCGCCGACGGCGGGGTTCAGCTGGAGCAGGGCGGCGGCGAGCCGACGGCGGGCGGCCGCCACCGAACCGCCGGCTTGAGAGTCGGCCGGAGCGGCGGTCGGGGCCTCGGCCGGTCGGTCGGTCAGGGCGGCATCGGGGTCGCGGGGCGTTGCGGGCACGGCGGGCAAGCCTGCCAGATCCGCCGGGCCCGACGTCGGGGTCACGCAGGAGCACCGGTCGTCACGCCGACCATCATGCCGCGGGCGCGGGTCCGGCGATCCGTCCCGGGGCGCGGGGAATAGTTACAGTGACTCGCATGGCCCGGCCGTTCCGCTCCCGTTCCGCGCGGGGAGCACGCGCCTCGCGCCGCGGCCTGCCGACCGTGGAGGAGACGTCCGCGGGCGGCATCGTCGTCGACGTCGGCGGTGCGGCACCGCGGGCCGCGGTGATCGCCCGGGTCAACCGCGCGGGCCGGGTGGAGTGGTGCCTGCCCAAGGGGCACCTGGAGAACGACGAGACGCCCGAGCAGGCCGCCGTCCGGGAGATCGCCGAGGAGACCGGCATCCTGGGGCGCATCGTCGGGTCGCTGGGCACCATCGACTACTGGTTCTCGGCGGAGGGGCGGCGGGTGCACAAGTCCGTGCACCACTTCCTCCTGCTGGCGGTCAGCGGGGACCTCAGCGTGGACGGCGATCCCGACCAGGAGGCCATCGACGTCGCCTGGGTGCCCCTGCCGGAGCTGGGGTCGCTGCTCGCGTTCCCGAACGAGCGGCGGATCGCCCGCGAGGCGTCCACCCGGCTGGCGGACAGCGCGTGAGTGGCCGCGCCCGGACGGCGACCGTTGTGGCCCTGCTGGCCGCGCTCGTCGCCGCCGTCGTGCTCCCGGCGGGGCAGAGCGTGGCCGCGGGTCGGACCGCGACCGGCCGGGTCGCCGTCCGGGCCGAGGGCCCGCTGCCGGTCACGGTGAGCCTGACGAGCGTCAGTCCCGTCCAGCTCGACCCGACGAGCTCGCTCACCGTCACCGGCGTCCTGCGCAACACCGGCCGGACGACGCTCGACGAGCTGCAGGTCAACCTGCGTCTCACCCCGCAGCCCCTCATGACCCGCAAGGAACTGGGCGCGTGGGCGGCGCTCTCCCCACGGGACCCGAGCAACGGCACGCTCCAGGAGTTCGAGCCCCTCACCGAGCCGCTCCTGCCCGGGCGGAGCCAGGCCTTCACCGTCACCATCCGCGGCGACGCGACCCGGCTCCCGACCACGCCGTCGGCGTTCGGACCGCACGGGTTGGCCGTGGAGGTGCAGCAGTTCGGCCGGGGCAGCCCGCGGCTGGGCATCCTGCGCACCTTCGCGGTCTGGAACCCGCTGACCACTCCGCCGTCCGCCCGGCTCGCCCTGCTCGTCCCCGTGACGTCGGGCACCACGCCGCTGGACCCCACCGGGACCGGCTCGCCTGCGCCCGACCTGTGGGCACCCGGCAGCCGGCTGAGCCGGTTGCTCCAGGCGACCGGTGACCCGGCGTTCAGCTACGCCGTGGACCCCGCGCTGCCGGCGGCGGCCCGGGCTGCGCAGACGGCGCCCGACTCCCGGCTCAGCGGCCGGGTCGCCCGGGCGGCCGGCAACTCGGTCGCTGCGGTGTCCACCACACCGTCGGGGCCGTCGTCCGGGCCTCCGTCCGCGTCGCCGTCCGCGCCGTCGTCCGCGCCGTCGTCCGGGTCGTCGTCCGGGTCGCCGACCGCCGCTCGCAGCGCATCGGCATCGGCGCGCAGCACGTCGCCGAGCGGGACGGCGCCGAGCGCCTCGCCCCCTGCCTTCGACCCGTCCGGCGCGGCGGCCGCCCGGACCTGGCTCGACGCGTTCGTGGCCGCAGGCCGGGGGCGTCAGACCGCCGCGCTCCCGTTCGGCGACCCGGACGTCGCGGCGCTGGCCGCCGCCCGCCACGGCGACGTGGTCGACGAGGCGGACGAGGTGGGCACCAGCGCGAGCCGTCAGGCGCTCGGGACGGCGCTGCCCGGGGGCGTGATCTGGCCGGTGACCGGGCGGGCGGACCTCGCCACCGCCGCGCTGGCCGCGACCGGCCCCGGCCGGCTGCTCGTGCTGCGCACGTCCGCGATCACCCCGGACGCCGGGCGCACCGCCACCGCCACCGCGACCACCTCGGCCACCACGTCGGACCGGCTCCCCGCCCATGCCCGGATCACGGTGGGCGAGGGGCGGACCGCCGACGTCCTGCTGGCCGACGACACGCTGTCGGATGCCGCGGCCGCCCTGGGGGGCACCGACGCGACGCTGGCCACCCAGCGGCTCCTCGCCGAGACCGCGGCGCTCGCGGCCGAGCGCGGCACCGAGCCGGTGACGGCGGACCCGACCACCGGCGAGGCCGGCGCGCCCGCCGCGGTGGCGACCCTGCCCCGCGACTGGGACCCGGACCCGTACGCCGTCCGGTCCTCCCTCACCGCGCTGAAGGACGCCGCCTGGTTGGACTTGACCACGGTGGACGCCGTCCGGGCGCAGCCCGCCGTGGCGCTGACCCCGTTCCGGCTGGTGCGCCCGACCGCGACCGCCACGACGCAGCTGGGCGCAGCGCACGTCGGCGTCGTCGCGAGCCAGCTGGACCGGCTGGACGGGTTCCGGCCGGCGCTCGGCGACGGCCCCGTCGCAGCGGTCTGGGAGCCCAGCCGCCGCTCGGCCCTGGAACTGCTGTCGACCGCCTGGATCCGGCACCAGGACCGGCTCGGCTCCGCCGCGGCGGAGAACTCCCCGACCTGGCAGGTCGTCGACCAGGTCGACGGCTTCTACGCGGGCGTGACGGTCTACCAGGCGAGCCGGGTCAACCTGCTCACCTGGAGCGCGCCCATGCTGGTGTCGCTCGACAACCACCTGCCGTTCCCGGTCACCGTGACGCTCGACCTGCATCCCCGGTCGTTGCAGGTGGTGGTCCGGCAGCCGCCACCGCTCACCCTGCTGCCCGGTCGGACGACGGTCCGGGTGACCCTGCAGGCGAAGGCCAACGGCGGGACGACGATCATCGGCACCCTCAACGCCGGCTCGTCGGGCGGGGTGATCAACCGGACGCCGCCCATCGACGTCTGGATCCACCCCGAGTGGCAGGGGCGCGGCCTGACCTGGATCGGCGGGGTCCTGGCGCTGCTGCTGGTCGTGGGCCTGGTCCGCGGTGTCCGGCGCGGACGGGGCCGGGAGCGGATCTCGCCCGACGCCGTGCCCGACCCGGACGACATCGGGCGCGAGCCGGTGCCGGCGGACGGTCCTGCGGGCCTGGCCGCCGACGCGGGCGCGGACCGTGCCCCCGCCGGCGCCGGCGCCGGCCGTGCCCCCGACCCGGCCGCCGACCGGGCGGCCGACGTCGAGGACCGCACGGGCGTGGTGCACCCTTCGGCACCCGGACCGCAACCGGAACCGGCACCGGCTGCCGTGCCGGCCGCCCAGGCGCCCTTCCCGGTGCCCGCCGGCGGGGCGACGCGTCCCGCGGGGGCCGGCGCCGCGCTGGCGCTCGCCGCGCGCACCCACCGCCTGCAGGTCACCCGCCCTTCCGGCGAGGTCTCGGCCGCCACCCACGACCACGGCGGAGGCGACGGGAACGGCGACCGGCCGGACGACGACGACGTCCGCCCGGCCGGGGCCGAGGGCGGGAGCGGGCCCGAGACCGGGGCCGAGGGCGGCTCGACGTCCCGGCTGCTGTCGAGCAGCGCCTGGATGGCGGCCGGCACCCTGACGTCGCGCGTGCTGGGAATGGTCCGGGTGGCCGTGCTGGCGTGGGCCATCGGCGTCCGGGGCTTCGCGGACCCGTTCGCGGTGGCGAACACGCTCCCCAACAACCTGTTCATCCTCATCGGCGGGGGCGTGCTCAATGCCGTCCTGGTGCCGCAGATCGTCCGGGCGGCGCGGGACGGCGACGGCGGCCAGTCCTACATCGACCGGCTGGTCACGCTGTCGATCGTCATCCTGGGTGGCGCCACGGTCGTCGCGACGGCGCTGTCCCCGGTGCTCATCCGGCTCTACGAGGACGGCTGGACCGCCGACCAGATCAGCCTCGCCACCGGGTTCGCGGTGTGGTGCCTGCCGCAGATCTTCTTCTACGGCCTCTACACGATCTACGGCCAGATCCTCAACGCGCGGGAGAGCTACGGCCCGTACATGTGGGCCCCCGTGGTCAACAACGTCGTCGCGATCGCCGGCTGCGTGGTGTTCATCGCCAGCTACGGCGGCGGCGGCAAGCCGGCGACCTGGTGGGGCGCGGGCCCGATCGCGCTGCTCGCCGGGACGGCGACGCTCGGCGTCGTCGCCCAGGCACTCGTGCTGCTGCCCGCGCTGCGGGCCATCGGCTACCGCTGGCACCCACGGCGGGGCTTCCGCGGGATGGGCCTGGGGCGCGCCGGCACGATCGCCGGCTGGACCTTCGCCGGCGTCGGCCTCGGCCAGCTCGTCTTCCTGCTGGTGTCCCGGCTCTCGACCCATGCGGCCGTCACGGCGCTCGGCACCAGGGACGTCGACCGTGGCCGCGCGCTGTGGGACAACGCCTACCTCCTCTTCTTCCTGCCCCACTCGCTCGCCGCGGTCTCGCTCGTCACCGCCGTGTTCACCCGGATGGCGTCGGCCGCCGCCGCGAACCGGACGGACGACGTCCGCGCCGACGTGTCCGTCGCCGTCCGACTGACGGGCGTGGTGACGGTGCTCGCGACGGTGGCCTTCGTCGTCCTCGGCCGGGACCTGGCGCGCGCCGTCTTCCTCGGGCTCGACTCCTCGGACACCGACAGCATCGCCCTGGTGACCGGCGCCATGGTCCTCGGGCTGGTCGCGTTCAGCGCGAGCTACCTGTTCCAGCGGGTCTACTACGCCTACGAGGACGCGCGGACCCCGTTCGCCGTCCAGGTCGTCGTCCTCGTGGTCTGGACGGCGGGCAGCCTGCTCGCGAGCGCCGTGCTCGCTCCCGCCTGGGTCACCCCGGGGATCGGGCTGGCCATGAGCCTGTCGAACGTGGTCGGCGTGACCCTCTCCGCCGTGCTGCTGCGGCGCCGCATCGGTGGGCTCGACGGTCCGCGGGTGCTGCGGACGCACGTCCGGCTGCTGGTGGCGGCGCTGGTGGCGGGCCTCGTCGCGTGGGTCGTGGACACCGGGGTGCACGCCCTGGCCGGCCCCGGCGCGGGGGGCGCGTACCTCGGGCTGGCGACCGCCGGCCTCGCCCTCGTACTGACCTACGCCGGCGCCCTGAAGGTGCTGCGCGTGCCCGAACTGGACATCGTCGCCGGTCCGATCCTGCGCCGGCTGGGCCGCTGACGACCTCGGGACCACGAACGTGAGAGGCCGCTGAAGGGTTACCGGCCGGAGGACCTAGCATGTAAGCCGATCGGAGGGTCGGTTGACGCTCCGGTTCCGAGGTCGGCGAGGGGAGGCGCTCTGGACGGCGTGGGGCACGGCAGCCTTCTCGCGGGCCGTTACCGGCTCGCGGAGCGGGTCCGAACCGGCCCGGACGGGTCACTCTGGCGCGCCGTCGACGAGACGCTGGACCGGCCGGTGTCGGTGCGCGTGGTGCGGCCGGGCCACCGGTACACCGCGGACGTCGTCGACGCCGCCCGCCGGGCCGCCCTCGTGGAGGACCCCCGGCTGGTGCGCGTGCTGGACGTCGGCGAGTCCGACGGGAGCGCCTACATCGTCGCCGAGCACCTGGTCGGGCGCACCCTGGAGGAGATCCTCACCGACGGCCCGCTGCCGGCGCAGGTCGCCCGGCGCCTCGTCGGCGAGGCGGCCGAGGCCCTCGACCGGGCCAGCGCCCGCGGCCTGCACCACCTGCGCCTGAGCCCGGCCGTGGTGGTCGTCGCCCCGGACGGCGGGGTGAAGGTCCTCGGGACGGCCGTCGAGGCCGCACTGGCGGGGGTCGAGCAGGACGAGGACCCCTACGGCGCCGACCGCCAGGACGCCGTCGGCCTGGTCCGGGTGCTCTACGCGGTGCTGACCGCGCGCTGGCCGGGCCCGGTGGAGGGTCCGCTCGGCGGGGCGGTCGAGCCCGCCGGCCGCACCGTGCCCCCCGGTGACCTGGTGCCCGGCGTCCCGAACGACCTCGACACGCTCTGCGCCGTCACCCTCGGGCCCCACGACGACGGGCCGCACACCCCGGGCGAGCTCGCCCGGCAGCTGGCGCCGTGGCCCGCCGCCGAGCCGGTCCCGGGGCGCTGGGTGCAGGGCGGTCCCGCCGGCGGCACGCCGTCCGCCGGCACCGCCACGGCTGCGGCCACCGCCACTGCCGTCGCCGCCACCGCTCCCGCCGGGTCGACGTCGGGCCCGACGTCGGGCCCGATGCCCGGCCACGCGTCGGCCCGCCACGGCAACCCGTCGGCGGGCTCGGACGGCGAGTACCCAACGCTGCTGCCCCGCGCCTCGCAGCGCACCAGCACCAACCGCCCGCCCGACCCGGCCCGACCGCCCGACCCGCCCGCCGCCCGTCCCGCACGCCCGCCGCGGCCGGTGACCGTCCCGCCGCCCGTCCTGCCCGGAGCGCCGCCGCTGGGCGGCGACCGCCCGGTCGACGATCCCGCCGACGTCTGGTCCATGCTCGCGGCGGCCCGGCCCGAGCCGGGCCCGCCGCCCTCCCGCCGTCCCGTCGCCGGCCACCGGGCGCCGCCCGACGACGCCGAACCGCTCGGCCCCTTCCTGCCGCCCACGTCGCTCGCCCGCCCGCCCCGCGACCAGGCCCGCTTCGTCATCGTCGTGCTGGCCGGCGTGGTGGTGATCGGTCTGGTGCTCGCGGTGATCGGCCTGGTGCACGGCGTCTCGTCGTCGCCTCCGCTCGCGGGCCCTGCTCCCGGCTCGGCCACCGGCGCCGCCGCGTCGTCCGCCGGGGCGGACGCCTCCCCGACGTCGTCCCCGGCCGGCAGCCCGTCGGCGACCGGCGCCGCGTCCGGCTCGCCGTCCGGTTCGGCCACGGGTTCGCCCACCGGCTCGGAGACCGGCGAGCCCGCCACCATCGTCGGGGTCGAGGCCATCGACCCGCAGGGCGACGGCAGCGAGGGCGGCGGCACGGCCTCCCGCGCGATCGACGAGGACCCGAGCACGACCTGGCGCTCCGACCGGTACCGCTCGTCCGACTTCGGCGGCCTCAAGCAGGGGCTGGGACTGTTCCTGCGGGTCAGCCCCGGCCGGGTGACGTCGATCCGGGTGTCGATGTCGGGCAGCGGCGGTGCTGTCGAGCTGCGGTCCGGAGCCGGCTTCGAGGGGTCGACCGTGCTGGCGACGGCGTCCGCCGCGGACGGCGTCGTCGTCCTCACCCCGACCCAGCCGGTGCCCACCGGGCCGCTTCTCCTGTGGTTCACCTCCGTGCCCCAGCAACCCAACGGCGAGTACCGCATCGTCGTGTCCGAGATCGCACTGACGTGAGCGGGGTCACGGGGGGATTCGAGATCGACGGGCGCCCCGCGGGGGCGCACCCCGAGCTCGACGACCGCGCGCTCATGCAGGCCCACATCGCCGGGGACCCGTCAGCCTTCACCGAGCTGGTGCGGCGTCACCGAGACCGCCTGTGGGCCGTCGCGATGCGCACCCTCGGCGACCGCGAGGAGGCCTCCGACGCCCTCCAGGACGCCCTGATCTCGGCGTTCCGCAACGCCGCGAGCTACCGGGGCGAGGCCGCGGTGACCACCTGGCTCCACCGGGTGGTGGTCAACGCGTGCCTCGACCGGGTCCGGCGGCGCAAGGCACGGCCCAGCGTGCCCCTGGGCGACCTGGAGATCTCCACCTCGCGCGACGACCAGGCGGCGGTGGAGGCGCGGATCATCGTCCACGCGGCGCTGGCCAGGCTCCCCGAGCAGCAACGGTTGGCGATCGTCCTCGTCGACCTGCAGGAACTGTCCGTCGCCGAGGCAGCCGCCGTCCTCGGGGTGGCGGAGGGGACGATCAAGTCCCGGTGCTCGCGTGGCCGGACCGAACTGGCCCGACTCCTCGGGGTCGGGCCGCCCGTGGGAACATCGTCCGCCGCCGCAGGGAACCAACCCCGGTCCTCACACGTCGGACCGCCGGAAACCCGGGCGGTGGGGTCGCCCGGCCCGACGACGAGTGGAGGCGGACGGTGAGCAGCTTCGTGCCCGAACGCCATCCCGACACCGACCAGCTGGCGGACCTCGCGGCCGAGGTCCTCCCCGCCGACGTGGCCCGGTCCGTCGAGGCCCATGTGATGGGGTGCGTGCTCTGCGAGGGTCTCCTCGCGGACGCCGAGCGCGTCCGCCGGCTCCTCTTCACCCCCGACCCCGGGCCCATGCCGCCGGACGTGTGGCTGCGGCTCGAGGGTGCGCTGGCCGCCGAGGCCATCAACCGCCACCGCACCGTGGACGCCGGTTCCGGCGCCGGCGGGACGACAGGCTGGTTCGACCTGCCCGCCGGCACCCCGCCCGGCGGGGCGTACCCGGCCTCGGCTGCGACCTCGGCCCTGAGCTCGGCTGCCGCGTCGACCTCGGCCGATGCGGGCGTCCCGCCGCCGGCTGTCGCCCCCGGGCGTGGGTTCGAGGCGCCCCTGCTGCGGCCCGGCCCCTACGCGGCGCCCGACCCCGCTACCGCAGACCGTGTCCAGCCCTACGGCGGCACGTACTCCGGCGAGGCGTACTCGCCTGACGCGTACTCCGCTCCTGATGGGTTCGCCGCCCCTGGCGGCTACGCGACCCCCGATGCCTACCCCTCGACCGGCGCCTACCCCTCGACCGGCGCGTACCACCAGACCGGGGGCTACCCCGTCGACGGGTACGACGCGGACGCCACCGCGGTCCAGCCGACCGTTCCCCGGGCCGTCACCCCGGCCCCCGTCGAACCTGCTCCCGTCGCCGCGGCTCCCGTCACCCCTGCTCCCGTCGCCGAGCCGGCGAGCGCACCGGTCCCGGCGACGACGCCGGCGGCGGTGCTGCCACCGTCGCCGCCGCCGTCCATGAGCTTCGACGAGGCCCCGACCGCCGCCTGGAAGGCCTTCCTCGACGAGCCCGAACCCGCCGGTCCCGACACCGCTCCGGTGCCGCTGCGGGTGGGGCGCGTGGTCCGCGCGTCGGTGCGCAGCCGGCGCGACGTCCGCACCGAGGACAAGGACGCCGGACGGCGACGCCGCCCGCTCCTGCTCGGGGCCGCGGCCGCCGTCCTCGTGCTCGCCGGGTCGGCCGGGGGCGCGTTCGTCCTGCTCAACGGGGACGACGACTCCGGATCGGGCCAGCTCGACCTGCCCGGCACGTCCCGGCGCAGCCTGGTGTCCACCACCGGGCACGACTACACCGCCTCGACGCTGGTGCCGATGGTCCGCACCCTGCTCGGGGTCCCCGGCGCCGCCGCTTCGAGCGGGTC
>Ga0302299_10002707_pt1 | contig 10774 bp, 7 predicted proteins | sample III_Fen_N3_4_FD_198795 | JGI IMG/M metagenome (GOLD analysis project Ga0302299, IMG submission 198795) | Peat permafrost microbial communities from Stordalen Mire near Abisko, Sweden - III_Fen_N3_4 | ecosystem: Environmental > Terrestrial > Soil > Wetlands > Permafrost | place: Sweden: Abisko...
CGCCGGCAGATCGACGTGCCCGAGGTAGAGCGAGCGCACGGTGATCCCGTCCTTGCCGAGGAGATCGCGCAGCTCGGCCTGAATGTCGTCCTGAATCTCGACCCGCTTGTCGGTGAAGATCTCGCGGACCGTGTGCCGCGACAGCGCGTGGTGGAGGACGCCGTCGACGACCGGCTCCAGCAGGTCGGCGCCGACGTTGGCCGGCAGGCGCTTGGCCACCTCGCCGACGCGGGCCGGATCGAGCGCATAGCGGACGGTCACCGCCACGCCGACCGACAGCCCCTCGACCGACTGGAACGGCGCCGCGCCCTCCGCCGTGGCGCTCTCCTGCGGACGGTAGACCTGGTCGCGGAGGCTGTAGCGCCGCAGCTCGTGCACCAGCGGCAACATCAGCGTCGGCCCCTCGGGGACGACGCTCACGCCTCCGGTGAGGCGATTGATCCGTACGCCGACCTCGCCGGGCGCGACCACCTGCACGGGGGGGCGAAACACCAAGAGCAGCGCGAAGCCGACCAGCGCGGCGCCACCGAGATAACGACGGCCACGCGCGCTGCCGAAGACCTCGATGCAGCCGAGCACGACGGCCGCGCCGGCCGCGCGGATGAAGACGTAGCTCTTGAAGGCGAGCTGTTTGAAGCGATGCTTGAACGGTTCCATGGCGGACTCCTTTTCGACTGGCGTGAAAGACGACGCTGCCTGCTCGATTGCAGCCGCCATGCCGGCGCGCCGAATGCGCGATCCCCGGCGCCGCCCGACGGACCGGGGCGCTGATCTATCTTTTGAATATTTGATTCTATATACTTGATATGTGAAGAGCGACCGCTGGCTGGACCGCGTCCGGCACGATCTGGTCAAGCGGCTGGTCTGGCCGGCGCGCGATCGACGCGATCTCGGGGGTGTGCCCGCGCCCGGCGAGCTCAGCGCCAAGCTCGTCGACGACGAGGGCCTCCCCACGACGGCGCACGCTCTCTGGAGCGCGCTGGCCGCCGACGGGCCGCGCGGTGAGGTGGGCGGCGACGCGATCCGGCGCTTCGAAGATGGGCTGACCCGCGCCGTCAGGGCGGCTGCGGCGGGCGACGTCGACGGTGTGTTGGCGCTCGAACCAGCCTTCGATGCCTTGGCGCGCTCTTTGGAAGAGCGCTCTGAAGAGGACAAATAACGATGCCGCGTCTCCTGGTGATCGACGATCGCGACCAGACGGTGGAGATGGTCCACCGTCAGATGCCGCAGTTCGAGACCGTCCCGCGCTGCGATCGACGCATCCCCTGCCAGGTCTGCGAAGAGCGGACGCGCGGCTGCCCGCTCCGTTGCGCCCACGACTACGCCGAGGCGGCCGAGGCGCTGGGGCGACAGCCGGCGCTCCCCGACCTGGTGGTGCTCGATCTGCACTTCGCGCTGCCGGAGGAGCGGCTGCTCCCGGAGGACAAGTCCGCGCTGCCGACCGAAGCCAAGGCCCGGCGCGCGGCGCTGGAGCAGCTGCGACGGCGGCAGGGACTGCTGATCCTCGAAAAGCTGCGGACCACCTACCCGACGCTGCCGGTGGTCATGCTGACGACGACCGGGTCGGACCTCGGCGCCGAGCGACCGGCCGATCCGCTCGTCTACCTGTGCGAAAACGAGGTGGTCGACAGCCGTAGCCTGGCCGCCGAGATCTCGCGCGCGCTGGCGCTGTCGCACAGCGCTCAGGAAGGGCCGATCTTCTGGGGGCGCGCGCCGGCCATGACCGAGCTTCGGCGCCAGATCGAGACGCTGGTGCGTTCGCCGCTGCCGCTGCTGGTCGAGGGGGAGACGGGCACCGGCAAGAGCTTCCTGGCCGAGCATGTGATCCACCCGCGCTCGGGCGCCAAGGGGCCCCTGGTCGTGACCGATCTGTCGACGGTGCCGCCCGCGCTGCTGGCGGCGCACCTCTTCGGCGCGCGGCGCGGCGCCTACACGGGTGCCGTCGAGGATCACGCCGGCGTGTTCGAGCAGGCGCACGGCGGGACGCTGTTCCTCGACGAGATCGCCAACCTGGAGCTCGATCTCCAGCGGCAGCTGCTGCTGGTGCTCGAGCGCGGCACGGTCACCCGGCTGGGCGACACCCGGGCGCGACCAGCCGCCCCCAAGCTGGTGGCAGCCACGCACGAGGACGTCGAGGCGCTGGTGCGCGCCGGGCGCTTCCGGGCCGATCTCTACATGCGGCTCAACCCCGCCACGAGGCTGCGCGTGCCGGCGCTGCGCGAGCGGCGCGAGGATCTCCCCGAGCTGGTCCGCTTCGCGTTTCTCGAGGCGCTGCGGTCGGAGCCGTTGCGGCCGCTGGCGCGCGCCTACCTGGCGCGCTTCCCGACGCCCGACGACTTCGCCGACGCCGAGAACGTCGTGGTGTTCGGCCGCCCGCGCGCGACCGCGGCCCGCCGCGACGCCTTCTCGGTCTTCATCAGCCGCGAGGCGCTCGATCGCCTGGTCGCGCACGACTGGCCGGGAAACCACCGTGAGCTGCGGCTGTTCGCCGCCAACGCGCTGGTCTTCGCGCTCACCCAGCACCTCGACGCCGGACCGGCGGCCACGGCGGCGCGCGCCCCGGCGGTGCTCGACGTCCCCGACCCGCTCATCGCCCGCCTGCTCGGTGCCGTCACAACGACCCGGGCGGGAACCGCGGTGGCGCCTTTGCGCGGTGACTCCCGCCGGATCGACGTGGCGATCGCGCCGGCGGCGAGCTTCGCGCGTCTGTCGGCCGACGTGGAGCGACAGTACCTGCGCGCCATGTTCGACGCCTGCGACGGCGATCTCGAGCGGATGGCGCGCGAGCTGCTTGGACCGCGCGGCGCCGCCCGGCAGGTTCACCTGCGCCTCAACCAGCTCGGGCTGCGTCTGCGAGATCTGCGCGGAGCGCGCGGGTGATCGCCGCGCTCCACGCCGTGGCCACCGCCTTGGTGCTCGCGCTCGGTGGGGCCGACGGAGGTACGCCGGTGCCGACGGCTGAAGCGGCGCCCGTTCCCAGCGTCCAGTCCACACCCGCCGCGCGCGTCGCACCCGCCGTACCCGCCTTGGCGTCGGCCAACACACGCGCGGCGATGCGCAGCGAGCACACGCAAGCGATGGCGCGGCTGCGCGCCGGGAGCTACGCCGAGGCGGCGGAGCTCTTCGCCAAGGCCGCCGCGCGCGATCCGGGAAACGCGGCGCTGGCGACCGATCTGGGATTTGCGCTCGGGCGTGCGGGGCGGCGCGCCGAGGCCGAGACGGTCCTGCGCGGGGCGATCGAAAAGGACCCCCACCGCTACTACGCCTACGTGAACCTGGCCGATCTGCTGGCGGAGGATCCGGCGCGCTGGGAACGGCGCGACGCGCTGGTCGCCTTCCTGGACAAAGGTCTCGAGGCGCTGAAGGAGGACCGCAAAGGGCGCTTCAACCTGCTGCTCGGCCTGGCCGGCTTCGAGCGGGCGGTCGGGCGAACGGCCGCGGCGCGTGCCCGGCTGCAACCTCTGCTGGCACCCGAAGCGCCGCCGCTGTCGCGCGCGCAGCGCAAGCGGGTGCTCGATCTGCTCGATACGATCGCGCTCGACGAGCGAGCCCGCGCGCTGGAGGACTGGCCCGCGCCCGCGCCGGCGACCGCGCGACGGCTGGCGGCGGAGGCGGAGCGATTCGAAGCGGCCGAGCGCGTCGACGACGCCATTCGAAATCTGGAGATCGCCGTCAACCTGGCGCCATCGAACGCTGAAGCCTGGCGTGCGCTCGGGCGGCTGCTGGCCGCGCACGGCGGCGCGCTGGAGCTCGACCGCGCCGACGAGGCTCTGCGCCAGGCGCTCACCCTCGAGCCGGGCTGGTCGGATCTGCGCGAGCTGCGCGGCCAGATCGGCCGCCGCCGCGCCATCGTCAGCACGCCCACGCCGCGGAGCACCGCCCCGTCGGAGCACGCGCGCACCCTTTACCAGCAGGCCGAGGAGTGGATCGACGTCGGCGATCCGATCGGCATGGGGCGCGATCTCGTCGAAGAGGCACTGGCCGACTCGCCCGACTTCGTCGCCGCCGCGGTGTCGCTCTACGCGCTCGGCGGCACGGTGCCACAAGCGACGATCGACGCGCTCCACGACGACGGTCCTGGATTGTGGGCGCTGGCCGACGGCGTCCGCAAGCTGGGAAAGGTCGACAAGACGGACAAGGCCGGCGCGACGGCGCCCGACAGCGACGCCCTCGTCGGCCCCTGGATCGATCGCGCGGTCGAGCTCGACGTCCAGGAGGCTCGGTTCGCCCGGGCGGCCACGCGCGCCGTCGCGGGCGACCGCCCGGGTGCGCTCGCGGATCTCGTCGCCTACGTCGCGCGCGAGCCGAACCCGGAGCATTTGGCCGAAGCGCGCGCGCTCCGCGGGGAGCTCGCTGAGAAGGCCGACCCGTCAGAGCGCAACGGTCACAACGACGACACGCACCTGTCGCCTCGGCTGCTCGCCCGCATTCGATTGATTGAGGATCGACCCGACGCCGCGCTGCGCGCGCTCGGCGGGAGCTGCACGCGGGAGCTGCCGGCCAATCGCCTGGTGGCGATCGGGATGGTCTACGAATACGCGGATCAGCGAACCGCGGCGCGCGACTGCTACGAGATGGCGGGCGCCACCGGAGACCGCGGCGCGCTCACGCGGATGGCGCGCCTCGATGCCCGACTCTCCGACGCCGAGCTGCGCACCGCCGATCGGGGGCTGCTCGAGCAGGCGGCCAGCCTCGACGTCGCCGCGGCCTGGTGGGCGCTGGCCCGGCTGGAGATCGCGTCTGGCAGCACGGGGGATGCCGGCGCGGCCCGCACCCACGCCGGCACGGCGCTCGCCCTCGCGGCGAAGAGCCCGGCCCCGGCGGACAGCTGGATTCCTGCGGCCCAAGCGACCGAGCAGCGGCTCTCCCAGACCTGGCACCTTGCTGAGGAGACCCGGCGCCTGCAGCGGCGGCGCACGGAGCTGGCGGCCGTGGCGCTGGCGCTGTCGGCGATCGCGCTGCTGGCCCGCCGCCGCTGGGGCGGCCGGACCGTCGCGGCGGCGCTGCGCAAACGGCCCGCTCTCTTCCCCGAGGTGGCGGGCGCCGTCGCTGAGCTGCGCCACGACGTCCTCAAGCACCGGGCGGGGGTGATCGGCGCCGCGCTCGACCCGCAGGTTGCACCCGAGGAGATCGCCCGGGCCCTCACCGAGCCGCGCCCGACCTCGGTGGTGGTCGCCGGGATCTACGACCGCCTGGTGCGCGCCGCGCGCGGGGCGGGATCGCCGTTGCGGCCGCTCGCGCGCGAGCCGGTCTTCGGCGCGCTGACCCGCGAGCTGGCCCGCGCCGAGCTGCTGGCCACGCGCTCACCGCTCGACGGCCGGGACGAGCTCGGCGCGATCGACCGCCGCCTGCGGGGCCCGCACGCCGACGCGCTCGACGCTCTGTTGAAAATGGGCCCAAGGACGCGCCTCGACGCCGCAGCGCTGTCACGTTGGATCGCGGCGGTCGAGGCCGAGAGGCGCCAGGGGGGGCACGGGTGGGCCGCCCCCGGTCTCTCGCTGGCGGATCTCGATCTCGACTTTCCTGTCGAGCTCGACGCGCTGTCGGCCATCTTCAGCAATCTGCTCCGCAACGCCCAGGCGGCCGTCGACGGCACGCCCGATGCGCGCGTCGTCATCCGCGCCGATCGCGAGCGCGATGTGACCGGACGCCAGTGGGTCACGTTGCTGGTCGGCGATTCGGCCCCCGGGGCGCTGACGCTGGAGTCGATCGAGGCACGCGAGAGCGGGCGCGGCCTGGCGATCGTGCGCGATCTGGTGCGGGCCTGGCGCGGTCATCTGGTCGTACGTCCCGAGCCAGCGCCCCTCGTCAAACTGGTGGGGGCGTCGTTCCCGCTGTGACCGTCCCCGGCGACTTCCGACTCCGCTTCGTCGTCTGCGAGGATGGCGCCGAGTACCTCGAGCGCTTCCGGCGTTTCCTCGGCGAGTCCTTCGATTTTCTCCCGGCGCACGACTTCGGCGAGGCGCGCGCCGCCGCGGCAGACGCCGACGGCCTGCTGCTCGATCTCGACTTTCGCCGCACACCGGCCGACCGGCTGGTCGACGAGGAGGGACCGGCGCCCGCGCCGATCGACTCCGGCACGCGCGCGCGGCTGGCCGAGACGCAGGGGATCCTGATCTTGCGGCGGCTTCGCGCCGCCGGCGTCGTGCTCCCCGCCATCCTGTTCGCCGACCTCGACGACGCCGGGCAGGTCGACTTCCTCGCGCGGACTCTCGCCCCGATGACCGTGGCCGGCAGCCGGCTGGGCATCGCCGAGATTGCGACGCTCCTCCGGGCCACCCCGCCAACAAAACGTCGATAGCTCTCCGGGCGGCGTCCGTGGTAGAGACGATCGATCCATGAGCGGCTTGCTCGCAGCGATGACCGTCGCCGCGTTCCTCTCCAGTGCCACGACCCCCGGCGCTGCGGTCGAACCTGCGGGCGAGGCCGCAGACCCTCCCCCTCCCCCGCCATCGCTGGCAACCGTCCCACCGGCGGCCGCGCCGGTACCGGCCCCAGCCCCCCTGCTCGTCGAGCCCTCTTCGACCACGGTGAGCGACCCGCCGCCGTCGACGACGGAACCGTCGAGCGCTCAAGCCGACCCCCTCCCCACGCGAGAGAGTCGCTTCGGCGACGAAGGAACGATGGCATTTTCCGGCGCGCTCAGCGCGAGCTTTGGGCACCTCGGCTACAGCTCCGGCGGCAGCTCGACCACCTCGGTCAGCATCCAGCCGGCGTTCGACTACTTCTCCGGTCCGGGCTTCTCCGAGGGGATCACCGCGCTCTTTCGATACAGCGACAGCACCTCCGGCATCAACATCACCGACAAGATCGTCACGTTCGGGGTGACGGTCGCGGCGGGTGGCAACCTCTGGCTCGGGGACCGGGTCTCGTTCTGGCCGAAGCTCTACCTGGGCGTCTGGCAGAGCCGATCGACGCTCTCGTCGCCCATGGGGGGCAGCGTCAGCGTCAACGGAACCCCGTTCCCCATTGGCCCCGCTACGGAGATCACGGAGAACGCGGCCTTCGTCGAGGTCTACGCCCCCTTCCTCTTTCATCTGGCCCGTCACTTCTTCGTCGGCTTCGGCCCCGACGGTTACGCCGACATCGTGCACTCCGCCAACAGCATCGATAACCGACGACTGTTCGTCGGCGCGTCGAGCACCGTGGGAGGCTGGTTCTAGGCGTTCCGCAGCCGCAGTGCGATCGCGCAGCAGATCGTCAACGCCACCTCGGTGACCAACGTCGCGCAGGCGGCGCCCGGACCGGCGAGCCGCGGAATCAAAACCAGGTTCGCGCTGACGTTGACGATCAGCATGAGCGCCGCGAACAGCAAGTTGCGCCGTTCGAGATCGCGCGCGATGAGAAAGTGCGTGAGACCGTAGTTCAGGAAGAGGATCGGGAGCGCGACCGCCAGCACCCGCAACGACGGTGCGGCCCGCGCGAACCCCGGGCCGTAGACCAGCGCGATCACCCGATCGCTCGTGAGATAGACGCCGAACGCGACCGCCGTTCCCAGCGCCAGCAGCAGCGCCGCCAGCGCGACCTCCCAGCGGCGCTGGCGCTCCGGATCGCCCTTGGCCCGCGCCAGCGGCGGAAACGTCGCGGCCAGCACGACCGACGGAACGATCATCAGCCCCTCGAAGATCTTGTAGGCCGCGCTGTAGGCACCGACCTCCACGTTGCCGGCGAAGGCCTTCAGGATGACCACGTCCCCCTTGAAGTAGAGCTGCGAGAACAGCGACGCCAGCCAGAGCGGCAGCGCCTCGCCCGCCGCCGAGCGCCAGAGCTCGCGGTCGAACCTGCTGGTCCTTGCGTCGAGCCCGTAACCGCGCCTCAACAGGCGCAGCCCGTAAAGGGCGCTCGCCACCATTCCGACCAGAAGCCCGCCCCCGAGCGCGTCGACGGTGCGGTGAATCGCCAGCGCGCCTAGGCCGCCGGCCGCGAGCAGCATCGCGCGCGCCACGTTCAGGTGCGCTTCGTCGGAGAGCCGCTCGTACCCGCGGAAGATCGCCAACAGGTAGTCGATGAAGGCGTTGACCAGCGCCGTCAACCCCAGCAGCGCCAGCGCGCGCCGGGTGTCGCCTGGCCCGGCCAGCGCGGCGATGAGCGCCACCACCGCCAGGTAGGGGACCGACGCCAGCAGGCGCAGGCGCAACGCCGTGGCCACGATGACCGGCGCGCGCGTCCGATCGCGGGCCAGCGCGCGCGTCGTCCAGACGCCCATTCCCAGATCGGTACAGAGCGCCAGCATCGTGGTCGTGGCGAACGCGAACTGGTAGCTGCCGAAGGCCGCCGCGCCCACGATCGGCGCCGCCACCACCATCAGCAGCAGCCGGCAGGCCTTCTCGACCGGGACGGAGAGCGCCTTGACGAGCACGTTGCCAAGCGCCGTTCGCCCGTCCTTCCCCAGCTGGGCGAGCGGCACCGTCATGCGGTCGCCCGTCGCCGACGCCCACCCGGCGGGCAAAAAAGCGGATGGAAAGAAAGCGGACCGGAGAGCATTCTTTTCGGATCCCGCCGGAGACGCGGCCGCGAAGAGACTCTGACATGCTCGATCCGACGCGACAACCGAGACCCCGTTCATCATGAAGCTCGCCGTCGAGGTCACCACCTGCACCGCGCAGCGGACCGGCGTCGGCTACTACACCGAGCATCTGGTCGATGCGCTGATCGCCACCGCCCCGCCCGGCGACGAGGTCACGCTGATCGGCAACCGCCCGCTGGCGCCCGCCACCTCACACAAATGGTCCGGTCGGCTGCGCACCGGCGGCGTCGGGCTCCGCTACCTCTGGATGCAGCGCGACGCCGGCCGGATGCTCGAGGAGGCAGGCGCGGACTTCGCGCTCTTCCCCAACTACCTGGCGCCGCTGGCCCCCCCCTGCCCCTACGTCAACGTGGTGCACGACCTGGCGCTGATCCGAACGCCGCAGTTCTTCAACGCCCGCAAACGCGCGCTCATGCGCCCGCTGCTACCGGTCGTCGCGCGCGGCGCGGTGGCGGTCGGCACCGTCTCGGAGGCTTCCCGGCGCGACGTCGTGGCGCTGCTCGGTGTCCCGGAGGAGCGGATCGTCATGCTGCCGGGGGCGCCTCATCCGGCTTGCCGTCCGCCCGACGACGCGGCGATCGCGCGGGCCCGCGCGCGTTACGGGATCGCGCGCCCGTACATCTTGACGGTCGGAACGCTGGAGCCGCGCAAGAACCTCCCGCTCCTGTTGAGAGCGTTCGATCGACTCCGCGCGAAAGTCGACTCGCCGGCCGGCGATCTCGATCTGGTGACGGTCGGCGCCAAAGGCTGGCGCGATCGCGAGCTGCGCGCGGAGCTGGCGCTGCGCATCGGCTCCGGGCGGGTGCACCTCCTCGGGTACGTCCCCGAGGACGATCTGGTGGCGCTCTACGGCGGCGCGGTGGCCATGGCCTACCCATCGCACTTCGAAGGGTTCGGGCTGCCGGTGGTGGAGGCGATGGCCTGTGGGACGCCCGTGGTGGCGACCGACGTGGCGGCGCTGCGGGAGGTGAGCGGCGGCGCGGCTGTCTTGGTAGCGCCCGGCGACGACGCAGCGCTGGCCGCGGAGCTGGCGGTGCTGGCGGAGAACCCGGGCGCACGCGCGGCGGCGCGGGCCCGCGGCCTCGCGCGCGCGGCAACCTTCTCCTGGACGATCGCGGCCGAACGTTTGTGGGGACTGGCCCACGAGACCCGCGCACGCCGCACGGTCCCCCGGCGCGCCGCCGCCGAACCGGTGGTCGCGCCGCCGGCGGGGGCCGACGCGCGTGACTGGGCCATCGCCGCCACCGTCGCCTACGCCGATCTGTTCGACGCCGTCGTCACCGTCGGCGAGCTGGCGCGCTCTTGCCTGGGGGAGCGCCTCGATGCCGCCGAGGTGGCGCGCCGTGCAGCGGCGTTCCCGCTCCGCAACCTGTTGGCGCTCGACGCCGACGGGCACCTCAGCTTGCGCGGGCGAGAGGCGTTGGTGACCCGCCGCATCGACGGCATCCGACGGACCGCCGAGCTGCTGGGACGTCACCGGCGCGTCATCGCGGCACTGGCTGCGCTGCCGTTCGTCCGGTCGCTGGCGCTGTCGGGAGGGACGGCCCACCGAAACGCGCGCGGCGGCGATGACATCGATCTCTTCGTGGTGACCGCCGCGGGGAGGGTCTTCACGACCTACACGCTGCTTTTTCTGGCCAGCCGCCTCACCCGCACGCGCGGCGTGGTCTGTCCGAACTATCTCGTCGACGAGAACAACCTCCAGATCGTCTACCACCACGATCTCTTCACCGCGCACCAGGCGCTCTCGCTGGTCCCCATCGCCGGGCTCGACACCTTCGCCCGCTTCGTCGAAGCCAACCGCGAGTGGGTGCGCGATTTCTATCCCGCTTACGAACCGCGCGCGGCGACCACCACCATCGACACCTCGCGCGTCCAGCGCCTGGGGGAGCGCGCGATCGCCTTCGCCGGTGCCTCCGTCGAGCAGCTGCTGGGGGCCGCCTGGCGGTTTCATCTCGGACGTCGGGCGGCACGGGCGCCGCGCGCCGACGTGGTGCTCTCCGGCGGGATCTTGAAGCTGCACCTCTCGGACCACCGCCGGCGTGTGCTGGGGCGCTTCGAGGCGCGGCTCGACGAGCTGCGCACGACGTGGCTGGCCCAGAGCCCCGGAACGACGGCCGAAGTCATCTCGGCGTAGTGGAGTGTGGATGCCGGCAGCCCGCGACAGCGATCAGTCTGCCACCGCCGTTGGATACGCGCTGGCCGGCGCGGCGGTCGCGATCATGCTGGGGTACCTCCCGGCGCTCA
>Ga0302299_10002708_pt1 | contig 10773 bp, 5 predicted proteins | sample III_Fen_N3_4_FD_198795 | JGI IMG/M metagenome (GOLD analysis project Ga0302299, IMG submission 198795) | Peat permafrost microbial communities from Stordalen Mire near Abisko, Sweden - III_Fen_N3_4 | ecosystem: Environmental > Terrestrial > Soil > Wetlands > Permafrost | place: Sweden: Abisko...
GAGGCACGTTCGATCCTCCGCACGTCGGTCACCTGGTCGCCGCGGTCAACGTGCGCCATGCGCTCCGACTCGACCGGGTCCTGCTCACCGTCGCCCACCGTCCGTGGCAGAAGGTGGGCTCGAGGCCGCTGAGCGCGGCAGAGGATCGACTGGCCATGGTCGAGGCCGCGGTCGCCGACGTCGACGGCATCGAGGCCAGCGCGATCGAACTGGTCCGCGGTGGGGACTCCTACACGTCCGACACGGTCGCCGAGCTGCTCTCCGAGGACCCGGACAGGGAGCTGTTCATCATCGTGGGCGAGGACGCGGCCGCCGGCATGCCGACGTGGGAGCGCATCGACGAAGTACGTCGATCGGCCCGCATCGTCGTGGTCGAACGGCCGGGGATGAACGTCGAGCTCCCTGCCGGATGGGAGTTCGACCGGGTCGAGGTCCCGCGCCTCGAGGTGTCGAGCACGGACCTGCGGGCTCGGGCCGTCGATGGCCGGCCCCTCGACTACCTGGTGCCGAAGGCGGTCATCTCCCTGCTGGCCGAGCGTCGGCTCTATCGTGAGGAGCGCTCATGAGCCCCACGTCCCGTCACCGGTGCCCCTGTCCCTGTCCGTTGGTCGCCTCATGACCGCGCCGACCGAACCCGACATCGCCGCGCCCGAGACCCCCGACGAGCCCACACCGGCCGACTCGTCCCTACCGGTCGAGATGTCGACCGCGACCTCGTCGGCCGTCGACGCCGGCTCGGGGGTCTACCTCGACCTGCCAGAGGTCGAGCCCGAGGTCGAGCGGGTGACCGCCGAACCGGCCCCCCGCCGTCGTCGGCGGATCTGGCGCTGGGGCTTCCCGGTGGTGCTCATCGCCCTGTTCGCCGCCGTCCCCGCGCTGGTCTACGCCGGGTGGCACGTCGTGCTCGACAGCCATGACGGGCGGATCATCTCGGCCACCACCGATCCCTCCGAACCCGGCTGGGAGGGATCGGTCACCCCGACCCCGACCGCGGCCATCGCCACCGTCAACGAGACGGGTGAGCTCACCAGCGTGAACGTGCTGGCCCTCACCGCCGAGGGCGCCGGCACGGTGGTGCTCATCCCGGCCGACACGCGTGCCCCCAGCCAGATCGGTGCCCAGACGCTCGTCACGGCCTACCGGGCGGGCGGGGTCGAGGCCCTGAAGCCGGCGCTCGAGAGCATCACCAACGCGGGCATCGACGAGATCCAGATCGCCGACGCGGCCAAGTGGGAGGAGCTCGTCGGCCCGGTCGGCGCGCTCACCGTCGCCAACCCGGACAACGTCGTGTACGGCGGTCAGACGATCTTCCCCAAGGGCTCGATCGACATCCCTCCCGCCCAGATCGGGGCGTATCTGCGCACCCGCAACTGGTCCGAGAACGACACCAACCGCCTGCTCCGCCAGGAGGCCTTCTGGAGGGCGTGGCTGGCCAAGGTCGGCACGGCCAACGCGGCGGCCGCCGTTCCCGGTGAGACCGATTCGGGGGTCGGCCGGTTCGTGCGCACCCTCGCCACCGACCAGGTCGACTTCCAGGTCCTGCCGGTGAAGCTCGAGCCGCTGCCCGACGCCTTCGCTTCGGTGTTCGTGCCGCTCACCGACGAGGTGAAGGCGCTGTTCATCAAGGCCATCCCGTTCCCGACGGCTGCTCCCGAGGGGTCGAGGCCGATCGTCCGGGTGCTCGACGGCACCGGCCAGCTCGATCACGGTGTCGGCGCGGCCCAGGTGCTGGCGGCCGGTGGGGCCCAGATCGATGCGATCGGCAACGCCTCGTCGTTCAAGATCCCCACGACGCAGTTCATCATCTCGGGTTCCGACCACCAGGCCCAGGCCGAGCAGTTGCAGGCGGCGCTCGGTGTCGGCGAGATCGTTCAGAGCGCGGACTCGTCCGACTCGGTCGACATCACGGTCATACTCGGGGCCGACGCCCTCGGCGCTCCGTCGCTGCAGGGCAGCAGCGGCGGCTCGTCCGGCACCCCCTCCACGCCCACCACCGGTGGGTAGCTCCCCGACATCGACTTGGACCGCGAACGCCCCATGACCACCGACACCGACATCGTGCTCTCCCTCGCCCGCCGCGCCGCGCAGGCGGCGGCATCCAAGACCGAGGAGCCGACCGTGCTGCTCGATGTCGGCGAGGTCCTCGCCATCACGAACTACTTCGTGATCTCGGGCGGTCGAAACCCTCGCCAGGTGCGCACGGTGGCCGAGGAGGTCGAGGCCCAGGTCGCGGCTGACGGCGGGCCGCGGCCGCTGCGGGTCGAGGGGCTCGACTCGCTGCGATGGGTGCTGCTCGACTACGGCGACTTCGTCGTGCACGTCCTGCTCGACGAGGCCCGGGCGTACTACGAGCTCGAGCGGTTGTGGTCGGACGTGCCCCGCATCGAGTGGGCCGTCGTCGATGAGGCCGGCACCGCCGGAGCCTGACGGCCCGCACCGGGGAGGGCTCGAGCGTGCACCTGCCTCTCGGACCGCTCGCCCGCCCGCTGGGTCACGATCTGCGGGGCGACACCCAGCGCGATGCCACCGCCGTGATCGGGGTGCGACCGCGTCCCGAGGCGTCCGAGGTCACCGACGCGGACCTGGCCGGGCTGCCGGAGCCCGCGCAGCGCTACCTCCGCTGGATGGACGTGGTCGGGCGCCCCCGGGACCGGAGCTTCCTGGTGCGGTTCCGCGGTCGCTTCAAGCGGCCCGGGCAGCCGTGGATGCCCTGCGAGGCCTGGCAGTTCAATGCGGTCGAGCCGGTGACCCGCCTGTTCCACATGCGGATCGACTTCGCCCGGGTGATTCCGATGGTGGGCCGCGACAGCTACGTCGCCGGTCGGGGCGCGATGCGGGGCAAGGTGCTCGGCCTGGTGACCGTGGCCGACGGATCCGGGCACGAGTTCGACCTGGGCGAGCTCGTCACCTACCTCAACGACGCCCTCGTGCTGGCACCGACGATGCTGCTCACCGACTCGGTCCGCTGGATCGAGGCCGACGACGAGTCGTTCGACATCTCGATCACCGACGAGGGCAACGTGGTGACTGCCCGGGTCGTCGTCGACGCCGACGGCGCCCTGCGCGACTTCTCCACCGAGGACCGCTGGTGCGACCTGCCCGAGGGGCTCGTCCGGGCCCGCTGGACCACGCCGTTCGCCGGCTGGGCCACCGTCGACGGCCGACCGTGGCTGACCGGGGCCCAGGCGGTGTGGCACCTGGCCGACGGCCCGCTGCCCTACGTCGAGGGGACCTTCGTGGCCGAGTCGATGGCGCGAAACGTCATGCCCGATCGGTGGGAGTGACCCGCTCGGTGTCCGGAGCGGGTCGATGGCCAAGCCCCCTGTGGTGTGATGGCTAAGCTCACTGTGGTACGTGGACCACGGGGCGTCGCCCTCATGGTGACCCTCGAAACGGCTCGTCGAACCCCCAGGCACTGAAGGAGCGACCATCGTGGCTGTCACGACCGATGTCACCTCGACGACCCGCGTCACGGAGGGCCGGCCGGTGATGGTCGCTGCCTACGCGACCGGCGTGGTGCTGCTCGACCTGCCGGAGCGTCGTCCGCTCGGCGTGGCCGAGCTCCTGGTGGTGAGCGGCACGGCGGCAGACCCCGAGGCCGATCTCTCCGAACTGGCCGGTCGCGTCGGAGATCTCACCGGTGCCGACCCCACGGAGATCGAAGACCTGGCCCGCTCGCTGGCCCCCCGGCTCCACGCCGCGCCGGGGGTCGCGGTATCGTCCGCCGGCGAGGGCGACGCCCACCTGTCGGATCAGTTCGTGCTGCCGACGCCGCTCGTGCTGCGGGTCACTCCCGGCGGCTTCGAGGCGCTCGCCCACGACGGCAGGGTGTTGCTGAACCTCGGCGCCCGTGACGTGGCCGCCCTCCCGGTCCTCGCCACGCCCCGAGAGCGCGACGCGGTCGGTGAGGCCTACGCCGAGCTCGAGCTCCCGCTCGCGCTGGACGCGACCGAGCTGGCCGACCTGGTGGCCCGACTCGGCACCGCCGGGCTGCTCGATCGCTACGACCCCTCCAACCGGGCCCAGGTGGACACCTACGCGCCCGACGAGCGCGAGATGCGGTTGGCGGTCGCCCGCGACTGGCACCTGCGTGACGTGATCAAGCGCCGGATGGCCGAGCACGACGCGGCCGAGAGCGAGCGGGCCCAACGCACGGGAGTGACCCGGATCAAGGTGACGCCGGCCCACTTCAGCTGGAAGAACCCACCGGTGGCGATCGGCATGATCATGGCCTACGCGCTGCTCGACGATGAGGTCACCGATCACTTCGACCTGCGCCCCGACTGGTACGCGAGCACCGATCGGATCCCCTCGGCCGACGACGGGTGGTGCATCTACCTGTTCTCGCACTACGTGTGGAACAGCCAGCAGAACCTCGAGTTCTCGGCCCGGCTCAAGGCGGCCAACCCCTTGGCGATCACGGTGCACGGGGGGCCCGATGTCCCGAAGTACGAGTCCGATGTCGTCAACTACCTCGAGGCGCATCCACACGTCGACGTGGTCGTGAGGGGGGAGGGCGAGATCACGACGGTGGAGCTCCTCCGGGCCCTCGCCGGCGCCGAGCGGGGCGGTCCGGTCGACCTCGCTCGGCTGGACGACGTCGCCGGTCTCACCTATCGACACGAGGGCCGAGTGGTGCGCACCGCCGAGCGGGAGCGGATGACCGAGCTCGACGTGATCCCGTCGCCCTACCTCACCGGGCTCTTCGACGGGTTCGTCGAGGCCTGGGACCGATTCGACGGCGAGTCGTTCGGCATGGGCCTGTTCGGTTCGGTCAACGTCCCCCTCGTGATCCTGGAGACGAACCGGGGGTGCCCCTATGGCTGCACGTTCTGTGACTGGGGCTCGGCCACCACGTCCCGCCTGCGCAAGTTCTCGATCGACCGCGTCTTCGCCGAGCTCGACTGGTGCGCCGAGAACCACGTCGAGGTGATCGGCCTGGCCGACTCCAACTTCGGCATCTGGGAACGCGACGTCGACATCACCGAACGGGTGGCCACGCTGCGCAAGGCCCACGGCTACCCGATCCAGTTCGGCGTGAGCTACGCCAAGAACACGGTGAAGCACCTCCGGAAGATCGTGGACCTGCTCGTCGATGCCGAGATCCTCGCCGTCGGACAGCTGTCGCTGCAGACCCTCGACGCGGACACGCTCGAGGCGGTCAACCGCTCCAACATCAAGATCGAGAAGTACGAGGAGCTGGCCGCCCAGTTCCGCCGGGCGCACCTCCCGCTCTACGTCGAGCTGATGATGGGGCTGCCCGGTGCCACCGTCGAGTCGTTCCAGAACGATCTGCAGGAGTGCGTCGACCGCGACCTCAACCCGAAGATCTACGCCACCTACCTCCTGGTCAACAGCCCCATGAACGAGCCGGACTACCGCAAGGAGCACGGCATCGAGGCCCGCCCCGGTCACATCGTCACGTCTTCGGCGAGCTTCACCCGGAGCGACTACGAGCACATGACCGACCTGCGCGAGCTGTTCCTGCTGAGCGACAAGTTCGGGATGCTCCGACAGGTCACCTGCTACGCCCGCCAGGAGACCGGCATCCGCGAGATCGACCTGCTCGAGCGGCTCCGCACGGTGCGCGACGAGCGGGCCGCGGAGTTCCCGATGATCGCGTACACGCTCGACGTCGTGCCCACCATCATGACGCCGCCGGCCAGCTGGCAGCCGTTCTACGACGAGATCCGCCGGTGGATGGTCGACGACCTCGGGATCGCCGACGATTCCGCCCTCGACACCGTGATCTCGGTGCAGCACGCGCTCATGCCGGCGCACGACCGGACCTTCCCCTACCTCGTCGACCTGGCCCACGACTACGTGGCCTGGCACGCCGCCACGATCGAGGCGAAGGACGGCGGCCACCTGCGCACCTGGCCCGATGTGACCCCGCGACTGCGCGACTTCGCGCCCGGGCAGCTCTCCGTGGCGGACGCCTACGACATCTGCGACCGTGCCCTCGGGCGCCCGTTCGACTCCGACGTGTACTCGAGCTGGGAGCTGGACTCGCCGGTGTCGCGGGCCACCATCCGCCCGATGACCGCCTCCAGCTGACCGACATCACCGGAGCCTGACACCAGCAGGGGGGAACATGCGGGAGCACGTGGACACTCGCGGTCGCCGGACGTTCGTCGTCGCCACGTTGGCGGTGATGGCCGTCGTGGCCGGCGCCTGCTCGTCGGGCAGCACGGCGGGCTCGGGGTCAGCCTCGGAACCTGCGTCAGCCGCGGCCGACGCCACCGTCGATGTCGGCATGCGCACCCGGGCGTCGTCGGATGACGGGCAGCTCGTGCTCGAGACCTCGTCGACGCGCGCCGCTGATGTCAGCGGGGGAGACGTGCTGGTCACGGTCTCGGGGGCCGGCGCGGCGGGAGCGATCGCCGTCACCCGGGACGGCACCGATGTCACCGACTCGATGGCGTCGACCGATGGCGGGTGGCAAGGCCTGGTCAGCGGCCTGGCCGACGGGGACAACCGCATCGAGGCGTCCGACTCGGACCATCGGGTCTCGCTGACGGTGACGAACCACCCGACCGCCGGCCCGGTGCTCGCCGGTGCGCACCTGTCGCCCTGGGTGTGCACCACCGACGACCAGGGCCTCGGCCCGGCGACCGACGACGACTGCAGCGCCCCGACCAGGACCACCTGGTCCTACCGGTCGACCGACGGCACCACCAAGGACCTCCCGGACCCGTCGGTCGTGCCGGCCGACGTGGCCACCGCCACCGTCGACGGCCGGCCCGTGCCGTTCATCGTGCGGGCCGAGCAGGGCGTCATCGATCGGGGTGTGGCATGGGTGTGGGTGCTCGACCCCCATCCCTCGGCGAGCGGCCCCTGGGATGACGCGGGCTGGAACCGACGGCTGATCTACCGGTTCGGCGGCGGCTGCGGTACCCAGTACAGCCAGGGTGGGCTGCTGTTGACCAAGGGCGGGTTCGACACCGACCTGCTCTCCCGTGGCTACGCGGTCGCCACCAACACGCTCGACACGCTGCAGACCGCCTGCAACCCGACGCTGTCCGCCGAGGCGGCGATGATGACCCGTGAGCACTTCGTCGAGCACTTCGGCGTGCCGGCGTTCACGATCGGCGACGGCGGATCGGGCGGGGCCATCCAACAGCTCGTGATCGCCAACACCTACCCCGGTCTGCTCGACGCGCTGGCACCGAGCCTCCCGTTCCCCGATGCCATCTCGATCGCCGGCGGGGTCACCGACTGCGGGCTGCTCCAGGACTACTTCGTCGTGACCGGATCGAGCCTGACCGACGACCAGAAGAAGGCCATCACCGGCCACGCGAGCCTCGGCACCTGCCAGATGTGGGCGAGCCTGTTCCTGCCGGCGGTGAACCCCACCCAGGGCTGCCCCGCGGTTCCCGCCGATCAGCTCTACAACGCCACGAACAACCCCACCGGGGTGCGCTGCACCTTGCAGGACATGAACATCGCCATCGTCGGCAAGGACCCGGCCACCGGGTTCGCCCGTCGTCCCCTCGACAACACCGGGGTGCAGTACGGCCTGGGTGCGCTGCGGTCGGGCGCCATCACGGCCGAGGAGTTCGTGGCCCTCAACGAGGGGATCGGTGGCTACGACATCGACGGCACCATCGTCGGCAAGCGCAGCTCCATCGACGAGGCCACCGCTGCCGTCTCGTACCAGACGGGTCAGGTCACCGGACCGGGCCCGTTGCAGGACCTGCCGATCATCATGCGCAACCCCTACACCGACGAGCTCGGCGACATCCACACCCGCTTCCAGGCCTTCTCGGTGCGGGCCCGGCTGGCGACCGGCGGCGTCGATGATCCCAACCTGCTCCTGTGGACCACACCGGCGACCGGTGGTGACCTGATCGCCGCGCTGCTCGGCGACTCGGGCACCGGCGACGAGCCGCTCTACCTGCTCGACCAGTGGATCACGACCGCGGCCGCGACCCCGGCCGACGGCCGATCGACGGCCGACATGCTGGCCGCGTCGAGGCCGGCCGGTGCGGTGAACCGCTGCACGCTGCCCGACGGCAGGGTGCTCACCGGTGGCTGGGAGATCTATGACGCCGGTCCGTGCGCCGAGGCCTACCCGGTGCACGGCGACCCGCGACTGGTGGCCGGGGAGGGCATCGCCGACGACATCGTCAAGTGCCAGCTGCGGCCGATCGACCAGGCCGACTACCCGGCCCCGCTCACCGACGACCAGCACCAGCGAATGGCCGAGGTGTTCCCCGATGGCGTGTGCGACTGGTCGAAGCCGGGGGTGGGCCAGCAGGCACCGACGGCCACCTGGCAGCGGTACGGCTCGTAGCCGGATCCAAACGGGGAGTGGAGCTAAGGAGAATCGAACTCCTGACCTCTTCCATGCCATGGAAGCGCTCTACCAACTGAGCTATAGCCCCAAGAGGAGCCGTCACCTTACCACCCAGGCCGCCCCGGTCGAATCGACCCGGACGGCCTCCGGGGCCCGACGATCGTTACCAGTTCGGGTGGTGAGTGGACCATCGGTACGATGCCGACATGGCTGATGGGTACGACGTGCAGGCGATCGAGGCGAAGTGGCAGGACCGCTGGCGTGAGTGGGGCACCTACGAGGTCGCCAACGACGACCCCCGTCCGCACTACTACACGCTCTGCATGTATCCGTACCCCAGCGGCGCGGCGCACATGGGCCATGTCCGCAACTACACCTTCGGTGACCTGATCGTTCGCTATCGCACCATGAACGGCTTCGCGGTGCTGTCGCCGATGGGGTTCGACTCGTTCGGCCTGCCGGCCGAGAACGCGGCCATCAAGACCGGCGTGCATCCGCGGCCGTTCACCGATGAGCGCATCGAGATGCTGCGCAACTCGATCAGTCGCATCGGCTCGGTCTACGACTGGCGGCGCGAGGTCAAGAGCCACGACGAGACCTACATCAAGTGGACGCAGTGGATCTTCCTGCGCTTCCTCGAGGCGGGGCTGGCCTACCGCAAGAACGCCCCGGTCAACTGGGATCCGATCGACCAGACCGTGCTGGCCAACGAGCAGGTGCTGGCCGACGGCACGGCCGAGCGCTCCGGCGCCGTCGTCGAGAAGCGCGACCTCGAGCAGTGGTTCTTCAAGATCACCGACTACGCCGATCAGCTGCTCGACGACCTCGACGACCTCGACTGGCCCGAGCGGGTCAAGATCATGCAGCGAAACTGGATCGGTCGCTCGCACGGCGCCGAGTTCGAGATGGCCGTCACCGATGCCGACGGCGTCGCCCGCGAGGGTGTGCCGGCCGTGCCCGTGTTCACCACCCGGCCCGACACCAGCTTCGGCATGACCTACGCCGTCATGGCTCCGGAGCATCCTCTCGCGATCGAGGTCACCCTGCCCGAGCGCCGCGCCGAGGTCGAGGCGTTCGCGGCCAGGGCCCGGGACACCAGCGACGTCGACCGCATGAAGTCCGAGGGATCGCTCGACAAGCGGGGCGTGTTCACCGGCGCCTACCTGCTCAACCCGTTCGCAGGCACGCCGGTGCCCCTGTACGTCGCGGACTACGTGCTGATGGGATACGGCACCGGGGCGATCATGGCGGTGCCCGGCCAGGACCAGCGGGACTGGGACTTCGCGGTCGTCCACGGATTGCCGATCGTCCGCACCGTGCAGCCTCCCGAGGGCTGGGAGGGAGAGGCCTACACCGGCGACGGCCCGGCCATCAACAGCCAGTGGCTCGACGGCCTCGACCAGGCGACCGCCATCGCCAGGGCGATCGAGTTCCTCGAGGAGCAGGGCATCGGCGAGGCCCGGGTCAACTATCGCCTGCGCGACTGGTTGCTCTCGCGGCAGCGGTTCTGGGGCTGCCCGATCCCGGTCGTCTACTGCGACGACTGCGGCATCCAGCCCGTGCCCGACGATCAGCTGCCCGTGTTGGCGCCCGACGACGTGGAGTTTCAGCCGACCGGCCAGTCGCCGCTGCAGCTGCACGAGGGCTTCCTGCACACCACGTGCCCGTCCTGCGGGGGACCAGCCCGGCGCGAGACCGACACCATGGACACCTTCGTGGACTCGTCCTGGTACTACCTCCGCTTCGCCGACCCGTGGAACGAGTCCGAGCCGTTCTCGCTCGCCGCGGCCCAGGCCTGGATGCCGGTCGACCAGTACATCGGCGGGGTCGAGCACGCCATCTTGCACCTCATGTACGCCCGCTTCTTCACGAAGGCGTTGGCCGATCTGGGCGTGGCACCCAAGGAGCTGCGCGAGCCGTTCTCGAAGCTGTTCACGCAGGGGATGATCCGCCTCGACGGCGACAAGATGTCGAAGTCGAAGGGCAACCTCGTCGCCCCGGAGCCGATCCTCGAGCGCGAGGGGGCCGACGCCCTGCGCCTGGCGCACCTGTTCGTCGGCCCGCCGCAGGACGACGTCGACTGGGAGGGCGTCTCGATCGAGGGCAGCTACCGCTTCCTCGCCCGCCTCTGGCGGCTCGCCACCGGCGTGGCCCTGCCCGGCGAGGTCGCCGATCGAGAGCCCACCGACGCCGACGTGGCCGTCGCCCGATCGACTCACCGGCTCATCGTGAAGGTGTCCGACGACTACGAGCGCTGGTCCTACAACACGGCCGTGGCGGCCTACATGGAGTTCACCAACGAGCTCTACCGCTACGTGCAGGCGCCCGACGGGGCTCGGCCCGACACGCTGGCGTTCGCGGTCGACACGCTGCTGATGCTCATGGCCCCGATGGCCCCGCACCTCACCGCCGAGCTCTGGGAGCAGCGTCGGGGCGGCCACATCCACGAGCAGCCGTGGCCGGTCGCCGATCCA
>Ga0302299_10002709_pt1 | contig 10771 bp, 9 predicted proteins | sample III_Fen_N3_4_FD_198795 | JGI IMG/M metagenome (GOLD analysis project Ga0302299, IMG submission 198795) | Peat permafrost microbial communities from Stordalen Mire near Abisko, Sweden - III_Fen_N3_4 | ecosystem: Environmental > Terrestrial > Soil > Wetlands > Permafrost | place: Sweden: Abisko...
ATGTCCGCGTCGGCGATGCGGTCGACTTCTGGCGGGTCGAGGCCTTCCGCCCGGCCGAGCTCCTCCGCCTGCGTGCGGAGATGCGGCTGCCCGGCCGGGCGTGGCTCCAGTACGAGCTCGAAGCGAGCGCCGACGGGCGACGGACGAGGCTCGTGCAGACGGCCTTCTTCGAGCCGCGGGGCCTTGCCGGGCTGGTCTACTGGTACGGGCTGTCGCCGGTGCACCCGACGATCTTCCGGGGCATGGTCCGCGAGCTGGCCACCAGGGCGGCCGCCGCCGGGTCCTGATCCCCGGTCGTCCCCGGCCGTGCGGCACGCAGGAGCAATCCCGAACGCGATGGACAGGTGCCGGTCGCCCCTTGTCGGGCGACAGCGATTCCGCGCAACCTTGTTGACCCGTGGGAAGCCTGTCTCGCGGGTCCAGAGCCCAGCCGCCGAGACCGTGCCGGGCCACCGGCCGACCGTGAGGAAGCCACCGTGGAGACCTACACGTTCAGCATCGGCGCCTTCGATTGCATCGCCGTCAACGACGGCGACATGGACTACGACGCCTCGGACTACGTGGCCAACGCGGGGGTCGAGGAGGTCGGCAACGCGCTCGCAGCCCACGGCCATCAGCCAGATCGCATTCCGTCCCCATACAGCGGTCTCGTGGTCCGGACTGACTCGAACCTTGTCCTCATCGACACCGGTGCGGGCGACCTGACACCCGATGTCGGCCGCCTGAGCGGCAACCTCCGAGGCGCCGGAATCGAGCCCGGCGAGATCGATGTGGTCGTCCTCACCCACGGCCACCCCGACCATATCGGCGGTACCGTCGATGCGGATGGCCACCCGGCGTTCCCGAATGCGCGCCATGTCATGTTCCGCCGCGAGTGGGACTACTGGACCGACACGGCGATCCTGGCGGGCCCCTCGCGGTTCTTCGGTGAGTTCGCCAGGCGGAACCTGCTGCCGCTCCGGGACCGGGTGGAGCTCCTCGACCGCGAGACCGAGATCGCGCCGGGCATCGAGACACTTGACGCCGCGGGACATACGCCGGGTCACATGGCCGTCGCCGTCCGTTCCGGTGGCGACGAGCTGCTCTACATCTCCGATGCGGCGATCCACCCGATCCACCTTGCCCATCCCGACTGGCACCCGGTCTGGGACGTGGACCCCGAGGCGGCACTCGCGACCAAACGACGGCTCTTCGACCGGGCGGCGAGCGAACACACCCTCGTCCTGGCGTTCCACTTCCCGCCGTTTCCGAGCCTCGGCCATGTCATGAGCCGCGGCCCTGCCTGGCTGTGGGAACCCCTCGCGGTGATAGCGCACTCCTGAGAAGCTGCGCGAGGCCGACGCACAGCGGCTGGCGCGGACCTGCGAGCCCGCCCGTCAACATTCCGTCACACCGTGCTGCCGCATTGGCCGGCTGCGACCCGATCCAGGTCCGGGACCGCGCCGTTGCCAGCGCTGGCCGCCAGGTCCGAGCGGCCGAGCGTCGACGACTCCGGTACTCGCCCGGTGCGGCGCACCCGATGGCGACATGTCGCCGCCGCAGGCACGATCATTGGTGTCGTGACCACGCAACCCGATTCCGACCTCGCCACCCTCATCGTCAGCCCGCTGGCGTCACGGATCCGCGACGAGCGAGCCCGGCGCCGGGTCATCCGGACCGCGACCGAGGCGCTGCGACAACGCGGTCACCCCGAGGTGGCGGTCGTCGAGACGGGCGACCCGGAGGAGATCCGGCAGGCGGCTGGGGACGCGGTCCGCGGCGGGTCGTCGGTCGTGACGCTGGCGGGCGGTGACGGGACCATCCGGGATGCGGCGGGCGCCCTTGCCGGCACCGGGGTTGCGGTGGGCATCGTGCCCTGCGGGACCGGGAACCTGTACGCGACCGCGATCGGCGTGCCGAGGAACGTCGATGCCGCCGTGGCGGCGCTCGCGACGGGGGTGCCGAGACGGCTCGACGTGGGCGAGGTGCGCCTCGGCGTGCCGGAGCCCGAAGGCGGAGCCGAGGCGGCGCCTCCCCCGCCCGTCCCAATGCCGTTCATGGTTGCATGCGGGACCGGATTCGACGCACGGGTGATCTCGGCCACGTCGCGCGAGATGAAGCGCCGGTACGGCGTCGCGGCCTACTTCCTGGCCGCGAGCACGCTCCTCGAGCACCTCAAGCCGAGACCGACGGTCCTCACCATCGACGGTGTCCGGACCGAGCTCGAGTCGGTGGTGGTCCTGGTGGCGAACTGCGGCGAGGCGATCCCGGGCGTGCTGGGTCCGCGCCTCCCGATCCGGCCCGACGACGGCCTGCTCCACGTGTTCGTCCTGCCGCGTGGCGGGATCCTCCACGGGATCCGCGGCGCACTGGAGCTGATGACGGCCGCGGCGGCGGGGTTCTCGCCGTCCGGCGCCGCCGCGCGCCTGGCGGGGGTCCAGGTCGGGGTGGAGGTGTCGCCGGCCGGGCCGACCGAGGTGGACGGGGACCCGTTCCCGGCCGGGTCGCTTGATGCGCGGGTCCGCCCGGGTGCGTTCTCGGTCCTGCTCCGCTGACCTCCCGCGAGGTGGCCGCCGCGCCGACGCAACCTCCCTCCGGCGCCCCGAGCAGGGTGAGCCCCACTCCCGCTGAGCCCGGGCCCTCAGGCGCCCAGGCCGCGCGCCTTCTCCATGACGATCTGGTGGTCCTGCGTGAGGCCGGTCGCGAACCCCGCCTCGCACAGGGCGAGGTAGTAGTCCCAGGTCCGGACGAACCGGTCGTCGAAGCCCTGGGCGCGGACGGCGTCGAGGTTGGCCAGGAATCGCTCGCGCCAGGCGTGCAGGGTGAGCGCGTAGCTGGGACCGATGTCGGCCGCGCCGCGGATGAGCAGGCGCGTGCCGTGGAGCGACCGCTCGATGACCGCGAGAGACGGGCACAGGCCGCCCGGGAAGATGTAGGTCTGGATCCAGTTCGCGCCCCGGCGCTGCGCCTCGTAGGCGACATCGGGGAACGTGATGACCTGGAGGCTCAGCCTGCCGCCGGGACGGAGCGCCCGATCGACCGCCTCGAAGTAGCCCGTGTAGTACTCGGCACCGACGGCTTCCAGCATCTCGATCGAGACGACGGCGTCGTACTGGCCGGTGACGTCGCGGTAGTCCCGCATCTGGATGTCCACGAGGTGCTCGAGCCCGGCTTCCCGGACGCGCTCGCGGGCGAGGTCGTGCTGCTCCTTCGAGATGGTGAGGGACGTCACGCGACAGCTGAGCTCCCCCGCTGCATACAGGGCGAAGCCCCCCCAGCCGGAGCCGATCTCCAGGACGTGCATCCCCGCCGCCAGGCCCGCGCCCTCGGCGATCCGCCGGTACTTCGTCCGCTGTGCGTCCGCGAGGGACTCGTGGCCGGTCTCGAACACGCCGGAGGAGTAGGTCATGGTCTCGTCGAGGAACAGCCGGTAGAAGTCGTTCCCCAGGTCGTAGTGCGCGGAGATGTTCCGGCGCGCCTGCGCCTTCGAGTTCCGGCGTGCCCGGTGGGCGAGCCGGCGCGGGATCTCCAGCGGGGTGCGCCACCAGCGGGCACTGATCGCCAGGGCGGCACGGTTGAGCGCGGCGAGCTCGATGAGGCCCTCGAGGTCAGGTGACGACCACAGGCCGTCCACGTACGCCTCGCCGGCCCCGGTCTCCCCGTGGAGGAGCAGTCGGACCGCGGCATCCTGATCGTGGACGTGGATCTCGGCCGTGCGCGTGGAGGCGGCGTCACCAAAGACGCGGCGCCGGCCGTCCGGCAGCACGACCGTGAGGCGGCCGATCCGGATGCGCCTGGCGGCACGGAGCAGGATCCGCTGGGCAGCCGTGGCCATGATGCGGGACGGGGATCCGGTGATGGGCCGGACCGAGGCCCGGGCGTTCACGATGCCACCGACGCGCGACGCGCCTGCGCCCGGGCGACGGCCTCGCCGTGGCGCTGGAACGTGACGCCGCGCCGCCACAGGCGGAGCGCGTGCACATGGATGAGCGCCATCGTCCGCTGCGTGGAGAACGGGTGCCGCAGCAGCATGCGGAGGACAGTGCGATTGGTCAGGCGCCGCCGCTCGAGCACGAGGCTGGTGGACAGCAGCGGCTCGCCGCCCTGGCGCTCGTTGATCGCGATCCGCAGGCGTGAGGGATCGTCCTGCACGTGCACGGTGTACTGGCCCTCCATGTCGATGAACGGGGACACGTAGAAGTCCTTCTCCATCGAGGCGACGAACCGCGGGCCCTCCGCCCGCGGCCGGAGCGTGTACAGGTGCCGCTCCAGGTGCGTGTTGTGGACCTCGACCACCACGACCCGCAATGCACCCTGCCCGTCCCGGCACAGGTAGAAGCTCGCGGGGTTGAACACGTAGCCCATGACCCGCAGGTTCGTCACGAGCGTGACCCGCCAGCCCGTGGGGTCCTCACCCTCGGCCCGCAGGTGGCCCAGGACGGTCGACCGGAGGTCCGTGGCAGGCTCCGTCCAGTGATCGGCGTCCCGGAAGGCCAGGGCGTTCCGGCGGTTGCGGCTCACGAGGCGGAGCGAGCGATCCACCTCGTCCAGCTCGTCCAGGTCGAGCGCGAAGTAGAAGACGTCGTGCTCCATCTCCCACGTGACCGGCCGCGACCTGCGGTGCCGGACCGTGCCCTCGAGGAGGTGTGACCTCATGCCGCGATCTCGCGGTCCATGACGTCGTCGATGCGCTCGGCCACCTCGTAGCCGGAGCGGCAGCCGTCCTCGTGGAACCCGTAACCCAGGTGGGCCCCCGCATAGTAGGTCCCTCGATGGCCTTGCAGCCCGCGGATGGCGGCCTGCGACTCCAGCGAGCGGAACGTGTACAGCGGGTGGCTGAACTCGCGGGCGAGGATGACGTGCTCGTCGCGGACGAGGTCGCCCGGGTTGACGGACACGAAGTACTGGGTGGGGCCGGGGAGAGCCTGCAGGCGGTTCATGTGGTACGTCATGGTGACGCCTTCGCCGGGCGCAGTGCAGGCCGCCTGGTCCACGTTCCACGACGACCAGGCGTCCGGACGCTGCGGCATCACGCGCGGGTCGGTGTGCAGGACGACCTGGTTGCGGTTGTACTCGAAGCCGCCGAGGGCCACGCGCTCCGCGGAGTCCGCATCGCGCAGCAGGGTGAGGGCATCGTCCGCGTGCGTCGCCAGGACGAGGGCGTCGAAGCGCTCGTGGCTGCCGGCCGCCGTCCACACGCCGGACCCGGCATCGTCGCGGGACACGGCGACCACCGGGTCGCCCGCCCGGACCGAGCCCGCGGGGAGCGTGGCGATGAGCCGGTCCACGTACTGGCGCGAGCCCCCCGTCACGGTCCGCCACGGAAGGGCCCGCCCGAACCCGATGAGCCCGTGGTTGTCCAGGAAACGCAGGAGGTAGTCCACCGGGTACTCGAGCGTTCGGCCCGGGGCCGTCGACCACACCGCAGCGGTCACCGGGACCAGGAAGTGGTCCCGGAAGGCGGGCCCGAAGTTCCTGTCGTCCAGGTACTCGCCGAGGGTCATGCCGGTGGGCGCGGGCGAATCCAGGATCGCCCGGGCGTCGCGGTAGAAGCGTGCGATGTCCGGGAACATGCGGAGGTAGGACGGGCGCGCTGCGAGGCGCCGCTGGGCGAAGAACCCGCGCGCCCCACGGGACCCGAACTCCACGTCGCAGGCGCGGCACACGGACGCGAAGGACATGTCGCTCCGCTGCGTCTCGACGCCCAGCTCCTCGAACAGGCCGACCAGGCGCGGATACGTCGGCTCGTTGTAGACGATGAACCCCGTGTCCACGTTGAGGGCGCCGGTTGGGGTCTCCACGGCGACCGTCGCGACGTGGCCTCCCGGGGTCCCCTCCCCCTCGAACAAGGCGATGTCGTGGCCGTTGCGGTGCAGCGCGTAGGCGGCGGTCAGGCCGCTGACGCCGGCGCCGACGATGGCGACCCTCATCGGAGTTCGGCCCGGGCGCGGGCGCGCTCGTCCAGCGCCTGCTGCATGCCGCCGAGGGCGTCCTTCGCGATCTTCTCGAACGATCCGCCTGCGAACGGCTCCACGAGCCGCATCCACCCCTGGAGGTGGATGTCGGCCGTGTAGTCGATGTGGGTGCCGGTCGCCGTCTGCTCGAAGCGGATCTCGTCCACCGCGGCGACGTTCGATCCCTCGCCGGTCAGGATCACGCGGCTCGGAGCCTCGTAGGTCGTGATGCGGTACTCCATCGGCGCCACCGTGCCGCGCATCCGGACACCCAGCCGGTACCGGGCGCCGAGGCCCACGGGCCCGGGGTCGACGCGCTCGGACGTGGCGACGCCCGGGTCCCAGTGCTGTGCGTTCGCGAAGTCCGCGACGAAGGCGAACGCTTCGTCGACGGGCAATGGTGTCTCGATGGTCTCGTGCAGTCGGGTCATCTCGTTCTCTGCTCCGGGGTCCGGCTCGGGGACCCTTGTGACCTTCCTTCGCACGAGCAGGCGATCCGGACGGGTGGCTCGCGCGAAGATGTGGTGTGACTCCCTTGAACACCCTCCTGCCCGCCCTCGCCGACGACCTGCTCGAGGCGCTCGTCGTCCCGAGCTTCACCCGCACCGGCTACGCGATCCGCCGCCGCCTGTTCCACTGGGACGACCCCGGCGCCTGGCCGATGGCCGGGCGGACGGTCGTGCTGACCGGACCCACGTCCGGTCTCGGGCGCGAGGCGGCCCGCTCCTTCGCCCGCATGGGAGCCAGCCTGGTGCTGGTGGGACGCGACGAGGCCCGCCTCGCGCGGACGCGGGCCGAGATCGTCGCGGAGAGCGGCAACGAGGCGATCAGCACCGTGGTCGCGGACATGTCATCGCTCATCTCGGTCCGCGCGGCCGCGGACGAGATCCTGGCCCGGGAGCCGCGCCTGGACGTCCTCGTGGACAACGCGGGCGCGATGTTCGCAGAGCGAGGCGAGACGCCCGAGGGCTTCGAGCGGACGTTCGCGACGATGGTGCTGGGCCCGTTCGTCCTGGTCTCCCGCCTGGCCCCGCGCCTGGCGGAGAGCCCCGACGGGCGGATCGTTGCCGTGACCTCGGGCGGCATGTACACGCAGTCCCTGCCGCTCGACGACCTCATGTTCGAGCAGGGCAGCTACGAGGGTGCTCGGGCCTACGCCCGGGCCAAGCGCGCCCAGGTCGCGCTCGTCCGCGAGTGGGCCAGACGGCTTCGCCCGACCGGCGTCGTCGCCAACGCGATGCACCCGGGGTGGGCGGACACGCCGGGCCTCGCCGCCTCGCTCCCGGGCTTCCGCGAGCGGGTCGGCGGGCTCTTGCGGACACCGGTCGAGGGCGCGGACACGATCCTCTGGCTGGCCGCGGCACCCGGCGGGCGTGCGGTCCCCGGGCGGCTGTTGCTGGACCGCAGGGTCCGACCGTTCGACCGGATCCCGTCCACGCGCCTGTCCGCCGCGGACCGCCGGGCGCTCTGGGACCGTGTCGTGGCGCTGACGGGCGATCCGGACCCGACCGCATCGCTCCGCCAGGATCAGCCTGCCTGAGAGGGGCGGTCAGCCTGGCGCTCGCCCGGGGATCGCGTCGAGCGCTATGAGGCGACGGTCGCCGCCGGTGCCCGCGACGAGAGGAAGGTCCCCGCCGCGGCCAGCGCCCGATCGGCATCGGCCAGCATCCCGGCATGCAGCTGGAACGCGTGCCAGCAGCCCGGGTACACCTGCAGTTCGGCATCGACGCCGGCATCCGTCATCGCCGCGTGGAGACGCCGCGCATCCGGCAGCAGCAGCTCGTCCGTGCCCGCCTGGACCAGGGTGGGCGGCAGGCCCCGCAGGTCCGCGAGCACGGGCGACGCGAGCGGGTCGTCCGCGCGACCGCCGGCGAGGTAGGCACGCGCGCAGCCCTCGAGCCATGACGTGCTGAGCAGGACCTCCCCGGGCGGTGGCTCCCCGATCGCTCCCAGCCCCAGGTCGGCCCAGGGCGAGAACAGCACCAGCGCGGCGGGCATCGGGAGGCCCATCTCGCGCAGGCGCACGGTCGCGGCAACCGCCAGCCCTGCGCCGGCGGAGTCCCCGGCGATCACGGACGCGCCCGGCATGATCCCCTCCGCCAGCAGCCCGCGCCACGCCGCGACCGCATCGTCGACCGCCGCGGGAAAGGGCGCCTCCGGGGCGAGCCGGTAGTCGGCCGCGAGCACGCGCGCCCCGAACCGCACGGCGAGGTCCCCGGTGATGGCGCGGTGCGACGCCGGCGAGCCCATGCAGTACCCGCCGCCGTGCAGGTAGAGCACGGTGCGGTCCCCCGGCGAGGGCGAGCGGACTGTCACGAACTCGCCCGCGACACCGCCGCAGACCGCCGCCTCGCAGGTGACGCCGCGCGGCGCCGGCATCAGGCCGTTCATCCGGGCCATCCGGCGCCGCTGGGCTGGGATCGGCAGGTCTGCCCGGATCGCCCACCGCCTCGTGGCCCGCAGGACGGCCCGCAGCACGCCCGCGACCACCCGCTGCCGGCCGCTCCGCCTCGTGCGCCCCATGCTGTCGCCCGAGTCGTCGCTCACGTCGTCGCCCGCGTCACCGCGTCAGGTCCGGACGATCTCCGGTGGCGTGCCGATCGACGCCCCTTCACCCTTCAGCCATGCGCGCAGGCTGGCCCGCCAGATCGCCCGCTCGTGGTAGGAACCGTCCGCGCGCACCCCGTCGAGGCCACCCGCGGTGACGAGGGTCCCGAGGAGCGGCGCCAGCTGGGACCCGTAGACGTGCATGCACGGCTCGGGGCGCACGCCCGGCCACGAGTAGCACGAGACCACCGTCCGGCGCTGCCGGGTGGGAATCCCCGGCGGCACCCGGTCCCACGCGGGGTCGTCCGGCCCGAACTCCCACTTGTCGAGGTCACCCTGCGGGATGCCCTCGATGCCGCGGACGACCACCGGATCGTGATCGAGCAGGTACGGGTCCACCACCAGGTCGCAGATCACCGCGTGGTCCGGCAGGAGGTCGATCCAGGCGTTGGGCACGAGCGGCACGGACGGATCGTGACGCTGGGTGGCGTCGACGAGGATGTCGGTCATCGTCAGCCGACCCCGGAAGTAGTCCGGGTCGCGGGTGAGGTTGCGACCCGTCGTGGCGACCTCGACGCCGGCCAGCCCGATCCGCATGAAGGCCTCGTTGCGGGCATCGTCGCCGTACTTCGTGGCGAACTCGACGGCGTGCTTGCCGACCGTCCCCGCCCCCATGATCGTGACCCTGATCGGCGGGCGTCCCGGCACGGTCATCGCCGGCCAGTACCGCTCCAGCGCCTGGAACGCCGAGGCGATCCCGTTCCAGGCCACGCTCCGCAGGTTCTCGAGCAGCCGCTTGCCATCGTCGTCGACGATCGTGTCCAGGCTGATCGCGTCGATGCCCAGGTCGGACAGCATCTGGACGCGCGCCGGCCGGGTCGGGAAGTGGAGCATCGAGATCAGGACGGCGCCGCGGTGCATGCGCTCGTACCGGCCCTCGGGCGCCCGGAGGATGACGACCACGTCCTGGTCGTAGGCGGTGTCCTCGTCCGTGACGTGGACATGCTGGGAGATCGAGCCGTAGTCGGAGTCGGAGTACCCCATCCCGGAGCCGATGCCCGATTCGACGTATACCTCCGCACCCAGCTCCGCGAGCAGCCCGATAAGGGGCGGCAGGAAGTCGCGCCTCTCGCCCGGCTCCTTGTGCATCCGGGGAAAGCCGATCGATAGCCGGGCGGGCTCGTTCACGAAGGTGTCCCTCATCGTGGTGGACCCCAACCATAAGCACCGGACCGGATCAGCAGCCGGGCCGAGCGGCCCGATCCTCGGCGCCAGTGCGCCCGACCCGCGCGCCTACCGCTCCGCCAGAACCACCACGCGATCGCCTGCCGCGAACGTCATGCGACTCTCCTGGCCCGGGTTCAGGGACACCCCGTACGCCGCCGCCCTGTCGTTGGCGCGCGCCGCGATCCGGTACCCCAGCGCGACCTCGCCGCGCGCCTGCGCCGCTGCCTGCAGCGTGGCAAAGCCGATCTCCCGGTCCAGAGCCACGTAGTCGCCCATGTCGCGCAGGTAGACCTCTGCCCCGTCGGCATCGAACAGGTCCCGGAAGACGTCGGCCAGCTCCGGCGTCTCCGCGATCTGGGCGAGCAACAGGGAGAGGACCCGGGCGCTGACGATGAAGTCGTCCGCCCGCGCCACCTCCGCCAGCTCGCGGTCACGCTCGTCCAGCATCTCGCTGACGATGGAGAACCTCCGACCGGCCGCAGCCCCGATGTCGCGCAGGTGGAGGAGCGTGAGCAGCGTGCGTGCATCCGCCATCTCCGGATCACGGTCGTCCGACTCGCACAGGACGATCACGTGGTCGTAGGAGCCGACGCCCAGGTCGTCGAGCACCTGGCGGCTGGTCGTGTTGCCCGGGCGACCCTCCGCGCGCAGGTTCCGCAGCCCGGCGATCTCGCCCGCTTCGGCAACGACCCGCGCCAGTGGTGACACGGCGATGACCTCGGAACCGGGCGCGACATACTCGTCGAGCTCGCGGATGATCGCGGGCCCGTGGCGGTTCCAGCCCAGGATGAGCGTCCGCTCGGCCGCCGCGTCGCGCGAGACCGCGGTGACGATCGCGTCGCGCTCGACGGCCGGCGGCCCGGATCCGACCCGGGCGGAACCGTGGTCCTCGGCGAGCACCACCAGGCGGTCGCCGGGACGGATTGGCTCCGACGGCGGCGGGCAGAGCTGCGCCCGGCCCCCGCGGACGAGCCCGGCCGCGATGCCACCCGTCACCCGCGTCACCGCTTCCCCGAACGTCGAGCCCGCCAGCTCGGGCAGGTCGGCGACGTGGAACTCGTGGC